>OFTY01000150.1_pt1 | contig 76194 bp, 44 predicted proteins | sample 1775061 | NCBI WGS metagenome assembly OFTY01 (sample SAMN08195773, study PRJEB24354) | sludge metagenome | isolation source: sludge from phenol fed wastewater aerobic bioreactor B | place: India: Nagpur | collected 2016-09-16 | reverse complement strand
AGTTGCCGTGGTCGCCGGGCGCCTTGTAGCCGAAGGCGTGGCCCCACGGATCCATGAGTTCGGACTCCTTCGCGTACGGGCCCTGCCAGTTCGGCGCGTTCGCCGGCTTGGTCACCAGGTCCTGCAGCTGCTGCGGCGGGGCGCCGTTGTCCAGCGCGTAGTTCTCGATCTTCTGGCTGAGCGTGGTGAGCTGGGCCTTGCCCGCGCCGTATTTGCCCTTGTCCATGTTCTTGCCGACCTGGGTCACCACCACCGCGCCGACGATGCCGATCAGCACGATCACCGCGAGCATTTCGAGCAGGGTGAAGCCGCTTTGTTTGCGGGACTCGGGACTCGGGACTCGGGACTCGGCAGAGCGCATCGAGGCGAGCTTTGGCACCACGCGCTGACCGATACGCCCGAGCGCCGAGCTTTGGTCTTTCCCGAGTCCCGAGTCCCGAGTCCCGAGTCCCGCACAATACGTATTCATCGTCATTCCTCTCATTGAATATTGCTGGTCAGGCTGAGCAGCGGCAGCAGGATCGCCGCCATGATGAAACCCACCAGCACGGTCATCACCACGGTGAGCGCGGGCACCAGCGCGGCGAGCAGGCGGTCGATCGAGCGGCGGCTTTCCAGCTCGAAGGTGTCGGCCACCTTGAGCAGCATGCCGTCCAGCTCGCCGGCCTCCTCGCCCACCTGCACCATCTGCAGCGCGAGCCGCGGGAACACTTTCGACTGGCCCAGCGCGAGGCTGAGCCCGGAGCCTTCCTTCACCTGTTCGTGCGCCTGCGCCAGCGCCGCGTCGAGCGCGCGGTTCGCGGTGACCTGGCGTGCGATGGACAGCGCGCCGAGCAGCGGCACGCCGTTCTTCAGCAGCGTGCCCAGGGTGCGCGCGATGCGCGCGGTCTGCACCTTGAGCAGCAGCGGGCCGGCCACGCGCAGGCGCAGCACGCGCGCATCCCAGGCCAGCCGCGCGGCCGGCTCGCGCAGGCGCAGGCGGAAGAAGAACGCGCCGCCGACCAGCAGCAGCGCGAGCAGCCACCACCACGACTGCAGCGTCTGGCCCAGCGCCAGCACCGCCTTGGTGATCCACGGCAGCGGCACCTGCATGTCCTCGAAGATCGGCACGAACTGCGGCACCACGTAGGCCAAGAGCAGCACCAGCGAGCCGAGCACGCCCACCAGCAGGAAGGCCGGATAGATCAGCGCATTGACGATGCTGCCGCGCAGCTGCTGCGAACGTTCGAGGTAGTCCGCGAGCCGGCGCAGCGTGTCCTCCAGCGAACCGCCCGCCTCGCCCGCGCGCACCAGCGCGATGTAGAGCTTGGGGAACACGCCGTGTTCCTCGTCCAGCGCCTGCGACAGCGGCAGGCCGCCACGCACGCGGTCGCGCACGCGCTCCACCAGCTTCTTCGCGCGCTCGCCCTCGGGCAGGTCGAGCAGGATGCCCAGCGCGCGGTCCAGCGGCTGGCCCGCGCCGAGCAGGGTGGCGAGCTGGTGCGTGAACTGCGCCAGCTGGTCGCCGGTGAACGGTCCGCGCTTGAACAGCGCGGCAAAACCCGAACCGCCGCCCATCGCGTCCGCCGGCTGCGCCTCCAGCGGCGTGTGGCCCTGATCCTGCAGCCGCACCACCACCTCGTCGACGCTGGCCGCTTCCATCTGGCCCTGCAGCAGCTCGCCGGATTCGCTGATGGCTTTGTAGTGGAATTGGGCCATTTACGGGACTCGATGGAGCCGGGACTCGGGACTCGGGACTCGGGACTCGGCAGAGCGCGTCGAGGCGGGCTCTGGCCATGCGCGCTGACCGATGCGTCCGAGCGCCGAGCTGTGGCCTTTCCCGAGTCCCGAGTCCCGAGTCCCGAGTCCCGGATTCACGGAGCCTCGAATCTCAGCCCTCCTGCGTGACACGCAGCACCTCCTCCAGCGTGGTGATGCCGGCGAGCGATTTGGCGATGCCGTCCTCGTACATGGTGCGCATGCCTTCGGCGCGCGCCTGCTTCTCGATCTCGCCGGCGTCGGCCTTCTGCATCACCAGGCGGCGCAGCGGGTCGCTCATCACCAGGAATTCCATGATCGCCTGGCGGCCGCGGTAGCCGCTGGGGTTGGCCGCGCTGGAGCCGGGTTTCCACAGGCGGATCGGTTTGCCGTCGGCGTATTTCTCCAGCTCGAACTGCGCGATCACCTCGGGCGCGGGCTCGTAGGGGATCGCCGTCTCCGGATCGAGCCGGCGCACCAGCCGCTGCGCGAGGATGCCGTTGACGGTGGAGCCGAGCAGGTAGTCCTCCACGCCCATGTCGAGCAGGCGGGTGATGCCGCCGGCGGCGCTGTTGGTGTGCAGCGTGGACAGCACCAGGTGGCCGGTGAGCGCGGACTGGATCGCGATGCGGCAGGTTTCCAGGTCGCGCATCTCGCCGATCATGATGACGTCGGGGTCCTGGCGCACGATGGAACGCAAGGCGCCGGCGAAATCCAGCCCGATCTGCGGCTTCACCTGGATCTGGTTGATGCCTTCGATCTGGTACTCGACCGGATCCTCGACGGTGATGATCTTCACGTCCGGCGTGTTGATCTTCGACAGCGCGGTGTACAGCGTGGTGGTCTTGCCCGAGCCGGTGGGGCCGGTGACCAGCAGGATGCCGTGCGGGCGCTCCAGCACCTCGACGAAGCGCGACTGGAAGCTGTCGGTGAAACCGAGCGTGGCGAAGTCGAACACCACCGATTCGCGGTCGAGGATGCGCATCACCACCGACTCGCCGAAGCTGGTCGGCACGGTGGACACGCGCAGGTCCAGCTCCTTGCCCTGCACGCGCAGCTGGATGCGGCCGTCCTGCGGCAGGCGGCGTTCGGCGATGTTGAGCTTGGCCATGATCTTCACGCGCGAGATCACCGCCGCGGTACTCGATGCCGGCGGCGCCTCCACCTCGTGCAGCACGCCGTCGATGCGGTAGCGCACCTTGAGCCGGTTCTCGAATGGCTCGATGTGCACGTCGGAGGCGCGCTGCTCCACCGCGCGTTGCAGGATCAGGTTGACCAGGCGGATGACGGGCGCCTCGGAGGCGAGGTCGCGCAGGTGCTCCACGTCGTCCACTTCGGCGGCGCCGCCGTCGATGTTCTCCACGATGGTGCCCATCGCGGAACGGCCCGAGCCGTAATAGCGCTCGATCAGGTCGTCGATCTCCGAGCGCAGGCCGATGCGCAGCGCCACCGGGCGCCCCGCCGCCAGCGTCACCGCCTGCAGCGGGTAGGGATCGGCGGGATCGGCCATCACCAGCGCCAGCCCGTGCTCGCCGTCGCTCACCGGCACCACGTGCTGCTGCTTGAGGAAGCGCAGCGAGAGGTCGAGATCAGGCGGCGCCAGTTCCGGCGCCTCGCGCGCGCTGAGCAACGGCACGCCGAGCAGTTCCGACCAGGCCTCGGCCAGCTCGCGCTCGTTGACCAGGCCCAGCCGCGCCAGCAGCGCGGTGAGCGTGCCCTCGGTGGCCTCCTCGTGCAGGCGGCGCGCCCGCGCCAGGTCGCCGTCCTTCAGGCGGCCGCGCGCCACCAGCAGGGCGCAAACCGCCGCTTCGCGCTCGTCCACCGCCGTCGACACCTTCTCCGTTGCCGCTGTCGCCGCCAACATTCGCCACACCCTCCGCCGCAGCCGCCCCCGACCGGACGATCACTGTACCGTGCCGCCCCTGCCAACGGATACGACCGCGCCGCCGGCGCGCGGTTCAGCGCGGCATTCTTGCGGAATGCGCCGCATACAAAGAAAACCGGCGCCCTCCCGGGCGCCGGTTTTCCCGACATCATGGCGATGTCAGCGGGGCGTCGCTTACCAGCCGATGCCCAGACCCACGCCGCCGGAGGCCTCGTTGCCGCTCACCGCGGCGCCCACGGTGAGGTTGGCATTGCGCGACAGCGAATGCGAGTAGCCCACCGACAGCGCGGCCTGGCCGCGGTAGCCGCCCACGCCCACGCCCACGCGGTTCGGCGTGTCGATGCCCTGCGTGCTGAACGCCATCTGCGACATCGCCGCGCCCATCGCGCCTACCCGCGTCATGCGCTGGTTCACCGCGCGGAACTGGTCGTTGACCTCGCCGCGCAGGGAGTTCAGGTCGGCGTTGCTCGCCAGCCCGGCCACCTTCTGGTCGGTATAGGTCTTGGCCGAGTTCAGCGTGGTCTGGTTGCCGGCGTCGGCATAGGCCTTCGCGTCGATCAGGGCCTGCTGCACCTGCCCGGTGTTCGCCGCGTCGGTGGCCTGCGTGCCCGCGGCCACGTTGGCGATCTGCCGCTCGCTGCCCGCCGCACCCACCGAGACGGTGTTGGCGCGATCGGCCACCGAGCCCGCGCCCAGCGCCACCGCGTTCTGGGCGGACACCGTCGCGCCCTGGCCCAGGGCGGTGCCCGAGGCCGCGTTCACCGTGGCGCTTTCGCCCACCGCCACCGCGTTGGTGGCGGCCGCGGCGATCGTGGTGTTGGCGCCCACCGCGGTGGAGCCGTCAGCGTTCACCTTCGCGTTGCCGCCGATCGCGGTGTCGTTCGGGCCGGCGGCGTAGCTGTCGCCGCCGACCGCAGTGCCGTGGTCGCCGCCGGCGTTGGCGTTCGAACCGACCGCCACGCCCTTGGAGCCGGCGGCCACCGCGGCCGTGTCGCTGCCGTCGCCGGCGCCATCCGCCGCCAGGTACGGGCTGCCCGACGCGTTCCGCTCCAGCATGCCCACGCGGCCGTCGAGCGCGGCGATGTTGCCGAACGCCTGCGTCAACGCGCCGTCCAGCGCGCCCAGCGCGTCGCCCACGCTGTGGTAGCTGCCGCCCTGCAGGCTGTAGAGCGGCCCCGCGAAGCCGCCGGCCGCCATCGCCGCGCCGCCGCCCAGCGCCTGCGCCAGCGCGTCGCCCAGCGCGAACAGCTGGCCGCCGTTGACCGCGTCCATGCTGTCGGCGCCGAGCGCGCCGGCCTTGACGTTGGCCAGCGTGGTGCCGCCGTTGCCGGCCAGCGTGAGCGTCGCCTTGTCGGCGTCGTCGTAGCTCACCATGTTGGCGATGCTGCCGCCGATGCCGCCGATCGCATCCTGCAGCTGCTTCAGGTTCACCGCATCGGTGCCCGCCGTGCCGGCCGCCACGTTGGTGATCTGCCGCTCGCTGCCGGCGCGGCCCACCGAGACCGTGTTGGCGCGGTCGGCCACCGACTGCGCGCCCAGCGCCACGGCATTGGTCGCGCTGGCCTTCACCGTGGCACCGGAGCCCAGCGCCGTACCCTTCACCGCATCGGCCTCGGCCAGCCAGCCCAGCGCCGTGGCCTGGTTCGCCGCCGCCAAGCTGCCGGCACCCACCGCGACGGCGCCAAGCCCGCTCGCCTCGGTGCCGAACAGGCCGTAGACGCTGCCGCCGATCGCCACGCTCTGGCTGGCGCTGGCCGTGCTGCCTTCGCCCACCGCCACGCTGCTCTCGCCCCCCGCCGTGGCACCCACACCGCCGGCAAAGGCGTAATCGCCGGCAGCGGTGGCGCTGTAGCCCACGCCGGTGGCAAGCAGGCCGTCGACCTGCGCATAGCTGCCCAGCGCGGTGGCGCCGTCGGCCTTGGCGGCGGCGCGGAAGCCTGCCGCCAGGGCCTGCGTGCCGCCCGCCGCGGACTCGGCGCCGAGCGCCGTGCCGTAGGTTCCGGCGACCTGTGCCGCATGGCCGTAGGCCGATGCGCCGTCCGCGTCGGCCAGGCTTTCCGCGCCGGTGGCCACGCCGTTTTCGCCATTGGCCTGCGCGTTGGCGCCGGCAGCGACGCTGTTCTCGCCCTGCGCCATGCTGCCGTAGCCCACCGCCACGCTGCCGGCGCCGAGCGCGCCGGCGCCGGCGCCCAGCGCCGTGGCCTGGTCCTGCCACGCGAAGCTGCCCGCACCGATCGCGGTGCTGTTCGCGCCCGCCGCATCGGCCTTGTAGCCGAACGCCGCGCTCTCGTCGCCGTTCGCGAGGCTGCTCGCGCCCGCCGCCACCGCGTGCGTGCCGAGCGCCAACGCGTCTTCGCTGCCGTCGGTGGCGCCGTCGGCCGCGAACAGGTGCGAGGCCGTCGCCGACGCATTCGCCACCGCGTCGAGCTGGGCCTTGTTCACCGCGTCCGTCGCCTCCGTGCCGGCGGCCACGTTGGCGATCTGGCGGGTCAAGCCGTCCTTCGCGCTGCCGACCGAGATGGTGTTGACGCGGTCCGCCCAGCTGTCGGCGCCCAGTGCCACGCTGTGCTCGGCGAGGGCGGTGCTGGTATCGCCGATGGCGACGCTGCCGAGGCCGGCAGCCCAGCTGTTCGTGCCCAGCGCGGTGGCGTTGTCCCCCTTCGCGTAGGCGAAGTAGCCCAGTGCGGTGCTGGCTACGCCGCCGGCCTCGCTGATCGCGCCCACGGCAGTGGCGTTGTCGGCCAGCGCATGCGCGCCCGCGCCCAGCGCCGCGGCGTTCTCGCCCTTGGCCAGGGTGTCGATGTAGATGCCCAGGCCCGGGATCAGGTCGGCCGAGCCGCCCAGCGCCACGCTGCCGTTGCCGATCGCGGCGCTCTGCGAACCGACCGAGGTGGCGAACGTGCCGCTGGCGGTGGCGATGCCGCCCACCGCCGTGGCCTGCTGTCCGAGCGCGCTGGCGCCCACGCCGAGCGCGGTGCCGGCCAGGCCGGTGGCTTCCGCACTGGCGCCCACCGCGGTGGCGCCGATGCCGGTGCCGGTGGCGGCGGCGGTGATCGGATTGCCATCGGCTCCCTGCAGCAGCGGATTGCCGTCCTCGTCCACGGCCACGCCGCCGATCGCCACGCTGCTGGCGCCGCCGGCTTGCGCGTTGATGCCGCTGGCCACGCTGTTCGCGCCCTGCGCCATGCTGCCGTAGCCCACCGCCACGCTGCCCGCGCCGAGCGCGCCGGCGCCGGCGCCCAGCGCCGTGGCTTGGTCCTGCCACGCGAAGCTGCCCGCACCGAGCGCGGTGCTGTTCGCGCCCTCCGCATCGGCCTTGTAGCCGAACGCCGCGCTCTCGTCGCCGTTCGCGAAGCTGCTCGCGCCTGCCGCCACCGCGTGCGTGCCGAGCGCCAGCGCGTCTTCGCTGCCGTCGGTGGCGCCGTCGGCCTGGAAGAAGCGTGTGGCGCCGGCCACCGCATCGTCCAACTGGCCCACGTTCACCGCATCGGTGGCTGCGCTGCCCGCGGCCACGTTCACGATCTGGCGCTCCTTTCCTTCCGCACCCACCGAGACGGTGTTCGCGCGATCCGCCACCGAGTTCGCGCCCAGCGCCACGCTGTTATCGGCGGCGGCATGCGCCATGAAGCCCAGCGTGCTGCTGTTCTCGCCCTCCGCGTAGCTGCCGCTGCCCACCGCGGTGCCGCCATCGAGGTCGGCCGTGGCCAGTGCGCCCAGTGCGGTCGACTGCAGGCCGTCGGCCTGCGCCATGGTGCCGATGGCCGTCGCACCCAGGCCGGAAGCGGTCGCGCCGTTGCCGAAGGCGCTGGCCGCGACGCCGGCGCTGGTGGTGCCCTGGTAGAGGATGCCCGGGATGCCGTAGAGGATGTCGCCCACGTCGGCGCGGCCGCCCACCGCCACGCTGTAGTCGCCGCTGGCCGCGGCCTTGTTGCCGATGGCAACGGCCTCCTGCCCGCTGGCCTTGCTGGACACGCCAACCGCCACGCTGGCGGCGCTGAGCGCATTCGCGCCATAGCCCAGGGCCGTGCTGAGGCGGCCGCCCGCCTGTGCGTAACTGCCCGTGGCGGTGGCCCCATCGGCCGAAGCCTTGGCGCGGAAGCCCGATGCCAGCGCCTGGGTTCCCGCGGCCTCCGACTCGGCGCCCAACGCCGTGCCGTACGCGCCAGTGGCCTGCGCGGCGCTGCCGTAGGCCGACGCACCTTCCTGGTCGGCCAGGCTGTTCGCGCCCGTCGCCACCGCATTCGCACCATTCGCCTGCGCGGCGTTGCCCTGGGCCACGCTGTTCGCGCCCTGCGCCACGCTGCCGTAGCCCACCGCGAGGCTGCCCTCGCCCAGCGCGTTCGCGCCCGATCCCAAGGCCGTCGCCTGGGCCGCCAGTGCGAGGCTGCCCGCGCCGACCGCGATGCTGTTCGCGCCTTCCGCATCGGCGCCGAAGCCGAACGCCACGCTCTCGTCGCCCATCGCCATCGCGCTCGCGCCCACGGCCACCGCGTGCGTGCCGTTCGCCAGCGCGTCTTCGCTGCCGTCGGTGGCGCCGTTGGCCTCGATGAAGCGCGTGTCGCCGGCCATCGCCGGCGCGGCGCCCAGCGCCAGGGCGAGACCGGCCGCCGCCAGCGCGGCGCGCAGGCGCTTCGCGCCGCCGCCCTTGCCGCTGGCACGCGCGTGTTCGGACGCGACCACCAGCGTGCCGAGCGATTTGTTCCAGACTTTGCTGTAGATCCTGTTCATGTGCTGCTCCCCTCAAAACGGTGATGGCCAGGCGCCTGTGGCAGCCGGCAGTCGTTTGCTTGCGTCGTGTGCAGCCGACGCCCCGTTCGCGCATGGGGCGTGGAAGTCGTGGATGGGCCGGCCTCCCGCCGCACGGGCGGGAGGCCGGCTTGCGGCGGCTTACCTGGGCGCGGTGAAGTTGCCCAGCACCGTCACGCCGCTCCATGCGGCGGTGCCGGTCACGGTGAGGTAGTAGGTGCCGGCGGCCGGGCGCGTGATCACCACGGACTCGCTGTTGCCGGGGTGCACCGACTTGAAGTCGTAGCTGTCGGCGCTGGCCGGGGCATTCCGCTTCACGTACAGCGCGACATCGCCCTGGCCGCCCATCGTGCGCAGGCTGAGGCCGAGCGCGCCGGCCGGCACCTCGAGCTTGTAGACCGTGCTTGCGCCCGCCTTGCCGGACTGGCCGGCCAGCGCCACGCCGTTGCCCAGCTCGATCGCCGGCGGCGGCTCGCCCGGCCCGCCGCCACCGGCCACGGCCCTGGCCACCGCGGCGGAGGCGTCGACGATGCCGGCGCCGATCGGACGGTCGGCCGCTGGCGCCACCTTCGGCGCCATCGCGGTGGACTGCAGCACGTCGAGCACTTCGTCCGGGCTCAGCAGCGGCAGGTTCGCGGCGAGGCGCGCGCTCTGCATCAGCGCGACGATGCCCGAGACGTGCGGGGTGGCCTGCGAGGTGCCGGCCATGCCGCCGTAGCTCTTGTCGTTCGCCACCGGCGCGGTCTTGCCGCTGTTCAGCGCCTGCCAGATGAAACCGTCGTTGGCCTGCGCGCCGCTGCTGCCGTCGTTCGCGTAGACGCCGCCGCCCGGCGCGGCGATCTTCACCACGTTGCCGTAGTTGGAGTAGTACGCGCGCTTGCTGGTGACGCCGGTGGCGGCCACGGTGATCGCACCGGGGCAGCTGGCAGGCGAATGACCGGCCGCATCCTTGTTGCTGTTGCCGGCCGCCACCACCACCACGGCGCCGAGCGCGCGGGCCTTTTCGATGGCCTTGGCCGCCGAGCTGCTGGCGCTGCAGCTGCCGCTGCCGCCGAGGCTGAGGTTGATGACCTGGGCCGGATGGGTGTTGGCGGGCACGCCGTCCACGCTGCCGCCCGCGGCCCACACGATGGCGTCGTTGATGTCGCTGTTGTAGCCGCCGCAATGGCCAAGCACGCGCACCGGCAGCACCTTCGCGCCGTGCGCGATGCCCGCCATGCCCGCGCCGTTGTTGGTCAGCTCGGCGCCGCTGGTGCTGGCGACGTGGGTGCCGTGCCAGCTGCTGTCCTCGGCCGGATGGGTGGCGTCGGTGCACTCGCTCAGCCACGGCTCGGCGGTGGTCCAGTCGCCGAGGTCCCAGCCGCCGGGGACGCGGCCGTCCTGCTCGCGACCGGAGACCTTGGCGTCGACGATGAAGTCGTAGCCGGCGTCCGCCAGCGAGGTGTCGATGTCGACGTGGCTGGTGATGCCGGTGTCCAGCACGGCGATCACGATGCCGTTGCCGTCGGCGAGATCCCAGGCGTTGTTGACGTTGCTGCCGCCCCAGTTCGCGACGCCGGCCGCGGTGGCCGTGCCGTCCGGCGCCTTCAGGTTCCACTGGTACTTGGCGTAGTAGGTGTCGCTGGGCGTGAAGGTGGCCGGGGCCAGCGACTCGGGCGCGCGCACGTCGCGCACCGCCTGCCACATCAGGTCGGGCTCGACGTAGGCCACCGCCGGATCGGCGGCGATCTGCTCGATCAGCGCGGCGGCTTCGGCGCGGTCGAGCTTGCGCGAGGTGCGGATCAGGTCGGAACCGACCGCCAGCTTGCGCTGGTAACTCGCCGAGACGGACTTCAGCGCGGTGCCGGCCATGGTGCGGGTTGCCGCGTTCAGGCCGGCGCGGTCGATCGCCGCGCCCACGCTCTGCACCGCGGCGCCGCGCTGGACGGACGGCGCGCTGCCGTCGCGGTAGCTGACGATGAAGCGATCGTAGCTGCCGCCGTCGCGCAGGCCGCTGACGTCGAAGCGCGCCGCCGCTGCGGCCGTCGCCTGCGCCGCGCCGCCCGCCACCGCGGGCAGTGCGCACGCCATGGCCACGGCGGCCGCGAGCAAAGTCCTGACTCCCAACTGCTTCTTCATGCTGTATTCCCCGTTGTGCCGGCGGCCATCCGCCGCCCGGCGTCCCTGGCGCTCGTCGGCGCCTCGAATGTGCCGCCCTTCGTCCCCACGAAGAAGCGGCGCCCGGTCAGCCCACGGGGCGTGGACATGCGGAACGCTCGCGCCGCGCAGCCCGCACACCGTTTCGTGACATCCTTCGCAAACTACTCGCATGTATTTGCGACGGTCAATACGGTTGTCGAAATTTTTTGCGCACATTGCCGGCGACGCTGCGCGGCCGGCGGCTGGCGAAACCGCGCGGCTCTGGGACAATGCCCGTTCGCCCTCCACGGACCCGCGCATGCAGTTGCTCGACATCGGCGCCAACCTCGGCCACGAATCCTTCCGCCACGACTTCGATGCCGTGCTGCAACGTGCGCAGGCGCACGGCGTGGGCCGGATGATCGTCACCGGCGCCTCGCGCGAGGGCAGCGAGCACGCGCTGGCGCTGGCACATGCGCACCCCGGCGTGCTGTGGGCCACCGCGGGCGTGCATCCGCACCATGCGGTGGACTACGACGACGCCACCGACGCGCGGTTGCGCGAGCTGGCGCAGGATCCTGCGGTGCGCGCGGTGGGCGAGACCGGGTTGGACTACAACCGCAACTACTCGCCGCGCGACGTGCAACTGCACGTGTTCGAACGCCAGCTGGCGATCGCGGCGGAGCTGGGCAAGCCGCTGTTCCTGCACCAGCGCGACGCGCATGCGGATTTCCTCGCCCTGCTGCGGCGCTGGCGCGACCGCGTACCCGCCGCGGTGGTGCACTGCTTCACCGACAGCCGCGAGGCGCTGCACGACTACCTCGCGCTGGACTGCCACATCGGCATCACCGGCTGGATCTGCGACGAGCGCCGCGGCAGCCACCTGCGCGAGCTGGTGCGCGAGATCCCCGCGAACCGGCTGATGATCGAAACCGACGCGCCTTATCTCCTGCCGCGCACGGTGCGGCCGCAGCCCTCGCACCGGCGCAACGAGCCGATGTACCTGAAGCACATCTGCGAGGAGATCGCGCGCGACCGCGGCGAACCTGCCGAAGTCACCGCGGCGAACAGCACGGCGGTCGCCGCGGCGTTCTTCGGCCTGCCGTAGGTCGGACGTAGATCGGGCCGTAGGTCGGGATTCATCCCGACACAGGCTGGCGTGTCGGGATGAATCCCGACCCACGGCACCGCCTCGACCCGCCGCATCCCGGCTTCACTCCACCCGCCCCACGCGGGTGAAGAACGGCCAGCGCACCGCGCGCACCTCGGCGGGATCGCCCCAGGCGGCGGCGAGTTCGGGCGTCGCCGCCTCGATCGCATCAGTGCCGGTGCGCTTCGCGTGCCGCTGCGTGGCCGACCACGAGCGCAGATAGGCGAGGAACTGCGCGAGGTTCCAGTCGGCGCGCATCGTGAAACTCGGCGTATCCACGTGCGCGAACGGGAACGGCAGCTCGCGGTAGCCGGCATCCACCAGCGCGCGCTCGGGCGGCCAGTCCGGGCCCAGCGTGTCGGCGTAGAGTCGGCGCTCCACCGCATCCACGGCGCGGCTCACGCTGCAGTTGCCGTAGGCGGAGATCGCCAGCAGCGCGCCGGGCTTCGCCACGCGGCGCACCTCGGCGTGGAAGGCGTCGAGCTCGAACCAGTGCAGCGCCTGCGACACGCCTATCAGGCTCGCGCTGTGCGCGGCGAGCGTGCTGCGCTCGGCCGGCTCCACGCGGTAGTCGATGCGCGGATGCGCGCCGGCCTGCGCGATCTGCGTGGCGCTGGGATCGGTGGCGACCACGCGCTCGAAATGCGCGGCCAGCCCCAAGCTGGCCTGGCCGTTGCCGCAACCGGCATCCCAGGCCAGCGCGCGGTCGGGCGCCTGCTGCGCCAGCCACTCGAACCAGTCGGCGGGCGGCAACGGGCGCGCATCGCGATAGAGCGCGGCGTGGCCGGAGAAGTGATCCTTGAACGCCATGTGGAAACTCCGTGGGGGCGGGTTCGATGTGCGATATTGCGCGCGTCCCTGATCGCGAGGATCGAACGGGCGGCCACCCACGGCCGCCCTCCTTACCTCTTTGCGATCGTCCATGATCGCGAGAATCAAATGGGCGGCCATCCATGGCCGCACCCCTTACCCCTTTGCGATCGTCCATGATCGCTAGGATCAAATGGGCGACCATCCATGGCCGCACTCTTCAACCGATTACGCGCGTTTCGCCGGGTGCCAGTCCATCGAGCGCGTAGTCGCCGATGCGCAGGCGGATCAGCCGCAGCGTGGGGAAGCCCACCGCAGCGGTCATGCGCCGCACCTGGCGGTTGCGGCCTTCACGCAGGGTGAGCGTGAGCCAGCTGGTGGGGATCAGTTTGCGGTAGCGCACCGGCGGGTCGCGCGGCCACAGCCAGTCCGGTTGCGCCGCGTGTTCGGCCAGCGCGGGCAAGGTGGGACCGTCGTTCAACGCCACGCCGCGGCGCAGCGCGGCGAGCGCGGCGTCGTCGATCGCGCCGTCCACCTGCACCAGGTAGGTCTTGGGCTGCTTGTGCCGCGGATCGGCGAGGCGGTGCTGCAGGCGGCCGTCGTCGGTGAGCAGCAGCAGGCCTTCGCTGTCGTGGTCCAGCCGGCCCGCCGCGTAGACGCCCGGCTGTTTCACGTAGTCGGCCAGCGTGGGCCGGCCGCGCTCGTCGGTGAACTGGCAGAGCACGCCGTAGGGTTTGTTGAGCGCGATCAGCATGGTCTGGAAAACCCTGGCGGGGCCGTTGCGCGCAGGAGCGCACCCTGTGCGCGAACGCTTTTGCTCCGATCAACGCCAGAGCATTCGCGCACGGGGCGCGCTCCTACGCATGTCGATGCAGGTTCAAAACGGCCGCGGGCACACCGACTGCAGGCCGTCGATGTGTTCGTGCAGGTCGGAGGCGATGCCCTGCCACATCGGGTCGAGGATGAAGTCGATGCCTTCGCGACGCGCCAGCTTCGCGGCGGGGATGAAATCCGCGTCGCCGGCCACCAGCACGATCTGGTCCACCTGCTGCTTGTGCGCGAGCGCGGCGATGTCGATGCCGATCTTCATGTCCACCTGGGTCTGGCGCATCTCCGGCTCGTAGTGCTCGTCGCCGAGCTCCTCCCAGCGCAGGCTGCCTTCGCGCAGCTGCTGCATCGCCTGGGGTTTCAGTTTCCACTCGCCGCGCTCGGCGAGCCGGCCGAGGCGCAGCGCCATCTTGCGCTGGCGGCGCAGCTGCTCGTGCAGCTCGCGGCGGAACGCGGCGGCGGCGCTCTTGCCGAAATCCACCGGGCTGCCGCTCACCGGACGCACGAACACCTTGTCCAGCGGCGGGCAGTCGTAGAAGAAGATGCGGTACAGCGCTTCGCGCGGGCGATCCAGCGCCTTCAGGTGTTCCAGCGCCATGCCGAACACGGTCTTGGCCACGGTGCGCGCGTCGTTGGCGTCGCGCTCGCTCCACACCTTGCGGTAACGGGCGAGGAAGAAGGCGCCGTCGACGAGGATGGCGGTGCGTTGCATAGGAATTCCTTATGAGTGCTGCGCGATTCGGATGACGGCCGGCCCATACTGGCCGCCCGCGACGATTTTAAGCGATGCGCGGTGCGTCAAGCGGCCGGCGCCGCCGCGCCATGCGGCCGGGCCGGCAGCTGGCGGCAGTATGCCGCCGCCTCCGCCAGCAGCCATGCGCGGAACGCCTGCAGGCCGCGATGCGCCTGCGAGCGCGGCGGATACACCAGCCAGTACGCGTCCGTCACCGGCAGGTAGCGCTCGCCCAGCACCTGCAGGCGGCCGGCGTCGATCATCGACTTGGCCATCACCATGCGCCCCAGCGCCACGCCCAGGCCTTCCAGCGCCGCATGGCGCTGCGCCTCGAAGCTGTCGAACTGCGCCACGTAGCGCCGCGGCAGCTCGCCGCCGTAATGCGCGAACCAGTCGCGCCAGCGGTTCGCCGGATTGGGATCGCCCAGCAGCGGCCAGCGCGCGAGGTCGTGCGGGTCGGCGCCGCCCATGCGCGCCACCAGCGCGGGCGCGGCCACCGGCGCGATCCACTCGCCGAACAGCCGCTCGCTGTGCAGCCCCTCCCACTCGCCGCGGCCGTAGCGCAGCGCGCAGTCCACCGGCTCGCGCTCGAAATCCACCAGCGCCGAGCCGGACTGCAGGTTCAACTCCAGCTCCGGATGCGCCGCCACCAGCCGCGGCAGCCGCGGCACCAGCCAGCTGGACATGATGCCGGGGCTGGCGCTGAGCGTGAGCGCGTCGTGGTGGTATTCGCGGTAGCGCATCAGCGCGTGCTCGATGCCGTCGAAATGCTGGCCCACCGCCTCCAGCAGCCGGCAGCCTTCGGTGGTGAGCGCGACGCCGCGCGGGCCGCGCTCGAACAGTCGCCGCTCCAGCCGCTCCTCCAGCTGGCGCATCTGGTGGCTGAGCGCGCTCACGGTGAGGTGCGCCTGCTCGGCGGCGCGCGACAGCTTGCCGTGGCGAGCGACCAGCACGAACTGCTGCAGCAGGTCCAGCGAGAGCCGCGTCATCTTGAATGTCCTTCAAGGCAGGCTTGCGAAGATATCGCTTTTTGCGCCCGGCGCCACGCCGTACCTTGCACGCCGTCCCCACCCCCGCACTTGCAAGGAATTCATCATGCGCTCGCCCTTCGTCGGCCTGCTGCTGCAGCACGGCCATGTGCATTCCCCCGAACTCGTCCGCCAGCTGAGCCGCGCGGACCAGCGCCCGCTGTCCCTGCGCGGCGCGGCCAGGCAGTTGAGCGCCGCAGACGCCGGCGCGCGGCGCAATTCCTGGCGCGGCATGGCTGGCGCCGCGCGCTACCTGTTCCTCATCAACTCGCCCTGATCGATTCGGCTTGACCTGAGTGGCTTGATCGGGCGCCCCCGCGTACCCATCTCGGCGGCATCGTTCGTCGGGATGGGCCGCGCGCGGAAGCCTGCGCGGCCGCCGGCATCCCGCCCCAACCGGAGTCCCCGCATGCAACCCCGTCCGCTCGGCCGCTCGCCGCTTTCCATCGCCCCGCTGGTGTTCGGCGGCAACGTGTTCGGCTGGAGCGTGGACGAGGCGCGCGCGTTCGAGCTGCTCGACGCCTACGTCGACGGCGGCGGCAACCTGATCGACACCGCCGACGTCTACCCGGCCTGGGTGCCGGGCAACCGCGGCGGCGAGTCGGAAACCATCATCGGCAAGTGGCTGCGACAGGGCGGCAAGCGCGAGCGCGTGCTGATCGCCACCAAGGTGGCGAAGTGGGTCGAGCATCCCGGCCTGTCGCCGGTCAATATCCGCGCCGCGGTGGAAGGCTCGCTGCGGCGCCTGCAGACCGACCGCATCGACCTCTACTTCGCCCACCAGGACGACGCCAGCGTGCCGATGCACGAGACGCTGGGCGAGTTCGCGCGACTGATCGAGGAAGGCAAGGTGCGCGCGATCGGCGCCTCCAACTTCACGGCCGACCGCGTGGTCGAGGCGCTGGCGGTGTCGAAGGCATACGGCCTGCCGCGCTACGAGTGCCTGCAGCCCGAATACAACCTGGTTGCGCGCGCCGGCTACGAGGCGCAGCTCGAACCGCTGGTGCGCGCGGAGAACCTCGGCGTGACCTGCTACTACGCGCTGGCCAGCGGCTTCCTCAGTGGCAAGTACCGCAGCGCGGCCGACCTCGCCAAGAGCAGCGCGCGCGGCCGCGCGGCGCAGCGTTTCCTCAACCCGCGGGGCCTCGGCGTGCTCGCCGCGCTGGATGCGGTGGCCGCCGCGCACCGCGCCACGCCCGCCCAGGTGGCGCTGGCCTGGCTGATCGCCCGCCCCGGCATCACCGCGCCGATCGCCAGCGCCACCAGCGTGGCGCAGCTGCAGGAACTGCTGGGCGCGCTGCAGCTCACGCTGGGCAGCGACGAGATCGCCGCGCTGGACGCGGCCAGCGCGGTCTGATCAACGCACGGCGGCGTCCACGGGCCTGTCGGCAACACTGGACGCCGGCGCCGGCTCGTCGTTCTGCTCGTTCGGCGCTTCCACCGTGTAGCCCTGCGCCTTGAGTTTGGCGAGATAACCCTGCGGCGAGAGCAGCTCGCCCATCGGCAGCAGCGCCAGCGTGCGCCGGTTCTTAGCCAGCGCATCGTCCGCCGCCTTCAGCCAGCTCTGCGCCACCTTGGCCCGCACATCCTGCAAGCCTTGCTGGCGCGCGAGGTCGGAGCCGTCGAAGGCCGCGGTGCAGGCATCGCCGTGCCGGTCGCGGCGCAACGCGGCCAGCGTGTCGATGTCGCCGGTGGCCCAGGCGTTGGCCGCCGCCTGCATGTTCGGCAGGTCGCGCTCGATGCGATCCATGGTCTGCACGAGGCAGGCCGTGTCGTCGATGCTGCCATGGCGGAACTCGGCGACGGCTTGTTTGGGATCGTCGATGGTGAACTTGAAGCTGGTGCTGACCTGCGGGATGTCGTGCTGCTTGGCCAGCTGGCGCACCCGCTTGCCGGCCACGTCGCCGTCCACGAGGCCGGCGCCCTTCACGGCAGCCTTGTACAACTCGCCGGCGGCGAAGATCGGCCGGTATTTCTCCACGCCGCTGTCGTGGCCGAGATAACGCGCCTTCAAGCTCTGCCAGCGCGCATACACCGGCGGCGGCAGCACGTCCGCCAACTTCTTGCCGTCGGGGTTGTTGCGGATGCCGATCAGGCGCGGCAACAGCATCAGCTTGCTGAAGAAGCTGCCCTTGGCGTTCACCTCGATCGCTGGCGGCAACAGCAGCGCCTGCGCGGCCAGCTCGGTGGCCTCCACCTGCTGCGACTGCCACTGCATCTGCTTCGGCAGCGGCGTGAGCGTGCCCAATATCCACAGCACGTGGTCGCCGCGGCTCACCTTCCACAGGCCCGGCCCGGGCAACTCGCCGCTCACCACCACTGCAGGCAGCTCCTTCGCCGCGCTGGTGGCCGGCGCGGGCAGCGTTTGCGCGAACGCGGGCATGGCCGCCAGACCGAACGTCACGATCAACCACGCACTGCTGCGCATGCGTCACTCCCTCGATCGGTTCCGGCGGCACCGACGGCCGCCAGGTTTCGCTCGGACCGGCAGCCGGCGGCGAAGTTCAGTGCGCCGGACCGTCGCCGGTCACGGTCGCGTCAATGCGTGCCGGTCGAAGCCGCCGCCGCAGGCACGGTGCCGTCGGACGTGGCCGGCGCGTCGTCCAAGCCCAACGGCGCTTCCACCGTGTAGCCCTGCGCCTTCAACTTCGCGAGGTAGCCGCCGGACGACAGCAGTTCGTCCATCGGCAGCAGCGCGAAGCTGGTCGGGTTGTCCGCCAGCGCCTTGCGCGCCGCGGCCAGCCATGTGGCTTCCATCTGCGCGGGCACGTCGTCGAGGCCGAGCTGGTGGGCGAAGCCGGCGCTGGTGACCGCGGTGACGCAGGCGTCGCGGCGGTGGCTGTCGGGCAGGCGGCGCAGTTCTCCCAGGTCACCGGTGGCCCAGGCGTTCGCGCGCGCGGTCATCGCCGGCAGGTCGTGCTCGATGCTGTCCAGCGTGCGGTTGAAGCATTCCAGATCGCTGGGCGCGGCGGCCTTGAAGGCCTTGAGCGCGTCGCGCGGATGCTGGATCTCCACGCGGTATTCCACCGATGTCTCCGGCACGCCGTCGCGCTTGGCCAGCGCCGCTACCGTGCCCGGCACGCCGCCGTTGGCGCTGAGGCCGTTCGCCTTCAGCGCCTTCTTGTACAGCTCCTGCGCCGCGAACAGCGGCCGCCAGCGCTCGATGCCGCTGTCGTCGCCGAGGTATTTCTGCTTCAGCACCCGCCAGCGCGCGTAGGTCGGCGCATCCATCACCTGCTCCAGCGTCTTGCCGTCCGGGTTCTTGCGCGCGCCGTAGGCCGAAGGCAGCAGGAACAGCTTGCCGAAGAAACCCACGTCCGCTTTCAGCTTGATCTTCGGCTCCAGCAGCACCTGTTTCGACTGCGCCAGCACCTGCTCCACCTCGCGCGACTCCCACCGGATGTTGCCCGGCAGCGGCGACAGCGTGCCCAGCACCCACAGCACGTGCTCGCCCTTGCTCACCTTCCACAAACCCGGGCCGGGCACCACGCCGCTGACCACCACGGGCGCGAGCAGCGGCACGTCGCCGGGCACCGGCGGCGCCGTCGTCGTGCTGGCCGGCGGTGGCGTCTGCAGCGGCGCGGCAGGCAGGGCGGGCGCAGCCAGCGCGAAGCACAGCAGCGGAATCCAGGGGCGCATCGGGCTCATCCTCGTCGTCGGTGACCGGCGCTGTGACCGCGCCAAGTGCATGATGTTCGCTGCCTCAAGGCAACGGTGCTTGAACAGCCACGCGCGATCGATGCCTGCTGCCCGTGTCGAAGCGAAGTTGGGCGCCTGATCGAGGAAGTGGAAGCGGCCGGATGTCTGCGGCATCCGGCAGGGCGGCCCGGGCGCAAGCACATGCGGCGCCGCCCATCACCGCCCATTTACCCGCGCGGGCGGAGAGTACTTCAGCTCCGGGGCCGCCTTTCAATGAACTGTGCGAGTGTCGCGGAGCAAAGCGGTAGGCAGATGAACGGTCGACCTCCCTTCCACGGTTATCAAGACATGGAGAAGATCATGAGCAACAAACCTGCTGTCGTGCTGGTTCACGGATTCTGGGGCGGCGCCGCCCATTGGGCCAAGGTCATCGTCGAACTCAAGCGCCTGGGCTACGACGATCTGCACGCGGTCGAGATGCCGCTGACCTCGCTCGCCGACGACGCGGGACGCACGCGCAAGATGCTCGCGCAGATCCAGGGCCCCGTGGTACTCGTGGGCCATTCGTACGGCGGCGCGGTGATCAGCGAGGCGGGCAACCAGCCCAACGTCCGCGCGCTGGTCTTCATCGCGGCCTTTGCCCCGGATGCCGGCGAAAGCCCGGGCGGCATCACGCAGGAAAAGCTGCCGGAGGCCGCGCCGAACCTTGCCCCGGACAGCGACGGCTACCTCTGGCTGAAGCCGGACAAGTTCCATGAAAGCTTCTGCCAGGACCTGACCGCCGATGAAGGCCTGGTCATGGCGGTCACGCAGAAGGCGCCGCTGGCGAGCACGTTCGGCAACCCGGTGACCGATCCGGCATGGCGGCACAAGCCATCGTGGTATCAGGTTTCGGATCGGGATCGGATGATCAACCCCGAGAACCAGAAGAGGATGTCCGCCCGGATGAACGCCCGCAAGATCATCCATCTGGATGCGAGCCATGCGTCGCTCGCCTCGCAACCGCGCGAAGTGGCCGCGCTGATCAACGACGCGGCGTTGGCGACAGCCGCGTAAACGGAATGCGCCTCGCGCGACGCAAACGGGGCGCCGGGGCGCCCCGTTTGCGTTGCCCCATGGAGCGACGTCCGGCCTTACTTCAACCCCGCCAGCGCCGCATTGAACGTGGCGCTGGGCCGCATCGCCGCGCTCACCAGCGCCATGTCGGGGTGGTAGTAGCCCTTGATGTCGACGCTCCTGCCCTGCGCGCCGTTCAACTCGCCGACGATGGTCGCTTCGTTGTCGGCCAGCGCCTTGGCCAGCGGGGCGAACTTCGCCTTGAGTTCGGCGTCGTCGTCCTGCGCGGCCAGCGCCTGCGCCCAGTACAGCGCGAGGTAGAAGTGGCTGCCGCGGTTATCGAGTTCGCCGACCTTGCGCGCGGGCGACTTGTTGTTGTCGAGGATCTTGCCGTTGGCCTGGTCCAGCGTGTTCGCCAGCACGCGGGCGCGGGCGTTGCCGTAGTGCTCGGCGAGGTGCTCGAAGGAGGCGGCCAGCGCGAGGAATTCGCCCAGCGAATCCCAGCGCAGGTAGTCCTCTTCGAGGAACTGCTGCACGTGCTTGGGCGCGCTGCCGCCGGCGCCGGTCTCGAACAGGCCACCGCCGGCCATCAGCGGCACGATGGATAGCATCTTGGCGCTGGTGCCCAGCTCCATGATCGGGAACAGGTCGGTGAGGTAGTCGCGCAGCACGTTGCCGGTGACCGAGATGGTGTCCTGGCCCTTGCGAATGCGCTCCAGCGAGAACTTCGTGGCCGCCACCGGATCGAGGATACGGATGTCGAGGCCGCTGGTGTCGTGGTCCTTGAGGTAGCGCTCGACCTTCGTGATGATCTCGCGGTCGTGCGCGCGCTGCGGATCGAGCCAGAACACCGCCGGCGTGTTGGACAGGCGCGCACGGCTCACCGCGAGCTTCACCCAGTCCTGCACCGGCGCGTCCTTGGTCTGGCAGGCGCGCCAGATGTCGCCGGCCTCGACGTCGTGCTGCAGCAGCACCTTGCCGGCCTCGTCGATCACCTTGACCACGCCGTCGGCGGCGATCTGGAAGGTCTTGTCGTGGCTGCCGTATTCCTCGGCCGCCTGCGCCATCAGGCCCACGTTCGGCACGCTGCCCATGGTGGCCGGGTCGAATGCGCCGTGCGCCTTGCAGTCCTCGATGGTGGCCTGATACACGCCGGCGTAGCAGCGGTCGGGGATCACCGCCTTGCAGTCCTGCTGCTTGCCCTGCGCGTCCCACATCTTGCCGGAGTCGCGGATCATCGCCGGCATCGAGGCGTCGATGATGACGTCGCTGGGCACGTGCAGGTTGGTGATGCCCTTGTCCGAGTTCACCATCGCGAGCTGCGGGCGCTGCGCGTATTCGGCGGCGATGTCGGCCTTGATCGCGGCCTGCGTGGCGGCCGGCAGGCGGTCGAGGCGCGCGTACAGGTCGCCGATGCCGTTGTTCGGGTTGAAGCCGGCCTCTTTCAGCGCGTCCGCGTGCTTCGTCAGCACATCCTTGTAGAACTCGCCCACCGCGATGCCGAACATGATCGGGTCGGACACCTTCATCATGGTGGCCTTGAGGTGCAGCGAGAACAGCACGCCCTGCGCCTTGGCGTCGGCGATCTGCGCGTCGATGAAGGCGGCCAGCGCGCGGCGCGACATCACCGACGCGTCGAGGATCTCGCCGGCCTTCAGCGCGAGCTTGTCCTTCAACACCTTGCTGGAGCCGTCCTTGCCGAACCACTCGATCCGCGCCGTGGTGGGCGCGTCCAGCACCACCGATTTTTCGCTGCCGTAGAAATCGCCGCCGTCCATGTGCGCCACGTGGGTCTTCGAATCCGCGCTCCACGCGCCCATCTTGTGCGGGTGCTTGCGCGCGTAGTTCTTCACCGAAGGCGGCGCGCGGCGGTCGGAGTTGCCCTCGCGCAGCACCGGGTTCACCGCGCTGCCCTTGACCTTGTCGTAGCGGGCGCGGGCGTCCTTCTCGGCGTCGGTCGTCGGCTCGTCCGGGTAGTCCGGCAACGCGTAGCCCTGCGCCTGCAGCTCCTTGATCGCGGCCTTGAGCTGCGGCACCGAGGCGCTGATGTTCGGCAGCTTGATGATGTTCGCGTCGGGCGTCAGCGTGAGCTTGCCCAGCTCGGCGAGGTGGTCGCCGATGCGCTGCTCCGGCTTCAGCAGCTCGGGGAACTGCGCCGCGATGCGCCCGGCCAGCGAGATGTCGCGCGTCTCCACCGCAATGCCCGCGGTGGCGGCGAACGCCTCCACGATGGGCAGCAGCGAAGCGGTGGCGAGGAACGGCGCCTCGTCGGTGAGCGTGTAGATGATCTTGGGCGTATCGGACATGGTCGGCGGGACTCTCTGACGGCGATGGGCAACGCGCCATTGTCGCGGTTTCCTGCGCAGGCGGCAAAGCGCGCCTGGATCAACGCACATCGCCAATCTGCATATGGATCGCGCAGTTCACGCGTGACGCGCCCCGGCATGCGCTCGATGCATGAGGATGGTGTGCGACGCAATGTCACGTCCGGCGCCGAATGGCTCGACTCGCGCAGCCCCTCTCCAGCGCAGCGATTCGCAATATCTTGCCACGGCGTCGCAGGATCTGAGATAAGGTTGCCCTACGTTGCGCAAGGACGAATCCACAGGGGATACGCAATGGAGCGGCGAAGGTTCCTTGCCCGCATGGGCCAGACATTGGCGGCTTTCGGTGCGCTGCCTGCGACACTGCGCGCGGAGGGCCGCAGCCATGCCCGGGCTCGGCTGCACCTGCAGGACTGCCGCATCGCCGGCAGTCAGTACTACGCCGCCCGCACCATCCTGCCCCGTTTGCGTCCCGGCGACCCGCTGCGATTGCGTCGCCAGCCCCACAACCCGCACGACGATCGCGCCATCGAAGTGTTCTGGCGCGAGCACAAGCTCGGCTACCTGCCCCGCCTGGACAACGCCGCCGCCGCGTCCCTGCTCGATCGCGCGCATGTGCTGCGTGCCGAAATCATCGGCATCGATGATCCGGAGGAGGAGTGGGAACCGGTGCGATTGCGGGTGTGGGTCGAGCCCGAGGCGCGCTCCTCTTGAGCGCTGCCTTCGCCTTGCCGCATACGACCTGACGGCATGCTCCAGCGACGGCAGCTGCCCCATCCGAGACCGCCTGGTGATTCATGGATTATCCCTCGCTCTTCCGCCACACCACGGGCAACGCCCCGTATACCTATCAACACCGTTTGGCCGTCCAGCCGTGGCCCGACGTTCTGAATGTCCCCACAGGCCTCGGCAAGACTGCTGCGGTCAACCTGGCCTGGCTCTGGAAACGCGGCTGGCGGCAAGGCGCACGCGCAGGCCAAACCGATGCAGACACCCCGCGCCGCCTCGTCTGGTGCCTGCCGATGCGTGTGCTGGTGGAGCAAACCGCGGACAACATCCGTGCCTGGCTGAAGGCGCTCGGCATCCTGGGCAATGCCGGCGACGGCAAAATCTCGGTGCACGTGCTGATGGGCGGTGCGGACGACCTGAAAACCTGGGCCGAATATCCCGACGAGGACATGATCCTGATCGGCACCCAGGACATGCTGCTGTCGCGTGCGCTGATGCGCGGCTACGGCATGAGCCGCTACCAGTGGCCGATCCATTTCTCTCTCCTGCACAACGACTGCCTGTGGGTGTTCGACGAAGTGCAACTGATGGGCGCGGGGCTGGCTACCTCGACGCAACTGGAAGCCTTCCGGCGCCGCTTCCCGCTGGCGCGCCACAGCCGTTCGCTATGGGTCTCGGCCACACTGAATCGTGCGTGGCTGGACACCGTCGATTTCAGGCCGCATCTGGAAACGCTCGCCACACTCGGTATCGGCGACGAGGATCGCCAGCAAGCCGGCGACCGGCTCCGTGCCGTCAAGAGCCTGTACAAACTGGACGTGCGCCTGACTCGCGAAGCCGGCAACAAGAAAGGGCTGGAGACACATCTCCAGGCCATGCGGGATGCGATCCTGCAGGCGCATGACACCCGCGGCCAGACTCTCGTCATCGTCAACCGTGTCGAGCGTGCGCAGCAGTTGTTCCGCCTGTTGCGTGCGAAACGGCCCGACAAGGCCGACCTCCTGCTCCACGCCCGCTTCCGCGCCGCCGAGCGCGCAAAGCAAGCCGAACGCCTGCGCGACACGGGAGCCTGCGCCGACCGCATCGTCGTCGCCACCCAGGCGATCGAGGCTGGCGTCGATATTTCCTCGAAGTTGCTGGTGACCGAACTGGCTCCGTGGTCGTCGCTGGTACAGCGCTTCGGCCGCTGCAACCGCTACGGCGAGCACAACGCCGACGGCGCGCGCATCCTGTGGCTGGACATCGAGGACGACAAGGACTTGTCGCTGCCCTACACGGCCGCCGAACTGGCTGTCGCGCGCGGCAAGCTGGAGGGCTTGCATGACGCCAGCCCGCAGGTCCTGCCCGCCACCGACGAGGCACGTCCGCTCACCGCCGTACTGCGCCGCAAGGACCTGCTCGACCTGTTCAACACCGATCCCGACCTGTCCGGTTTCGACGTGGACGTGTCCGACTACATCCGCGACAACGATCGGCCCGGCGTGCAGGTGTTCTGGCGCGACTTCGACGATCCCAACCAGGACAAACCTCAGGTACAACCGGGTCGCGCCGAACTGTGCCCGGTCTCCATCGGCCAGGCCCGCGACCTTCACAAGCGTGGCGCCTGGCGCTGGGACACGCTGGACGACCGTTGGGTCAGGCTGGAATATCCGCCGCGCCCCGGCATGACGTTGTTGCTGAAAGCGGCTGACGGAGGCTACGACGAGGAGGTCGGCTTCGATACCGATCTCAGGAAATCGCCGGTGCTTGTCATTGCGCCTGCGGAATCCTTGCCGGAAAACGCCTTCGGCGAGGATTGGCGTTCGCGGCAGAACCGGCCCGTGGGGCTGGCCGACCATCTGGGACACGTTGCCGAACAAGCCGAAAAGCTCTGTACCGCGGCAGGCGAAACCGTCCACAGGGGCAGTGTCGTCCGTGCCGGCCGCTGGCACGACCTCGGCAAGGCCCATGCAGTGTTCCACGCCACCATGCATTGCTGCGACAAGGCACCCGCGAGCTTCCTCGCCAAATCGCCATGCAATGGACGCCACAGCCGCCCGTTCTTCCGCCACGAACTGGCCTCCATGCTGGCATGGCTTGCCCAGCACAACGGCGAACCGGATGCCGACCTCATCGCCTACCTGGTCGCCGCCCACCACGGCAAGGTGCGCATGAGCCTGCGCGCCATGCCGACCGAGAGCGCCGAGCCCGGTATCCAGCGTTTCGCCCGCGGCGTATGGGAAGGCGACACCCTGCCCGCGCTGGACTTCGACGGCGAGCACAGCGACGAAACCCGGCTGAGCCTTGCCCTGATGGAGCTGGGCGAAGGCGCACAGGGCCCCTCCTGGAGCGAGCGTGCATCGAATCTGCTGGAGCACCACGGCCCCTTCAGGCTGGCATGGCTGGAAACGCTGGTGCGCATCGCCGACTGGCGCGCCTCCGCTGCCGAGCAAGCGCCGAACAACGGAGACCCGGCATGAACGAGATCGTACTTACCGGCTGCACGCCCACGCCGCTGGCCAACTACCTCAAGGCGCTGGGCGTGCTGCGTCTGTTGGCGGCACATCATCCGCAGACACGGGCGGCCTGGCGCAATGAAACCCTCGTCCTGCACACCCCGCTGGACCGGATCGGGTTGGAACACTTCTTTCTGCACGACTACCAGCCCACTCCGATCATGGCGCCATGGAATGGCGGCAGCGGGTTCTACGAGAAAGACAACAAGGTAGCGCTGGAGGCGATTCTTGACAGCACCACGCCAAGACTCGGCCTTTACCGCGATTGCCTGCGCATGGCGGACTCCGCGCTTGCGGGAGCGGATCGCACTGCCAGCCCGAAAGGCGACGAGAAAGCCGAGCTGCTGACCCGCATGCGTGGACTGCTGCCCGACGAAGCACTGGACTGGTTCGATGCTGCCGTTCTGCTGGCAGGAGACTCGCCTCAATACCCGCCCTTGTTGGGCACGGGTGGCAACGACGGACGCCTCGATTTCACGAACAACTTCATGCAGCGCCTGGGTGAGGTGCTGGATTTGAGCGCGGACAATCCTCCCTGCGAATCCTCTGATTGGCTGAAAAGCGCGCTGTTCGGGAAGGCAAGTCCTGGCATGGTCAAGAAAGCCATTGGCCAGTTTTCCCCTGGGCAAGCTGGTGGCTCCAATGCCAGCACGGGCTTCGATGCGGATGCCTCCATCAACCCGTGGGACTTCGTCCTGATGATCGAAGGCGCCTTGCCGTTCGCCGCTGCCGCCGTGCGGCGCAATGCCGATGATCCTCTCGGCGTGCTCAGCTACCCGTTCACCGTGCGCGCGGTCGGCGCCGGTTCCGGCAGCCTCGGCGGCGGCGATGCAGCGGCGGCCCGCGGCGAACTGTGGATGCCGTTGTGGGGCCAGCCGGCCACCTACATGGAGATCCGTACCCTTTTGGCCGAGGGCCGGGTCGCCCTGGGCAAGAAGCCCGCGCGCGACGCACTCGATTTCATCCGCGCCGTGCATAGCCTTGGTGCTTACCGCGGTGTCCGCAGCTTCCAGCGCTACGGCTTGCTGATGCGCTCGGGCAAGGCTTATCTGGCCACGCCACTGGAACGCGTCGAGGTCAGCGACGAGCCGTCCGCGAACATCCTCGACGAGCTCGACCAGCACGACTGGCTCGCCCAGTTCCGCCGCTTCGCGCAAGGCGACAACGTCGCCAATCGCTTCCTCAGCTTGCGCAAGCAGTTGGAAACGGCGTTCTTCGAACTGTCGGGACAACGACCCGCCGCCAGCGATGTGCAATCGATACTGAAGCTGCTCGGCGAAATCCAGTCGGCATTGGCCAACAGCAGGAAGGCCATCGAGTCCGTGCCGCCAGTCCCACGCCTGTCGGAGCGCTGGACACAACGTGCCGATGACGGCACGCCGGCATTCCGGCTCGCCCGCGCACTGGCTGGCTTGAAAGGCGAGGCGGATGCGCCGCTGCCGTTGCGCGCGCAGCTGTTTCCGGTACATCCGCGCTCCAATCGCTGGATGGAGGACGCTCGCACGACCAAGGGCGCCAGCAGCGACCCGGCGTGCCGCGTGCGCCTCCATACTGGGCTGCAGGGCAATTTGCCCGAGGCGCTGCATGGGTTGCTGGCTCGGCGATTGTGGCTGGCCGAGCAATTCGCCATGCACGAGCTGCCCTTGCAAAGCCCGGCGGGCGCCAGCCTCGACGATCTCGCGGCTTTCCTGCGCAGCGATGCCATGGATCGGCGCATCGCTGCCCTGCTGCCCGGACTGAGCCTGTGCACGATCCCGCAGGACACCGAGCGCCATGCCGGCGATGGCGTCCTGCCGGCAGCGTTCGCCTTGCTCAAACTGTGCCTGACGCCCCAATCCACGCTGCACGCGCTGGGCGTCTTGAGCGAAAGCGACCGCCTCTCGGCGCCCCCCGGCATGCTGATGCAACTGGTCGCAGGCAACGCCGACAACCGTGCCGTGCGCATGGCCTGGCGGCGTCTGCACGCCTCCGGCCTGAATCCCGTCTTCCATCCGCACGCCCTGCCGTCGCTCGACGGCACCGACCCACGCCGCGCCGCCGCGGCCCTGTTGATACCGCTGCATTTCGGCGCCACCGGTGCGCTCGCCCGCGATGTCCTGAAAACCCCGGAAACCGCTTGATCGGCTCACTACCTTGCCAAGGAGATACACCCATGAGTCTCGACCTGTCCGCTTTGCACAATGCTCCCCGCCTGCTGATTCAGGCGCGCCTGAAACCGCTGCAAGGCACCCGCTTTCAGCCCACCGGTTTCCCGGAAATCGGCGCAGCGCAGTACGAAGGTCCGCATGGCGAGGCCATGCTGCTGGTCGAATCCGCACAGAGCCTGGCCAATCGGATGGAGGCCGTGTGCTGGGACAAGGTGGCCGACGACTGGGCCAAGCCGCTGCGCGGCCTGTCGGTCATCAAGGTCACCGACAAGGATGGCAAGCCGCTCACCAATTCGGTGCTGGAGGCACACCGCATCAACTCGCCGTACATCCTCGAAGGCCAGGACAAGACCGTCTTCGACAAGCTGAAGAGCGAGCTTGCCGACATGGAAGAGGGCTTCGTCGATTTGCGGAAGCTGGCAACGGTGCTGCTCGGCCTGGACGTGAACGCCCTCCTGCACGGCGTATTTCTGGCGAAGAAGGAGTTGGCAGGCGGCCGCCTTCGCTTGCCACGCGCGCTGTCCGGCTTCATCGAGGCACGCGATACCAAGGTTGCTGCCAGTGGCGGCGTCAAGAACGACTCGGTCAATCCCTCCGGCGATACCTCCAAAGGCTTCGGCAACGTGCCGTTTGCGCGCGACGAATTCGTCTCCGCCGAGATCGACGCCTATTTCAACCTCGATCTGGCCCAATTGCGCGGTTACGGTTTCCCGCCGGCCGTTTACGACCTGCTGGTGGCGCTGGCGTTGTACAAGGTCCGCGGCTTCCTGGAAGAGGGTTTGCGCCTGCGCACCGCCTGCGATCTGGAATGCGAGTCCGTCACGGTCAAGCGCCCGGATGGTTTCCAGTTGCCTGAGTGGGATGCCATCAAGGCGGCACTGCCCGATCTCATCGCTGCAGCCCAATCCGACGCGGGCTTCCAGGTCACCACCGTGAAATACGCTACCGACGGAAAGAAGGGCAACAAGAAGGCCGGCGACTCCGACAAATCCGTCGGGGCCTGAACCATGCTTGCGCTAGCGTTCACCTTCCCCGCCGGGAAGTACCACGCCACACCGTGGGATCGGCACGTCAACGAAGGCGCCGTGGTCTGGCCGCCGGAGCCGTGGCGCGTGCTGCGTGCACTGATCGCCACCTGGCACCACAAGATCAAGCACGCGGGCCGGCACGACGAGACCACGCTCGCCGCGCTCATCGAATCGCTGTCGCAGGATTTGCCGGAATACGCGCTGCCGGCCGCAAGCCACAGCCATACGCGCCACTACATGCCGCAATGGAAGGCGGGCGATACCTCGCTGGTGTTCGATGCCTTTGCCGCAATCGACCGCGACGAACCCTTGGTCATGGCGTGGCAAAAACTGGATCTGCCAGCGGCACAGCTTGCTCTGCTGGACGAGCTGCTCGCTGCCATGGGCTATCTCGGCCGTGCCGAATCGTGGGTGGAGGCTTGCCGTTTTGAAGGCGATTTCCGGCCCAATTGCTCACCGGGCAGCGAGGCGATCGACAAGACCACGGGCGAGCTGCGCGAAGCAGTGACGCTGCTTGCCCCCTTGCCACCAACCGAATACAGCGAGCTGCGCAAGAGTTTTCTCCCCGACAAGAAGGCGGAGAAGAAACTCGGCAACACGCTGCCTGGCGAACTGCTCGACGCCCTTTCGGTGGAAACCGCCGACCTGCGCAAGCTGGGCTGGAGCCAGCCGCCGGCTGCACGCAAGGTGTCGTATCTGCGCCCCATCGATGCCTTGCGCTCCAAGCGCACGACGCGCCAGGCCGCGATGCCGTCAGCCACGACCATTCGCTACCTGCTGATCGGCAAGCCCCTGCCGCGTGTCGAGGACAGCGTGCGCATCGGCGAACTGCTGCGTCGCGCCGTGATGAGCGAGGCGAAAAAACAACTGGGCGAAGACGCGATCCCGCCGGCGTTTTCCGGGCACGATCTGGCCGTCGGCAATCGCCATCGCCATGCCTTCTATCTGCCCTGGGACGCCAATGGCGACGGCTTTATCGACCGACTGGTTCTCCACGTGCCCGACGGCATGAAGTCCGCCGAGCGCCGCGTCGCCGAAAGGCTGCGTCGTCTATGGAGCCGCGACGGCGACGACTGGCAACTGGTGCTTGAGAATGCGGGTGACGCCGAAATTGGCGCGCCCTTGCTGGCTCAAGCCAAACAGTGGCAATCGGTCACGCCCTATTTGCATCCCTGGCATCTCAAGAAGCATTTCGATATCGAAGCGCAGATCCGGCGCGAATGCCGCGAGCGCGGCCTGCCCGAACCAGTGCATCTCGAACGGTTGCCTGCAATCCCGGTAGGTGGGCTGATGCGCAACGCGCTGCGGTTTCGGCGCTTCCGCGCCAAGCGCGGATTGCACCAACCCGACCGTCTCGGCAGTCTCTGGCGCATGACCTTCGACGAATCCGTTTCCGGACCGGTTGCGCTCGGCTTCGGCTGCCATTTTGGCCTTGGCCTGTTCAGGCCCGTGGCATGAAGCGCAATCGCGAACGACTTTCCTCACAACCGATACGGCACCACCACCTCGACCTTCCTGCTGCCCACCCTGAAATCCCGCGTGTTCCGTGTCACCAGTGCAAGCCCATGCTGCACGGCTACCGCGGCTTGCAATGCATCGGGCAGCTTCCAGTGTTCGCTGCGGCGCAGGGAGGCGGCGAGGTCGGCGACCTCGCTGGTGATCGGCAGATGCGGGAAGACGTCGAGCAGTTCGCGCGCCAACGGTTCGGTGCGCACGGTGAAGCCGGCGAGCACTTCGGCGCGGGTGATGACGGAGATCGCACACGCGCTGCCGTGCTCGGCCAGGAAGGCGGTGGCGGCCTCGATGTTGTTGAAGTGGTCGATGAGGATGACCGAGTCGATCAGGTATTTCACCCGCGCTCGTCCCATTCATCGCGCACGCGCTGCTGGTGGCTCAGGCCGTCGCCGTGCCGCCAGATGCCGGCGGTGCGCCGCAGCGCGGCCTGCAGGCCGGCCAGCCCCTGGCTTTCGTGGCGGATGCGGTAGCCGTGCACGGCCTGGCGCACCAGCTCGGTCATCGGCAGGTTGCGGGCCTCGGCCTCGCGATCCAGCCAAGCCTTGTCGTCGGGATCCAGGTTGATGAGTGTGCGTGCCATGGCTGCACGATATCACATCTTCCTTGGTGCGATATCTGTCGCTTGCACCCATCGCGACATCGATAGTAAAAGCTTGATCACCAAGGGATATTGGCGGCCGCAAGGGGAGCGACTGCGATGGAGCCGAAGCAGGGAGATCTCGAACTTCCATTCCCGGAACTGGGCGACGATCAGCCTCCCATTCCGGTGCGCATGCTCAATGAGCACGTGTATTGCCCGCGGCTGGCCTACCTGGAATGGGTGCAAGGCGAATGGGCCGATTCCGTCGACACCGTCGATGGCCGTCACAAGCACCAGCGTGTGGACAAGCAAGCAGGCGACCTGCCCGATGCCGAAACCGCCGAGGAGGAGCAGGCGGAAATTCATGCCCGCTCGATCAGCTTGTCTTCGAACAAGCTCGGACTCATCGCCAAGCTCGACCTGATCGAAGGCGAAGGCAGCGTTGTCACCCCGGTGGACTACAAACGCGGCAAGCGCCCGCATACCGCACGTGGCGTGTACGACCCGGAGCGTGTTCAACTGTGCGCACAAGGGCTGCTTTTGCGCGAACACGGCTACACCTGCGACGAAGGCGCCATCTACTACGTCGGCAGCAAGGAACGCGTCGTCGTGCCCTTCGACGACGAATTGCTCGCGCTTACCCGCAACGCCATCGCCGAACTGCGGGCGATGGCGGCCGGCGGCCGCATCCCGGCGCCACTCGTGGACAGCCCCAAGTGCCCACGCTGCTCGCTGGTGACCATCTGCCTGCCCGACGAGATCCAATTCCTGCATCGGGCGGAATTGAGTCCACGCCCGCTGGCCGTGCCGCATCACGAAGCCCTGCCGCTGTACATCCAGCACTACAGCGCCAAGCTGGCCAAGAAGGGCGAGGTGCTTGAAGTCACCGACAAGGACGGCCACATGCTCGCCAGCGCCCGTCTGCGCGAGGTGTCGCAAGTCGTGGTCCAGGGCAACGTCTACATCACCACGCCTTGCCTGCAGGAGCTGATGCAGCGGGACATTCCCGTCAGCTGGCACAGCTACGGCGGCTTCTTCTTCGGACACACCCAGGGCAACGGGCACAAGAACGTCGAGCTGCGCACCGCGCAATATCGGGCGAGCTTCAACGAACACACCTGCCTGCGCATCGCACGTGGACTGGTCGCCGCCAAGATCGGCAATTGCCGTACCCAGCTTCGCCGCAACTGGAAACCCGAAGAGAAGCCCGAGCGCCTGCTGGCCGATCTGAAGCGCATACGTCAGCAGGCCGAGCGCGCCGAGAACCTGGAAACCTTGCTCGGCATCGAGGGCCACGCTGCCGCGCTCTATTTCGGCCAGTTTCGCCAGACGCTCAAGGCTGCCGCGCCCGACGACGAGGCGCTGCTGACCTTCGACTTCAACCAGCGCAACCGGCGCCCGCCCACCGACCCGGTCAACGCCATGCTCTCGTTCGCCTACACCATGCTGGCGCGCACCTGGACCACCGTGCTTGCCGCCGTGGGCTTCGATGCCTTCCGCGGCTTCTACCATCAGCCGCGCTATGGCCGCCCGGCATTGGCACTGGACATGATGGAACCGTTTCGTCCGTTGCTCGCCGACTCGGTGGTGATGCAAGTCGTCAACAACGGCGAAGTGCGCCCCAGCGACTTCATCAGCGCAGCGGGAAGCGTCAACCTCGCCCCCAGCGGCCGCAAGCGCTTCATCGCCGCCTTCGAACGCCGGCTCAGCCACGAAATCACCCACCCGATGTTCGGATACCAGCTGAGCTACCGTCGCCTGCTGGAACTGCAGGCTCGCCTGCTCGGCCGCTTTCTGCTCGGCGAACTCGGCGACTACCCCAACTTCACCACCCGCTAGCCATCGCAGACTACGAGACGGCCATGGACGAACATCTGTACTTGGTGACCTACGACATCCGCGACGACAAGCGCTGGCGGCGCGTATTCAAATTGATGAAGGGTTTTGGCGAGTGGCTGCAACTTTCCGTCTTCCAATGCCGGTTGAGCCGGCGCCGACATGCCGAACTGGTGCAACTGCTCGATGGCACCATCAACCGCCGCGTCGACGCCCTGCTGATCATCGACCTCGGCCCGGCAGACAAGGTGCAACCCCGCGTGGTCAGCCTGGGCGACAAGTTCGAACCCGTCGCACGCGAACCCATCATCGTATAGTCGGCCGCAGCCCAGCCCGCTTTCGCCCTGTCGACGCGAGCGCTGCGGTCATGCCTCCAAACCCGGCCAGCGCTCGCACGAACCAGCTCTTTGACAATCAAGCACATTCACTCGCTTCCTGCTCCTTTACTTTCAGGAGTGCCGCCGCCGTGTGTTATTGTGCGGAAGCGCTCGCACTCCACGAAAAAACAGCCCGCCGCACCGCCACTTGTGCCCGGTCTGTGATCCGCAGCGAATCGCTGCGGCCTCATTGAAGCGCCTGCGGCCGTGTCGGCGTGGTCGTGGATACCTCGGGGTGATCCGCAGCGAATCGCTGCGGCCTCATTGAAGCCTGATCGTGGTCTGGCGCGCGTCCTGCGGGGCACCGAGTGATCCGCAGCGAATCGCTGCGGCCTCATTGAAGCACGCCAATCTGCAAAGCAAGCCCGCCGTTCCTTCTGGTGATCCGCAGCGAATCGCTGCGGCCTCATTGAAGCACCAGCTCCGCCGCGAGGTCCACGAGTTGTCGCTCGTGATCCGCAGCGAATCGCTGCGGCCTCATTGAAGCTCGCCCGGATGGGCGACAGGGGAAAGGAAAGTCTCGTGATCCGCAGCGAATCGCTGCGGCCTCATTGAAGCGCGCGATCCTGGCCGACTCGCCGAACGTTACGCTGCGGTGATCCGCAGCGAATCGCTGCGGCCTCATTGAAGCTTGATTGAGGCGTGGGATTAGAGCCATCCATACCCACGTGATCCGCAGCGAATCGCTGCGGCCTCATTGAAGCAATTTCTCGATCCCCCAAGGCGCGGCTGGCCCCACCGGTGATCCGCAGCGAATCGCTGCGGCCTCATTGAAGCTTCTAGTGCGGCCCCGAGAGACGGGGCCGCGAAGCGGGTGATCCGCAGCGAATCGCTGCGGCCTCATTGAAGCGCGCCGGGGCGGTACGTCGGATCGCGGCGGATCACCGCGTGATCCGCAGCGAATCGCTGCGGCCTCATTGAAGCGGACGAATGGGAGTTGTCGAACGGCAGCGGCATGTTCGGTGATCCGCAGCGAATCGCTGCGGCCTCATTGAAGCAGCGCACGTGGTTCGCGGCCATAGCGAGCCTCGAATACTGTGATCCGCAGCGAATCGCTGCGGCCTCATTGAAGCTCGTGCGAGGCCTGCGCTTGCGCCAGTTTCACCGCTGTGATCCGCAGCGAATCGCTGCGGCCTCATTGAAGCAGTGCTACCAGGAGTGCACGCGCATGGACCATCGCGCGTGATCCGCAGCGAATCGCTGCGGCCTCATTGAAGCGTCTTGATGGTACGGGTGTTGGCGTCGGCCCGGCCAAGGTGATCCGCAGCGAATCGCTGCGGCCTCATTGAAGCCCGAATGCCATGCTCGTCTTGACACTTTGGATCGCATGTGATCCGCAGCGAATCGCTGCGGCCTCATTGAAGCTCGCTGCCCGATCGCAAGTTCGCCGTCGAATGCGAGGTGATCCGCAGCGAATCGCTGCGGCCTCATTGAAGCGGACGCTCGGCACCGGCCCGCACGCCGGTCGTGTAGTGATCCGCAGCGAATCGCTGCGGCCTCATTGAAGCGAGCCTTCATCGCGCAGAAACGGGATGACACACTTCGTGATCCGCAGCGAATCGCTGCGGCCTCATTGAAGCCGAGGTGACGATACGGGTGCTCATGCAACAACTCCTGTGATCCGCAGCGAATCGCTGCGGCCTCATTGAAGCGGCGAAGCTGCAAGGGGATTCGCCAGTGGGCCGCTTGTGATCCGCAGCGAATCGCTGCGGCCTCATTGAAGCGCCGCGGATGCGGGTGCGGTCGATGCCGCGCTGCAGGGTGATCCGCAGCGAATCGCTGCGGCCTCATTGAAGCGCAGGCGCGGCGTGGATCGACGCCTACCGCAAGAAGTGATCCGCAGCGAATCGCTGCGGCCTCATTGAAGCGCCGGTATCAGCGGGCTGGCAAGCGCCGCATCGGCCTAGTGATCCGCAGCGAATCGCTGCGGCCTCATTGAAGCTCGCTGCAGGCGCCTTCCAGCACCCCATGCGGGCGCCGTGATCCGCAGCGAATCGCTGCGGCCTCATTGAAGCGTGTCGGGCAGGTACGCCGTGGCGCGCGCGAGGTCGACGGTGATCCGCAGCGAATCGCTGCGGCCTCATTGAAGCCCGGGAAGCGCTATTGCGCATCGCTGTATTTCTGCGTGATCCGCAGCGAATCGCTGCGGCCTCATTGAAGCGTCACGCCTGCAGCGTCTTGGGCTCGGCAAAACTCGGGTGATCCGCAGCGAATCGCTGCGGCCTCATTGAAGCAGGATGTTGCGCGCCGGAGTCCAGCGGGAGATCGGGCGTGATCCGCAGCGAATCGCTGCGGCCTCATTGAAGCGACGTGACGCCCTCGGCCTCGTCCGCCAGCTTCAGGTGATCCGCAGCGAATCGCTGCGGCCTCATTGAAGCTGGGCTGCGAGCTGGCCGCGAAGCGTGCGGCGAAGGCGGGTGATCCGCAGCGAATCGCTGCGGCCTCATTGAAGCCTCGGAGCGGATGAGCCAGTCGAAGGTGCCTGGCTTGTGATCCGCAGCGAATCGCTGCGGCCTCATTGAAGCACGCTGGTGACCTTGACGTCGCCGGCGGGCGGCTGGCCGTGATCCGCAGCGAATCGCTGCGGCCTCATTGAAGCCGCATCCTCGACCTCGTGAGCGAGGGCGAGATTGGCGGTGATCCGCAGCGAATCGCTGCGGCCTCATTGAAGCGAGGTTACGCGCGTGTGGACTGCGGCGGATGGCGCGTGATCCGCAGCGAATCGCTGCGGCCTCATTGAAGCGGCGCAATTCGTGCATCGCCTGCGCTAATTCGGTGTGATCCGCAGCGAATCGCTGCGGCCTCATTGAAGCAGGTAGTCGCCGATGTGATGCTCGTAGTAGTGCATGTGATCCGCAGCGAATCGCTGCGGCCTCATTGAAGCGTGCCATTTGTTCCGGGAGCGCCCGTGTCTCCCCGCGTGATCCGCAGCGAATCGCTGCGGCCTCATTGAAGCGTTGCGGCGCTCGTACTGGTCCGCAGCCGACTCCCATGTGATCCGCAGCGAATCGCTGCGGCCTCATTGAAGCATTTATCGTTGGCACCGATCTTGCGTCCTCCGCTGTGATCCGCAGCGAATCGCTGCGGCCTCATTGAAGCTGCCAGCGAAGCGCCGTGACCACCCTTGGCTTTGCGGTGATCCGCAGCGAATCGCTGCGGCCTCATTGAAGCAGACCGTGCGCCAGGAACCCGACGTGGTGCGCGCGCGTGATCCGCAGCGAATCGCTGCGGCCTCATTGAAGCCGCGATCGCGTGGAATGCATTTTTCGAGGGCCGCGAGCGTGATCCGCAGCGAATCGCTGCGGCCTCATTGAAGCCTCTGGTCGGAGGCTTTGCCGAGCACCCTAGACGCCGTGATCCGCAGCGAATCGCTGCGGCCTCATTGAAGCCAGCTGCCTACCCGTGCTTTCGCCAAGACGCTCCCAGGTGATCCGCAGCGAATCGCTGCGGCCTCATTGAAGCAACCCGCGATTCCGCCGCTGTCGCAGTGGCCTCAAGGCTGTGATCCGCAGCGAATCGCTGCGGCCTCATTGAAGCGCTCACCATCCCGGCAGCGTAGGCAATCGGTGCAGCCCGTGATCCGCAGCGAATCGCTGCGGCCTCATTGAAGCAGGCCGACCGCGAGAAGGCCTACAACCGGCTACGCGGGTGATCCGCAGCGAATCGCTGCGGCCTCATTGAAGCCCGATGCCTGCGTGCTTGGCGGCGAACTGTGGCTGTGATCCGCAGCGAATCGCTGCGGCCTCATTGAAGCCTCATGGGAGTTTCCTCATTGGTTTTGGGTGGACTTCGTGATCCGCAGCGAATCGCTGCGGCCTCATTGAAGCCACCGCTCCAGCGTTCACGCCGACGTGGTGGCCGAACGTGATCCGCAGCGAATCGCTGCGGCCTCATTGAAGCGCTGACCGACTCGCGCCCGATCTCCCGCTGGACTCCGGTGATCCGCAGCGAATCGCTGCGGCCTCATTGAAGCAACCGACTGCGCTAGCGCCTTTTCGTGCGAGGCCTGCGGTGATCCGCAGCGAATCGCTGCGGCCTCATTGAAGCCAGGAGATCGCCGGCGGCAACCGCAGCACGCTGCTGAAGTGATCCGCAGCGAATCGCTGCGGCCTCATTGAAGCCGGCAGACGCTTGCCATGGTGCATCAGGAAATGCCGGTGATCCGCAGCGAATCGCTGCGGCCTCATTGAAGCCAGACGCCGTTCTGGTCCATCTGCCAGCTGATGTCGGTGATCCGCAGCGAATCGCTGCGGCCTCATTGAAGCTTGCGTGGCTCTTGACACACTGGTTCACGCATATGGGTGATCCGCAGCGAATCGCTGCGGCCTCATTGAAGCGCGCTGTCGGCGATGCCCTTGCCAAGCGCCACGCCCACGTGATCCGCAGCGAATCGCTGCGGCCTCATTGAAGCGGCAGCGCGGTTGCAGCGCCCAGTCGCAAGCACTGGTGATCCGCAGCGAATCGCTGCGGCCTCATTGAAGCTTCGCCGCTCGGCGCGTTCTGGCCGGTCTTGCAGCGGTGATCCGCAGCGAATCGCTGCGGCCTCATTGAAGCCAAATCACTGCGGAAGCACGGCGCATGGCCAAGGCCCGTGATCCGCAGCGAATCGCTGCGGCCTCATTGAAGCTTGTCTTCCGGCGGCAGCGCCCGGGCCTCGCTGATGTGATCCGCAGCGAATCGCTGCGGCCTCATTGAAGCTGGAAGCGCTGGGCATGATTGAATATGATCCGCTCGTGATCCGCAGCGAATCGCTGCGGCCTCATTGAAGCCATGTTTCCTCCTCTCGATGTCTTGCGCCCACAGGGGGTGATCCGCAGCGAATCGCTGCGGCCTCATTGAAGCCCGCTGCGCGAGGAGCTCAACGGCGCCGAACCCAAGTGATCCGCAGCGAATCGCTGCGGCCTCATTGAAGCGAGGTGACGGGGGCAGCGACGGTCTACGGGTTCCTGTGATCCGCAGCGAATCGCTGCGGCCTCATTGAAGCTGATTCTCGGGAAGAAAACGATGACGGATCTTGCGGTAGTGATCCGCAGCGAATCGCTGCGGCCTCATTGAAGCCGGGAGCGGCGAGTGTGTTCATTCCGCATCCTCCAAGAGTGATCCGCAGCGAATCGCTGCGGCCTCATTGAAGCATGCGACCTCCATGAACAGACTTCCCTGTTCGGACAGGTGATCCGCAGCGAATCGCTGCGGCCTCATTGAAGCCGGCTGCACGGCCAAGTGCAGATCAAGCGCCTGCAGGTGATCCGCAGCGAATCGCTGCGGCCTCATTGAAGCACGATGGCGTTTGCAGGATCGCCAGCCAGCGACACGAGTGATCCGCAGCGAATCGCTGCGGCCTCATTGAAGCGTGACCCTGGCGCGCTGCGTGAGCGGCACGGCCATGGTGATCCGCAGCGAATCGCTGCGGCCTCATTGAAGCTGCTCTTGCTTGGTTATTGGGGTATGGGGAGCATCACGTGATCCGCAGCGAATCGCTGCGGCCTCATTGAAGCGTTCGCTCCAGTTCCGCCAGCTTGGTCTTGATGGTGCGTGATCCGCAGCGAATCGCTGCGGCCTCATTGAAGCCGCCGCTGTCTGCTGCTGATGCTGCGCTGTGGGATATGTGATCCGCAGCGAATCGCTGCGGCCTCATTGAAGCAGCGCGCGCGCGCCGGGCTGCGCGCCCAGCCACACGTGATCCGCAGCGAATCGCTGCGGCCTCATTGAAGCGTCCGGGCGCTTCGAGAAGATCACGGACAAGCCGGGTGATCCGCAGCGAATCGCTGCGGCCTCATTGAAGCGCTGCCGGCTGCCGTTGTGTATTGCGTGCTGGCATGGTGATCCGCAGCGAATCGCTGCGGCCTCATTGAAGCAGCCCCTTGGCGCTCGGCGGCGGCACCAGCGCGTTGTGATCCGCAGCGAATCGCTGCGGCCTCATTGAAGCTTCCGCCTCGCCGAGCGCAGCCGCGCCGCGGTGCACAGGTGATCCGCAGCGAATCGCTGCGGCCTCATTGAAGCGGATCGATCACGCGAGGCACTCGCACGCGTAGGTCTGTGATCCGCAGCGAATCGCTGCGGCCTCATTGAAGCGACGCCTGGATTGCCGACAAGCGCGTGTTCCCCACGGTGATCCGCAGCGAATCGCTGCGGCCTCATTGAAGCGCTGGGCCGGATGAAGACGAAGCCGCGCACGCGGTAGTGATCCGCAGCGAATCGCTGCGGCCTCATTGAAGCAGCGCAGCAGCCCGTTCTACGTTGGCGGTTGAGGAGGTGATCCGCAGCGAATCGCTGCGGCCTCATTGAAGCCCCTGCTGCGTCACCGTGTTCTGCAGCGTGGCCACGTGATCCGCAGCGAATCGCTGCGGCCTCATTGAAGCGCTCTTGCTTGGTTATTGGGGTATGGGGAGCATCACGTGATCCGCAGCGAATCGCTGCGGCCTCATTGAAGCCAGCTTGGCCAGGAGTGGACCGCGGTGATCGTGGGCGGTGATCCGCAGCGAATCGCTGCGGCCTCATTGAAGCTCATTCAGCCGCCGCTGCATCAGTTCGAACGCGCCCGTGTGATCCGCAGCGAATCGCTGCGGCCTCATTGAAGCGATCGTCAAAACGAAGCAAAGGATGGCCCGTAAGTGTGTGATCCGCAGCGAATCGCTGCGGCCTCATTGAAGCTGCGCATGCACGTGCGCCAGGCGCGGGTGCAGCTTGGTGATCCGCAGCGAATCGCTGCGGCCTCATTGAAGCCTGTTCGGCGAGCTCGACCGCGCCAGCTTCCTGCGCGTGATCCGCAGCGAATCGCTGCGGCCTCATTGAAGCCATGCCTGCCCCTGCCACTTTCGCCGCGCTGATTGCCGTGATCCGCAGCGAATCGCTGCGGCCTCATTGAAGCACGCGGCCGGCCACCTGCATGGTATCGAGCTTGACCGTGATCCGCAGCGAATCGCTGCGGCCTCATTGAAACCAAGCGGCGCGAAGCCGGCAAGATCGTCGTGGCAGTCAACTATCGCCGCAAGACAGTGGATGGTAGGCAGCAGGTCAATGCCTTTTGCACAGCATCACCGATCGACTTGGCAGACGTGTGTACGGACATGGCAACGGGCCGGCTCGAACTGCTCAGCAGTGCGCTGGAATGAAAGAGGTGCGCGGCGCCGGACTCGAACCGGATCATGACGGGCCGAAGGCCCCCCAACCGTTCCCTTTGGAAACTACCGCGCGGATTGGAGGTTAGCACCGATGGCAGGTGATCCATGGCGATTCGTCGCGGCTTCAACCCCATAAAAATGCATACCAAATCTGCTAGCGTTCCCGGTTCGTCCGCTGCCGTTTGCCGCCCATGTCCGCCCTGCGCTACCCGCTCGCTCTGCTCGCCACCGCACTGCTCGCCGGTTGCGCCCATCAGCCCGCGCATGCGCCGGGCCTGCCCGACGGCGCGCGCGCCACGGTGGCGATCCTGGAAACCACCGACCTGCACAGCAACATCCTCGGCTACGACTACTACAAGCAGAAGGCCGATCCCACGCTGGGCTTCGAGCGCACTGCCACGCTGATCGCGCAGGCGCGCGCGCAGTACCCGAACCACTTCCTGTTCGACAGCGGCGACACCATCCAGGGCACGGTGCTGGCCGACTGGCAGGCGCAGGTACAGAAAATGCCCTGCGACCGCGAGCTGGCGATCTACCGCGCGATGGACGCGGTGGGCTACGACGGCGGCACCGCCGGCAACCACGAGTTCAACTACGGGCTGGGCTGGCTCTCGCAGGTCACCGGCACGCCGATGGACGTGGACGGCGGCACGCGCGCGCACTGCGCCGGCCCGCATTTCCCGCTGGTGCTGGCGAACGTGAACAGCGCGCGCGACGGCCAGCCGATCTTCCAGCCGTGGGCAATCGTCACCAAGCCGATCACGGTGCAGCTGCCGGACGGCAAGACGACGAGCGTGCCGCTGCGCGTGGCGATCGTCGGCTTCACGCCGCCGCCGATCCTGCAATGGGACAAGCAGAACCTCGCCGGCAAAGTCACGGTGGACGGCGTGGTGGAGGCGGCGAGGAAGTACCTGCCGCAGATCGAGGCGCAGCATCCCGACCTCGTCGTCGCACTGGTGCACGGCGGCCTCGACACCGCGCCGTACACGCCGGCGATGGAGAACGCCGGCTGGCATCTCGCCGGCGTGCCCGGCATCGACGTGCTGCTGCTCGGCCACTCGCACGCCGAATTCCCCGGCCCGCGCTTCGCGCACATGCAGGACGTGGACGACGTGCGCGGTTTCATGCGCGGCAAGCCCGCGGTGATGGGCGGCTTCTTTGGCAAGGATCTGGGCGTGATCGAGCTGGCGCTGGATCGCGAGCATGGCCGCTGGAAGATCGACGACAACCGCACGCACAGCGAAGTGCGGCCGATCTGCCGCAAGAACGGCGACGCGGCGAGCTGCGTGGCGCCCGACCCCGCCATCGCGCCGCTGGTGGCGAAGGTGCAGGCCGCCGCGGTGGCCTACGTGGACACGCCGATCGGGCATAGCGACGTGTGCCTGTCGAGCTACTTCGCCGACGAGGGCGACATGACGGCGCTCGCCGTGGTCAACGCCGCGCAGCGCGACTACGTGCGCAGCGAGCTGCCGCGCCTGCATCCGGAACTGGCGAACGTGCCGGTGCTCTCCGCCGCCGCCGCGTTCCGCACCGGCTTCGGCGGCGCGGACGACTACACCGACGTGGCGCCCGGCCCGCTCACCCTGCGCAGCGCAGCGGATCTCTACTTCTACCCGAACACGCTCGCCGCGGTGCGCACCGACGGCGCCGGCGTGAAGGCGTGGCTGGAGGAAGCCGCCAAGCGCTTCAACCGCATCGACCCGGCGAAGACCGGCGCGCAGGAACTGATCGACACGCACTTTCCCGGCTTCAACTTCGACCAGCTGCAGGGCGGCATAGCCTACGCGATCGACGTGAGCAAACCGGCGGGCCAGCGCATCGTGTCGCTCAGTTACGACGGCCAGCCGGTCAAGCCCGACCAGCCCTTCATCGTGGTGACGAACAACTACCGCGCCAGCGGCGGCGGCCGTTTCCCCGGGCTGGACGGCAAGAGCATCGTGCTCGCCGCGCCGGACGGCACGCGCGAGATCCTCGCGCGCTGGATCGAGCGGCACCGCGAGATCGGCGTGCGCGACTTGCCCGCGCGCTCCTGGCGCTTCGCGACACTGAAAACCGCCGGCCCGGTGGTGTTCACCTCGGCCAGCGGCAAGCAGGCCATCGCGCAGGCGGACGGGCTCACCAACATCCGCGAGCTGCAGGATCGCGGCGACGGCACCGCGACCTACGCGATCGACCTGTCGCGCTGAGCCGACAACGATGGCCGACACGAACGACACCCCGCCGGCGGCGCCGCGGCGCATCCCGCGGAGCATCTGGGCGCTGGGCCTGGTGTCGATGCTGATGGACGTTTCCTCGGAGATGATCCACGCGCTGCTGCCGGTGTACCTGGTGGGCACGCTCGGCGTCTCCACCCTCGCGGTGGGCTTCATCGAGGGCATCGCCGAATCGACCGCGTCGATCATGAAGGTGTTCTCCGGCGCGCTGTCGGACTGGCTGGGCCGGCGCAAGCTGCTGACCGCGATCGGCTACGGGCTGGCGGCGCTGACCAAGCCGGTGTTCCCGCTGGCGCAGACGGTGGGCTGGGTGGTGGCGGCGCGCTTCGTGGACCGCGTCGGCAAGGGCATCCGCGGCGCGCCGCGCGACGCGCTGATCGCCGACCTCACGCCGCCGGGCATGAGCGGCGCGGCGTTCGGGCTGCGCCAGTCGCTCGACACCACCGGCGCCTACCTCGGTCCGCTGCTGGCGATCGCGCTGATGTGGCTGGGCGGCGACGACATCCCGCTGGTGTTCTGGTGCGCCGTGCTGCCGGCGTTCGGCGCGTTCGCGCTGATCGTGTTCGGCGTGCACGACGTGCCGCGCGCGGCCGCCGCGCGCCGGCCGCGCATGCCGCTGGCGCGCGCCGAGCTGGCCCGCCTGCCGGCGCACTACTGGTGGGTGGTGGCGGTGGCCGCGGTGCTCACCCTGGCGCGCTTCAGCGAGGCGTTCCTGGTACTGCGCGCGCAGGAGCTGAAACTGGAACTGGCGTGGATTCCGCTGGTGCTGGTGCTGATGAACGTGGTCTACGCGCTGGCCGCCTATCCGTTCGGCCGGCTTGCCGACCGCTTCGACCGCGGCCTGCTGCTGGCTGCCGGCTTCGCCATGCTGGTGCTGGCCGACCTGGTGCTGGCGCTGCCCGGCGGCCTGCCCGGGCTGGCCGCCGGCGTGCTGCTGTGGGGGCTGCACATGGGCATGACCCAGGGCCTGCTGGCCGCGCTGGTCGCCGACGCCGCACCGGACTCGCTGCGCGGCACCGCATTCGGCGTGTTCAACCTGGTGTGCGGGCTGGCCCTGCTGCTGGCCAGCGTGCTGGCCGGCGGGCTGTGGCAGCGCCTCGGCCCGCAGGCCACCTTCCTCGGCGGCGCCGCGTTCGCCGCGCTGGCGCTGTTCGGCTTGCTCGCGCTGCTGCGGCGCCAGCGCGTGGCGCGCCGCTGAGCGGCGTGGCGATCATCCGCGGCGCGGCACGGCCACGGTTCAGTCCACCGGCGTGTGCCGCAGCCGGCTCACGTCGGCCGACAGCACCGGCGCGGCGTGGTTGCCCCACGACTGGCGGATGTAGTTGACCACTGCGGCCACGTCCTCGTCGCTCAGCTGCTGCGCGAACGGCGGCATCGAGTACGGCTCGGGGTTGCCGGCGGTGGCGGGCGCGAAACCGCCCAGCAGCACGCCGCGCACCGCGTTGGTGCCGGTGGGCTCGGTGACCGAGCTGTTGCCGTCCAGCGGCGGGTAGACGCCGGCCACGCCCTTGCCGTCCTGGCCGTGGCAGTCGGCGCAGCGTTCGCCGTAGAGCTTCCCGCCGGCTTCGAGGTCGGCGGCGCGGGCCACCTCGACCGGCGCCGCCGGCGTCCGCGGCGGCAGCGACTGCAGGTAGGTCGCCACGGCGCGGAGGTCGGCATCGTCCAGGTGCTGGGTGCTGTTGCGCACCACGTCGGCCATCGGCCCGAACGCCGTGCCGCGGGCCGACTGGCCGGTCTTGAGCAGGTCGACGATGTCCTGCGCGCTCCAGCCGGCGAGGCCGCCGCCCGGCTGGGTGCTGAGGTCGGGCGCGTACCAGCCCTGCGCGGGGATCTCGCCGCCGGCGAGGCGCTGCTTCTCGTCCATCGCGCCCAGCGCGTTGCGCGTGGTGTGGCATTCGTTGCAGTGGCCCAGGCCCTGCACCAGGTAGGCGCCGCGGTTCCACTCGGCCGACCTGGAGGCATCGGGCTGGAACACGCCGGGCTTGAAGTACAGCGCGCGCCAGGCCACCAGGCCCTGCCGCACGCTGTAGGGGAACGCCAGTTCCGGCGCGCGGTCGGGCTGGCGCACCGCGGGCAGCGACTTCAGGTAGGCGAAGATCGCCTGCGCGTCCTCACGATTGACCTTGGTGAACGAGGTGTAGGAGAACACCGGGTACAGCGGTTCGCCGTGGCGCCCCAGGCCCTCGTGCAGCGCGCGCCAGAAGTCCTCGAAGCTCCACTGGCCGATGCCGGTTTCGGCGTCGGGCGTGATATTGGGCGCGGGCACGTCGCCGAACGGCGTGGGCAGCGCGCGGCCGCCCGCGTAGGGCCGGCCGCCGCGCGCGGTGTGGCAGGCCGCGCAGTCGCCCACGGTGGCGAGGTAGGCGCCGCGCGCGACCAGCGCCGGATCGTGCAGTTGCGCCGACTCGGCCTCGCGCTGCGCGGGCGTGGGCTCGTGGAGGCGTCCGGGGACGAACAGCCACCAGCCCAGTCCGAGCGCCAGCAGCAGCACCAGCGTCCAAATCCCGTGTCGCCAACGCCTCATCGCTGCACCTCGCTCTTGCCGATCACGCACCAGCCCGGCAGCGGCTCCTTCTGCGCACTGGCCGGCAAGGGGTGCAGGTTCGCCGGCGGCGGCTGGCTGGCCAGCCATGCGGCCACCGCGGTCACGTCGCCGACGGTCATGCGGTTCGCCACCACCACCATGCAGCCGGGGCCGTCGGTGGAACGTTGATGCGTGCGCCAGGCGTCGAGCTGGGCATCGATGTAGGCATAGGACAGGCCGGCCAGCCCCGGCATCATCGGCTCCACCCCGGTGAGCGTGCTGCCATGGCAGCTCTCGCAGGAGGGGATGCCGCGGCTGGGGTCGCCGTGCTTCACCAGTTGCTCGCCGCGCTGCATGGCCTCGGCGGTCTGCGCCGGCACCGGCTGCTTTTCGTACGGCGCCTGCTGCGCGGCAAACCAGTCGGCGATCTGGCGCAGGTACTCCGGGCTCAACTGGCGCACCACGTATTCCATCGGCGCGTGGTGGCGCTGGCCGTTCTGGAACGCTTCCAGCTGCTGCAGCAGGTAGCCGGCCGGCTTGCCGGCCAGGCGCGGGATCTTCACGTCGCCGGGCAGGCCTTCGCCGTGCACGCCATGGCAACTGGCACAGGCGGCCACGCGCCGCTGCATCGGATCGGGTTTTGCCGGCGCGGCGGTCTGGGCGGCGGCGTTCGCGGCCATGCCGGCACCGGCAAACGCGAACAGCGCAGCGGCCGCGCGTAGCAGCCTGCGCAAGGAGTGGGAACGGTTCATCCGCAACATTCTAGGCCGCTGCGCGCACCGGCTGGTTGCCGCAGCCGGCCGCCGCGACAACCTGTCGCAGGTGCAGCATCGAGATTCCCTGATCCGGATGGTTGCAAATGCACCTGTTGACCGCAGTGCAACATGGGCTTAGTGTCGGCCCCATGTCGCCACTTTCCGCCATCGTCCGCACGCACTACGCCCCGGCTGCCGCCGGCCGCATGCCCACGCGCGCGGGCGACATCGCCAGCACCATGTCCACCACGATTATTACCACCGGTACCGGTACCAACGGTCCCGGGCGGTACGTCGTGCGTAGCTGATATTCCACGCAACGGCCCGCCCTCGACGAGGCGGGCCGGCACACGCCGACACGCCAGACAGGACGGGCCTCCACCGGAGAGGCCGTCGTGATTACCTGTGCACCCGAGCAAGTCCCGCTTCACCCCCTGCCCCCGCTGGCGATGCCGCGCCCCGGCACCACCGGTCGGCGCACGCTGGCGGTGGGCGTGATCGGTCCCGGCCGGGTCGGCAGCGCCTTGCTGGAACAGCTGCGCGCGGCGCAGCCGCGGCTGGCGCGCGACCAGGCGCTGGAACTGAAGCTCTGCGGCGTGGTGGCCAGCAAGCGCATGTGGCTGGACTGCGACGACGCCGAACTCAACGACCGCCATGGCGGCGCGCAGATCTGGCGCCCCAGCGACCTCGACGCCTTCGCCGCCCACGTGCAGGGCAACGACGACCGCCACGCGCTGCTGATCGACTGCAGCGCCAGCGAGGCGGTGGCCGCGCACTATCCGCGCTGGCTGGCCGCCGGCCTGCACGTGGTGACGCCGAACAAGCTGGCCGGCAGCGGCCCGCTGGCGCGCTGGCAGGCGATCCGCACTGCCTGCGCGGGCGGCGCGCGCTTCCGCTACGAAGCCACCGTCTGCGCCGGCCTGCCGGTGGTGCAGACCCTGCGCGACCTGCTCGACACCGGCGACGAACTGCTCGGCATCGAGGGCATGTTCTCCGGCACGCTGGCCTGGCTGTGCAACCGCCACGACGGCAGCCAGCCGTTCTCCGCGCTGCTGCGCGAGGCGCACGCGCTGGGCTATACCGAGCCCGATCCGCGCGCCGACCTGTCCGGCCTCGACGTGGCGCGCAAGCTGGTGATCCTCGCGCGCGAGGCCGGCTGGCCGCTGTCGCTGGAGCAGGTGGACGTGGAGAGCCTGGTGCCGCCCGCGCTGGCGGAGGTGCCGCTCGACGAGTTCATGCAGCGCCTGGACGAACTCGACGCGCCGCTGGCCGCGAAACTCGCCGCGGCGCGCGCCGAAGGCGGCGTGCTGCGCCATGTCGCCCGCCTCGACCGCCACGGCCGCGCCAGCGTGAAACTGACCGTGCTGCCCGCCGCGCACGCGTTCGCGCACAGCCGGCTCACCGACAACGTGGTGCAGTTCAGCACCCGCCGCTACTGCGATAATCCGCTGCAGGTGCAAGGCCCCGGCGCGGGGCCGGAAGTCACCGCGGCCGGCGTGTTCGCCGACCTGCTGCGCATCGCCGAGTCGCTGGGGGTGTCGGCATGAACGCCCTCGTCGACGCCCCGTTGCAGGAAACCATGAGCGCCGCCTCGCCCCGCCTCGACCACGCCACCGCCTTCGCCCCCGCCTGCGTGGGCAACGTCGGCGTGGGCTTCGACATCCTCGGCCACAGCATGGCCGGCGCCGGCGACCGCGCCGAGGTGCGCCGCATCGACGAACCCACCGTGCGCATCGCGGCGATCCACGGCACCGCCCACGAGTTGCCGCTGGACGCGCAACGCAACACCGCCGGCGTCGCCCTGCTCGCGCTGCGCAAGGCGCTGGATCTCGACTTCGGTTTCGAGCTCACCCTGCACAAGGGCATCGCACTGGGTTCGGGCATGGCCGGTTCGGCGGCCTCCTGCGTGGCCGCGCTGGTGGCCGCAAACGCGCTGCTGGAACGGCCGCTGTCGCGCGAGGCGCTGTACGGCTTCGCGATGGACGGCGAGGCGGTGGCCAGCGGCGGCCGCCACGGCGACAACGTGGGCCCGCAACTGCTCGGCGGCCTGACCCTGGCCACGCACGAGCGCGTGCTGCGTATCCCGGTGCCGGCCGACTGGCATTGCGCACTGGTGCATCCGCACTTCGTGCTGGAGACGCGCAAGGCGCGCGCCGCGCTGGCCGGCGACTACGCGCTGCACGAATTCGTGGCGCAGAGCGCGAACCTCTCGCTGCTGCTGGCCGGCTGCTTCCGCGGCGACGCCGCGCTGGTGCGCGAAGGCCTCAAGGACGTGCTGGTGGAACCGCGGCGCGCGCCGCTGGTGCCGAACTTCGCGCGCGTGAAGCAGGCGGCGCTGGATCATCGCGCGCTGGGGGCGAGCATTTCCGGGGGCGGGCCCAGCGTGTTCGGCTGGTTCGAGCATCGCGTCGAGGCGGAGGCGGCGGCTGTCGCGATGCAGGCGGCGTTTGCCGAGGCTGGATTGGGTAGCGATGTGTTTGTGGCGCCGGTGGATGGGCCGGCGGCGGAGTTGGTTGATGACGGGGTGACGGCATGAGCCGCGGGTTTTGTCTCCCTCTCCCCACTGGGGAGAGGGTTGGGGTGAGGGGTGGGTGCTCGCGACGACCTTTCCTTTCCGCACTCTGGCTCGCCTGCGGCGGGCTTTCGGTCGCCTGCCGCAAGCAACAAAGCGGTTTCGGTCGCCTGCCGGCGCCCGAGTCACTTCTCTTTGCTGGCCCAAAGAGAAGTAACCAAGAGAAATGGCCTGTTCAATCCGCCGACCCTACAAGCAGGCTGTGTCGAGGGCATTGGATCAACTCCCGTCGACACGTCCCCCACAGCGGCCACTCCGCGACGTATCTGGGAACTGAGGTTGGCAAGCAATCGCGTGCAGGAGATGTGGGCCATGAGTGATTCCGTGCGCTACTTGAGCACGCGCGGTCGTGCGCCGGCGGCCACGCTGGGTGAAGCCATCGCTGCGGGACTGGCGCCGGATGGCGGGCTGTATGTGCCGGAGCGCTTGCCGGTGCTCGATCCGTCGCGCTTCGATGCGCAGGGTTCGCTGGCCGATACGGCCGCCACGTTGCTGGCGCCGTTTTTCGATGGCGATCCGCTGGCGGCGGAGTTGCCGGCGATCTGCGCGGAGGCGCTGGATTTTCCGGTGCCGTTGCGGGCGTTGCCGTATCGCGATGCGCAGGTGCTGGAGTTGTTCCACGGCCCGACCGCGGCGTTCAAGGACGTGGGGGCGCGTTTCCTCGCCGCCTGCCTGCGCCGGCTGCCGCGCGCGGATGCGCGGCCGCTCACCATCCTCGTCGCCACCTCGGGCGACACCGGCGCGGCGGTGGGGGCGGCGTTCCATCGGCAGCCGAACGTGCGCGTGGTGATCCTGTATCCGGACGGCCTGGTGTCGCCGCGGCAGGCGCACCAGCTGGGCTGTTTCGGCGACAACGTGCAGGCGCTGCGCGTGGCCGGCCGCTTCGACGATTGCCAGCGCATGGTGAAGGCCGCGTTGAACGATGCGGAATTGCAGCTGGCCGTGCCGCTCAGTTCCGCCAACAGCATCAGCCTCGGCCGCCTGCTGCCGCAGATGAGCTATTACGCGCACTCTGCGCTGGGCTGGTGGCGTGAGCACGGCACGCCGCTGAACTTCATCGTGCCCACCGGCAACCTCGGCAATGCGCTGGCCTGCCTGTGGGTGCGCGCACTGGGTTTGCCGGTGGGCGAGGTGCGGCTGGCCTGCAACGCCAACGCCACCCTGCCCGAGTTCTTCGCCGGCCACGACTACGCGCCACGCGAAGCGGTCGCCACGCTGGCCAACGCGATGGACGTGGGCGCGCCCAGCAACTTCGAGCGCCTGCGCTGGACCTTCGGCGGCGACGACGCGGCCTTGCGCCAAACCTTGCAGGCGGAAAGCGTGGACGACGCAAGCATCCGCCGCACGCTCGCCGCACACGCACGCGAGCACGGCGAAGTGTTCTGCCCGCACACCGCCACCGCCGTGCACCTGCTCGATCGCCTGCGCGACAGCGGCGACACGCGGCCGTGGGCCGCGGTCGCCACCGCGCATCCGGCGAAGTTCGAGCAGGTGGTCGAACCGCTGCTCGGCCACCCCGTCGACGTGCCGCCCGCGCTGGCGGCGATGCTGCAACGCTCGGCCAGCGCGGCGCCGCTGGCGGCCGCGGACACGGCACTGAAACACTGGCTGCGCGAGCGGGCACCCGCCTGAATGCAAGCGCAGCCGCAACGGCCCGCGCTATGCGGCAGCACGAGGCTGCCGCTAGGATAGTTCGAGCGGGAGCGCCGGCGGCACGTGTCGCGTGCACGATCCCGCGCCTGCGGTTCGCGGCTCCGCCCGCGGCCGCAGCGGCGCAACCCGTTACCGTTCATCGCGGCCGCCAGGGCGGCTGCGTGCCAGTCAGCAGATCAAGGACGCCCGCATGCGGAATCTGGAAAACAGCAGGATCGCCATCATCGGATTGGGCTACGTCGGCCTACCGCTGGCGGTGGAGTTCGGCAAGCACTACGACACCCTCGGCTTCGACATCAACGCGACACGCATCGATGAATTGCGCGCCGGCGAGGACCGCACGCTGGAAGTGGACGCCGCCGAACTGGCCGCCGCCACGCGGCTGAAGTTCTCGGCCACGCTGGACGACCTGCGCGACTGCAACGTCTACATCGTCACCGTGCCCACGCCGATCGACGCGGCCAAGCGCCCCGACCTCACCCCGCTGGTGAAGGCCAGCCAGATGCTGGGCAAGGTGCTCAAGGCCGGCGACATCGTGGTGTACGAGTCCACGGTCTACCCCGGCTGCACCGAAGAGGTGTGCGTGCCGCTGCTGGAGCAGGGCTCCGGCCTGGTCTTCAACCGCGACTTCTTCGCCGGCTACAGCCCCGAGCGGATCAACCCCGGCGACAAGCAGCACCGCGTCACCGGCATCCTCAAGGTCACCTCCGGCTCCACGCCGGAGGTCGCCGATTTCGTCAACCGGCTGTACGGCTCGATCATCACGGCCGGCACGCACCGCGCCAGCTCGATCAAGGTGGCCGAGGCGGCCAAGGTGATCGAGAACACCCAGCGCGACCTCAACATCGCGCTGGTCAACGACCTCGCGATCCTGTTCAACAAGCTCGGCATCGACACGCTGGAAGTGCTGCAGGCGGCGGGCACCAAGTGGAACTTCCTGCCGTTCCGCCCCGGCCTGGTCGGCGGCCACTGCATCAGCGTCGATCCGTATTACCTCACGCACAAGGCGCAGGAGGTGGGCCATCACCCCGACGTGATCCTCGCCGGCCGCCGCACCAACGACGGCATGGGCCCGTACATCGCCGGCGAAGTGATCCGCCTGATGGTGCGCAAGGGCATCAACCCGGTGCAGGCGCGGGTGCTGATCCTGGGCCTGGCGTTCAAGGAGAACTGCCCGGACCTGCGCAACACGCGCGTGGTCGACATCGTGCAGGCGCTGCGCGGCTACAACGCGCAGGTCGACGTGCACGATCCCTGGGTCGATGCCGCCGAGGCCGAGCACGAATACGGCCTCGCCCCGCTGGCCGAGCCGCCGGCGGCGGCCTACGACGCGGTGATCGTGGCGGTGGGCCACCGGCAGTTCGTGGCGCTGGGCGCGGAGGGCGTGCGCGCCTACGGCAAGCCCGCGTCCGTGGTCTACGACGTGAAATACGTGCTGCCGCGCGAAGCGGTGGACGGGAGGCTGTGATGGCGACGCTCGATACCCTGCTGCCCGCCGCGCTGCAGGCGCGCGTGCGCGCCGAATCCGGCACCTGGCTGGTCACCGGCGCCGCCGGCTTCATCGGCTCCAATCTGGTCGAGGCGCTGCTGGGCCTGGGCCAGCACGTGGTGGGCCTGGACAACTTCGCCACCGGCCACCAGCGCAACCTCGACGAGGTGGAGCGCCTGGTCGGCCCCGCGGCGTGGTCGCACTTCCGCTTCATCGAGGGCGACATCCGCGAGCTCGACGACTGCCGCGAAGCCTGCAAGGGCGTGCGCCACGTGCTGCACCAGGCCGCGCTGGGCTCGGTGCCGCGCTCGATCGAAGATCCCCTGGCCACCCACGCGGCGAACGCCACCGGCTTCATCAACATGCTGGTGGCCGCGCGCGACGCCGGCGTGGCCAGCTTCACCTACGCCGCCTCCAGCAGCACCTACGGCGACGAGCCCAGCCTGCCCAAGGTCGAAGACAAGATCGGCCGCGCGCTGTCGCCCTACGCGGCGACCAAGCTGTTCGACGAGATCTACGCCGAAGTGTTCGCGCGCTGCTACGGCTTCAAGTCGATCGGCCTGCGCTACTTCAACGTGTTCGGCCGCCGGCAGGATCCGGAAGGCGCCTACGCCGCGGTGATCCCGCAGTGGATCGCCACGATGATCCGCGGCGAGGAAGTGTTCATCAACGGCGACGGCGAGACCACGCGCGACTTCTGCCACGTGGCCAACGCGGTGCAGGCGAACCTGCTCGCGGCGCTCGCCGCCGACGAGCACTGCGACCTGGTCTACAACGTGGCGGTGGGCCAGCGCACCAGCCTCAACCAGCTGTTCGACGGACTGGTGCAGCAACTCGCCGCCGAGCGCGTGCGCTACGACCGGCCCCCGGTCCACCGCGAATTCCGCGCCGGCGACGTGCGCCACTCGCTGGCCGACATCAGCCGCGCCGCCACGCGCCTCGGCTATGCGCCCACCCACACCCTGGTCCAGGGCTTGGGCGAGGCGATGCCCTGGTACCTGGGCTTCATCGCGCAGCAGACCACCGCCTGAGCCGGCGCAGCCGCCGACCGGCCCGAAGCCCTGCGGGTCGGTCGGCGGCACTGCCCACGCGTCGCATGCCGGTGCCGCGCACCGCATCCGCCCCCGCCAACCCTGCACTTTCTTTCGCCCCGCCGGCCGTCGCACGGCCGGCGCCTGCCTGCGCGCGATCGCGGCCGCACCCTCGCACCCCGGCGCTTGCCGGCATACCGGTTCCAGCACGCGAACCACTTTAAGAATTTTCTACTTGTTTTGTGATTTTTTTCGCAAAACACATATTGCGCACTCGTCACGTAGCTGTTATAGACAGCGCCGCGCCGGATTGCTACTCTCTCCGTCCCACCAGCACCGGATGCCGGGGAAGGGGGAGAGAAGGATGTTGCGATTCCTGCACCGACAGTCAACGCGCTGGCTGCTTTTGCTGGCGGCAGCCGAGATGCTCCTGCTTTGCGCGTCCCTGTGCGTGGCCATCTGGCTGCGTTTCGGCAGCATCGACGAACTGAGCCACCTGCCCGCGCGCGCGCTGATGTTCGCGGGGCTGCTGATGCTGGGCATGGTGGCGATGGGCCAGTACCAGACCCACATGCGCGCGACCTGGTTCAGCCTGCTGGCGCGCCAGGCGGTCGGCTTCACGCTCGGCGGCCTGGGCCTGGTCGTGGCCTACTACGTGCTGCCGAAGGCCTACGTGGGCCGTGGCGTGCTGTTCATCGCGCTGATGATCGGCTTCGTGGCGGTCACCGCGTTCCGCGCGGCCTTCCTGCGGCTGGTCGAGGTGGAGGCGTTCAAGCGGCGCATCCTGGTGCTCGGCGGCGGCAACCGCGCGGCGCAGATCCACAACCGCATGCGCCGCCGCTCCGACCGGCGCGGCTTCGTGGTGGTCGGTTTCGTGCCCCGGCCCGGCGAAGCCGTCGCCGTTCCCGCCGAGCTGCTGGTCACGCCCGATGCCCCGCTCGACGTCTGGGCAGAGCGGCACGGCATCGACGAGATCGTGGTGGGCGTGGACGACCGCCGCGGCAACCTGATGATGGACGAGCTGCTCGAATGCCGGCAGCTGGGCATCGAGGTGACCGACCTCACCACCTTCTTCGAGCGCGAATCCGGCCGCGTGCAGCTGGCGCTGACCTACCCCTCGTGGCTGGTCTACTCGGGCGGCCTTTACGCTTCCCCGATGCGCCGGCTCAGCAAGCGCTGCTTCGACCTCGCCGCGACTCTGCTGGTGTTTGCGCTGACCTGGCCGCTGATGCTGCTGACGGCGCTGGCGATCCGCCTCGAATCGGGCCCCGGCCAACCGATCCTGTACCGCCAGGAACGCGTGGGCGTGCGCGGCAAGACCTTCTGGCTGATCAAGTTCCGCAGCATGCGCACGGACGCCGAGCGCGACGGCGTGGCGCGCTGGGCTGCCAAGGACGACGACCGCGTGACCCGCGTCGGCCGCTTCATCCGCAAGGTGCGGCTGGACGAGCTGCCGCAGCTGTGGAACGTGTTCAAGGGCGAGATGAGTTTCATCGGCCCGCGGCCCGAGCGGCCGCAATTCGTCGCCGACCTGGCGCAGAAAATCCACTACTACAACCTGCGCCACTGCCTCAAGCCCGGCCTGGCCGGCTGGGCGCAGCTGCGCTACCCCTACGGCGCGTCCGAGGACGACGCCGCCGAAAAGCTCAAGTACGACCTCTACTACATCAAGAACAACAACCTGCTGTTCGACCTGCTGATCCTGATCCAGACGGTCGAGGTGGTGTTGTTCCACCGAGGCGCCCGCTGAGCGGGAGTCCCCGCCAGGATCGGCCTGGCAGGTCCATCTGATGCAAGGATTCGCCATGCCGAACCGTAGTTTGCCGGGCCACCCGGACACCGCCGCTCCTCGCCGTCGCTGGCGCTGGCGCGCCCTGCTCGCCACGGCGGCGGCCCTGTTGGCTGCCGTGGTGATGGCGCAGGCGATCATCGTGCGGATCCACGACGCGCCGGGCGCGGACGCTTCGGCGGCGGCGCCAGCCGCGGTTCGGGCGGCGGAAACCGGCGAATCCTCCGCGCCACTGCCGGCCGCACCGGCGCCCGCCCTCCCCGCGCCCGCCGGCCCGGCGGCGCAAGCGACGCACGCCGCAGCGGACGATGCCGAAGCCGGCGCGCAGCTGTCGCCGGAGGGTCTCGCGTGGATGCACCAGGACCAGCCTTGCGAGGCCGGCACCGCCGCATGCCAGCCCTCGCGCGTGCTGGCGCTGGTGGACGCCAAGGCGACCGCGCCCACGCACGGCGCCCCCGCTTCCGCGCCTGCACCGGCCGCGTTCGGCGTGCAGGCGCTGGCCGCCACCACGCTGGCGCCGCACCCGCGGCTGCTGCTGGACGGCGCCACGCTGACGGCGCTGCGCCAGCGCGCCACCTCTTCCAACCCGCAATGGACGGCGCTGAAGGCCAAGTGCGACTCCTACATCGGCGGCAACGTGGAGTACCCCTCGGGCAACACCTATCCGAACCTGCCGAACCTCGGTCAGGGCTACCAGGGCAGCGACTACGTCCCCGCGTTGCTGGCCGAAGGCATGTGCTACCAGGTGCTCAAGACCAGCAACGCTTCCGCAGCCGCCACCTACGGCGCCAAGGCGGTGGACATCCTGATGAAGATGTCGGCCTCCGGCAGCCAGGGCCAACCGCCCTGCACCGACAGCGGCTACGGCATCCGCTTCTACGGCGTGGGCATGGGCCTGGGCTACGACTGGGTCTGGGATTTGCTGACACCGGCCCAGCGCACGCAGGTCTACACCACCGCGAACGCGTGGATCACCGCCTGGGAAACGCCGAACGGCTGCGCCGGTTTCGAGTACGAGCATCCGCAGAGCAACTACTACGCGGGCTATTTCCACGCCAAGGCCGCCATCGCGCTGGCCACCTACGACGAGAACCCCTCGGGTCCGGCGGAGTGGAACGACTGGCTGAACAACCAGTTCGCCAAGCGCGTGCAACCGTACTACCAGCAGCACTTGCTGGGCGGCGGCTGGCCGGAGGGCTACGCCAACTACGCCCCGCTGGGCGTCCTCAACATGACCCTGCCCCTGCGCGAGGTGAAGACCGCCACCGGCCAGGATCTGGTGCACGCCAGCGCGCCGTACAGCTACCCGGTGGACAGCGCCGAGTACGCGATGCATTTCACCTGGCCCTCGCGCGCCTATTTCGACGACCGCGACACCAACCGCTCGGGCTCGGGTTCCGGCAGCCAGCCGCCGGGCACCACGCAGGTAGGGCTGTTCCAGCAGCTGCTCGGCGCGCTCGACTACTGGGGCTCGCCGCACACCGCGATCTTCCGCCAGTACCTCGCCGACGTGGACGCCGCCACCGGCGGCTTCGGCTACGCGGACGAATGGCTGCGCTTCCTCGCGCTGGATCCGGCCGGCACGACGGCGCCGGTGAGCGGCCTGCCGCTGTCCTATTTCGCGCCGGGGCTGGGTGCGGTGGCGGCGCGCTCGGACTGGGGCAAGAACGCGGCCTGGATGTCCTTCCGCGCCGCGCCGTACGCGAACAATCCCGGGCAGGGCGAGGAGTACTTCGACCAGGGCAGCCTCGCCCTGGTGCGCGGCGGCACGCCGTTGCTGCTCAACGCCACCGGCTGGCTGGTGCACGAGCCCAGCGGCACCGCCGACGAGGACCGGATCTACAGCGACAACTTCGGCAGCTTCAGCAAAGGCAACAACTACTCGGGCAACCGCCAGATCTACAACATCTTCTACGTGCGCAACCTGAGCAACGGCGCACCGGCCGAACAGTACGGCCAGTACGCCGCCACCGCCGAAAGCAACCAGGCCAGCACCAAGGTGGCCGCGTTCGAGGACGGCAACAGCTACGTCTACGTGCTGGCGACCGGCTTGCAGGACATGTACCGCAGCTTCGCCGCCGGGCCGGCGGTAGCCAACTGGTCGCGCCAGATCGTGTACCTGCGACCGAACCGCTTCGTGGTCTACGACCGCACCACGGCCGGCAGCGCGAACTACGACCAGTACCTGGCCTGGCACTTCCCCGCCAACCCGGCCAGCAGCACGACCGCTGCCGGCGGCAAGCGCCTCGACATCAACTACGGCGGCGGCTACGCCGGCGCGATGATCGCCGTGTTGCCGCAGAACGCCACGCTGTCCACCACGGCAATGTATCCGTCCAGCAACCCGACCAAGGCCTGGCAGGTGCAGGTGCGCCCGCCGGTCGCGGGTGCCAGCCAGCAGTGGATGACCGTGTTCGACCTGTCCTCCGCGTCGTCCGCCGTGGCCAGCGCCAAGCCGGTGGCCGTGGTCCAGGGCGGCATCCTCGGCGTGCAGCTGGCGGCGCCGGACGGCAGCTCGGTGGTGGTCAGCAGCACGGGCGCGGCAGGCACGCCGCTCGGCGGCACGATCGGCTACACCGTCGACAACTACGCCGCGCTGCACGTCATCACCGACCTCGCCCCGTCGACCGGCTACAGCGTGACCGTGGCGACCAACGGCAACCAGCAGACCATCACGGTGACTCCGGGCGGCACCACCATGAGCAGCGCGCGTGGCGTGCTCAGCTTCACGGTGAACGGCAACAGCGTGCAACCGCCGACGCCGCGGCCGCCGCCGGTATCCAACCTGCCGGTACCCGGCTATCCGAGGCCGTACACGGGTTGAGTGCAGCAATGGGAATGCCGGTCGTGCGCAGCCGCCTTTCAACCATCCTGCTCGATGTCGGTGATGTGCACGCCGCCGTCGTGGCGCGCATCCAGGCCGTGCACGAAGAACGGTTGCTGTCCGCGTGTCACGAAACCCTCGGCGCGCCACGCATCGAGCACGGGCTGGGCAGCGGTCAGGCGCAACTGGATCGCGTCGTAGCCGGCTTCGTAGCCCATCCGGCAGAGCTCGCGGATCGCACGACGGTCGGCCTCGCGCACGCCGCCGGCGAACCAGGCGTCGGTCACGGTCATGAGCCCGGGCGCGTGCGCATTGGTTTCGCAGGCGAACCAGGCCAGCAGCGGCGCGCCCGGCGCCGGGGCGACCAGCAGGAAGCGGCGGCGTATCGCGGGCAGTCCGAGGAAACGCCATTCGAGCATCCGCGTGCTGCGCACCGTGCACAGGCCGTCGCCATGCGCGGACTGCTCCCACAGCGCCTGCATGCGCGGATCGACCGCATCCGTCCAGGTCACGTGGAGATTGCTGCGTCGCCCCGGCAAGGGCAGGTGCCGGCTGGCGGCGAGCGCCCCGTCCAGCAGCGCGCCACCGGCACGACCGAGCGGACCGGGCAGCACGCGTGCCACGTAACCCCGATAGCGCAGCACCCGCACGTGCCGAAACAACTGCGCGGGCACCGCGAAACCCACGCGCTTGCAGACCGCGCCGCCGCGGGCGTTGGTCATGGCATAGCCGAACGCGAAATGCTCCCGGGAGCTGGCGATCATGGCTTGGGCCAACCGCATCGCGGGCTTGAACGAACGGTGTGCCGGCAGCACCACGAAATGGCTGGCGACGCCGACCAGCAGCTCGCGCCCCTGCCACAGCATGGGGCGCGGGCCCACGCCGACGGTACCCACGATCTCGCCGCTGGCGCGATGGCGCAGCAATTGCAGCCGCGGCCGCCCGAACGGGCAGCCCAGGTAGAACACGTCATACATCCGCTCAAGCTGGCCCTGCCAACCGATATGGCCGCGCCAGATGCCGATCACGGTGGCGCGATCCCGCTCGAGGTGGCCCTCGACCGTCTCGTAGCGGTCGTCATGGACGATCACGGCTGCTTCCATGTGTGCAATTCCGCGCGATCCGGTGTCGTGGATTCTGGTGCCACGGCCGGGCGGGATTCAAGCGCACCGCGACGGCTCCGCAAACACCGGCAGGCGATGCACGCCGCACGGCACGGTTGCAGGCGACAAGGGGGCGAGGCATGAATCGGCAAGACGCGCAGATCGCAGTCGACTGGACCACGTTCGACCCCTGGGCCATCGCCCCGGTGCGCCACCACCTGACGCAGCATCCCCTGCTGCAGATGGACGCGCTGCTGGAGCTGGGCAAGCGGCTGGACGCGCGCGGCAGCGTGCGCACGCACAGCGATGCGGTGAGCGCGGGCACGCCGTTCAACCAGGCGCCGCAGCTGCACCCCAACCGTGCCGGCGCGGCGGCCACGCTCACCGGCATCGCCGAGGCCAAGGCCTGGATGTCGCTGCTCAACGTGCAGGGCGATCCGGTTTACCGCGGCCTGGTCGACGAGGTGCTGGACGGCATCGCGCCGGAGATCGCCCGCCGGGATCCGGGCATGTGCTACCGCGGCGGCTGGATCTTCGTCACCTCGCCGCGCACCATCACGCCGTTCCATTTCGACAAGGAACACAACTTCATCCTGCAGGTGCGCGGGCGCAAGACGCTGTACGTGTGGGAGCCGCACGACACCGTGGCCGCCAGCGAGCAGGCGCGCGACCTGTTCCATGCCTGCCACAGCCGTGCGCGCCTGCGCTGGGACGAATCGCTGCGCGCGCGGGCACGGGTGTTCCAGCTCGAACCGGGCATGGGCGCCTACATGCCTTCCACCAGCCCGCACTTGGTGGAGAACGGCGACGAGCCTTCGGTCACCGTCAGCTTCACCTATTACACCGACGCCACCCGCCGCGATGCGCTGCTGCACCGCGCGCACGAGCGCGTGCGCAACTGGGGTTACGAGCCGCCGCCGGTGGGCCGCAACGGCCTGCTGGATGCCGGCCTGCTCGGCGCCTTCCGCGGCGCCGCCCTCTTGCGCCAATGGCGCGCACGCATGACGCAGGCGCCGCAGCCGCGCTCGGATCGCGCGCCATACGCCTACGCCGGAGGGCAATGAGCCGCCATGGACACGTGTGCCGCAACCATGATGTCGCCCAGCCTGCAGGACGTGTTGCCGTGCACGGCCACGGGCGGGCATGGCGTGGGCGAGCGGGCCTTGCCGCTGGATGCCGCGCTGCCCGCCGCGCTGGCGCAGCGCGCGGCCGCGGCCGGCCTGGCACGTGCGCGTTTCGACATGGCGACGCTGGCCTTGCTGGCCGCGCGGCTCACCGGCGCGGCCGAGGTGGCGGTGGCCGAGTCGCCGACCACCGCCTGCCGCCTCGACGTACCGGCCCGGGGCGACGTGGACGCATGGCTGCAACGCTGCGCCGAGGCGATGCCGCAGGCCGATGGCGAAGCCAGCGTGGTGGGCGGCTGGCAGGCCGACATGGCGCCGGGCCAGCCGCTGGCTTGGGCCATCGTCGATGGCGCCGCGCCAATGCTGCGCCTGCGCCACGATCTGGCCGTGTTCGACGCAGCCGCGGCCGAATTGCTCGTCGCCTGCATGCAACGCGTGCTGCAGGGGCTCGCCTCCGCATCGCGCCTGGAAGCGGTGAGCGCGGTCGATCCGGCCGAGCAGCAGCGCATCGCCAGCGAGTGGAACGCCACCGCCGTGCCGCGCGACGGCGCCGACACCGTGCACGGCCTGTTCGCCGCTGTGGCCAAGGCGCACGCCGACGCGCCCGCGGTGATCGATCGCGACGGCACGCTCGGCTACGCCGAACTCGACCAGCGCGCCGAGCGCATCGCCGCGCACCTGCTCGCCGCCGGCGTGAGGCCCGGCGACGCGGTGGCCATGCTGCTGGAGCGCTCGGCCGGCGCGATCGTCGCCATGCTGGGCATCCTCAAGGCCGGCGCGGCGTATCTGCCGCTGGACCCGCACGACCCGCCCGCGCGGTTGGCCGAGCTGGTCGCCGATGCCGGCGCGCGGCTGGCCATCGCCGACGCCTCCGCCGACCTCGGCGTGCCGACGCTGACGCCGGCCGCACTGCAGGAGCCCGTCGCGCCCCGCACCATGCCGTCCGTCGACGGCGAGGCGCTGGCCTACGTGATGTACACCTCCGGCTCCACCGGCACGCCCAAGGGCGTGGAGATCGCCCATCGCGGCATCGTCCGGCTGGTGCGCGGAGTAAACTATGTAAACCTCGACCGGCAGCCGCGCGTGCTGCACGCCGCGCCGCTGGGCTTCGACGCCGCCACCTTCGAGGTCTGGGCGCCGCTGCTCAACGGCGGCTGCTGCGTGGTGCACGACGAGCGCGTGCCCAGCGCGGCCGGCCTGGCCGCCACCATCGCCGCGCATGGCGTGACCACCGCTTGGCTCACCGCCGCGCTGTTCAACGCGGTGGTGGACGACGATCCGCGCCGCTTGGCAGGGCTGCAGCAACTGCTGATCGGCGGCGAGGCCTTGTCGGTGGCGCACGTGCGGCGCGCGCTGGCCGCGCTGCCCGCCACCACCCTCATCAACGGCTACGGCCCCACCGAGTGCACCACCTTCGCGGCCACCTGCGCGATCCCGCGCGAACTGTCGGCCGCGGCGCGTTCGATCCCCATCGGCCGCCCGATCGCCGACACCACCGTGCACGTGCTGAACGCGCGCGGCGAGCCGCTGCCGGTGGGCGTGGTGGGCGAGCTGTACATCGGCGGCGCAGGCGTGGCGCGCGGCTACCGCGGCCGCGCCGAACTCACCGCCGAACGCTTCGTCGCCGACCCGGCCAGCGGCGAGCGCCGCTACCGCACCGGCGACCATGTGCGCTGGCTGGCCGACGGCACGCTGGAATTCGCCGGCCGCATCGACGGCCAGGTGAAGATCCACGGCCACCGCATCGAGCTGGGCGAGATCGAGGCGGCGCTGCAGGCCTGCGCCGGCGTGCGCGCCTGCGCCGTGCTGGCGCGCGAGGACAGCCCCGGCCGCAAGCAGCTGGTGGCCTACGTGGTGCCGGAGGGCACGCTGGCCGTGCCCGCGCTGCGCGCACGGCTGGCCAAACACCTGCCCGACTACATGCTGCCCGCGCGCTACCTGTCGCTGGCGGCGCTGCCGGTCACCCGCAACGGCAAGCTCGACCGCCGTGCCCTGCCCGCGCCGGACCGGCGCCGCCCCGAGCTGGCGCAACCCTATGCGCCGCCGCAGGGAACGCTGGAAACCGCCATCTGCGCCGCCTTCGCCGAGACGCTGGACCTGGAAGCCGTGGGCCGGCTCGACCACTTCTTCGAGCTGGGCGGCAGTTCGCTGCTGGCGCTGCAGGCGATCACCCGCATCCACGCGCATGCGGGGCAGTCGCCCACGCCGGCCGGCTTCTTCGACGACCCCACGCCCGCCGGCATCGCGCGCATGCTGCAGGCGCCCGCCGCGCAGCCATTGGTCGCCACCACACCGGCAGCGGATGGCGACGAGCCGATCGCCATCGTGGCGATGGCCGGGCGCTTCCCGGGCGCGGCGGACGTGGAAGCGTTCTGGGACAATCTGTGCGCCGGCCGCGAGTCGATCACCTTCTTCGCCGACGACGAGCTCGATCCCTCGATCCCGGCCAGCCTGCGCAACGACCCGGCCTACGTGCGCGCGCGCGGCATCATCGACGGCGCGGAGCACTTCGACGCCGCCTTCTTCGGCATCCCGCCGCGCGAGGCGGAGCTCACCGATCCGCAGCAGCGCGTGTTCCTCGAACTGTGCTGGGCGTGCCTGGAGCGCGCCGGCCACGTGCCGGATGCGGGCACGCACCAAGTCGGCGTGTTTGCCGGCATGCACAACGCCACCTATTTCCAGCGCCATCTCGCGCCACAGCCGGAGCGCATCGCGCGGCTGGGCGAGTTCCAGGTGATGCTGGCCAACGAGAAGGATTTCGTCGCCACGCGCGTGGCGCACCGCTTGAACCTCACCGGCCCGGCGATCAGCCTGAACACCGCCTGCTCCACCTCGCTGGTGGCGATCTGCGAGGCGGTGGAGGCGCTGCGCGGCGGGCGCTGCGACATGGCGCTGGCCGGCGGCGCGTCGATCCACTGCCCACCGCGCAGCGGCTATCTCGGCCAGGAGGGCACCATGCTGTCGCCCGACGGCCACACCCGCAGCTTCGACGCGCAGGCGGCCGGCACGGTGTTCAGCGACGGCGCCGGGGTGGTGCTGCTGCGGCGGCTGTCCGACGCGCTGGCCGACGGCGACCCGGTGATCGCGCTGATCCGCGGCGGCGCGGTGAACAACGACGGCGGCGCCAAGGCCAGCTTCATGGCACCCAGCAGCGCGGGGCAGGCGGCCGTGGTGGCGCAGGCGCAGGCGCGCGCGGGCGTGTCGCCGCGCAGCATCGGCTACGTGGAAGCGCACGGCACCGCCACGCCGATCGGCGACCCCATCGAGGTGGAAGGCCTCACCCGCGCCTTCCGCCTGGGCACCGCCGACACCGGCTTCTGCCGCATCGGTTCGCTGAAGAGCAACGTGGGCCACATGGTGATCGCCGCCGGCGTGGCCGGCGTCATCAAGACCGCGCTGGCGTTGGAACACGAGCAGCTGCCGCCCAGCCTGCACTACACCGCGCCCAATCCCGCGCTGGCGCTGCAGGCCTCGCCGTTCGTGGTGAACGACCGGCTGCACGCCTGGCCGCGCGGCGAGGCGCCGCGCCGCGCGGGCGTGAGCTCCTTCGGCGTGGGCGGCACCAATGCGCATGTGGTGATGGAGGAGGCGCCGCCGCGCGCGCCCTCCGACCCCGCCCACGGCCCGCAACTGCTGCTGCTGTCCGCACGCACGCCCGCCGCGCTGGCCGCCGCCGCGGAACGGCTGGCCGCGCAGCTGCAGGCGCAGCCGGACACCAATCTGGCCGACGTGGCATGGACGCTGGCGGTGGGCCGCAAGGCCTTCGCCCATCGCGCCGCCGTGGTGGCCGACGATGCCGCCGCGGCCGCCCTGCGGTTGGCCGAGGCCGCGGCCGCGAGCGCGCGCAGCCACGCAGTGCAGCCGTCCGACGTGGTGTTCCTGTTCCCCGGCCAGGGCTGTCCGTATCCCGGCATGGGGCGCGAACTGCATGCCGCCGAGCCGGCGTTCCGCGCGGCGCTGGATGCCTGCGCGGAGCACGCGCGTGAGCTCCTGGGCTACGACTTGCGCGAGCGCATGTTCAGCGACGAGGCCGAGGCACTGCTGCCCACCGCCGTGATGCAGCCGGCGATCTTCGCGATGGAATACGCGCTGGCGCAGTGGTGGATGAGCCTTGGCGTGCAACCCGCCGCGATGATCGGCCACAGCGTGGGCGAGTTCGTGGCGGCCACGCTGGCCGGCGTGTTCGAGCTGCCCGACGCGATCCGCCTCGTGGTCCGGCGCGGGGCGCTGATGCAGGAGCAGCCCGCCGGCTCGATGCTGTCGCTGCGGCTGTCGCGCGAGGATGTGCTGGCGCGCCTGCCGGCCACGCTGTCGCTGGCGGCGGAGAACGCGCCGACGGCTTGCGTGGTGGCTGGCGCACATGTCGACGTCGCCGCGTTCCAGTCGCGGATGGAGGCCGATGGCGTGGCCTGCCGCCTGCTGCGCACCTCGCATGCGTTCCACTCGGCGATGATGGAACCGGCGCTGGCGCCGTTCCGCGCAGAGGTGGAGCGCGTCCGCCGGCAGGCACCGCGCATTCCGCTGGTGTCCACCGCCAGCGGCGACTGGCTGGGCGCCGAGGAAGCCTGCTCCGCCGACTACTGGACCCAGCACCTGCGCCGCGAGGTGCGTTTCTCCACCGCGGTCGGGCGCGTGCTGGATCGCCCCGCGCGCGTGCTGCTGGAAGTCGGGCCGCGCGCCACGCTGTGCACGCTGGCCCGCCAGCAGCCGCGCCTGCGCGAGCAGGCCATTCCCGTGCAGGCCACGCTGGGCGACGAGCCCGCGCAGGAGCGCCAGCGCCTGCGCGAGGCGGCCGGCGCGCTGTGGAGCCACGGCGCGGCGATCGACACCGCGCGGCTGGACCGTCGCGCGCAACGCCGCCGCCTGTGCCTGCCCAGCTACCCGTTCGAGCGCCAGCGCCACTGGGTCGACGCACCCGTCGCGGCGCCAGCCCACGCAGCCGCAGCCATACCCACCGCCCTACCGAACGCGACACCGTTGTTGTCCACCGAGGGAACGACCATGCCTGTTTCATCCGTGCCGTCGGCCGATCGCCGGCCGCGTCTTGTCGCCCAGCTGAAGTCGGTGTTCGAGGATGTCGCCGGCCTCGATCTGGCCGATGCCGACCCCAGCAGCCATTTCATCGAGCTGGGGCTGGACAGCCTGATGCTGACCCAGGTGTCGCTGCAGGTGTCCAAGACCTTCGCGGTGCAGGTGAGCTTCCGCCAGCTGATGGGCGACTGCGCCAGCTTCGCGCAACTGGCCGCGCTGCTGGATGCGCAGCTGCCGCCCGAGGCCGCGGCGCCGCCGCCGCCGGCATCGCCGCAGCCCCTTGCGCAACCGCAGCCGCTGCCGCAAGCCTTGCCGCTCGTGGCCGCCGCCGCGCCGGACGGCTACGTGCAGCAGGTGATCGCCCAGCAGATGCAGCTGATGGCGCAGCAGCTGGCGCTGCTCGGCGGTGCGCCCGCGGCGCCGGCCGCCGTGGCCGCGCCGGCGGTGGCGCCGGCGCCGGTCGCCGCCGCGCCGGTCGCCGCGCCGGCCGTGGACAGCGAGGAAGCGGCGCTGGCGCACACCCGCTACGACGTCAAGAAAGCCTTCGGCGCGATCGCGCGCATCGACAGCCACAGCCACCAGGAAATCACCCCGCGCCAGCAGGGCCACCTGGACCGCTTCATCGAGCGCTACGTGGCGCGCACGCGCAAGTCGAAGGATTACACCCAGGCGCACCGCCCGCGCATGGCCGACCCGCGCGTGGTCAACGGCTTCCGCCCGCTGACCAAGGAGCTCGCCTACCAGATCGTGATCGAGCGCTCCAAGGGCGCGCACATGTGGGATCTGGACGGCAACGAATACGTCGACGCCCTGAACGGCTTCGGCATGAGCCTGTTCGGCTGGCAGCCGGACTTCGTGCTCGACGCGGTGCGCAAGCAGCTGGAACTCGGCTACGAGATCGGCCCGCAGCACCCGCTCGCCGGCGAGGTGGCGGAGCTGGTCTGCGATGTCACCGGGCACGAGCGCGCGGCGCTGTGCAACACCGGCTCGGAAGCGGTGCTCGGCGCCTTGCGCATCGCGCGCACCGTCACCGGGCGCGAAACGGTGGTGCTGTTCAGCGGCGCCTACCACGGCATCATCGACGAAGTGATCGTGCGCGGCACCCGGAAGCTGCACGCGGTGCCGGCCGCGCCCGGCATCCTGCGCAACACCGCCGAGCACGTGCTGGTGCTGGACTACGGCACGCCCGAGTCGCTGCAGATCATCCGCGAGCGCGCGCACGAACTGGCCGCGGTGCTGATCGAGCCGGTGCAGAGCAGGCGCCCGGATTTCCAGCCGGTGGAGTTCCTGCGCGAAGTGCGCAAGATCACCGCCGAGAGCGGCGCGCTGTGCATCTTCGACGAGATCGTCACCGGCTTCCGCAGCCACCCCGGCGGCGTGCAGGCGCTGTTCGACATCCGCGCCGACATCACCACCTACGGCAAGGTGGTGGGCGGCGGCTTCCCGATCGGCGTGATCGCCGGCAAGCGCGAATACATGGACGCGCTGGACGGCGGCCAGTGGCAGTTCGGCGACGACTCGGTGCCCACCGTGGGCGTCACCTATTTCGCCGGCACCTTCGTGCGCCACCCGCTGGCGCTGGCCGCGGCCAGGGCGGTGCTGGAACACGTCAAGCAGGAAGGCCCGGCATTGCAGGAGCGGCTCAACGCGCGCACCGCCGCGCTGGCCGACGAGCTGAACGGCTACTTCGTGGAAGTGGGCGCGCCGATCGCGATCAAGCAGTTCGCCTCGCTGTGGCGCACCCAGTTCCTCGAAGACCATCCGCTGCAGGACCTGCTGTTCGCGATGATGCGCAGCCGCGGCGTGCACATCCTGGACAACTTCCCCTGCTTCTTCACCACCGCGCACAGCGAGGCGGATTTCCAGGCCATCACGCGCGCGTACAAGGAGTCGGTGGCCGAACTGCAGGCGGCCGGCTTCCTGCCGCGCAACGTGCCCGCGGCGCAGACCGCGATGGACGCCGCCAATCCGCCGGTGCCCGGCGCGCGGCTGGGCCGCGAGCCCGACGGCCGGCCGTGCTGGTTCGTGCCCAACCCGGCGCAGCCCGGCAAGTACCTGAAGGTGGAGTCATGAACACGCCCATGGATGCGCACGCCGGCCTCGCCGCCGTCGACTACGACCCGTTCGCCAGCCCCGCGCTGGAGCGCGTGGTGCCCAGCACCGAGGCGCAGCGCGAGATCTGGCTGGCCGCGAAGATGGGCACGGAAGCCTCGCTGGCCTACAACGAGGCGGTGGCGCTCACCCTGCACGGCATGCTCGACCGCACCGCTCTGCTGGGCGCGCTGCAGGCGCTGGTGGACCGTCACGACGCGCTGCGCGCCAGCTTCGGCCCGGACGGCGAAACCTTCTGCGTGGCCGGCAGCGCCACGCTCGCGGTGCAGCAGGCCGAACTGGACGCGCTCGATGCGCCTGCGCGCGCCGCCGCGCTGGAGCGGCATCGCGCGCAGGCCGTGCTGACGCCGTTCGAGCTGGAGACCGGCCCGCTGTTCCGCGCCACATTGCTGCGCCTCGGCGAGCACGAACACCTGCTGCTGCTCAGCGCGCACCACCTGGTCTGCGACGGCTGGTCGTGGTGGGTGATCGTGCGCGAACTGGGCGCGCTGTACGGGCTGCACAGCGGCGCCGGCGGCGCCAGCCTGCCGCCGGCACCCTCGTTCGCGGACTATGCCGTGCGGCGCGCCGAGCCGGCGGAGCGCCGCGCCAGCGCCTCCGACGAGGCGTGGTGGGTGGCGCACCATGCGCGCCGCGCCCCCGCGCTGGACCTGCCCGGCGACCGCCCGCGGCCGCCGCGGCGCGGCTTCGCCTCCGACCGCGAGGATCACGTGCTCGACGCCGCGCTGGTCGGCGCCCTGCGCCAGCTGGCCGCGCGCCGCGGCGCCAGCCTGTTCGCCGCCCTGCTCGGCAGCTTCGCGGGCCTGCTCGGTCGGCTGGCCGGACAGGACGAGGTGGTACTCGGCATCCCCGCCGCCGCCCAATCCAACGAAGGCTTGGGCGACCTGGTCGGCCACGGCGTGCACCTGCTGCCGCTGCGCTGCGGCGCCGATCCGGCACGGCCGTTCGCGCAACTGCTGGCCGCGGCCAGCGGCGAGCTGCTCGACGCGCTGGAGCACCAGCGCTGCACCTTCGGCAGCCTGCTGCAGCAGCTGGACATCGCACGCGATCCGGCCCGTCTGCCGCTGGTCAGCGTGCTGTTCAACATCGACCAGGCGCTGGAGCAGGAAGGCGAGGCGTTCCCGGGCCTGCGCCTGGACTTCGCCAGCGTGCCGCGGCGCTACGAGAACTTCGAACTGTTCGTCAACGCGGTGCAGGAGCGTGGCGGCCTGCGCCTGGAATGCCAGTACAACGCCGGCCTGTTCGACGCCGCCACCGTGCGCCGCTGGCTGCGCGCCTACGAGACCCTGCTGCGCGCCGCGGTGGCGCAGCCGGACAGCACGCTGGGCGCGCTGTCGCTGGTCGACGCAGCGTCGCTGCGCGAACTGGCCGCGTTGCAGCCCGCGCCGCAGGCCTGGGGCGAGCGGCCGGCCACCATGCACGGCGCGTTCGAGCGCCAGGCGCAGGCGACGCCCGAACGCATCGCATTGCGCTTCGGCAGCGAAACCCTGAGCTACCGCGCGCTGGACGAACGCGCCAACCGCATTGCCCACGGCCTGATCGCGCAAGGCGTGCGGCCCGGCGACCTCGTCGGCATCGCGCTCGAACGCGGCCCGGCCATGCTCGCCGCCCTGCTCGGCACGCTCAAGGCCGGCGCCGGCTACGTGCCGCTCGACCCCGCCTTTCCGCCCGAGCGGCTGGCCTACATGGTGGCCGACGCCAAGCTCGCCGCCCTGCTTACGCAGCAGTCGCTGGCGGCGCGCTTCGCACTGCCGGATCGCCCGGTGATCGCACTCGATGCGCCGCCCGCCGGCTGGGACGCGCTGCCGACCACGGCACCGGGCATCGCCATCGACCCTGCATCGGTGGCCTATGTCATCTACACCTCCGGCTCCACCGGCCGGCCCAAGGGCGTGGCGATCCCGCATCGCGCCGCGGCGAACTTCCTCGCCGGCATGGCCGAACGTCCCGGCCTGCACGCCGACGACAGGCTGCTCGCGGTCACCACGCTGTCCTTCGACATCGCGGTGCTGGAACTGCTGGGGCCGCTCGGCGTGGGCGGCTGCGTGGTGCTCGCCACGCGCGAGCAGGCGATGGACGGCGAGGCGCTCAAGACACTGCTGGCCGAGCACGCCATCACCGTGATGCAGGCCACGCCGGCCAGCTGGCGCCTGCTGCTGCAAAGCGGCTGGCAAGGCGACGGCAACTTCCGCGCGCTGTGCGGCGGCGAGGCGCTGGCGCCGGATCTGGCCGCCGCGCTGCTCGATCGCTGCGCCGCGCTGTGGAACATGTACGGCCCCACCGAGACCACGGTGTGGTCCACCTGCGCGAAGGTCGAGCAGGATCGGCCGATCACCATCGGCACGCCGATCGCGAACACCACGGTGTGGGTGCTCGACGAGCGGCGCCAGCCCTGTCCGCTGGGCGTGCCCGGCGAGCTGTGGATCGGCGGCGCCGGCGTGGCGCTGGGCTACCTGCATCGGCCGGAACTCACCGCCGAGCGCTTCGTCGCCGATCCATTCTCCGCTGAACCCGGCGCACGGCTCTACCGCACCGGCGACCGCGGCCGCTGGCGCGCCGACGGCTCCCTCGAACACCTCGGCCGCGCCGACTTCCAGATCAAGCTCCGCGGCTTCCGCATCGAGCCCGGCGAGATCGAGGCGCAGCTGGCCGGCCATCCGCCGGTGACGCAGGCGCTGGTGATGGTGCGCGAGGATCGCCCCGGCGATGCGCGTCTGGTCGCCTACCTGGCCAGCGAAACGCCGGTGGACGAAGCCGCGCTGCGCAGCCGCCTGCGCGAGCACCTGCCCGAATACATGCTGCCGCAGCACTTCGTGGTGCTGGCCGCGCTGCCGCTGCTGCCCAACGGCAAGATCGACCGCGCCCGCCTGCCGGCCCCGCTCGCCGCCGGCGCGCCGGCCGCCGTGCGCACCACGCCGCGCGACGAGCTGGAGCGCCAGGTGGCGCAGGCGATGGCCGCGGCGCTGGGCGGCGTCGAGCCAGGCCTGGACGACGATTTCTTCGAGCACGGCGGCCATTCGCTGCTCGCCGCGCAACTCACCGCGCGGCTCGGCCGCGAGCTGGGCCTCGCGCTGCCGCTGCGCACCGTGTTCGAAGCGCCGACCGTGGCGCGGCTGGCGGCGGCGATCCGCGCGGCGCGTGCCGCCGACGCGCCGACGCCGCACATCATCCCGCGCCTGGCCGACCGCGAGCGCGCGCCGCTGTCGTTGATGCAGCAGCGCGTGTGGTACCTCGAACAGCTGCATCCCGGCGGCGTGGCCTACCACACGCCGTCGGCCCACCGCTTGCGCGGCCCGCTGGACCGCGGCGCCTTCGAACGGGCGCTGCAGGCGATGGTGCGGCGCCAGCCGGTGCTGCGTACTGCCATCGAACCGGACGCCGCCGGCGCGGTGCAGCGCATCCACGCCACGCTGGAGGTGGAATTGCCGCTGGAGGATCTCTCCCAGCTGCCCGCCGACGAGCGCGACGCCTGGCTGATGCGCCGGCTCGACGCGCTGATCGCCGAACCGTTCGACCTGGCCACGCCGCCGCTGTTCCGCGCCCAGCTGTTCCGGCTGGGCGACGAGGAACACGTGTTCTTCTTCATGACCCACCACATCATCTGGGACGGCTGGTCGTTCGACCTGCTGTACCGGGAGCTGAGCGCGCTGTATGCCGCGTGCTGCGCCGGCCAGCCCGATCCGCTGCCGCCGCTGGCGGTGGAGTACGGCGATTTCGCCGCGTGGCAGCGGCAATGGATGAGCGGCGAGGAACTCCAGCGCCAGCTCCGGCACTGGCTCGCCCGCCTCGCAAACCCGCCCGAGCCGCTGGCGCTGCCCGCCGACCACGCACGGCCGGCGCGCATGTCCGGCGCCGGCGCCACCGAATGGATCCGCCTGCCGTCCGAACGCCTGCAGGCGGTGCATGCGCTGGCGCACCAGGCCGGCACCACGCCGTTCATGGTGCTGCTCACCGCGTACTACGCGCTGCTGCACCGGCTGGGCGGCCAGCGCGACCTGATCGTCAGCACGCCGGTGCGCGGCCGTGACGCGGTGGAGCTGGAGACGGTGATGGGCTTCTTCGTCAACGCGCTGCCGTTGCGCCTGACGATCGAGCCGGAGGCCGGCTTCCTCGATACCTTGCGCGCGGTGCGCGGCGTCGTGCTCGACGCCTTCGCCTGCCCGGACGTGCCGTTCGAGCACCTGGTGAAGGAGCTGCGCCTGCCGCGCGACGACAGCCGCCCGCCGCTGGCGCAGGCGATGTTCTCGTTCCAGGACGTGCGCGGCCGCGCGCTGTCGTGGGGCGCGCTGCAGCACGAGCATCTGCCGGTGTTCCAGCGCGGCAGCGCCGAGGACCTGGGCCTGTGGTTCATCGAACAGGAGCACGGCCTGCTCGGCGGCATGAGCTTCAACGCCGACCTGTTCGAGCCGGCCACCGCCACGCGCTTTCGCCGCGGCTACGAGACTTTGCTGGAAGGCGCGCTGGCCGATCCGCGGCAACCGATCGCGCAGTTGCCGCTGCTGCCGGCGGACGAACTGGCGCAGCTGCAGCGCTGGAACGCCACCGCCGCGGCGATTCCGGTGCCCACCATGCACGGCGCGTTCGAGCGCCAGGCGCAGGCAACGCCCGAACGCATCGCACTGCGCTTCGGCAGTGAAACCCAGAGCTACCACACGCTGGACGAACGCGCCAACCGCATCGCCCACGGCCTCGTCGCGCAAGGCGTGCGGCCCGGCGACCTCGTCGGCATCGCGCTCGAACGCGGCCCCGCCATGCTTGCCGCCCTGCTCGGCACGCTCAAGGCCGGCGCCGGCTACGTGCCGCTCGATCCCGGCTTTCCGCCCGAGCGGCTGGCCTACATGGTGGCCGACGCCAAGCTCGCCGCCCTGCTTACGCAGCAGTCGCTGGCCGCGCGCTTCGCACTGCCGGATCGCCCGGTGATCGCGCTCGATGCGCCGCCCGCCGGCTGGGACGCGCTGCCGACCACGGCACCGGGCATCGCCATCGACCCTGCATCGGTGGCCTATGTCATCTACACCTCCGGCTCCACCGGCCGGCCCAAGGGCGTGGCGATCCCGCATCGCGCCGCGGCGAACTTCCTCGCCGGCATGGCCGAACGTCCCGGCCTGCACGCCGACGACAGGCTGCTCGCGGTCACCACGCTGTCCTTCGACATCGCGGTGCTGGAACTGCTGGGGCCGCTCGGCGTGGGCGGCTGCGTGGTGCTCGCCACGCGCGAGCAGGCGATGGACGGCGAGGCGCTCAAGACACTGCTGGCCGAGCACGCCATCACCGTGATGCAGGCCACGCCGGCCAGCTGGCGCCTGCTGCTGCAAAGCGGCTGGCAAGGCGACGGCAACTTCCGCGCGCTGTGCGGCGGCGAGGCGCTGGCGCCGGATCTGGCCGCCGCGCTGCTCGATCGCTGCGCCGCGCTGTGGAACATGTACGGCCCCACCGAGACCACGGTGTGGTCCACCTGCGCGAAGGTCGAGCAGGATCGGCCGATCACCATCGGCACGCCGATCGCGAACACCACGGTGTGGGTGCTCGACGAGCGGCGCCAGCCCTGTCCGCTGGGCGTGCCCGGCGAGCTGTGGATCGGCGGCGCCGGCGTGGCGCTGGGCTACCTGCATCGGCCGGAACTCACCGCCGAGCGCTTCGTCGCCGATCCATTCTCCGCTGAACCCGGCGCACGGCTCTACCGCACCGGCGACCGCGGCCGCTGGCGCGCCGACGGCTCCCTCGAACACCTCGGCCGCGCCGACTTCCAGATCAAGCTGCGCGGCTTCCGCATCGAACCCGGCGAGATCGAGGCGATCGCCCGCGAGGACGCCACGGTGGCCGACGCCGCGGTCGTGCTGTGCGAGTTCTCCGCCAGCGACCAGCGCCTGGTGCTCTACGTGGCCGCCGCCGAGGCGGAAGCCACGCTGCTGCCGCGCCTGCGCGGCGCGCTGGAAGCGCAACTGCCCGGCTACATGCGGCCGCAGCACATCGTGCGGCTGGAAGCGTTCCCGCAGACGCCGAACGGCAAGCTCGACCGCAAGGCGCTGCCGCCGCCGGTGGCGACGACGGAACGCGAGCCGGCGCCGCACGACGCGGACAGCGACCCGCGCCGCCGCTACTTGGGCGCGGTGTGGTGCGAGCTGATCGGGGTGAGCGCGGTGGCGCCGCAGGACAACTTCTTCGACGTCGGCGGGCATTCGCTGCTGGCGGTGGAACTGGCCGCGCGCGTGCAGCGCGAGACCGGCGTGCGGCTGAACCTGCTGGACATCGCCAGCGGCACCCTCGCCACGCTGGCCGGGCAGTTGCCCGAGTCCGCCGCGGCCGGGCCTCAGGCAGCACCGCTCGGCCATCGCCTGCGGCGACTGCTGGGGCTGCGCTGATGCGTGCCGTGCGCACCTGGCCATACGTATTCGTCCATCGCCATAGCGGGATGCCATGGCTACGATGACGACATGGTTTCGATCGATGCATGTCGGACAGGGGACTGTCCGGAACAGGGGACGACATGAACTACAACCTTGATGGCCGACGCACGGAGCCGGTGATCGGCTCCGCCTTTCCGCTGAGCGCAATCCGCAAGGAGAAGTGGCTGGCCAGCCAGTACGGCGACGGTGCCGCGCTGGCGCTCGCCCACCTCACCGTGGTGCGGCTGGACGGCCCGCTGCACGCCGCCACGCTGGAGCAGGCCGCCGCCCATCTGTGGCGGCGGCAGCATCGCCTGCGCATCCAGCCCTCGGCCGACGGCCACACGCAGCATGTGCACGACGGCTTGCCGCTGCCGTGGGCACGGCACGATTTCTCCTCCGCCGGCGCGGCCGCGGAGGCGCGCCTGGCCGCGCACGTGCAGGCGCGCCTGCGCACGCCGTTCGATCCGGCCGTGCCGCCGCTGTTGCAGCTGGAACTGCTGCAGCTGGGCGCGGACCGGCATGCCCTGCTGCTGCACGCCCACGAACTGGTGCTCGATCGCCGCGCCAGCGCCCGCCTGCTGGCAGAACTGGCGCAGTACTACGGCGAGCTGCGCGCGGGGCAGGAACCGGCGTCCGCACCGGCGCCGCTGCCGGCCGCCGGGGATGATGCATCGCCCGCCGCATCGCTCGCCTGGTGGCGTGCGCGCCTGGCCAGCCGGCCCGATCCGCTGGCCCTGCCCGCCGACCGCCCGGCACCGCTGCGGCCGCGGTTCGACGCCGTGGGCGCGCGGCGCGTGCTGCCGGCGGCCACGCTCGCCGGCCTGCGCCGGCTGGCGCAAGCCTGCGGCCGCTCGCTGCACGAGGTGCTGCTCGGCGGCTACGCGGCCTTCCTCATGCGCATGAGCGGGCAGCACGATTTCGCGCTCGGCGTGCCGGTCGGCACGCACGGCGAGCCGCTGCACTTCCTGCCGCTGCGCCTGGGCATCGAGCCCGAGATCTCCGTCGCGGAATTGTTTGCGCGCACCGCGGGCGCGCTGCACGAGGTCCAGGCGCACGGCGAGGTCACGCTGATGGGCCTGCTGCGCGCACTCGACCTGCACCGTGGCGGCGCGGAGGCCGCCCTGGCCGGCGTCTCGTTCGAGTTCGATCCGGGCCTGCCCGGGTTTGCCTTCGCCGATCTGCGCCACCACATGCACGACGGCGGCCGCGTGGCGCTACTGGGCGAGCTGCACGCACGCGCGGCGCTGGAGGGCGATGCGCTCGCGCTCGACCTGCACGGCACCGCCGCGCGCTACGACGCGGCCACGCTGCAGCGCTGGCTGGGCCATTACGCCACCCTGCTCGAAGCCTTCGCCGGTACCGCCGAGCCGGCGGCGCTGACGGTCGCCGAGCTGCCCCTGCTCGATGCCGCCGGGCGCGCCCAGGTGCTGCAGGCGTGGAACGACACCGCGCGCGACTACGACCTCAGCCTGGGCCTGCCGGCGCGGATCGCGGCGCAGGCGCAACGCACGCCGGGAAGCATCGCCGCCGAGTGCGCCGGCGAAGCGCTGGACTACGCCGCGCTGGAACGGCGCACCGGTGCCCTGGCGCAGGCGCTGGCACGCCGCGGCATCGGCCGCGGCGATCTGGTCGGCGTGTACGTGCCGCGCAGCCTGGACATGCTGGTCGCGGTGCTCGGCATCCTGAAGTGCGGCGCCGCCTACGTGCCGCTGGATCCGGAATTCCCGCAGCAGCGGCTCGCCTACATGGCCGCGCACGCCGGCCTGCGCCACCTGCTGGTCACCCCCGCGTTGCAGCCGCCATCCGAACTGGCCGCGGGGCGCGCATGCCTCGCGATCGGCGAGCTGGCCGCCGAGACGGGCGGCGATACGCCGCTGCCGACCGTGCATGGCGACGACCTCGCCTACGTGCTGTTCACCTCCGGCTCCACCGGCCAGCCCAAGGGCGTGCGCATCCTGCACCGCAACCTGGTCAACTTTCTCGAAAGCATGCGCGAACGGCCGGGCTACGGCGCCGGCGACACGCTGTGCGTGGTCACCACGCTGTCGTTCGACATCGCCGGCCTGGAGCTGTACCTGCCGCTGCTCAGCGGCGGGCGCATGGTGATCGCCACCGCCGCCGAGCACGGCGATCCGTCGGCGCTGTACGCGCTGATGGCGAACAGCGGCTGCACGGTGCTCCAGACCACGCCATCGCTGCTGCGCCTGCTGCAGGGCCTCGGCCGCGAGGACGTGGTGCGCGGGCTGCGCCTGTTCGTGGGCGGCGAGGCGATGCCGCTGGCGCTGGCGCGCTCGCTGGCCGGCAACTGCCGCGAGCTGTGGAACCTGTACGGCCCCACCGAGACCACGATCTGGTCCTCGGCGGCGCGCATCGAGCCGGGCATGGAACCGATCCCGCTGGGCACGCCGATCGCCAACACGCGCATCTACGTGCTGGACGCGCGCGGCCAGCCGGTGCCGCCGGGCGTGGTCGGCGAGATCTGGATCGCCGGCGACGGCGTGGCCGACGGCTACCTCAACCGCCCCGACCTCACCGCCGAGTGCTTCGTGGACGATCCCTTCGCCGGCGGGCGCATGTACCGTACCGGCGACCGCGGCTGCTGGCGCGACGGCCAGCTGTATTTCAACGGCCGCGCGGACGACCAGATCAAGATCCGCGGCTACCGCATCGAGCCGGGCGACATCGAGGCGGTGGCCGCCGCCGAGCCGGGCGTGCGCGAGTGCGTCGCCGTGGCGCAGGCCTTCGGCGACAACGACGTGCGCCTGGTGCTGTACGTGGCCGCCGCGGCGGACGACGGCTTGGCCGAACGGCTGCGCGCGCGCCTGCACCGGCAATTGCCGACCTACATGCAGCCGCAGCACATCGAGCGGCTGGACGCACTGCCCAAGACGCCGAACGGCAAGATCGACCGCAAGGCCCTGCCACAGCCGTCCGCGGCCGCGCTGCGCGGCGTGCGGGCGCCGGCGGACGCGCTGGCCGATCCGCGCCAGTCCTACCTCGCCGCGATCTGGCGCGAGCTGATCGGCGCGGAACGGGTGGGCGCCAACGACAACTTCTTCGACGTGGGCGGCCACTCGCTGCTGGCGGTGGAAATGGTGGCGCGCGTGCAGCGGGAAACCTCGGTGCGGCTGCACCTGCTCGACGTGGCCTCCGGCACGCTGGCGACGCTGGCCAGCGAGCTGCCCGTGCAAGCGCAGGATGCCCCGCGGTTGCCGCTGCTGCAGCGGCTGCGCCGGCACATGGGATGGAAACGATGACGCGCACGGTCAACCACACGGGAGTGCGGCCATGACGGACCTGGCGGTGCTGCTCTTCGTCTTGTCGGCGCTCGGCCTCGTGCACGTCTTCGTCGGCTACCCGCTGTGGGTGGTCGCGCTGGCGCGCTGGCGGCCGCGCCCGGTGCAGCGGTGCGCATGGACGCCGCGCGTCACCGCGGTGCTCGCCGTGCACGACGGCGCCGCGCACGTGCGCGCGAAGCTGGAAGGCCTGCTCGCGCTGGACTACCCGCCGGAGCTGCTCGACATCGTGGTGGCCTGCGACGGCTGCCGCGACGACAGCGCGGCGCTTTGCCGGCAGCTGGGCGACGCGCGCATCCGCGTGCTGGAGTTCGCCGAGCGGCGCGGCAAGGCCGCCTGCATCAACGACGCGGTGGCCGCGGCGCGCGGCGAAGTGCTGCTGCTGACCGACGTGCGCCAGCGGCTGG
>OFTY01000149.1_pt1 | contig 76536 bp, 75 predicted proteins | sample 1775061 | NCBI WGS metagenome assembly OFTY01 (sample SAMN08195773, study PRJEB24354) | sludge metagenome | isolation source: sludge from phenol fed wastewater aerobic bioreactor B | place: India: Nagpur | collected 2016-09-16 | reverse complement strand
TGGGCACGCGCGCGAGCGCCTCGGCCGGCGACGGGCGCGGGCCCGCCGGCGCGAGCGCCTCGGCCTTCTCCATGTTGGCGGCGTAGTCGCTCTGCGGGCAGTAGACGATGGCGTCCTCGCCGGTGGCGGCAATCACCTGGAACTCCTCGCTCAGGTCGCCGCCGATGGCGCCGCTGTCGGCCGCAACCGCCCGGTAGCGCAGGCCGAAGCGGTCGAAGATGCGCCGGTAGGCCTGCGCCATGACCTGGTAGCTCAGCTGGGCGGACGCGGCATCGCGGTCGAAGCTGTAGGCGTCCTTCATGATGAATTCGCGCCCGCGCATCAGGCCAAAGCGCGGGCGGCGCTCGTCGCGGAACTTGGTCTGGATCTGGTAGAAGTTCCGGGGCAGCTGCTTGTAGCTGCGCAGGTCCTGGCGGGCGATGTCGGTCACCACCTCTTCGCTGGTGGGCTGCACGACGAAATCGCGGCCGTGGCGGTCCTTGATGCGCAGCAGCTCCGGGCCCATCTTGTCGAAGCGGCCGGTTTCCTGCCACAGCTCGGCGGGCTGCACCACCGGCATGGTCAGTTCCACGGCGCCGGCGCGGTTCATCTCCTCGCGCACGATGGCCTCGACCTTCTGAATCACCCGCAGCCCCAGCGGCATGTAGTTGTAGATGCCTGCGCCCAGGCGCTTGATCATGCCCGCGCGCATCATCAACCGGTGGCTGACGACTTCGGCATCGGCGGGCGCTTCCCGCAAGGTGGCAATGTGGAACTGGCTGGCTTTCATGGAACGGACGCTGAAGAGCCCGCGCGCGAAGCCGCGCGCGGCGCGGTCACGAGGGGGCGGGCATGAGGGAAAACGGGTCTTTGATGTCCATCATGTGACGGGCATAATGACCGCAGTTTCAAATTTGGGGTTCGATTATGCTTGACCGGGACGGCTTCAGGCCCAACGTCGGCATCATCCTGCTCAACCAGAAGAACCAGGTGTTCTGGGGCAAGCGCATCCGCACCCACAGCTGGCAGTTTCCGCAGGGCGGCATCGACCGGGGTGAAACCCCCGAACAGGCCATGTACCGCGAGCTGCACGAGGAAGTGGGCCTCAAGCCGGAGCATGTGCGCATCATCGCCCGCACCCGCGACTGGTTGCGCTACGAGGTGCCCGACCGCTACATCCGCCGCGAAGCGCGCGGCCACTACAAGGGGCAGAAGCAGATCTGGTATCTGCTGCAGCTCACCGCCCAGGACTGGAACCTCAACCTGCGCGCCACCAACCACCCCGAGTTCGACGCCTGGCGCTGGAACGACTACTGGGTGCCGCTGGACGTGGTGGTGGAGTTCAAGCGCGGCGTCTACGAGCTCGCACTCACCGAACTCTCACGCTACCTGCCGCGCCAGTCGTCCAACCGCTTCCTGCGCGGCGGCCCGCGTCTGCGTGACCCGGTCGGTATGCTGCGACGCGAAGGGGCGGCGGACCTGCCCTTCGAGCTGCCGCCGGGTGCGAGCTTCGACCCCGACCCCAATGCCGCCCGGCCCGCGACCGACGAGCTCGCCGCACGGCCCGCCCCCGTGGCCGAGCAACGGCCGGACTCCCATGTCTGAAGCGCCACCCCTCTTGCGCCGCGTCGTGCGGCCGCTGTGCGCGGCTTCGGTCTGCCTGCTGGGGGCGGTTGCGCTGGCGCAGGCGCCGCGCGCCGACGACGATGCGCCGCAGGCCGCCGCCCCGATTCCCACGCTGGCCCCGCCGAGCTTCGACCTCGGCCGGCTGCTCGCGCTGCCGCGCCCGGCCGGCGCCACGCTGGATTTCGGCATCGACCCGCAAACGCTGAGCGTCAGCCCCGAGGGCGTGGTGCGCTTCGTGCTCGTGGCCTCTTCAGGCAGCGCCCGCACGGTGGTGTACCAGGCCATTCGCTGCTCGGGTTTCGACTACCGCATCGAGGCCCGCTACCAGACGGCTGATGACGGCACCGGCGCCTGGAGCCGCGCGCCGGAGGCCAGCCCCTGGCTGCCCATGGCCGACACGCCCATGGGCCGTACCGCGCGTCTCATCGCCCGCTCGGGCGTGTGCGAGGGCCGGGTGCCCGGCGGCCGCGCCGACGACATCGTGCGCGCCCTGCGCACCGGGCGCGTGGTCGGCTACGAGTAAAGGCAAGGCTGAACAAAGGCCCCGCGGCGCGGTTGCTCGCGCCCGGCTTGCCGGCGGGCGGCCGCGCGGCTGACGAAACCCGGTCAGGCGCGCCCCGCTGAAACCGAAACTCTCAGCGCGTGCGCACCAGGTTGTCGCGGTGCACCATCTCCGGCTCGGCGGTGTAGCCGAGCAGCGTCTCAAACTCCGACGAGGGCTTGCGGCACAGCAGGCGCGCCTCGGCGCTGGCGTAGTTGGCCAGGCCGCGCGCCACCTCGAGGCCACGGGCGTCGCGGATGGCGATCACGTCGCCGCGCGAGAACTCGCCCTCCACCGCCGTCATGCCGATGGGCAGCAGGCTCTTGCCCTCCTGCAGCAGCTTCTGCACCGCGCCGTCGTCGATGGTGACGGCGCCGCGCAGCTGCAGGTGGTCGGCCATCCACTGCTTGCGCGCCTGCTGCTTGGCGGTCTGGGCCACCAGCAGCGTGCCGATGGCCTCGCCCGCGACGAGGCGGGTCAGCACATCGGCCTCGCGGCCCCAGGCGATGACGGTGGACGCGCCCGAACCCGCGGCGCGCCTGGCCGCGAGGATTTTTGTCAGCATGCCGCCGCGGCCGATGGCCGAACCCGCGCCGCCGGCCATGGCTTCGAGCGCCGGGTCGCCCGCGCGCGCTTCGCTGACGAACTCGGCCTCGGGGTGCTTGCGCGGGTCGGCGGTGTAGAGGCCGCGCTGGTCGGTGAGGATGACCAGCGCGTCGGCCTCGACCAGGTTGGCCACCAGGGCGCCGAGGGTGTCGTTGTCGCCGAACTTGATTTCGTCGTTGACCACCGTGTCGTTCTCGTTGATGACCGGCAGCACCCCAAGCTTGAGCAGCGTGAGCAGCGTGGAGCGGGCGTTGAGGTAGCGCTCGCGGTCGGCCAGATCGGCGTGGGTGAGCAGCACCTGCGCGCTGCGCAGGCCGTTCTCGCGCAGCTTGCTCTCGTACATCTGCGCCAGCCCCATCTGGCCCACGGCGGCCGCGGCCTGCAGCTCGTGGATTTCATGTGGACGGGTGGCCCAGCCCAGGCGCTTCATGCCCTCGGCGATCGCGCCGCTGGAGACCATGATGACCTCGCGCCCCTGGCGCGAGAGCGCGGCAAGCTGGCGGCACCATTCGCCGATCGCCGCCTCATCCAGACCCCGGCCCTCGTTGGTGACCAGGCTCGACCCGACCTTGACCACGATGCGCTGCGCCCTGCGCAGCACGTCTGAAGCGAAGTTTTTCGACATTTCCCTGTCTACCCCAGCGTCAAATGGTCAGGTGTTGCTATCGTTTTTGATAGTCTCAGCAGCGGCCGCAGCCCCGTCAGCCGTCGGCGCGAAGCGCGGGTCCGCTGCGGGTGCCGGCTCGGCCAGCATGCGCTGCGCCTCCAGGTGCTGGTACACCGCGCGCACCAGCGCATCGCAGCCCTCGTGCGTGAGCGCCGAAATGCCGAACACCGGGCCCTTGTAGCGCAGCCGCCGCACCACGTCCTTCACCCGCGCCTCGCGCTCCTCGGCCGGCACCATGTCGAGCTTGTTGAGCACCAGCCAGCGCGGCTTTTCGTACAGCGTCTTGTCGTACTTCTTCAGCTCGGCCACGATCGCCTTCGCCTGTGCCACCACGTCCACCGACTCGTCGAACGGCGCCATGTCCACCACGTGCAGCAGCAGGCGCGTGCGCTGCAGGTGGCGCAGGAACTGGTGGCCCAGACCCGCGCCCTCGGCCGCCCCCTCGATGAGGCCGGGCACGTCGGCCACCACGAAGCTCTGCTCCGGCCCCACGCGCACCACGCCGAGGTTGGGGTGCAGCGTGGTGAACGGATAGTCCGCAATCTTCGGCCGCGCGTTCGACACCGCCGCGATCAGCGTGGACTTGCCGGCATTGGGCATGCCCAGCAGCCCCACGTCGGCCAGCACCTTGAGCTCGAGCTTGAGGCTCTTGCGCTCACCCGGCCAGCCCGGCGTCTTCTGCCGCGGCGCCCGGTTGATGGCGCTCTTGAAGCGCATGTTGCCAAAGCCGCCATCGCCCCCCTTGGCCAGCAGAATGCGCTCGCCGGGCTTGAGCAGTTCGAACAGCACTTCACCCGTCTCGGCATCGCTGATGATGGTGCCCACCGGCATCTTGAGCGTGATGTCGTCGCCGGCGGCGCCGAACATGTCCGAGCCCATGCCGTGCTGGCCACGCTTGGCCTCGAAGCGGCGCGTGTAGCGGAAATCCACCAGCGTGTTCAGGCTCGCATCGGCCACCGCCCAGACGTGCCCGCCGCGCCCGCCATCGCCGCCGTTGGGCCCGCCGAATTCCTTGTACTTCTCGTGCCGGAACGAGACGCAGCCGTTGCCGCCGTCACCCGCGATGACGTCAACCAGCGCTTCATCGACGAACTTCATGTCTTCTCCCAGGGCTTTGCGACAACCGGACGCCCGCCGCGATGGGCAGGCGCCACTCCAGAAACACGCCGGGGCACCAAGGGCCTGATGCACCCCTCGGCCGGAGGACTGGACGCAGCCCGGACCTTGGCGTGCTCAGAAACACAGAAGCCCCGACCAGGCGGGGCTCCAGGTGCGTTCAGCGAACCAGCGCTCAGGCGGGCGTGACGCTCACCGTGTGCTTGTTCATTGCGCCTTTGACGGCGAAGGACACACGGCCGTCCACCAGCGAGAACAAGGTGTGGTCCTTGCCCACGCCGACGTTGGTGCCCGCGTGGAACTTGGTGCCGCGCTGGCGCACGATGATGGAGCCTGCGCTGACCATCTCACCGCCGAACGCCTTCACGCCGAGCATCTTGGGCTTGGAATCGCGCCCGTTTCGCGTAGAGCCGCCGCCTTTTTTCTGTGCCATGACCTGTTCTCCTTAGGCCGAGATGGCCTCGATGCGCAGTTCGGTGAACTGCTGGCGATGCCCTTGCCGCTTCTGGTAGTGCTTGCGGCGGCGCATCTTGAAGATACGCACCTTGTCGTGCTTGCCATGCGCCACCACCGTGGCCTTGACCACTGCACCGGACACCAGGGGCGTACCCACCTTCAGTTCCGCGCCGTTGCCGACAGCCAGAACCTGGTCGATCACGATTTCCTGGCCTACGTCCGCAGCAATCTGTTCTACTTTGATGTTTTCGCCGGCAGCCACGCGATACTGCTTGCCACCGGTTTTTATGACCGCGTACATGTAAACCTCTTCTGAAAAACTCTGCCGCCCATCTGCCGCAGAGCCTTTCATTATAACCTGCCCGCCGGAAAACTGACAGCCCCCTGCCTGCGGCGGCCAGGTTGCGCCGGGGCGCTCCCTATAATGAAGCGTTTGACCCCGCTGCGCCGCCGCCCGTCGTGACCGCCCCGACCCCCGCCACCCCCAACGCCCTCGCACTCGTTGCCGACGACATGGCCGAGGTCGATCGGGTCATCGCCCGGCGGCTGGATTCGGGCGTGCCGCTGGTGGGCGAAGTGGCGCGCTACATCATCTCCGCCGGCGGCAAGCGCCTGCGCCCGGTCCTGCTGCTGCTGACCTGCGGCGCTCTGGGCTACCGCGGAGCGCAGCGCTTCAACCTCGCCGCGGTGGTCGAATTCATCCACACCGCCACCCTGCTGCACGACGACGTCGTCGACGCCTCCACCCTGCGCCGCGGCCGCGCCACTGCCAACGAGACCTTCGGCAACCCGGCCAGCGTGCTGGTCGGCGACTTCCTGTATTCCCGCGCATTCCAGATGATGGTCGAAGCCAACGACATGCGCGTGATGCAAACCCTCGCCGACGCGACCAACGTCATCGCCGAGGGCGAGGTGATGCAGCTCATGAACATGCACGACGCCTCGCTCAGCGAGGAGGCTTACCTGCAGGTCATCCGCTCGAAGACCGCCAAGCTGTTCGAAGCCAGCGCACGCCTGGGTGCCCTCCTCGCCGGCAGCCCGCCGGATATCGAACAGGCCTGCGCCGACTACGGTCAGGCCCTGGGCACGGCGTTCCAGGTCATCGACGACGTGCTCGACTACACCGGCGACCGCAGCGAAATGGGCAAGAACCTCGGCGACGACCTGCGTGAAGGCAAAGCCACCCTGCCGCTGATCGTCGCCATGCAGCGCGGCACGCCCGAGGAGGCGGCACGCGTGCGCCACGCCATCGAGAACGGCGCCACCGACGCGCTCGACGCCATCGTGGCCATCGTGCGCCGCACCGGGGCACTCGAGGCCGCCACCGAGGCCGCCCGCGCCGAAGCCCAACGCGCCGCCGACGCCGCACGGCGACTGCCGAGAAATGAGCATGCCGAGGCTTTGCTACAATTAGCGGCTCAGCTTCTGGAGCGCCGCTACTGAGCGCCTTCAGACAGCCGAAAACGGGGTGTAGCTTAGCCTGGTAGAGCGCTACGTTCGGGACGTAGAGGCCGGAGGTTCGAATCCTCTCACCCCGACCAGATACCGCCAGTTGTCTCACGCAGGCGACTGTCGCGACAAAGCTTCCCTCTCAACGGTTTACAGGCCTGCTTCGATCGGCGAAGATCGCCTGTCGTTTCACTTTGTCGTGCCCTCGCGTCGTTCATGGCCCTCACCGATTCCCCGACCCTCCAGAACGCCAACGTGGCCCTGCCCGGCCTGGCCCGCGCCCTGGTGACGGCCGGCAAGCTGAGCCAGAAGACCGCCGAGGAGCTCTACCTCAAGGCCCAGGCCGGCAAGTCGAACTTCATCGCCGAACTCACGGGCAGCAAGGCCGTTTCGGCCAACGATCTGGCCCACACCATGTCGGTTGCCTTCGGCGCGCCGCTGATCGACCTCGACGCAGTGGACGTGCAGCGCCTGCCCAAAGGCGTGCTCGACCCCAAGATCTGCCTCGACCACCGGGTTCTGGTGCTGAGCAAGCGCGGCAACCGGCTGATCGTGGCCACGGCCGATCCTTCCGACACCAAGGCGGCCGAACAGATCAAGTTCGCCACCCAGCTCGGCGTGGACTGGGTGATTGCCGAGTTCGACAAGCTCTCGCGCCTGGTGGAGCAGACCAGTGTCTCGGCGGCCCAGGCGATCGACAGCATCATCAGCAACAGCGACTTCGAGTTCGACATGGCGTCGATCGAGGAGGACACCGGCGCAGCGGAAGCCGACGCCGGCAACTCCGAAGTCGATGATGCGCCCGTCGTCAAGTTCCTGCAGAAGATGCTGGTCGATGCGGTGAACATGCGCGCCTCGGACCTGCACTTTGAGCCCTACGAGTTCAACTACCGCGTGCGTTTCCGCATCGACGGCGTGCTCAAGGAAATCACCTCGCCGCCGGTGGCCATCAAGGAAAAGCTGGCCTCGCGCATCAAGGTGATCTCGCGCATGGACATCTCGGAGAAACGGGTGCCGCAGGACGGGCGCATGAAGCTCAAGGTCGGCCCGGACCGCACCATCGACTTCCGCGTCAGCACCCTGCCCACGCTGTTCGGCGAGAAGATCGTGATCCGTATTCTCGACCCGAGCAGCGCCAAGCTCGGCATCGATGCCCTGGGCTACGAGCCCGAAGAGAAGGAGCGCCTGCTCAAGGCGATCGAGAGGCCCTACGGCATGATCCTCGTCACCGGCCCCACGGGTTCGGGCAAGACGGTGTCGCTCTACACCTGCCTGAACCTGCTCAACAAGCCCGGGGTGAACATCGCCACGGCCGAAGATCCGTCGGAAATCAACCTGCCGGGGGTCAACCAGGTCAACGTCAACGAAAAGGCGGGCCTGACTTTCGCGGCAGCGCTCAAGGCCTTCCTGCGGCAGGATCCCGACATCATCATGGTCGGTGAAATCCGCGACCTGGAAACGGCCGACATCGCCATCAAGGCCGCGCAGACCGGTCACCTGGTGCTCTCCACGCTGCACACCAACGACGCGCCCGCCACGCTGGTGCGGCTGCGCAACATGGGGGTGGCGCCGTTCAACATCGCCTCCAGCGTGATCCTGATCACCGCCCAGCGTCTGGCGCGTCGCCTGTGCCCGAACTGCAAGGCACCGGCCGACTATCCGCGTGAAGCCTTGCTCGACGCCGGCTTCACCGAAGAGGAACTCGACGGCAGCTGGATGCCCTACCGGCCCGTGGGCTGCTCCATGTGCAACGAGGGCTACAAAGGCCGCGTCGGCATCTACCAGGTCATGCCCATCAGCGACGAAATCCAGCGCATCATCCTGCGCGACGGCAGCTCGCTGGAAATCGCCGAGCAGGCCAAACGCGAAGGCGTGCGCTCCTTGCGCGAAGCCGGCCTGCACAAGGTCAAGCTCGGCGTCACCTCGATCGAGGAAGTCCTCGCCGTCACCAACGAATAAGATCAGCATCGGGAGTGCGACATGGCAACAGCGGCGTCCAGAGACATCAAGGACTTCGTCTTCGAGTGGGAGGGCAAGGACCGCAACGGCAAGCAGGTGCGCGGTGAGCTGCGCGCCTCCGGCGAGAACCAGGTACAGGCCACGCTGCGCCGCCAGGGCGTGTTCCCGACCAAGATCAAGAAGCGCCGCATGCGTGCGGGCAAGAAGATCAAGGCGCGCGACCTCGCCATCTTCACCCGCCAGCTCGCCACCATGATGAAGGCCGGCGTGCCCTTGCTGCAGTCCTTCGACATCGTGGGCCGCGGCAACCCCAATCCCTCGGTGACCAAGCTGCTCAACGACATCCGCATGGACGTCGAGACCGGCACCTCGCTCAGCGCGGCGTTTCGCAAGTACCCGATGTACTTCGACAACCTGTACTGCAACCTCGTCGAGGCAGGCGAAGCCGCCGGTATCCTAGAGCAGTTGCTCGACCGCCTGGCCACCTACATGGAAAAGACCGAGGCGATCAAGTCCAAGATCCGCTCGGCGCTGATGTACCCGATTTCCGTGATCGTGGTGGCCTTCGTGGTGGTCACGGTGATCATGATCTTCGTGATCCCCGCATTCAAGCAGGTCTTCACCTCCTTCGGTGCCGACCTGCCCGCGCCCACCTTGTTCGTGATCGCGATGAGCGAGTTCTTCGTCACCTACTGGTGGCTCATCTTCGGTGTGATCGGCGGCGGCTTCTATTTCTTCATGCAGGCCTGGAAGCGCAGCGAGAAGGTGCAGATGTTCATGGACCGGCTGCTGCTGAAGATTCCCATCTTCGGCCCGCTGATTGAGAAAGCCGTCATCGCCCGCTGGACGCGCACGCTGTCCACCATGTTCGCCGCCGGCGTGCCGCTGGTCGAAGCGCTCGATTCGGTGGGTGGCGCGTCGGGCAACTCGGTGTATTCGATGGCCACGCAGCGCATCCAGCAGGAAGTCTCCACCGGCACCAGCCTGACGGCGGCCATGGGCAATGCCAACATCTTTCCCAGCATGGTGCTGCAGATGACGGCTATTGGGGAGGAATCCGGCGCGCTGGACCACATGCTGGGCAAGGCCGCCGACTTCTACGAGGCCGAAGTGGACGAAATGGTGGCCGGTCTCTCCAGCCTCATGGAGCCCATCATCATCGTGTTCCTGGGCGTGATCATCGGCGGCATCGTGGTGTCGATGTACCTGCCGATCTTCAAGCTCGGCCAGGTGGTCTGACGATGGACATCGCATGGCTGCCCGCCGCGCTCGGCGGTGTGCTCGGGCTCGTGATCGGCAGCTTTCTCAACGTCGTCATCCACCGGCTGCCGCGCATGCTCGAGCGCCAATGGGCGGCTGAATGCGCGCAACTCAGTGGCAAGCCCGCCGAGCCACAGCCGCGCTACAACCTCTGGATGCCGCCCTCGGCCTGCCCGCACTGCGGCCACCGCATCCGCTGGTTCGAGAACATCCCGGTCCTGAGTTACCTGGTGCTTCGCGGCCGCTGCTCGAGTTGCAAGGCCCGCATCAGCCCGCGCTATCCGTTGGTGGAACTCGCCACCGGTGCCCTGTTTGCCTGGTGCGTGGCGCAGTGGGGCCCGACGCCCGGTGCTGCCGCCTGGGCGTTCTTCAGCGCGGTGCTGCTGGCCGCCGCCCTGATCGACTGGGACACGACGCTGCTGCCCGACGACCTGACCTATCCCCTGCTGTGGGCCGGCCTGATCGCCGCCGCCCTGCGCTGGACGCCCGTGCCGCTGACGGATGCCCTCTGGGGCGCGGTGGCAGGCTACGGTTCGCTCTGGCTGGTGTACTGGGCGTTCAAGCTCGCCACCGGCAAGGAGGGCATGGGCTTTGGCGACTTCAAGCTGTTCGCCGCACTCGGGGCCTGGTTCGGCTGGCAGGCGCTGGTGCCCATCATCCTGATGGCCTCGGTCATCGGTGCGGTGGTCGGCATCGCGCTCAAGATTTTCAGCGGGCTGCGCGAGGGAGGGTATGTGCCCTTTGGGCCGTTTCTGGCAGGTGCCGGCCTGACGGCCATGGTGTTCGGGCCGCAGTCGATTCTCCGCGCGGTCGGGCTCTGAGAGCCGTTGCACGATGGGCGCGGTGTTGCGCGTCGGCCTGACCGGCGGCATCGGCAGCGGCAAGAGCACGGTCGCCGCCGCGTGGCAGGCGCTCGGTGCCTGGGTCGTCGATGCCGACGCCGTGTCGCGTGCGCTGACTGCGCCAGGCGGTGCCGCCATCACGCCCATCCGGCAGGCCTTCGGGCCGGACTTCATCGCGCCCGATGGCGCGCTCGATCGCGCCCGCATGCGCGCGCACGTGTTCCAGCACGCACAGGCACGCCAGCAGCTCGAGGCCATTCTCCACCCCCTGGTGGCCGAAGCCACCCGCGCCGAGGCCTTGCGCGCGCAGGCGGCGGCCGCCGCGCTGGTGCTGTTCGACATTCCCTTGCTGGTCGAGTCCGGGCGCTGGCGCACACAGCTCGACCGGGTGGTGGTGGTGGACTGCCTTCCCGAGACGCAGGTGCGCCGCGTGGTGATGCGCAGCGGCCTTGCCGAGGACGAGGTCCGGCGCATCATGCGCGCGCAGGCCCCGCGTGAACAACGCCTCGCCGCGGCCGATGCCGTGGTGTTCAACGACGGGCTTTCGTTGGAACAATTGCGAACCGAAGTTCGCGCGCTGAGCCAATGCTTCGGGCTATGATCCCGACTACGGAAGCCCCAGCGTGATCCTGTACGAATATCCTTTCAACGAGCGCATCCGGACCTACCTCCGGCTCGAACACCTGTTCCGCCGTCTGGCCGAACTCGTTGCCCGCAGTTCAGCGCTCGACCACCATTTCGCGCTGACCACGATCTTCGAGATCATGGACGTGGCCACGCGCGCCGACCTCAAGTCCGACGTGCTCAAGGACCTGGACCGGCAAAAGCTCATCCTCAACGGCTACCGCGGCAACCCGGCGATTTCCGAGGCCGTGCTCGACGAAGTCATCGCCCAGCTCGACCACGGCTTCACCACGCTGAGCCAGCAGCCCGGCAAGGCCGGCCAGTCGCTCACCGAAAACGACTGGCTCATGAGCGTGCGCAGCCGTGCCGCCATTCCGGGCGGCACCTGCGAGTTCGACCTGCCCGCCTACTACGCCTGGCAGCATGCCGAACCCGCCCAGCGCCAGCGCGACCTCGCCCGCTGGACCGCCTGCCTGCACCCGCTGGCCGACTCGATCCACCTGCTGCTGCAGATGCTGCGCGATTCGGGTCTGCCGCAGAAGGTCATGGCCACGGGCGGGCAGTTCCAGCAGACGCTGCCCCAGGGCAAGACCTTCCAGCTCCTGCGCCTTCGCATCGACCCGGCGCTCGGCCTGATTCCCGAGATCAGCGGCAACCGGCTGCTGGTGTCGGTGCGGCTGATGCGCCTGGGCGACGACCAGCGGCTGCATGCCGCTGGCGAAGACGCCGGCTTCGAATTGACCTTGTGCGCCTGAGCGCGGTGCCGCGAGTGCGCGCGGGTTGCCCGGCGCCTGAACCCACGACACCCCCCTGCCCAAGCCCATGACCGACCACCGCGCCCGCCCCGACCCCGAGGAGCCGCCCGTCCGGATGGTGAAGTGCCCGGCGTGCGGCGGGCCGAGCCGCTACCACCCGAGCAACCCGGACCGCCCCTTCTGCAGCCCGCGCTGCCGCCAGCTCGACCTCGGCGCCTGGGCCAGCGAGCGCTTTCGCCTGCCCGCCGAGGCACCGCAAGAGCCGCAAACGCCCTCCGCAGCGCCTTTTCAAGACATTTGATCCCCGATGCCAGCGCCAACCGGTCAGATGGCGCTATCTATTTTGTAGTTGTCAGATGGAGCGCAAACCGCGCTCCTCGGCCAGCCAGCGCAGCACTGGCACCGTGCCGGGCAACACCGGGGCCACGCGCACCGGCAGATGTTCCCAGGCAAAGGCCTGGCCCTCATGCATGTGCAGAACGCCCTGCCACTGCGTGACCTTGCAGAAATGCAGGCGCACCAGAGCATGCGGGTAGTCCACGAGTTGCGTGCGCCATGTCGGCGCCGGGCCGATGAGCAGGCCGATCTCCTCCTGCAACTCGCGGCGCAAGGCCGCCTCCACCGTCTCGCCGGCTTCGAGCTTGCCGCCCGGGAACTCCCAGTAGCCCGCATAGACCTTGCCCGGCGGGCGGGTGGTGAGCAGGAAGCGGCCGGCGGCATCGAGCAGAATGCCCACGGCCACGTCCACCGGCTCGCGCGCGGCCTGCGTGCGCGGCTGGTCCGCGTCGGCCACCAGGGGGGCGCCTGGGGTGCTCACGCCGCCTCTTCGGGGCGGCGGCCCATGTAGTCGCGGGCGAACTGGTAGGCCACCCGGCCGCTGCGCGAGCCGCGCTCGAGCGCCCAGATCAGGGCCTCGGGCCGCGCGGCTTCGATGGTTGCGGCGTCCGCACCGAGCGCGCCGAGCCACTGGGCCACGATGCTCAGGTACTCGTCCTGGCTGAAGGGGTAGAAACTCACCCACAGGCCGAAGCGCTCGGACAGCGACACCTTCTCCTCGACCACCTCGCCCGGGTGAATCTCCCCGGATTCGCTGGGCGTGGCGCCGAGGTTGTCCTTCATGTACTCGGGCAGCAGATGGCGGCGGTTGCTGGTGGCATAGATAAGCACGTTCGGCGAGGCCGCCGCGACCGAGCCGTCGAGAATCGACTTGAGCGCCTTGTAGCCGGACTCGCCCTCCTCGAAGCTCAGGTCGTCACAGAACACGACGAAGCGCTCCGGCCGGCCGGCCACCACGTCGACGATGTCGGGCAGGTCGGCCAGATCGGCCTTGTCGACTTCGATCAAGCGCAGCCCCTGCGGCGCAAACGCGTGCAGACAGGCCTTGATCAGCGAGGACTTGCCCGTGCCGCGCGAGCCGGTGAGCAGCACATTGTTCGCCGGCCGCCCTTCGACGAACTGGCGCGTGTTGCGCACGATCTTCTCGCGCTGCGCGTCGATCTCCCGCAGGTCCTCGAGGCGCACGGCGGCGAGCTGGCGTACCGGCTCCAGCGCCCCATGCCCGGAGGCGCGCTTGCGGTAGCGCCAGGCCACCGCCGCCGACCAGTCGGGGGCCGTCAGCGGCTGCGGCAGCACGGATTCGATGCGCTCGATCAGCGCCTCGGCGCGTTGCAGCAGGCGCTCGAAATGTTCATTCATGGCGGCAGGCGGAATCGTCCGGGCTCAGGACCGGTAATCGGCGTTGATGCTGACGTAGTCGTGGCTCAGGTCGCAGGTCCACAGCGTGGCGGTTGCATTGCCCCGGCCCAGGCCGACGCGCACCGTGATCTCGGCCTGCTTCATCACCCGCTGTCCGTCCTCCTCGCGGTAGGCCGGATGGCGGCCGCCCTGCGTGGCCACGTGCACGTCGTCGAGGTGCAGGTCGATCAGGGTCTGGTCCAGGTCGTCGATGCCGGCATAGCCCACCGCCGCCAGGATGCGGCCCAGGTTCGGGTCGCTGGCGAAGAACGCCGTCTTCACCAGCGGCGAATGGGCGATCGCATAGCCCACGCGGCGGCATTCATCCTCGCTGGCGCCGCCCTCGATGCGCAGGGTGATGAACTTCGTCGCGCCTTCACCGTCGCGCACGATGGCCTGCGCCAGTTCACGTGCCACCTCGATGAGCGCCGCCACCAGTTGCTGGCCGGCGGCCGAATCGAGCGTGTCGATGCGCGCATGGGCCGCCTGGTGGGTGGCGATGAGCACGAAGGAATCGTTGGTCGACGTGTCGCCGTCGATGGTGATGCTGTTGAACGAGGCATCGGCCAGTTGCCGGACCAGCGCGGGCAGCAGCTCCGGGGCGATCGCGGCGTCGGTGGCGACGAAGCCCAGCATGGTCGCCATGTTGGGCCGGATCATGCCCGCGCCCTTGCTGATGCCGGTCACCGTCACCGGCACGCCGTCGATCAGGATGCGCCGGCTGGCCGCCTTGGGCACGGTGTCGGTCGTCATGATGGCCTCGGCCGCGCGCGCCCAGTGGTCGATGCGCGCGTCCGCCAGCGCGGCGGGAAGACCAGCCTCGATGCGCTCGAGCGGCAGCGGATCCATGATCACCCCGGTGGAAAACGGCAGCACCTGCTCGGGCGAGAGCCCCAGCTGGCGCGCCGCTGCAATGCAGGTGGCCCGTGCGCGCACCAGACCCTCGGCCCCGGTGCCGGCGTTGGCATTGCCGGTGTTGATGACCATCGCGCGGATGCCCGCCCCGCGCGCCAGATGATCGCGGCACACCTGCACCGGCGCGGCGCAGAAACGGTTGCGGGTGAACACGCCGGCCACGCTCGCACCCTCGTCGAGCAGGAACACGGTCAGGTCCTTGCGGTTGGCCTTGCGGATGCCCGCTTCGGCCACGCCGATGCGCACACCGGCCACCGGCCGCAATTGCGCCGGGTCCGGCGCGGACAGATTCACGGGCATGGGCTTCTCCTGACGGATGGGTTGGGCTATTGCGTTCGGCAGCCGGCACGCTGCACTCAGGCGAGCTTGCCGTGGCAGTTCTTGTACTTCTTGCCACTGCCGCAGGGGCATGGATCGTTGCGGCCCACCCGCGGCACGGCGGCCACGCGCGTGGGCGGGGTCTGCGTCTGGGCGTCGACCACGACCTCCACCTCGCCGGTTTCGGTGGGCGCGGTGTACGTGACGTTGGCAATGTGCTCGGCACGCTGCTCCATGGCTTCGGCGGCTTGCTCGATCTGGTCGCCCGACTGCACCCGCACGGTCATCAGCACCTTGGTGACATCGTTCTTCACCGCGTCGAGCAACTGGCCGAACAACTCGAAGGCTTCACGCTTGTATTCCTGTTTGGGCTGCTTCTGTGCATAGCCGCGCAGGTGAATGCCCTGGCGCAGGTAGTCGAGCGCACTCAGGTGCTCACGCCAATGGGTGTCGATGCTTTGCAGCAGCACCACGCGCTGGAACGGCAGGAAGTTGTCCGGCCCGATCTGCGCCGCCTTGGCATCGAAGGCCGCGTGGGCGGCCGCCACCACCATCTCGACGATCTCGTCGTCCGTGATGGCCGAGGCCGCCTCCACCCGCTCGCGCAGCGGAATGTCGAGCTGCCATTCCTCGGCCAGCACCTTCTGCAGGCCATCGATGTCCCACTGCTCCTCCACCGACTCGGCAGGCACGTACTGGCGAACGAGGTCGGTGAAACAGCCCTCGCGCAGCGCGGCGATCTGCGCCGAGAGGTCGGCCGCATCGAGGATGTCGTTGCGCTGCTGGTAGATGACCTTGCGCTGGTCGTTGGAGACGTCGTCGTACTCCAGCAACTGCTTGCGGATGTCGAAGTTGCGCGCCTCCACCTTGCGCTGCGCACTCTCGATGCTGCGCGTGACGATGCCCGCCTCGATGGCCTCGCCCTCGGGCATCTTGAGCCGGTCCATGCTGGCGCGCACGCGGTCACCCGCGAAGATGCGCATCAAGGGGTCATCAAGGCTGAGGTAGAAGCGCGACGAACCCGGATCGCCCTGCCGGCCGGAGCGGCCGCGCAGCTGGTTGTCGATGCGGCGGGACTCGTGCCGCTCGGTGGCGATGATGCGCAGGCCGCCGAGCGACTTGACGAATTCGTGGTCCTTCTGCCACTGCGCGCGCAGCTGCTCGATCTGGGCCTTGCGGGTCGCTTCATCGAGGTTCGGGTCGGCCTCGATGGCCTCCACGAGCTTCTCGATGTTGCCGCCGAGCACGATGTCGGTTCCGCGACCGGCCATGTTCGTGGCAATGGTGATCATGCCGGGCCGGCCGGCCTGGGCGACGATGTCGGCCTCGCGCGCATGCTGCTTGGCGTTGAGCACCTGGTGCGGCAGCTTGGCCTGGGTGAGCAGGCCGGAGATGAGTTCGGAGTTCTCGATCGAGGTCGTGCCCACGAGCACCGGCTGGCCGCGCTCGTGGCACTCCCGGATGTCGGCGATGGCAGCGTCGTATTTCTCCTTGGCCGTCTTGTAGACGCGGTCGAGCTGGTCATCGCGGCGGCTCGGGCGGTTGGGCGGGATGACCACGGTTTCCAGGCCGTAGATCTCCTGGAACTCATAGGCCTCGGTGTCGGCCGTTCCGGTCATGCCCGCCAGCTTGGCGTAGAGGCGGAAGTAGTTCTGAAACGTGATGGAGGCGAGCGTCTGGTTCTCCGCCTGGATGGCCACGCCCTCCTTCGCCTCAACGGCCTGGTGCAGACCATCGCTCCAGCGCCGCCCGGTCATGAGGCGGCCGGTGAACTCATCGACGATGACGATCTCCCCCTCCTGCACCACGTAATGCTGGTCGCGGTGGTAGAGGTGATGCGCCCGCAAGGCCGCATACAGGTGGTGCATGAGGGTGATGTTGGCCGGGTCGTAGAGACTCGCCCCGGGGGCGATCAGCCCGTGCTCGGCCAGTAGGCGTTCGGCGTTCTCATGGCCGCGCTCGGTCAGATAGACCTGGTGCGACTTCTCATCCACCGTGAAGTCACCCGGCTTGGTCACGCCCTCACCGGTGCGCGGGTCGGCCTCGCCTTCCTGACGCTCCAGGAAAGGCACGATGCGGTTCATCGACACATACAAGGCCGTGTGATCTTCGGCCTGACCGCTGATGATGAGCGGCGTACGGGCTTCGTCGATGAGGATGGAGTCCACCTCGTCGACGATGGCGTAGTTGAGGGCGCGCTGCACACGGTCGGCCGACTCGTAGACCATGTTGTCGCGCAGGTAGTCGAAGCCGAACTCGTTGTTCGTGCCGTAGGTGATGTCGCTCGCGTACGCGGCCTGTTTCTGCTCGCGCGAGAGGTGCGGCAGGTTCACGCCGACGCTGAGGCCGAGAAAGCTGTAGAGCCGACCCATCCACTGCGCATCGCGGTTGGCCAGATAGTCGTTGACCGTGACCACATGAACCCCGCGCCCGGCCAGCGCATTGAGGTAAACCGCCAGGGTTGCGGTGAGCGTCTTGCCCTCGCCGGTGCGCATCTCGGCGATCTTGCCGTGGTGCAGGGCCATTGCGCCCAGCATCTGGACGTCGAAGTGGCGCATCTTCATGACGCGCTTGGAACCCTCGCGAACGACGGCAAACGCCTCGGGCAGGATGTCGTCGAGGGAGGTTCCCGAGGCCACGCGCGCCTTGAACTCCTCCGTCTTCGCGCGCAGCTGCTCGTCCGTCAACTGCGCGAACGACGGTTCCATGGCGTTGATGCGCTCGACCGTCTTGCGGTATTGCTTGAGCAGGCGGTCGTTGCGACTGCCGAAGATTTTGGTCAGGAGATTGGTAGCCATGCGTGAGGGTTCGCCCCGCCCGGTGGTGCGACGAGACGCCCGATTCCTCGATGAATTGAACGGCAGGGCCACTGGCGATCAGCCGCCCTGGAGGAGCCCGCGTGCGACCGCCAGCCCCGAAACTTTTTGATTTTAGCGCGCCACCTGTTGCGCGGGCGGAGTCGGTGTGGCGGCCGCAGCCTGTGCCACGGCGCCCTTGGCGAGCCCGGCGCCGGCGGAGAGAAACGGCATGGGGTCCTGCGGCACCCCTTGCACCAGCACCTCGAAATGCAGATGCGGCCCGGTGGATCGACCCGTCGAGCCGACCTCCGCAATCTTCTGCCCACGGCGCACCATGTCCCCCTTGTGCACGAACACGCGCGAGGCATGGGCGTAGCGGCTCACGAGCTGGTTGCCGTGATCAATCTCGATCATGTTGCCGTACTCCGGGTGATACTCCTGCGCCACGACCACACCGCCCGCCGCGGCCAGAATCGGCGTGCCCGGCGACGCGGAGAAGTCGACGCCGGTGTGCAACGCGCTGCGCCCGGTGAAGGGGTCGATGCGCCAGCCGAAGCGCGAGCCCAGCTCCACGTCATGCACCGGCGGCGCGGTGGGAATCATGGCGCTGCGCAGGCGCTGCTCCATCAGCCGCGACTCGATCACCGTGAACAGATCGAGGCGCTCGGCGCTGCCGGCTTCAAGGTGGTCGAGCGTGTCCTGCAACTGGGACAGGGTCAGGGAAGGCCCGGGGATCAACACCCCGCCGCGACCGGGCGGCGCCTTGAGGTCGGGGCGATGAACGCCTGCGAGGCCCGAAACCCGTTCGCCCAGCGCATCGAGCTGCGTGATCCGTGCTTCGAGTTCGCCGAGCTTGCGCGCCATGAGGTCGAGGTTTTCGCGCAGAAAGCGCTCGCGCGCGGCGGGCTCGCCCTCAGCCCCCTCACCAACCCAGGCCACCGCCCAGGACCAGCCGTGCCGTGCGGCTGCCGAGACGCCCAGATGCAGCAGGGCGGCCGCGGCGATCAACACCGCGAGCGCGAACAGCGCGATCACGCCCAATCGGGCCGCCGAGAGTTCCACCACGCGGGTTCGCGCGAGCCGGGGATCCGTGATAATCAATTGCACTTCGCCTGCTCCTTCGACAACCCAGCATTCCCACCTTGTCCGCCGTTCGCCACCATCACGCCATCACGCTGCACGAGGCGGTGCACGCGTCGCCAACCCTGGGGCGGCTCGCCGAACTCTGCCGCGAGTCGGGTGAACGGCTTCAGGCCGTGCTCCCGCTGATTCCGCCGGCCATGCGAGCCACCGTCCAGGCTGGCCCCATTGACGGCGAGACCTGGTACCTGCTGGTGCAGGGTGCCGGCTCGGCAGCAAAGTTGCGCCAACTGCTGCCCCTGATGCGCTTGCGCCTGGCCGAGCGCGGCTGGGGCGAGGTGACCATTCAGATCAAGGTGCTTGCCAAATCGGCGCCTTGAGCATTGCCCGACGCCGTGGTGCCGATTGTCCGAATCGAACGGACGACCTACCGTTTACAAGACGGTTGCTCTACCAACTGAGCTAAATCGGCGGACCGCTCGAATTCTATCCCCAGGGCTCCGACAGCCGCACCACAGCCCCCGTCGCTTACTTGATGCGCCGCAAGGATGGCCGTGCCCCGCCGGGCGCTGCGGGCGGCTCAGGAGGCGGCTCGGTCCCCTCGCGGTCATCGTCCGCGACGGTCGGCGTGACCAGTTGGACCACCGGGCCGTCTGGCCGCTGCGGGGGCTCCTCCGATCCCTCGGCGAATTCCTCGCCCGCTTCGACGACCGGGAAGCCCATGCCCTGACCGTTCTCCCGCGCGAAGATGGCGAGCACGCGGCCCACCGGAATGCGGATGTCACGCACGACGCCCGAGAAGCGCGCCTTGAACTCGATGTCCTCGTTGCCCAGTCGCAGCGCGCCGGTGGCATCGGGGCCGATGTTGAGCACGATTTCACCGTCCTTGACGTATTCCCGCGGCACCCGCACCGACGCGTCGACACGGACGACGAGATGCGGCGTGTAGCCGTTGTCGGTGCACCATTCGTACAGCGCCCGGATGAGGTACGGACGCACGGTGGAGATGTCGAGCGCGTTCATGCGGTGCGGCGTCGCATGTCTTACTTGCGCATGACCTTTTCCGAGGGCGTCAGCGCCTCGATGTAGGCCGGACGGGAGAAGATGCGTTCGGCGTACTTGAGCAGCGGCGCGGCGTTCTTGCTCAGTTCGATGCCGTAATAGTCCAGGCGCCAGAGCAGCGGCGCGATGGCCACGTCGAGCATGGAGAAGCCTTCGCCGAGCATGTACTTGTTCTTCAAGAACACCGGGGCGAGCTGCGTGAGCCGGTCGCGGATGTGGCCGCGCGCCTTCTCGAGCGCCTTCTCGTTGCCCTTGCTCGCCCGGTTTTCCAGCGTGGAGACGTGGACGAACAGCTCCTTCTCGAAATTGAGCAGGAACAGGCGCACGCGGGCCCGGTCGACGGGGTCACCGGGCATGAGCTGCGGGTGGGGGAAGCGCTCGTCGATGTACTCGTTGATGATGTTGGATTCGTACAGGATCAGGTCGCGCTCGACGAGGATCGGCACCTGCCCGTAGGGGTTCATCACGTTGATGTCTTCGGGCTTGTTGTAGAGATCGACGTCGCGGATCTCGAAATCCATGCCCTTCTCGAACAGAACGAATCGGCAGCGGTGCGAGAACGGGCAGGTCGTACCCGAATACAAAACCATCATGAGGCAGTCTCCTGAAAATCGAAAGAGTGGCATGCCACCGAACGACCCGTTCGGTACATTCCACTCTGGGGTTCCGGCGGGCCACCAGGCACCGCCGGAGATGGGACATTCGCGAGCTTACTTCACGTCTTTCCAGTAGGCCGCATTGAGCCGCCACGCGAAGAAGGTGAAGACCGCAAGGAACAACAGCACCCACACGCCGATGCGAACGCGCGTGTTCTGCGCGGGCTCACCCATCCATTGCAGGTAGTTCACCAGGTCCGCGACGTTGCGATCGTATTCCTGATTCGTCATCGTGCCGGGCGTGAGCTGTTCCCAGCCCTTGAACACCTCGACCTCGTGGCCGTGCTCCTGCATCTTGGCGAAGATGGGCTTGCGCATGCCTTGCAGTTCCCAGAGGACGTGCGGCATGCCGACGTTCGGGAAGGCGAGGTTGTTCCAACCGGTCTGGCGGCTGTCGTCGACGTAGAAGTCGCGCATGTAGGTGTAGAGGTAGTCCGCGCCCGACCCTTTGCTGCCTGCGCGCGAGCGGGCGATGACGGTGAGGTCCGGCGGCACCGCGCCGAACCACTCCTTGGCCTGCTTGGGATCGATGTTGGCCTTCATGGTGTCACCGACCTTGTCGGTGGTGAACATGAGGTTGTCCTTGATCTGCTGCTCGGTCAGGCCGATGTCGCGCAGACGGTTGTAGCGCATGTAGGCTGCCGAATGGCAGTTCAGGCAGTAGTTGACGAAGAGTTTGGCGCCGTTCTGCAGGGAACCGAGGTCGGTGGTGTTGACCGGTGCCTTGTCCCAGGGAATGCCCCCTTCGGAAGAGGCCGATGCCCCGCCGACCAGGCCGCAGGCGGCCACCAGGGCGATGACGAATGCTTTGATGTTCTTCATGGTCTGCGCTCCCGATCAATGTGCGTGGTAGACGACGCGATCAGGCACGGGCTTGGGTGTTCCCCAACGGCTCCACCAGGGCATCAACAGGAAGAAGGCGAAATAGAACAGCGTGCCGAACTGCGACACCCGGCCGCCGATGGGCGACGGCGGCAGCATGCCGAGGTAGCCCAGAACCAGGAAGTTCACGACGAAGCCCGCGTAGAGGTACTTGTGCCAGTCGGGGCGGTAGCGGATGGACTTGACCGGGCTGTTGTCGAGCCAGGGCAGGAAGAAGAGCACGATCACCCCCGCGCCCATCGCGACCACGCCCCAGAACTTGGCGTCAATGGCCGCCAGCAGCGCGCAGACGACCACGGCCGCAGCGACGATGACCCCCTTGAACAGACTGGACATGCGTAGCTTGACGACGGCCACACCCGCAGCGAGCACCGTACAGGCCATGAGCACGTAGACGAACTCGGTGGTGACGGCGCGCAGCATCGAGTAGAACGGCGTGAAGTACCAGACCGGTGCGATGTGCGCGGGGGTCTGGAACGGGTCCGCGGGGATGAAGTTGTTGTACTCGAGGAAGTAACCCCCGAACTCGGGCGCAAAGAAGATGATCGCGGAGAACGCCATCAGGAACACACCGACGCCGAGGATGTCGTGCACCGAGTAGTACGGGTGGAAGGGAATGCCGTCGAGCGGGTGGCCGTTGGCGTCCTTGGGCGCGTTGGGCGCCTTGATCTCGACGCCGTCGGGGTTGTTGGAGCCCACTTCATGCAGCGCGATGATGTGCGCGACCACCAGACCGAGCAGCACCAGCGGCACGGCGATGACGTGGAAGCTGAAGAAGCGGTTGAGCGTGGCGTCGCCGACGACGTAGTCGCCGCGGATCCACAGCGACAGGTCCGGGCCGATGAAGGGGATGGCGGAGAACAGGTTGACGATCACCTGCGCACCCCAATACGACATCTGACCCCAGGGCAGCAAGTAGCCCATGAAGGCCTCGGCCATCAGGGCGAGGAAGATCATGCAGCCGAACAGCCAGACGAGTTCACGCGGCTTGCGGTAGCTGCCGTAGATCAACCCGCGGAACATGTGCAGGTAGACCACGATGAAGAACGCCGAGGCGCCGGTGGAGTGCATGTAGCGGATGAGCCAGCCCCAGGGCACATCGCGCATGATGTACTCGACCGAGCCGAAGGCCAGCGCGGCGTCCGGCTTGTAGTGCATCACCAGGAAGATGCCGGTGACGATCTGCAGCACCAGCACCAGCAACGAGAGCGAACCGAAGATGTACCAGATGTTGAAGTTCTTCGGCGCGTAGTACTCGCTCATGTGCTCCTTGAAGAGCTTGGTGGCCGGGAACCGGTTGTCCACCCAGTTCATGAGCTTTTCGCCCGCGGAGGCGTTCGGAGAGATCTCCTTGAATTCTGCTGCCATGAACCGTCTCCTCAGGCCTTCTTGTCCTCACCGATGAGCAGCTTGCTGTCGGAGAGGTACATGTGCGGGGGGATTTCGAGGTTGTCCGGCGCCGGCTTGTTCTTGAACACGCGGCCGGCCAGGTCGAAGGTGGAGCCGTGGCAGGGGCAGAAGTAGCCGCCTTGCCAGTCGTCGGGCAGCGAGGGTTGCGCGCCGGTCTGGAACTTGTCCACCGGCGAGCAGCCGAGATGGGTGCAGATGCCGATGGCAACGAAGACTTCGGGCTTGATGGAGCGCACTTCGTTCTGGCAGTAGGCCGGTTGCTGATCGCGCTTGGACTGCGGATCGGCGAGCTGCGGGTCGAGCTTGGGCAGTTCGGCGAGCTGCTCGGGGGTGCGCCGCATGATCCACACGGGTTTACCGCGCCACTCGACAGTCATCTTCTCCCCGGGCTTGAGCGAGGAAATGTCGGCCTCGACGGCGGCACCGGCGGCTTTGGCGCGCTCCGAGGGCTCGAAACTGCTGACGAAGGGAACGGCAACGGCAGCCGTTCCGACCGCGCCGGCACAGCCGGTTGCGATCAGCCACGTCCGCTTGCTGCTGTCGAGGGGGGTGTCACTCATGGGTTTCCTCTGCGGGAAGTTTGGGGATTCACGGTCAGCGCGGGATTGTATCTGAGCACCCTGCGCGCAAACCCGCATGCTGCCGGCTCCGCGCCGGGCAGGTTTGACGCAGGTCAGCGGCGGTGCATACTGGGGCGCGTTTCTACTGCAAGGAGCAATTCATGGGCATGGTGTCGGAATTCAAGGAGTTCGCCCTCAAGGGCAATGTGATGGACCTGGCGGTGGGTGTGATCATCGGCGGGGCCTTCGGCAAGATCGTGGACTCGATGGTGGGCGACCTGATCATGCCGCTGGTGGGCGCCATCGTGGGCAAGCTCGATTTCTCCAACCTGTTCCTGGTGCTGGGCAGCGCGCCGCCGGGCACGGCAATGACGCTCGACGCGCTGAAAAAAGCCGGCGTGCCGGTGTTTGCCTACGGCAGCTTCATCACGGTGGCGGTGAACTTCCTGATCCTGGCCTTCGTGATCTTCATGATGGTCAAGCAGGTCAACCGCCTCAAGCGCGAGGCTCCCCCGGCGCCACCGGCCGAGCCGGCTGCACCGCCGGAGGACGTGGTGCTGCTGCGGGAAATCCGCGACGCGCTGCGGAAATAAATCACGCCGGCGCGGCCGACGCCAGCTGGCGCGCCATGCGCACGGCCGCCAGGTAGCTGGCGGCATCGGCGCGGCCGGTGCCGGCGAGGTCGAAGGCGGTGCCGTGGTCGGGGCTGGTGCGCACCAGGGGCAGGCCCAGCGTGACGTTCACGCCTTTGTCCACGCCGAGGTATTTCACCGGAATCAGACCCTGGTCGTGGTACATGGCGACGACGGCGTCGAAGGTGCCGGTGCGCGCGTTCATGAACACGGTGTCGGGCGGGTACGGACCGCTGGCCGCGATGCCCTCGGCCTGCGCGGCGGCGATGGCCGGGGCGATGATGTCGATCTCCTCGCGCCCGAACAGGCCGCCCTCGCCCGCATGCGGGTTAAGGCCAGCCACCGCCAGCCGGGGCGCGCGGCCCAGCAGCCGCCCGAGCGCGCGGTGGCTGATGCGCAGCGTCTCCAGCACGGCATCGAAACGCACGGCCTCGATGGCCTCGCGCAGCGCGACGTGGATGCTGACCAGCACCACGCGCAATTCATCGTTGGCCAGCATCATGCGCACCGGCATGTCGGCCAGGGTGCAGCCGGCATGGGCGGCGGCGCGCGCCTGCAGCAGTTCGGTGTGGCCGGGATACGGCACGCCGGCAGCGGCCAGGGCCTCCTTGTGCAGCGGGGCGGTGACAAGGGCGGCGATCTCGCCGCGCAGGGCCGCGTCGGCCGCCCATTCGACGCAACGCGCAGCCAGTGCGCCGGCCTCGGCCTGCACCCGGCCCCAGGCGATGGGCGGGGCGGCTTCGCCGATCTGCAGCACCGGGATGACCCGCGGCGGGAGCCCGGCCAGGTCACCGATCGCTTCGATGGGCACGACGGGCAGGGTCGGGCCGGCGTCGGCGCTGATGCAGCGCACGGCGCGGCGCATGATGCCGAGGTCGCCCGCGACGAAGCAGCCGGCCAGCGCCGCGGGGGCAGCGGCGTAGGCCTTGGCGATGATCTCCGGGCCGATGCCGGCGGCGTCGCCCAGAGTGAGCGCGATGGGGCGCTCGGCCGGATGAGGGGCTGCGGTCGGCATGGGGCTTCAGGCCGGGTTGTCGATGTCGATGAAGCGGTGCTCGAGGCCGAACTCGGCCGCGACCGCGGCGGCGAGCGCGGGGGCGCCGTAGCGCTCGCTGGCATGGTGGCCGCAGGCGATGAAGCTCACCCCGCATTCGCGCGCCAGATGGGCCTGCGGCTCCGACATTTCGCCGGTGACGAAGACCTGCGCGCCCGCGGCGATGGCGGCCTCGAAATAGCCCTGCGCGCCGCCGCTGCACCATGCTAGCTTTTCAATAGCATCTTCGGACGCAATGACGCTGGAGCACGGCCGATTCAGCGTGGATTCGATGTGCCGCACCAGTGCGGCGGCGTTCATCGGCGCCCGGTCGGCCGCCCAGCGACCCAGAAAGCCCAGCTCCTGCTCGCCGAAGCGCGCCTGCGCCTCCCAGCCCAGGCGCGCTGCGAGCTGCGCGTTGTTGCCCAGGGTGGGGTGGGCGTCCAGCGGCAGGTGGTAGGCGTAGAGGTTGATGTCGTGCGCCAGCAAAAGCGCCAGCCGCTGCTTCAGCCAGCCGGTGACGCGGCCGTCCTGGCCGCGCCAGAACAGGCCGTGATGCACGAAGATTGCGTCGGCGTCGTTGGCGATGGCGGCTTCGATGAGGGCGCGGCTGGCGGTGACGCCGGAGACGATGCGCCGCACCGTGGAGCGGCCTTCAACCTGCAGGCCGTTGGGGCCGTAGTCGCGAAAGCGCGCAGGCTCGAGCAGCGCGTCGAATCGCTGCAGCAAGGTGTCGCGGTGGACGCTGCCGGGTGCGCAGGGGCGGGGTTCGGTGCTCATGGCCCGATTGTCCGCCAACGGCCGCGCGCCTGGCGCCCCTGCCCTGCCCTGCGCAGGCGCCCGCCTACAATTTGCGGCCAACGCCCGCTGCCGGGCGCTCGAGAAGGAATCATGAAGCGACTCTGGCTTGTTTTCGCGCAGACGGTGACGGTGGCCTTGGGCGTGTGGTTCGTGGTGGCCACGCTCAAGCCGCAGTGGCTGGGGTTGCGCGTCGGCGCCACCGGCGGTTCGATCGCGGTGATCGAGGCGCCGCAGACGGCGGGCAGCGCCGCGCCGGGCGGGAGCTTTCGCCATGCCGCGCGCAAGGCGGCGCCGGCGGTGGTGAGCATCATCACCAGCAAGGCGGCGGCGCGCAATCCGCATGCGAACGACCCGTGGTTCCGCTTCTTCTTCGGCGAGCCCGACGACCAGCCGCAGGCCGGCCTGGGCAGCGGGGTGATCGTCAGCCCCGCGGGCTACATCCTGACCAACAACCATGTGGTCGAGGGCGCGGACGAGATCGAGGTGGTGCTCAACGACAGCCGGCGCGCCCGCGCGAAGGTGATCGGCACCGACCCGGACAGCGATCTGGCGGTGCTCAAGGTGGAGCTGGACCGGCTGCCGGTGATCGTGCTGGGCAATTCCGACGCCTTGCAGGTGGGCGACCATGTGCTGGCCATTGGCAACCCCTTCGGCGTGGGGCAGACGGTGACCAGCGGCATCGTGAGCGCGCTCGGGCGCAACCAGCTCGGCATCAACACCTTCGAGAACTTCATCCAGACCGATGCGGCGATCAACCCGGGCAACTCGGGCGGCGCGCTGGTGGACGTGGATGGCAACCTCATGGGCATCAACACCGCGATCTACTCGCGCTCGGGCGGGAGCATGGGCATCGGGTTTGCCATTCCGGTGTCGACGGCGCGCGCGGTGATGGAGGGCATCGTGCGCGATGGGCGGGTCACGCGCGGCTGGATCGGCGTGGAACCCAACGAGCTCACGCCGGAGCTGGCCGAGACCTTCGGCATCGCGCCAGGCCAGGGCGTGATCATCACCGGCGTGCTGCAGAACGGCCCGGCGGCACTGGCAGGCATCCGGCCCGGCGACGTGATTCTGGAAGTGGCCGGCCAGCCCGTGGGCAATGTGAGCGCCTTGCTCAGCGCGGTGGCGGGGCTCAAGCCGGGCGAGAGCACGCCGTTCACCGTGCAGCGCAAGGACCAGCGGCTCGAGCTGCGCGTCACCCCCGGCGAGCGGCCCCGCGCACGTGCCCGGGCGCGCTGAGCGCCCGCAACCGGTCACTCCTTTTTCAGGAGCGAAACCTCACCGGTTGACGCTGGGGTACAGCCTGTTTTTCCTGAAACGGCTCAGGACTGGGCCGTGTCGGCGTCCGCGTCGGGCGCCTGGGTGTGCTTGATGAAGATCTTGGCGGCCCAGATGCCGGCCTCGTACAGCAGGATCATGGGAATGGCCAGCGCGAGCTGCGAGACCACGTCCGGCGGGGTGACGATGGCTGCGACGATGAAGGCCAGCACGATGAAGTAGGAGCGGAAGGCCTTGAGCTTGTCGATGCTCACCACCCCCAGGCGCGCGAGCACGACCACGGCGATCGGCACCTCGAAGGCCACGCCGAAGGCCAGGAACATGGTGAGCACGAAGCTCAGGTAGGCCTCGATGTCGGGGGCGGCGGTGATGCTCTTGGGCGCAAAGCTCTGGATGAACTTGAACACCTGGCCGAACACGAAGAAGTAGCAGAACGCCACGCCGATGAGGAACAGCACGGTGCTCGAGATCACCAGCGGCAGCACCAGCTTCTTCTCGTGCGAGTACAGACCCGGCGCGACGAAGGCCCAGATCTGGTAGAGCACCACCGGCAGCGCGAGCAGAAAGCCCGTCATCAGCATGATCTTGAGCGGCACCATGAAGGGCGAGATGACCGAGGTGGCGATCAGCGTCGCGCCCTTGGGCAGATGCGCCACCAGCGGCGCGGCCAGCAGGTCATACAGCGGGCCGGGGCCGGGGTAGATGGCCAGCGCCGCCACGGCCACGCCGATGGCGAGCATGGCCTTGATCAGGCGGTCGCGCAGCTCCATGAGGTGCTGCACGAAGGGCTGCTCGGTGCCGGCGAGTTCGTCTTCCGGCGTGGGTTTCGGGGTGTCGGACATGGGGTGTGGACGCAGGCGGGGCGCTGGGCGGTCCGAAGCCGTGGGCGCCGCGCGGGGTGGTCAGTCGAACTTCTTCGGACGGTAACGGGCCACGCGGGCGGCACCCGACTGCGCATGGGTGCGCACGCCGGCACGGGCCTTGTACCACTGCGGCGTGGCACCGCGCTTGAGACGCCAGTTCTTTTTCGGGTGGCGGTAGGTGGGCGGCGGCGCCTCCCAGCCCAGGCCGCTGGAGCTCACCGGCGTGTCGGGGTTGAGGCCGGCGGTGGCCTCGCTCCACTGCTGCTCGAACTCAGCGGCGCTGGTGTGCACCGTCTGCTCGACTTCGCGCGCCGCGTTCTCCACCGTCTCCTTCATCTTCTTGAGCTCGTCGAGCTCCATGGAGCGGTTGACCTCGGCCTTGACGTCGGCCACATAGCGCTGCGCCTTGCCGAGCAAGGTGCCCACGGTGCGGGCCACGCGCGGCAGCTTTTCGGGCCCGATGACGATCAGGGCCACGGCGCCGATGAGCGCCATTTTGGAGATGCCGAGGTCGAGCACGGGAGCGTTGCGCGGGACGGGTCAGGGCCTCAGGACGCGGCTCAGGACTTGGTCTTGGCTTCGACGTCGATGGTCGTCTTCTCGGAGGCGGCGGTGTTGGTCACCTGCCCCGCGGGCGCGGCCGGCTTGTCCTCGGCGCTGCTGCCGTCTTTCATGCCGTCCTTGAAGCCCTTGACGGCGCTGCCGAGGTCGGAGCCGATGTTCTTGAGCTTCTTCGTGCCGAACACCATCACCACGATCAACAGCACGATCAGCCAGTGCCAGATGGAAAAGGAACCCATGGAAATCTCCTGATGAAGAGCACTGATTCTAGTCCGCTGCCGATCTGCGGGCCGCGCGGTGGGAATTCAAGCGGCGGGCGGGGGGCATGAGCGCGGCGGGCGTTTCCGGCGCCCGGCCCGCACGCATCAGCCCTTGAGCCAGGGCCGCGGGCCGCCCATGACGTGCAGGTGCAGGTGGTGCACTTCCTGCCCGCCTTCGAGACCCGTGTTCACCACGATGCGGAAACCGCCTTCGGGATACGGCCGGCAGCCCTGTTCGAGCGCGAGCCTGGGCGCCAGCGTCATCATGCGGCCGAGCCAGCCCTGGTCGGCCTCGGTGACCTGGGCCATGGAGGCGATGTGGCGCTTGGGCACCATCAGGAAATGCACCGGCGCCCAGGGCGCGATGTCGTGGAAGGCGAGGAGTTCGTCGTCCTCGTAGACCTTGCGCGAGGGAATCTGCCCGGCAACGATCTTGCAGAAGATGCAGGCCGGGTCGTGGTCGGTCGGATGCGTCATGGCGGCGGCGTTCACTCGACGGGTTGTTCCTTGTTCATGCGCACCATGCCGAGCACGATGCGATAGAGGAACCAGATGGAAATCAGCCCCCAGGCGATGAGCCCGGGCAGCAACAACAGGAAGAACAGCGGGAAGGTGAGCACATAGAGCGCCCCCACCCACAGCACGGTGCGGATGCGCCAGCGAAAGTGCGAGGCCATCCAGGTGCCCTCGGCGTCGCCCTTCTTCACCAGGTCGATGATGAGGGCGATCAGCAGCACGCCCACACTCACCTGCGCGCCGGGCAGCACCGCGGCCACGGCGACGATGAGGTGCAGCAGGTAGCTGATCCAGCTGACGGTGCGCAGGCTGTCGAGGCGCTGGTCGTCGTCGTTCGATGCGTTCATTCCCCCGCTCCTTCCCGGTTGAGCGCCTTGCGCAAGGCTTTTTCCTCGAGGCCGCTCAGGCCCTCGCGGCGTTGCAGTTCGGCGGCCACGTCGGCCGGGCGCAGGCCGAAGTGGGCCAGCGCGATCATGCAGTGAAACCACAGATCGGCCACCTCGTTGACGATTTTCCCGCGCTCACCCACGCCGTGCTCGGCGTCCTTGGCGGCCATGACGACCTCGGTGGCCTCTTCGCCGACCTTCTTCAGGAACGCGTCCGGCCCCTTGGCCAGCAGCCGCGCGACGTAGCTCGAAGACGGGTCGCCGCCGCGCGCGGGCAGGCGGCTCTCGATCACGTCGGCCAGGCGTTCGAACACTTCGCCGGGGGCCAGTGGGGGTACAGCGCTCATCGGTAGATGCTCTCCGGGTCCTTGAGCACGGGCTCCACCACCTTCCAGGCGCCGTCCTCGTAGCGGTTGAAAAAACAACTGTGGCGGCCGGTGTGGCAGGCGATGCCGGGCTCGTGCCCGGTCTGCGTGACCTTGAGCAGAATCACGTCGCCGTCGCAGTCGAGCCGGATGTCGTGCACCGTCTGCACATGGCCCGATTCCTCGCCCTTGAACCACAGCCTGTTGCGCGAGCGGCTGAAGTACACCGCGCGGCCGAGTTCGGCGGTTTTCTGCAGCGCCTCGCGGTTCATCCAGGCGAACATCAGCACGTCGCCGGTGGACGCCTCCTGCGCAATCACCGGCACCAGGCCTTGCGCATCCCATTTCACTTCGTCGAGCCAGTTCATGGGGGCATTGTCGTGGATGAGCGGCTGCTTCAAATTTATGAGCACAACCTCACCGGTTGGCGCTGGGGTTCGGGCCAAAAACCTTCGAAAAGCTCCCGCAGGCGCTCACTGCCGCACGGGGATGCCGCGCTCGGCCATGCGCGCCTTGGCCTTGGCCACGGTGTATTCGCCGTAGTGGAAGATGCTGGCGGCCAGCACGGCGTCGGCATGGCCCTTCTGGATGCCGTCGGCCAGGTCGTCGAGCGTGCCCACGCCACCGGAGGCGATGACGGGCACGTCCACCGCGTCGCTCACCGCGCGGGTGAGTTCGAGGTCGAAGCCGGACTTGGTGCCGTCGCGGTCCATGCTGGTGAGCAGGATCTCCCCCGCGCCGTACTCGGCCATCTGCCGCGCCCAGGCCACGGCGTCGAGCCCGGTGTTCTTGCGCCCGCCGTGGCTGTAGACGTCCCAGCCCTCGCCGCGGTCGAGCAGATCGGTGCCGAAGCGGCGCTTGGCGTCGATGGCCACGACGATGCACTGCGAGCCGTATTTCTGCGAGGCCTCGCGGATGACCTGCGGGTTGGCGATGGCCGCGGAGTTGAAGCTCGTCTTGTCGGCGCCGGCGTTGAGCAGGCGGCGCACGTCGTCCACGGTGCGCACGCCGCCGCCGACGGTCAGCGGAATGAACACCTGCGAGGCCACGGCCTCGATGATGGGCAGGATCAGGTCGCGGCCATCGCTGGTGGCGGTGATGTCGAGGAAGGTGAGTTCGTCGGCGCCCTGCTCGTTGTAGCGCGCGGCGATCTCCACCGGGTCGCCGGCATCACGCAGTTCGACGAAGTTCACGCCCTTGACGACGCGCCCGCCGGTCACGTCCAGGCAGGGGATGATGCGTTTGGCCAGCATGGCAGCTCCGGTAGGTTGCGGCTTCAGAGGCGGCCGGTTCAGCCGCGGCCGTTGAGTGCGTCGGCACGGGCCTGCGCGGCGGCAAAGTCGAGCGCGCCGGTGTAGATGGCGCGGCCGCAGATCACGCCCTCGATGCCCTCGCCCTCCACGGCGCACAGCGCCTCGACGTCGGCCATGCTGGAGAGCCCGCCCGAGGCGATCACCGGAATGCTCAGGCCCTGCGCCAGACGCACCGTGGCCTCGACGTTGATGCCGGTGAGCATGCCGTCGCGGCCGATGTCGGTGTAGATGATGGATTCGACGCCCCAGTCCTCGAATTTCTTGGCCAGGTCCAGCACCTCGTGGCCGGTGAGCTTGCTCCAGCCGTCGGTGGCGACCTTGCCGTCCTTGGCGTCGAGTCCGACGATGATGTGGCCGCCAAACGCGATGCAGGCCTCCTTCAGAAAGCCCGGGTTCTTCACCGCCGCCGTGCCGATGATGACCCAGCGCAGGCCGGCGTCGATGTATTGCTCGATGGTGTCGAGGTCGCGGATGCCGCCGCCGAGCTGCACCGGAATGTCCTCGCCCACCTCGGCCAGGATGGCCTTGACCGCGCCGTGGTTCTTGGGCTTGCCGGCGAAGGCGCCGTTGAGGTCCACGAGGTGCAGGCGGCGCGCGCCCTCGTCGACCCATTTGCGCGCCATGGCGGCCGGGTCTTCGCCGAAGGTGGTGGCCTGGTCCATGTCGCCTTGCTTGAGGCGCACGCAGTGACCGTCCTTGAGGTCGATGGCGGGAATGAGTTGCATGGTGGTGTCAGACTGGCGCGCGGAAGATGCGGCGCGCACGGATCGGCGGCAGGGAATCAGGGATTCCAGTGCAGGAAATTGCGGTAGAGCGCAAGGCCCTGGGCAGCACTTTTTTCAGGGTGGAACTGGGTGGCAAAAATATTATCCCGCGCCACCGCAGCGGTAAAGCGCGCGCCGTAGTCGGCTTCGCCCGCGCTGTGGCGCGCATCCGACGGCCGCGCGTAGAAGCTGTGCACGAAGTAGAACCAGCTGCCGTCGGCAATGCCGTCCCACAAGGCGTGGCGCGGCGCCGTCTGCCAGACCTGGTTCCAGCCCATCTGCGGCACCTTGTAGCGGCTGCCGTCGGCCTGGGTGCGGCCGGCAAGGTCGAAACGCAGCACCTCGCCGCCGATCACGCCCAGCCCCGGCGTGCCCACGCCCGCGGGGCCCTCGGCGCTGTGCTCGAGCAGCATCTGCATGCCCACGCACACGCCAAACAAGGGCTTCTTCTCGGCCGCTTCGAGCACCGGCTCGAGCAGGCCGCTCTCGCGCAGCTCGCGCATGCAATCGGGCATGGCCCCTTGGCCGGGCAGCACCACGCGGCCGGCGGCGCGCACCTGCGCGGGATCGGCGGTGATGAGGACGTTGACGCCCGTGTCGCTCGCCGCGTGCAGCACCGCTTGCGCCACCGAGCGCAGATTGCCCATGCCGTAGTCCACCACGGCCACCGTGTTCGCTAACTTATTCATAGCAACCTATGACCGTTTGGCGCTGGGGTCTGGCCAGAATGTCTGAAAAAACGTTCACAGCGAGCCCTTGGTGGACGGCACCACGCCGGGCGCGCGCGCATCGAGCTCCAGCGCCGCGCGCAGCGCCCGCCCGAAGGCCTTGAACACCGTCTCGGCCTGGTGGTGGGCGTTGGCGCCGCGCAGGTTGTCGATGTGCAGGGTGACGAAAGCATGGTTCACGAAGCCCTGGAAGAACTCATGCATGAGCTGGGTGTCGAAGCTGCCGATCATGCCGCTGGTGAAGGGCACGTGCGCCACCAGCCCAGGCCGGCCGGAGAAGTCGATCACCACGCGCGAGAGCGCCTCGTCCAGCGGCACGTAGGCGTGGCCGTAGCGCCTGATGCCGCGCTTGTCGCCCACGGCCTTGGCCAGCGCCTGCCCGAGCGTGATGCCCACGTCCTCGACGGTGTGGTGGCCGTCGATGTGCAGATCGCCCTTGGCCTGGATGTGCAGGTCGATCAGACCGTGGCGCGCGATCTGGTCGAGCATGTGGTCGAAGAAGCCGATGCCGGTGGCAAGCTCGGAGCGGCCCGTGCCATCGAGGTCGATGCGGACGGTGATCTCGGTCTCGGCCGTGCGGCGGGTGACTTCGGCGGTGCGGTTCATGGCAGGGGTTCCCGGTGGATCTGAAATCGGTCGTCGTGGGGGGTCGGCGGCTTTGCACCTCAGGCGGTGGCCTGCAGGTCGGTCAGCGCGGCTTGCAGCGCCTGCAGCATCTGCGCATTTTCCTCGGGCGTGCCCACCGTGAGCCGCAGGCAGTTGGCCAGCAGCGGGTGCAGCGCCGAGACGTTTTTCACCAGCACCCCGCGCGCCTTCATGCCGGCGAACAGGGCGTGCGCATCGGGCCCGCGCAGCAGGATCATGTTGGCCTCGCTCGGCCACACCCGCACACCGGGCAGCGACGCGAGCCGCTCGGTCAGCTCGGCGCGCTGGCTGCGCAGCTCTGCGGCCTGCACGGCGAACACGTCGGCATGTTCGATGGCGAACAGCGCGCATTCAGCGTTGAGCACGCTCACGTTGTAGGGCGGGCGCAGCTTGTCGATCTCGTGGATCAGGGCGCTCGGGCCGATCAGGTAGCCCAGCCGCACCCCCGCCAGGCCGAACTTGGAGAGGGTGCGCATCAGCAGCACGTTAGTGTAGCGGTGCGGGTGTTCGCGCAGCCGGTCGATCCAGCTGCGGCTCGAAAACGGCTGGTAGGCCTCGTCCATCACCACCAGGCCGCCCAGGCGCGCCTGCAACGCAATCAGCCGCTCGATGACCGCGTCGTCCCACAGATTGGCCGTGGGGTTGTTGGGGTAGGCTAGGTAGACGATGGCGGGCCGGTGCGCCTCGATGGCCGCGGTCATGGCCGCCTCGTCGAGCTCGAAATCGGGCGTCAGCGGCACGCCGTGGTAGGCCAGGCCCTGCAGCCGGGCGCTCATGGCGTACATCACGAAGCCGGGCTCGGGCGCGAGGATGCTCGCGCCGGGCTGGTCGCAGGCCATGGCCAGCAGCGCGATCAGCTCATCCGAGCCATTGCCCAGCATCAGCGAATAGCCGTGCCGCGGCATGCCCACGTAGGCCGCCAGCGCCTGGCGCAGCACCTCGATGCGTGGGCCGGGGTAGCGGTTGATCTCCACGGCGCCCAGCCGCGCGCCCAGCTCGGCCTGCAGCGCCGGACTCAGGCGGTAGGGGTTCTCCATCGCGTCGAGCTTGATGAGGCCGCGCGCATCCTGCACCGCGTAAGCGTGCATGCTTTGCACGTCCTGGCGCAGCACCGCGTGGGCGAAGTCCTCGGGCGATCGGGCTTCGGTGGCGCTCATGCAGCCCCCCGCATCGGCGGCACGGTGTTCAGGCGCAGCTCGGCCGCGCGCGCATGCGCCTGCAGGCCCTCGCCGTAAGCCAGCTCGGCGGCAATGGTGCCCAGCGTCTGCGCGCCACGCTCGGTCACCTCGATGAGACTGCTGCGCTTCTGGAAGTCGTACACCCCCAACGGCGAGGAAAAGCGCGCGGTGCCGCTGGTGGGCAGCACATGGTTGGGGCCGGCGCAGTAGTCGCCCAGGCTTTCACTGGTGTAGGCGCCCAGGAAGATCGCGCCGGCGTGCTTGAGCAGGGGTTCCCATCGCTGCGGCTCGCGGCTGGACACCTCCAGGTGCTCGGGCGCGATGCGGTTGGAGATGGCGCAGGCCTCTTCCATGCTGCGGGTGTGGATCAACGCGCCGCGGTCGCTCAGGCTCTTGGCGATGATGGCCGCGCGCGGCATGGCCGGCAGCAGCCGGTCGATGGCGGCCTGCACCGCGTCGATGTAGGCGGCGTCCGGGCACAGCAGAATGCTTTGCGCGAGCTCGTCGTGCTCGGCCTGGCTGAACAAATCCATCGCCACCCACTCCGGCGGCGTGCTGCCATCGGCCAGCACCAGGATCTCGCTCGGGCCGGCAATCATGTCGATGCCCACCAGGCCGAACACCCGCTTCTTCGCGCTGGCCACGTAGGCATTGCCCGGGCCGGTGATCTTGTCCACCTTGGGCACGGTGGCCGTGCCATAGGCCAGCGCCGCCACCGCCTGCGCACCGCCGATGGTGAAGCCGCGGGTGACGCCGGCCACGTGGGCGGCGGCGAGCACCAGCGGGTTCTTCTCGCCGCGCGGCGTGGGCACCACCATGATGATCTCGCCCACCCCGGCCACATGCGCGGGAATGGCATTCATCAGCACGCTGCTGGGGTAGGCCGCCTTGCCGCCGGGCACGTAAATGCCCACGCGGTCCAGCGGCGTGACCTTCTGGCCGAGCAGGGTGCCATCCTCGTCGCGGTAGGTCCAGCTCTCGCCGCTGGCCCGCTTCTGCGCCTCGTGGTAGCGGCGCACACGGTCGGCAGCGGCCTGCAGCGCATGGCGCTGGGCGGCGGGCAACGCCTCGAACGCGGCGCGCAGCTCGTCCTGGGTGAGTTCCAGCGCCGGCAGCGACGCGGCGTCGAGCGCGTCGAAGCGGCGGGTGTACTCCAGCACCGCCGCGTCCCCCCGCTCGCGCACGTCGGCCAGGATGTCGGCCACGCGCTGCTCGATGGCGGCATCGGTCTCGGCCGACCAGTGCAGCCGCGCGGCAAAATCCGCCTCGAAGGTCGGCGCGAGGGTGGAAAGGCGTGCAGGAGAGGCGTTCAATTCCATGGCTGAAAAGGATTCGGTGCGGCGCTTCGGCAGGCCGCCGCTGGGGTCATCCGGGAATGCCCCGATTGTCCGTCATTGGCGGTTGACCGTGGATTCGCAAGGCGACGGTGCAGCGACGGCCGGTGTTCAGGGCTGGCGGATCTGGATCTGGCCGGCCAAGGGGTCCGAGCCGTGCACCGCCAGCAGGTTGATGCCCATCGGAAACACCCGGTAGCCATGCCGATCGATCACGGAGCGCAAGGCGGCCTCGTCGGTCTTGATCTTCTCGATCATCATCACCGGGCGGCAGCGCGCAAGCGTCTGTTCCGCACCGGCCAGGGCCTCGAGTTCCATGCCCTCGATGTCGATCTTGAGGAAGTCCAGCCTCGGCAGCGCAAGGTCGTCGATGGCCATCATGGCCGTGGCCTGCAGGCGCGCCTCGTCGTAATCGATGGCCTGGCCGATGAACTCGGTACGTGCCGTCTTGCGCAACTCCAGGCTGCCAAAGCTCGCCGGGCTGCCGTAATCGGGCACGGGCACGCCGATCTCGCCGCGCTGCGCACCCACCGCGGCCCAGATCGCCCGGGCGTTGAAGCAGTTGTTCAGCGCGAGGTTGCCTGCCAGCGCGTAGAACACCCGCTCCTGCGCCTCCACCGCAATCACCTGGCCCCAGCCGGTCATCGCCCGCGCCCACTCCAGCGTGTGCACGCCGATGTTGGCGCCGCAGTCCAGCGCCACCACGCCATCGCCGAAATGGCTGCGCCGGCCACCGAGCAGTTGCACCGCGAAATCCACCTCGGCGGCGTCGAAGCTCGAGGTCTGCAGCAGCTGATACCCCACGCCGTAGCCACCGCGCTCGGTCAGGCGGTAGTCGTTGCGGTTGACGATGAGCGTGCCTTGGTGCGTGGCCGCCAGCACGAATGCGATCGGGCGCGGCGGCGGCCGGCTCATGGCCGCGGCTCCGCCGATTGGCTCGCGGTGGCCTGGGCGAAGGCGTCGATCAGCGGCCGCAGCGCCTCGCGCTTGAGCTTGAGCGCGGCCTGGTTCACCACCAGCCGCGAGGAAATGTCCATGATGCGCTCGACCTCCACCAGGTCGTTGGCTTTCAGCGTGTTGCCGGTGGAGACGAGGTCGACGATGGCATCGGCCAGGCCCGTCAGCGGGGCCAGTTCCATGCTGCCGTAGAGCTTGATCAGGTCCACGTGCACGCCCTTGGCCGCGAAGAACTCGCGGGCGATCGCCGTGTACTTGGTGGCCACCTTCAGGCGCGAGCCCTGACGCACCGCCGCCGCGTAGTCGAAGTCCGCGCGCACCGCCACGCTGACACGGCAGCGCGCAATGCCCAGGTCGAGCGGCTGGTACAAGCCCGAACCAGCCCCCGCGCTGCTCCACTGCGCACGGTTTTCGAGCAGGGTGTCGAGCCCGGTCACGCCGAGGTCGGCCCCCCCGTATTCGACATACGTGGGCACATCGGTCGCGCGCACCAGCACCACCCGCACGTCGGCGCGGTTGGTGGGCAGGATGAGCTTGCGCGAGGTGTCCGGGTCCTCGAGCACCTCGATGCCGGCGCGTGCGAGCAGCGGCAGGGTTTCGTCGAAGATGCGCCCCTTGGAGAGTGCCAGTGTGATCATGAGGTGATGCGCTCGATGTCCGCGCCCAGGCCGCGCAGTTTGGTTTCCATGTGATCGTAGCCGCGGTCGAGGTGGTAGATGCGATCCACCCGCGTCTCCCCGTCGGCGACCAGACCGGCAATGACCAGGCTGGCCGAGGCGCGCAGGTCGGTGGCCATGACGGTGGCGCCGGAGAGCCGCTCCACCCCCTCCACCACCGCCACCTTGCCGTCGATCTGGATGTTCGCGCCCAGGCGCACCAGCTCGTTCACATGCATGAAGCGGTTTTCGAAGATCGTCTCCGTGACCTTGGCCGTGCCACGCGCCACGCAGTTGAGCGCCATGAACTGCGCCTGCATGTCGGTGGGAAACCCCGGGTACTCGGTGGTGCGAAAGCTCTGCGCCGTCAGCCGCCCCGCGGCGCGGATGCGGATGAAACCCTCGCCCGCCAGCACCTCGGCGCCGGCGTCGCGCAGCTTGTCGATGACCGCGTCGAGATGGTCGGCGCGCGCACCGCGCAACACCACATCGCCGCCGGTGGCCGCCACCGCGCAGAGGAAGGTGCCCGCCTCGATGCGGTCGGGAACCACGGTGTGCGCACAGCCGTGCAGCCGCTCCACGCCTTCGATGCGAATCCGGCTGGTGCCATGGCCCTCGATGCGCGCGCCCATGGCGATCAGCATCTCGGCCAGGTCGACCACCTCGGGCTCCTGCGCGGCGTTCTCCAGCACCGTTTCACCTTCGGCCAGCGAGGCGGCCATGAGGAAGTTCTCGGTCCCGGTGACGGTGACCATGTCGGTGACGATGCGCGTGCCCATCAGCCGCTGCCGGCCCGCGGCCAGCCTGGCCAGCATGTAGCCGTGCTCGACGCGAATGTCGGCCCCCATGGCCTGTAGCCCCTTGATGTGCTGGTCCACCGGCCGCGAGCCGATGGCGCACCCCCCCGGCAGCGAAACGGTGGCCTCGCCAAAGCGCGCCAGCAGCGGCCCGAGCACCAGCACCGAGGCCCGCATGGTCTTGACGAGCTCATACGGCGCCTCGGGCGAGCTCAGCGCCGACGCGTCGATGCGTACCGCATCTGCACCCTCGGCTTGCGCCTGCACCCCCATGTTGCGGATGAGCTTGAGCATGGTGGCCACGTCCTGCAGCCGCGGCACGTTGTGCAGCTGCACCGGCTCGGGCGTGAGCAGCGCGGCGCACAGCTCGGGCAGGGCGGCGTTCTTCGCCCCCGACACGGTGAGTTCGCCGTGCAGCGCGCGTCCACCGCGAATGAGCAGCTTGTCCATGCTCAGCGGCCCGCCTGCGCCGACCACTCCGCCGGGGTGTGCGCCTTGATGGACAAGGCGTGCACCTCGTCGTTGTGAATCTTCTCGCCCAGCGTGGCGTACACCATCTGGTGGCGCGCGATCGGGCGCTTGCCCTCGAACGCGGCGGAAACGACCAGCGCGCTCCAGTGGCGGCCGTCGCCCTCGACGCGCAACACCTCGCACGGCAGGCCGGCGGCGATGAGTTTCTCAATGTCCTGGGCCGTCATGTCAGATCCACACAGCCGTTCCAAAGGCAATGGCGTTCCCCGCCGTGGAGGGCGAGCGCAGCGAGTCAGGGGGTTGATTCATGTCAGTTGCGGATTTTGTAGCCGATGCGCAGCAGGTGCAGGCACAGCGCGGCGACGAACAGGAAGGCGCCTCCCACCACCGCCAGGCTGTACCACGGCGAGACGTCGCTCACACCGAAGAAGCCGTAGCGGAAGCCGTCGATCATGTAGAAGAACGGGTTGAGGTGGCTCACCCGCTGCCACAGCGGCGGCAGCGAATGGATCGAATAGAACACGCCGGAGAGGAAGGTCATCGGCATGATGATGAAGTTCTGGAACGCGGCCATCTGGTCGAACTTCTCGGCCCAGAGGCCGGCAATCAGCCCGAGGCTGCCCAGCAGCGCCGCGCCGAGCACGGCAAACACCAGCGCCCACAGCGGCGCCACCAGCGGCGGCACCGCAAACAAGGCCCCCGCTGCATAGACCCCCAGCCCCACCACCACACCACGCAGGGTGGACGCAGCCACATACGCCACGTACCACTCGCGGTGCGACAGCGGGGTGAGCAGCAGGAACACCAGGTTGCCCATGATCTTGCTCTGGATCAGGCTCGAAGAGCTGTTGGCAAACGCGTTCTGCAGCACGCTCATCATCACCAGGCCAGGCACAAGAAAGGCCGTGTAACTGAACTGCCCGTAGACCTTCACATGGTCCTCGAGCACATGGCCGAAGATCATCAGGTACAGCAAGGCGGTGAGCACGGGCGCCGCAATGGTCTGGAAGCTCACCTTCCAGAACCGCAGCACTTCCTTGTAGAACAGGGTGCGCCAGCCGGTCATGCGGCCTCCCGCGCGGCGGCGTCACCTGCCATGAGGCCGAGGAATACATCCTCCAGGTCGGCCTTGCGTACCTCGATGTCCTGCACATGCAGGCCGGCCTCGCGCACGGTGGCGAGGTGGCGTTCCACGTCGAGGGCATCGTGCACGGGCAGCTGCACGATGCGCCCGGTCACGCGGGCGTGGGCAGCGAGCGCTGGCGGCAGGTCGCCGTCGATCTTGAAGCGCAGCACGTTGCTCGACGCCGACTGCAGCAGCGCCGACGTGCGCTCCAGGGCGATCACCCGGCCTTGCTTGAGCATGGCGATGCGGCCGCACAAGGCCTCGGCCTCTTCGAGGTAGTGGGTGGTGAGCAGCACGGTGTGTCCCTGGCGGTTGAGCCGGGACACGAATTGCCACAGGGTCTGTCGCAGCTCCACGTCCACGCCGGCGGTCGGTTCGTCGAGCACGATCACCGGCGGGCGGTGCACCAGCGCCTGGGCCACCAGCACGCGCCGCTTCATGCCGCCGGAGAGCTGGCGCATGTTGGCCTGCGCCTTGTCGGCCAGGCCCAGGCCTTCGAGCAGTTCGTCGATCCAGGCGTCGTTGTCCTGCACGCCGAAGTAGCCGGACTGGATGCGCAAGGTCTCGCGCACGTTGAAGAAGGGGTCGTACACCAGTTCCTGCGGCACCACACCGAGCCGCCGTCGCGCCTCGGCAAAGTCGCGCTGCACGTCGAAGCCCTGCACGCTGACCCGCCCGGCGCTGGGCCGGACCAAGCCGGCGAGGATGCTGATGAGCGTGGTCTTGCCCGCGCCGTTGGGGCCGAGCAGGCCGAAGAACTCGCCCTCCTCGATGTCGAAACTCACGCCATCGAGCGCCTGGTGCACTGCGGAGGCGCCCCCGCGCGGCGCGGAAAAGACTTTGGAGACGGACTGGAACGAAATCGCGGGCATGGAAGCCGCCGATTTTAGCGGGCCGGGCGCATGTCGGCCCGGGCGGGCCCGCCGGCCCGTCGGGATCCGCGGGGCGGCAAGGGGGCCGTCAGACGGCCTCGGGCAGCAACGCCGAGACGCCGTACACGCCGGCGAGCTGGCGCAGCTTGGGCACCAGGCCCTGCACGGCGAACCGCCGGTCGAGCGCCAGCGCCTGGCGGCGCAGTTCGAGCAGCACGGCCAGCGCCGAGGAGTCGAAATGCGTCAACTCGGCCGCATCGACCACCACCGGACCGGGCTGCGCAGCCAGTTGTGCCGAGAGCGCGGCCAGGCAGGCCGTGGCCTCGCGGTGGGTCAGTTCGGCGGGGAGTTTCAGCATGGCGGTGAGACGGGCTGGCACTCAGCCCTTGCGTTGCGCGTTGGCCTTGTTCCGCTCGGCCAGGGCGGCGATCAGGCCGTCGATGCCTTTGGCGTTGATCTCCTGGGCGAACTGGCCGCGGTAGGTGTCGACCAGCCACACGCCCATCACGTTGAGGTCGTAGATCTTCCAGCCCGCGCCCTCGCCGGGGGTTTTCTCGAGCCGGTAGTCGAGCTGGATCGGGTCGCCCTTGCCGCCACGCACTTCGCTGCGCACCACGACCTCGCTGTCCTGCGGCGAGGCGCGGAACGGCCGCATCACGATGTCCTGGTCGCTGACCTGCGAGAGCGCACCCGCATAGGTGCGCACCAGCAGGGTCTTGAACTCCTGCTGCAGGCGTTGCTGCTGCTCGGGCGTGGCGCGCCGCCAGGCCGGCCCGGCCGCCGACGCGGTCATGCGCTTGAAGTCGACGTTGGGCATGATCTTCGCATCCACCAGCGTCATGATTTTCGACACGTCGCCGGTCTGCAGCGACTTGTCGGCCTTGATGGCGTCGAGCACCTCCACCGACAGGCGCTTGATGAACGCATCGGGCGCCTCGTCGGCGGCGTGCGCGGGCAAGCCCTGCAGACCCAGCAGCGCGACGGCAAAAGCTGCGATGCCTTGCGAAAAGTGGCGTCGTTTCATCTACGTTCTCCTTGTATGGGCGGCGGGGCGCAGACCCCCTGCCCCACGGCCATCAACGGGTCAGGCCCCCTCGGCGCCGACCCCGGCGCGGGGCCGATTGCAACAAATTCCTCGCCTGCCTAGGGCGAGCGGCCCGCCGCAGCGCCCCCTTCCGCACTCGGCGCGTCGTCCTCGGACGGTGGCGAGCCATCGTGAACGTCGTTGCGGCGTTTCTGCAGGTAGACGTCGCGGGTGAAGCTGTACTTGTCCAGGGCCGCCTCGTCGAGCAGGGAGCCGGCGCGCAGCAGGCTCGCGCGCCGGTCCACCAGGTCCAGCACCGTGAAGCTGTTGCGCGTGGGAATGTGATCGACGTGCTGCACCGGGTCGGCCGGGCGGTCCACACCGAAACGCGCAGCGGCGTCGCGCACGGTCGAGGGGCCGAACAACGGCAGCACCAGGTACGGGCCCGAGGGCACGCCCCAGCGCCCGAGCGTCTGACCGAAGTCTTCGGGGTGGCGCTCGATGCCCATTTCGCTGGCGATGTCGATCAGGCCGAACAGGCCCCAGAGCGTGTTGATGTTGAAGCGAAAGAAGCTGTCCATCGCTGCGGCGGGCTTGGCCTGCAGCAGGTTGTTGACGAAGGACCAGCCGTCGCCGAGGTTGGCGAAGAAGTTGCTCACGCCGGTGCGGATCGGCCGCGGCGTGACCTCGTTGTACGCCACGGCGACAGGTTTGACCACGGCGGCGTCGACCGTCTCGTTGAACTGGAAGATGCCGCGGTTGAGCGGCTCCAGCGGATCCGCCGGGTTGGCCGTGGGGCCGGTGGCGCAGCCGCCCAGGGCAAGCGCCGAGGTCAGCACGGCGAGCGCGCCGAATCCGCGCCGCCACGCCGTAAGCCGCGCGCCGGCCTTGGCCGCGAACCGCGCGCTCACTTTGCGCCTCCCGCGGCATCGGGTGCCGGGCTGCCCCCCTCGGCCGCCTTGCTGAAGAGCATCTGGCCGATCAGGTTCTCCAGCACCAGCGCCGATTGCGTGGAGGTGATGGTGTCGCCGTTGGCCAGCACCTTGTCAGAGGCGCCGGGGTCGATGCCGATGTACTGCTCGCCCAGCAGCCCGCTGGTGAGGATCTTCAGCGAGCTGTCCTTGGGAAAGCTGTAGCGGCTTTGCATGGCAAGCGTGACCTTGGCCTGGAAGGTCTTGTCGTCGAAGCTGATGCTCTCGACGCGGCCCACCACCACGCCCGCGCTCTTGACAGCGGCCTTGGGCTTGAGCCCGCCGATGTTGTCGAACTTCGCACTCACACGGTAATCGGGTTCGAAATTCAGGCTCAGCAGATTCGCGGCCTTCAGAGCCAGGAACAGGATGGCGGCGAGTCCGATCATCACGAACAGGCCGACCCAGACATCGTTTTTCGAGCGTTCCATGCCGCCCTCCTCAAAGACTGAACATCAGCAGGGTCAGGATCACGTCCAGCCCCAGCACCGACAGAGAGGCGACGACCACGGTGCGCGTGGTCGCCCGCGACACGCCCTCGGGCGTGGGTTGCGCCTCGTAACCTTGCAGCAGGGCGATGAAGGTCACCGCCACACCAAAGACGAAGCTCTTGATGACACCGTTGCCCACGTCGCTCCAGACGTCCACGCCACCCTGCATCTGGCTCCAGAACGCACCGGCGTCGATGCCGATCATGGGCACGGCCACGAGCCAGCCGCCGATGACACCGACCGCGCTGAAGACCGCCGCGAGCAGGGGCATGGCAATCACCCCGGCCCAGAACCGCGGCGCGAGGATGCGCTGCTCAGGGTCGACCGCCATCATCTCCATGGCCGACATCTGCTCGCCCGAGCGCATGAGGCCGATTTCGGCCGTCAACGACGCCCCGGCGCGGCCGGCGTAGAGCAGCGCCGTGAGCACCGGCCCGAGTTCGCGCACCAGCGACAGCGTCACCAGCAGGCCCACGGCCTCGGAAGAGCCGTAGCGCTGCAAGGTGTTGTAGCCCTGCAGGCCCAGCACGAAGCCGACGAACAGGCCTGAAACCGAGATGATGGCCAGCGACTGGTTGCCGAGGAAGAACACCTGGTCGCGCACCAGCCCGAAGCGCTTGAGCGTGGCGCCGAGCATGAGCACCAGACGCCCCAGCAGGCGCGCGCCGTCGCCCCAGCCCGCAAGCACACGGCGCGTGGCGTAGCCGACGTCGGCGGGGCGGAACCAGCTCATTGCACGCGCTCCTTGCGCTGGCCGGCGGCGGGCGCGAAGTCGGCCTCGATCGGGGTGCCGGGGTAATGAAAGCGCACCGGGCCGTCGGGCAGACCGTTGACGAATTGCCTGACCAGCGGGTCGTCGGAATGGCGCACCTCGTCGGGCGTGCCTTCGGCAATGATGCGGCCGTTGGCCAGGATGACCACCTTGTCCGAGACGCTGAAGGTTTCCGGAATTTCGTGGGAGACGAGCAGGCTGGTCATGCCCAGCGTGTCGTTGAGCTGGCGGATCAGCCGCGCGGCGGTGCCGAGCGCGATCGGGTCCAGGCCGGAGAAGGGTTCGTCGTACATGACGAGGTCGGGGTCGAGCGCGATGGCCCGCGCCAGCGCGACGCGGCGGTTCATGCCGCCGGAGATTTCCGAGGGCATGAGGTGACGCGCACCGCGCAGGCCCACGGCGTCGAGCTTCATGAGCACGATGTCGCGGATCAGGCTCTCCGACAGGTCGGTGTGCTCACGCAGCGGAAACGCCACGTTGTCGAAGACGTTGAGGTCGGTGAACAACGCACCGAACTGGAACAGCATGCCCATGCGCCGGCGCGCGGCGTAGAGCTGCGGGATGTCCATGCGGGTGACGTCCTGCCCGTCGAACAGCAGTTCGCCTTTCTGCGCGCGCTGCTGACCGCCGATGAGGCGCAGCGTGGTCGTCTTGCCCCCACCGGTGACGCCCAGCAGGGAGGTGACCTTGCCGCGCGGAATGGTGAAGGAGATCCCGTCGAGCACGAAGCGCTCCCCGTAGCCGAAGCTCAGGTTGCGCAGTTCGACGAGGGCATCGCTGGACGACGTGGGGTTCATGAATGCGAAAGCCGACACACAAGGCCGACTTTCGGATCATAAGGGATTCAGGAAAACCCTGAGCCCGCCCGAGGGCGGGTGGGTTTGGGGGCGCTTGGGGTCACGCTGAACACGTCCCTCGCGCGCCGCGCATCTCGGCGGCGGGCGGCATCGCGGGGACCGATTCAGCCTTGCTTCAGCGCGGCAGTTCGCTGTGGCCCATGAGGTAGGCGTCGACAGCGCGAGCGGCCTGCCGGCCCTCGCGGATGGCCCAGACCACCAGCGACTGGCCGCGGCGCATGTCGCCCGCGGCAAACACCCCGGGCACGTTGGTCAGGTAGCCGCCGTGGTCCTCGGTGCCGGCGCGGGCGTTGCCGCGGGCATCGCGCTCCACGCCAAAGGCTTCGAGCACGCTGCTCACCGGGTGCACGAAGCCCATGGCCAGCAGTACGAGGTCCGCCGGCCAGACCTTTTCGGTGCCGGGAATTTCCACGAGCTTGCCGTCCTTCATCTCCACGCGCACGGTTTGCAGGCCGGTAACCTTCCCCTTCTCGCCGAGGAAGGCCTTGGTGGAGATGGCGAACTCGCGCTCGCAGCCCTCTTCGTGGCTGGAGCTGGTGCGCAGCTTGATCGGCCAGTAGGGCCAGACCAGGGGTTTGTTCTCCTGCTCCGGCGGCTGGGGCATGACCTCGAACTGGGTGACGCTGGCCGCGCCGTGGCGGTTGCTGGTGCCCACGCAGTCGCTGCCGGTGTCGCCGCCGCCGATGACGATGACGTGCTTGCCCTTGGCCGAGATCTGGCCCTTGAGCTTGTCGCCCGCGTTGACCTTGTTCTGCTGCGGCAGGAACTCCATCGCGAAGTGGATGCCGGCGAGGTCGCGGCCGGGCACGGGCAGGTCGCGCGACTGCTCGGAGCCACCGGTGAGCAGCACGGCGTCGAACTCGCGGTTGAGTTGCTCGGGCGTGACAGTCTCGCTGGAGAAGTTGGTGACCTTGCTGCCCTCGGGCAAGGCGCCGACGAGCACGCCGGTGCGGAACTTCACGCCCTCGGCGACCAGTTGATCCATGCGGCGGTCGATGTGCGATTTCTCCAGTTTGAAGTCGGGAATGCCGTAGCGCAGCAGGCCGCCGACGCGGTCGTTTTTCTCGAACACCGTGACCTCGTGGCCCGCCCGCGCGAGCTGCTGGGCCGCGGCCAGCCCCGCAGGCCCGGAGCCGACGATGGCGACCTTCTTGCCGGTCTTGTGCGCCGCGGGCTGCGGCTGCACCCAGCCCTCGGCCCAGGCGCGGTCGATGATGGCGTGCTCGATGCTTTTGATGCCGACGGCGTCGTCATTGATGTTGAGCGTGCAGGCCGCCTCGCAGGGCGCGGGGCAGATGCGGCCGGTGAACTCGGGGAAGTTGTTGGTGCTGTGCAGCACCTCGATGGCCTGCTTCCAGTCGCCCCGGTACACCAGGTCGTTGAAGTCAGGGATGATGTTGTGAACCGGGCAGCCGTTGTTGCAGAACGGCGTGCCGCAGTCCATGCAGCGCGCGGCCTGCACCTTGGCCTGCGCGTCGTCGAGGCCGATGACGAATTCGCGGTAGTGCTTGAGCCGCTCGGGCACGCTGCTGTAGCCCTCCTCGATGCGGCGGTACTCCATGAAGCCGGTGACTTTTCCCATGATGGTGAACTTTCTGTGCTGGAGGGCGGATCAGCGGGCGGCTGCGGTTGCTTCTTTTTTGGTAGCAACACCCTGCGGTTTCACGCTGGCATCCTGTTGTTTTTTGGCGTGAATCTCGGCCAGAGCCCGTTTGTACTCGTTGGGGAAGACCTTGATGAACTTCGCGCGGGCCTCGGGCCAGGTGTCGAGCAGTTCGCGCGCACGGCGGCTGCCCGTCCAGCGGTGGTGTTCCTCGAGCAGCTTGCGCAGCTGCGCCTCGTCGGTCTGGCCGCGGTGCCAGGTGGCGCGGTCGGTGGTGGCCTCCTGCTCGGTGGCGCTGAGCACCTTCTCCAGGCTGACCATGGCGGTGTTGCAGCGCTTGGCGAACATGCCGTCTTCGTCGTAGACGTAGGCCACGCCGCCGCTCATGCCCGCGGCGAAGTTGCGTCCGGTCTTGCCCAGCACCGCCACGGTGCCGCCGGTCATGTATTCGCAGCCGTGGTCGCCCGTGCCTTCGACGACGGCCGTCGCGCCCGACAGCCGCACCGCGAAGCGCTCGCCGGCCACGCCGCTGAAATAGGCCTCGCCGGTGGTGGCGCCGTAAAGTGCGGTGTTGCCGACGATGATGTTGCGCGTGGCTTCGCCGCGGAAATCCAGGCTCGGCCGCACCACCACACGCCCGCCGGAGAGGCCCTTGCCGGTGTAGTCGTTGGCTTCACCGATGAGGTAGAGCGTGATGCCCGGCGCAAGGAAGGCGCCGAAGGACTGGCCGCCCGTGCCCTCGAGCTGGATGCGGATGGTGTCGTCGGGCAGCCCCTCGGGGTGCACCTTGGTCAGCGCGCCCGAAAGCATGGCGCCGACCGAGCGGTTGACGTTGCGCGCCACCTCCATGAACTGCACCTTCTCGCCGCGCTCGATGGCGGCGCGGCTCTTGGCGATCAGCACGTTGTCGAGCGACTTCTCGAGGCCGTGGTCCTGGCTCTCGCAGTGGAAGCGCGGCACCTCGACGTTGAGCACCGGGCGCGCCAGCAGGCGGCTGAAGTCCAGGCCGCGGGCCTTCCAGTGTTCGACCGCCTGGCGCATGTCGAGCAGGTCGCTGCGGCCGATCAGCTCGTCGAACTTGCGGATGCCGAGCTGGGCCATGATCTGCCGCGCCTCTTCGGCGACGAAGAAGAAGTAGTTGACCACGTGCTCGGGCTTGCCCGAGAACTTCTTGCGCAGCACCGGGTCCTGCGTGGCCACGCCGACCGGGCAGGTGTTGAGGTGGCACTTGCGCATCATGATGCAGCCTTCGACGACCAACGGCGCAGTGGCAAAGCCGAACTCGTCGGCGCCGAGCAGCGCGCCGATGACCACGTCGCGGCCGGTCTTCATCTGGCCGTCGGTCTGCACGCGGATGCGGCCACGCAGGCGGTTGAGCACCAGCGTCTGCTGCGTCTCGGCCAGGCCGATTTCCCACGGGCTGCCCGCGTGCTTGATGGACGACCAGGGCGAGGCGCCGGTGCCGCCATCGTGACCGGCGATCACCACATGGTCGGCCTTGCACTTGGCCACGCCCGCGGCGATGGTGCCCACGCCGGTTTCCGACACCAGCTTGACGCTGATGCTCGCCTGCGGCGCGACGTTCTTGAGGTCGTGGATGAGCTGCGCGAGGTCTTCGATGGAGTAGATGTCGTGGTGCGGCGGCGGCGAGATCAGGCCCACGCCGGGCACCGAGTAGCGCAGGAAGCCGATGTACTCGGACACCTTGGCGCCCGGCAGCTGGCCGCCCTCGCCGGGCTTGGCGCCCTGGGCCATCTTGATCTGGATCTGGTCGGCGCTGGCGAGGTACTCGGCGGTGACGCCGAAGCGCCCCGAGGCCACCTGCTTGATGCGCGAACGCAGGCTGTCGCCGTCCTGCAGCGGCAGATCGACCTCGACCTTGTCAGGCCCGATGATGGAGCCGACCGACTCGCCCTTGCGGATCGGGATGCCCTTGAGCTCGTTGCGGTAGCGCGCCGGGTCTTCGCCGCCTTCGCCGGTGTTGCTCTTGCCCCCGATGCGGTTCATCGCGATGGCCAGTGTGGCGTGCGCCTCGGTGGAGATGGAGCCGAGCGACATCGCGCCGGTGGCGAAGCGCTTGACGATCTCGCTGGCGGGCTCGACCTCATCGAGCGCAATGGCCTTGGCCGGATCGACCTTGAACTCGAACAGGCCGCGCAGCGTCATGTGGCGGCGGTTCTGGTCGTTGATGATCTGCGCGTATTCCTTGTAGGTCTGGAAGTTGCCCGCGCGGGTGGCGTGCTGCAGGCGCGCGATGGCATCGGGCGTCCACATGTGCTCCTCACCGCGCACGCGCCAGGCGTATTCGCCGCCCACGTCGAGCGCGTTCGCCAGCAGCGGGTCGTCGCCAAAGGCGGCCTTGTGCTGGCGGATGGCCTCCTCGGCGATTTCGAACACGCCGATGCCCTCGACACGGCTGGCCGTGCCGGTGAAGTACTTGTCGATGGTGGCGCTGTTGATGCCGATGGCCTCGAACAACTGGGCGCCGCAGTAGCTCATGTAGGTGGACACGCCCATCTTCGACATGATCTTGGACAGGCCCTTGCCCACCGCCTTGATGTAGTTGGCAATGGCTTTCTCGGCCGAGAGGTCGCCCGGCAAATCCTTGTGGATGGCGGCGATGGTCTCCAGCGCGAGGTAAGGGTGGACGGCTTCGGCGCCGTAGCCCGCGAGCACGCCGAAGTGGTGCACTTCGCGGGCGCTGCCCGTCTCCACCACCAGGCCGGTGCTGGTGCGCAGGCCCTCGCGCACCAGATGCTGGTGCACGGCCGAGAGCGCCAGCAACGCCGGAATGGCGACCTGGCCCGGCGCGACGCTGCGGTCGCTGAGGATCAGGATGTTCTTGCCGCCCCGGATGGCATCGACTGCAGCCGCGCACAGCGAGGCGAGCTTGGCCTCCACGCCCTCATGCCCCCAGGCCAGCGGGTAGGTGATGTCGAGCACCTCGGAGCGGAACTTGCCGTGGGTGTGGCGCGCGATGTCGCGCAGCTTGGCCATGTCGGCGAAGTCAAGCACGGGCTGGCTCACCTCCAGCCGCATGGGCGGGTTGACCTGGTTGATGTCGAGCAGGTTGGGCTTGGGGCCGATGAACGACACCAGCGACATCACGATGGCTTCGCGGATGGGGTCGATCGGCGGGTTGGTCACCTGCGCGAACAGCTGCTTGAAGTAGTTGTAGAGCGGCTTGTTGCGGTCGCTGAGCACGGCCAGCGGGCTGTCGTTGCCCATGGAGCCGATGGCCTCCTCGCCGGCCTGTGCCATGGGCGCGAGCAGGAACTTCAGGTCTTCCTGGGTGGTGCCGAAGGCCTGCTGGCGGTCCAGCAGCGGGATGGCGCTGGCCGGCGGCTCGGCCGCGGGCACCTGTGCGGGCAGATCGTCGAGGCGGATGCGCAGGTTCTCGATCCACTGCTTGTAGGGCTTGCTGTTGGCCAGCGTGGCCTTGAGCTCGTCGTCGTCGATCATGCGACCTTGCTCGAGGTCGATGAGGAACATCTTGCCTGGCTGCAGGCGCCACTTGCGCACGATCTTGCTCTCGGGCACGGGCAGCACGCCGGCTTCCGAGCCCATGATGACCATGTCGTCGTCGGTCACGCAGTAGCGCGCGGGGCGCAGGCCGTTGCGGTCGAGCGTGGCGCCGATCTGGCGGCCGTCAGTGAACACGATGGCCGCCGGGCCGTCCCAGGGTTCCATCATGGCGGCGTGGTATTCGTAGAACGCGCGGCGGCGCTCGTCCATCAGGGTGTGCTGCTCCCAGGGCTCGGGGATCATCATCATCACCGCCTGGCTGATGGGGTAGCCAGCCATGGTGAGCAGTTCCAGACAGTTGTCGAAGGTGGCGGTGTCGGACTGGTCGGGGAAGCTGATCGGGTAGAGCTTCTTGAGGTCCGCGCCCAGCACGGGCGAGGACATCACGCCTTCACGCGCCTTCATCCAGTTGTAGTTGCCGCGCACGGTGTTGATCTCACCGTTGTGCGCCACGTAGCGGTACGGGTGCGCCAGCGGCCACTCGGGGAAGGTGTTGGTCGAGAAGCGCTGGTGCACCAGGCCCAGGGCCGAGACGCAACGCGGGTCGCGCAAGTCTTCGTAGTAAGTGCCCACCTGATCGGCCAGCAGCAGGCCCTTGTAGATCACCGTGCGGCTGCTCATGCTGGGCACGTAATACTCTTTGCTGTGCTTGAGGCCCAGGCGCTGGATGGCGGCGCTGGCCGTCTTGCGGATCACATAGAGCTTGCGCTCGAGGGCGTCCTGCACGATGACGTCGTCGCCGCGGCCGATGAACACCTGGCGCAGCACCGGCTCCTTCTCGCGCACGGTGGGCGACATGGGCATGTCGCGGTTGACCGGCACGTCGCGCCAGCCCAGCAGCACCTGGCCTTCGGCGCGGATGGCGCGCTCGAGTTCCTGCTCGCAGGCCAGGCGGGAGGCGTGTTCCTTGGGCAGGAAGATCATGCCCACCCCGTATTCGCCGGGCGGCGGCAGCGTCACGCCGACGCTGCCGTCGGGCGCGATGCCCTTGGCGGCCATTTCCTCGCGGTACAGCGCATCGGGGATCTGCAACAGAATGCCCGCGCCGTCGCCCATGAGCTTGTCGGCGCCGACGGCGCCGCGGTGGTCGAGGTTTTCCAGGATCTTCAGCGCCTGGGACACGATGGCATGCGACTTCTGTCCCTTGATGTGCGCCACGAAACCGACGCCGCAGGCATCGTGCTCGGCGGACGGGAGATACAGGCCCTGCTGCTGAAGATGGTGGCGTTCGGCTGCCGTGGTCATGGCGCACTCCTGAAAGAAAGACGAACCGCGAAGTTTAGTGCAGCGCAGCAGAAGTCGGGAATTTTTTAAATGGGGGCAGATACTTAAAAATTTGCTGCCGCGGAATCCTTTTCATTAAATAGGGACATATCAAAATCCGTAGCGCTTATACGCCATTTGACGCTGGCTATCCGACCAATCAGCCCCCGATCGGCTGCGCCGAGCCGCGTGGCCGCCCCGGTCGGCCCGGTTTCACCCGCCGGCCGGCCTGAAGTTCGAGCCCTGCGAGGAATGCCGCCCCACCCAGCGCCCAGCCGCCGCGCAGCGTGCGGTCCAGATGGGCCTGTTCCGCCGCAGGCAAGCCGGCGGCGACGCGCCGCGCATAGGCCGCCTCGCGGGCAAACGGGGTGTTGCCCAGCGTCCACCACAGTGCCGGGGGTGTGAGCTTGGCATCCTGCCGTTGCCCCGCATAGACACCGTGGCTGGACCAGGGCCACGCCGCCGCGTCGGCCGCCAGGCCCGCACGCACCGGCGCCAGGTCCATGTGCACCATGCAGTCGAGCAAGACCTCGCTGGGTTCGACCACCGTCGAGCGAAATCGCCCCTCCCACAAGGTGCCGCTGCGGCCGTGGGCCTGGTTGAAGGCGCGCACGTAGCGGCGGCCCAGCGCCTGCATCAGCCGCGCCAGGGCCCCCTCGTCGCCCGGGGTGAGCAGCAGGCGAAACGCATCGTCCAACAAGACGTAGGCATGCAGGGCGACGCGGGTTTCGAGCGCCGCATCCGCGAGCAGGCGCAGGAACAGCGCGCGATCGGCGTCGTTCAAGAAAATGGCTTGGCCGTTGTTGCCACGGTGCAGCACATGGTGCGGGCAATTCGGCACGGAGAGTCGGGGCAGGCGGGCCATCGGAGGGTCCGTTTGGAACAGCGGTGGGGCATACTGTACCCAGCCGCCGCAGCGGCGCTTTCGTCGTCTCGCAACCCAGGAGCCACGCCATGAAGACGCCCTCCCCTACCCCCTCGCGCCTGCGCACGCGCCTCCTCGGCGGCGCGCTTCTGATCGCCACGGCGGGCCTCACCGCCTGCGGCGGCGGGGGCTACCACCGCCCGCCGTACTACCCCGAGCCACCCAAGCAACCGCCCGTGGACATCAAGCCCTACACCCCCGCCGTCGCCTACGACCAGGACATCGCAGAGCGCGTGCGCCGCTACCTCGGCTCCGACCCGCGCGTGGGCGTGGAGACGCTGGTGGTCAACGTGGAGAACCAGGTCGTGTACCTGAGCGGCAACGCCAAGAGCCCCGAGGCCGCGCGCCTGGCCGTGGCCATGGCCGAGCGCGTGCAGGGCGTGCGCAAGGTGATCAGCACGATGAACGTTTATTAAGACGACGCTGAACCCTCTGGCCGCGCACCCGGCAGGGCAAAGCGGGTGGCGGCCAGGGCCTGCAGGCCGAACTCCTCGAGGATGGCGTGCAGGCGTTCGGCTGCGCTGCGCTTGCGCTGGCCGGTGTAGCGGGCGAGGATCAGCTCGTTCTTCAGGCTGTGCTCCCAACCGACGAGTTCGGTCACGGTGACCTGGTAGCCGCTGGCCTCCAGATACAGGCAGCGCAGCACGTTGGTGAGCTGGCTGCCCAGTTCGCGGGTGTGCAGCGGGTGGCGCCACAACTCGGCCAGCGGCGTGCGCGAGAGGTTCAGCGCCTTCGATGCATTGAGGGCGCGGGCCACCTCGGCCTGGCAACACGGCACGAGCGCCATCGCACGGGCGCGTTTCTTCAGGCCGAAGGCGATGGCGTCGTCGGTTGCCGTATCACAGGCGTGCAGCGCGGTGACCACGTCGATCTGGGCTGGCAGCGCCTGGGAATCGGCCGATTCGGCCACGGAGAGGTTGAGAAACTGCATGCGCTCGAAGCCGAGCCGCGCGGCCAGCTTGCGCGAGCGTTGCACCAGCTCGGCGCGGGTCTCGATGCCGTACACCCAGCCCTCGCCCCGCGGGCGAAACCACAGGTCGTAGAGCACGAAGCCGAGGTAGGACTTGCCCGCGCCGTGGTCGGCGAGGCTTGGGCCGCCGGGCGTCGGAGGCAGTTCGTCGAGCAGCTTTTCGATGAACTGCACCAGGTGCAGCACCTGCTTGAGCTTGCGGCGCGAGTCCTGGTTGAGGCGGCCCTCTCGGGTGAGGATATGGAGTTCCTTGAGCAGTTCCACCGACTGGCCGGGGCGCAGCGCCAACTGGCTGGCGACGTCAGCCGGCGATTCGGTGCGGCGCTTGGTGGTTTGGGGTTTCATGGGGCGAGCTTGCCACAGCCGGTCAATCGCGGCGCTGATCGGGCGGTAGCCAGCGCGCGCCCACGTCGAGCGCGTCCCAGCCGGCCGGGCCCAGGCGTTCGAGCAAGGCCATGTTGGCCTCGTAGATGCGCTCGGCGTGCGGATAGGCCGCCACGGCGCGGTCGATGCTCGCCTCGCGGATGAGGTGCAGCGTCGGGTACGGCGCGCGGTTGGTGGCGTTGGTGATGTCGCCGGGCGTCGTGCCGGCAAACTGAAACTGCGGGTGAAACGGCGCGATCTGCAGCACGCCTTCGAGGCCGAGTTGCACCAGCCGCCGTTCGGCTTCGCCGACGAGGTCGTTGAACAGCAAGAAATCGGCGTCGGCAAGCGGCGCGATCAGCAGTGTGGTGTCGCGGACCTCCGGGTCGGCCGCGGCAAGGGCAAGCAGTTCGCGCTCGACGGCTTCGAGCAGTTCGCGCCAGCCGGTCTCGAAACTCACGGCGTAGTGGACCTGGCCCTTGACGTGCACCGCCTTGGCAAAAGGGCAGAGGTTGAGGCCGATCACAGCGCGCTCGAGCCAGCGGCGCGTGTCGGCGATGACGAGGTCGGCGATGACGAGGTCGGCGTCCTCGGGGCTTGGGCTCATGAGGCAGAACGGGTGGCTGAGGCGGTCAGGCCAGCGGCGCGGTGGCAAGCAGGTGCTGCCCGGTGAGGCGCTGGTGCTCACGCGCCGCAAAGCGGTCGGTCATGCCGGCGATGTAATCGGCCACCGCGCGCGCGCGGGCCGCAGCCGACGCGGCGCCCTCCCCGGCACGCAGGGCGCGGTCGGCGAAGTGCGGGGCCATTTGCGTGGGGTCGTCGAGGTAGGCGGCGAACAGATCGGTCACGATGCGCCGCGCCCGGTCGGTGGTTTCGACCACCCGCGGGTGGCGGTAGAGCTGCTGGAACAGAAAGCGTTTGAGCACGGTGATGTCCGCGCGCAGTTCCGCGCCGAATTGCACCAGCGGCGGCGATCGACGCACGGCCTCGACGTCGGCCACGCCCGCGGCGGTGATCGCCTCACGCGTGTGGGCAATCAGGTCGTAGACCTGCGCGCTCAACATGCGGCGGATGGCCTCGTAGAGCAGGCGCCGGGCGTCCAGGCCCGGGAACTCGGCCAGGACCGCCGCCTGGTGGCGGGCGAACAGCGGCACGTCATGGAGCTGGTCGAGGGTGATGAGGCCCGAGCGCACGCCGTCGTCAATGTCGTGCGCGTTGTAGGCGATTTCGTCGGCGAGGTTGCACAGCTGGGCCTCGAGGCTGGGCTGGGTGCCGTCGAGAAACCGGCGTGCGACGCCCTGCGGTTCGTCGCGCTCGAGGCGTTCGGCGTTGCGACGCGAGCAATGTTTGAGAATGCCCTCGCGCGTCTCGAAGCTGAGGTTCAGGCCGTCCCACTGGGGGTAGCGGTGCTCCAGGTGGTCGACCACGCGCAGGCTCTGCAGGTTGTGCTCGAAGCCGCCCCAGTCGGCGCCCTCGGCGCTCATGCAGGCATGCAGCGCATCCTGGCCGGCGTGGCCGAAGGGGGTGTGCCCGAGGTCGTGCGCCAGCGCGATGGCTTCGACCAGGTCCTCGTTGAGGCCGAGCGTGCGCGCCACCGAGCGCGCGAGCTGCGCCACCTCAAGCGAATGCGTGAGCCGCGTGCGAAACAGGTCGCCCTCGTGGTTGAGAAACACCTGGGTCTTGTAGACCAGGCGGCGAAACGCCGACGAATGGACGATGCGGTCGCGGTCGCGCTGGAAGGCGGTGCGCGTGGGCGCGGGCGGCTCGGGCACGCGCCGGCCGCGGCTGGCGTCCGCGTGGCAGGCATAGGGGGCCAGGCTTTGAGAGATTTCGCGGATACCCCAGCGCGAAATGGTCATGTTTCGCTATGATTTCAGGAGTATCCAGATGACCAGTCGGGGCGCGATGCGCAGCTCACCCGGCCGAGCAGGCGTCGATGACTTCGCGCACCACGGCGTCCGGCGCCGGGCGCACCACGGCGCGGCCGACGCCGTCGATCAGCACGAAGCGAATTTCGCCCGCCTCGGCCTTCTTGTCCACCCGCATCAGATCCAGGTAACGGCCCGCGTTGTCGGTGGCATCCAGCCGCGGTGCGCGCACCGGTAAACCGGCCCGCTCGACCACACGGCTGAGCCGGTCCACAAAGCCGCTCTCCACCAGGCCGAGGCGCTGGGACAGATGCGCCGCCATCACCATGCCGCAACCCACCGCCTCACCGTGCAGCCACTCACCGTAACCCATGCCGGCTTCGATGGCGTGGCCAAAGGTGTGTCCAAAGTTGAGGATGGCGCGCAAGCCCGATTCGCGCTCGTCCTGGCCGACGACCTCCGCCTTGATCTCGCAACTGCGCCGGACGGCGTGTGCGAGCGCCGGGCGGTCCAACGCGCGCAGTGCGTCGACGTGCGCCTCGGTCCATTCCAGAAACGCGGCATCGGCGATCGGGCCATATTTGATGATTTCCGCCAGACCGGCGCTCAACTCGCGCGGGGGCAGCGTCGCCAGGGTTGAAAGGTCGCAGGCCACGAGGCGCGGCTGGTAGAACGCGCCGATCATGTTCTTGCCCGCCGGGTGGTTGATGCCCGTCTTGCCGCCCACGGACGAATCGACCTGCGCGAGCAGCGTGGTAGGCACCTGGACGAAGGGCACGCCCCGCATGTAGCACGCCGCGGCAAAGCCAGTCATGTCACCCACCACACCGCCGCCGAGGGCGTACAGCACCGTCTTGCGGTCGCAACCCCGCTCGAGCAAGGCGTCGAAGATCAGGTTGAGCGTCTGCCAGTGCTTGAAGGCCTCGCCATCGGGCAGGGTGACCGTGTGGACCCGCGCGTGGCGCTGCGCCAGCGTGGCTGCGAGCCGTTGTGCATACAAGGGGCCAACGGTGGTGTTGGTGACGATCAGCGCATCGGTCGACCGCGGCACGGCGTCGAACGGTGCCGGATCATCGATCAAGCCCTCACCAATCAGGATCGGATAGCTGCGGTCGCCGAGATCGATCTCGACGCGTTCGGTGGCGGGGGTGCTGACGACTTCCATGCCGCGAGTCTACACACGGGCTGAAGGCGTTGCCCCTGCCGCCCGCCAATGCACACAACCGCCGCCGCTCAGCCGACCGCAGCGCGGCGCGCGATGAGACGCCCGCGCCGTCAGGCGCGTTCGCCCTCGTCCGGAGCGCCCGCAAGCTGCTGCGCCGCCAGCTCGAGCTGCATCACAATCATGTTCACCAGGGTGGCGACCGAGGGGCGGCCGGTTTCGATGACGAAATGCGCGGTCTCGCGGTAGAGCGGGTCGCGCACCGCATGCAGTTCGCGCAGACGCTTGAGCGGATCATCCACCTGCAACAGCGGCCGCTGCGTGTCCCGGCGCAAACGCCGGGCGAGGTCTTCCGGCTGGGCGTGCAGGTAGACCACTTTGCAGCGGCTGCGCAGGCGCTGCCGGTTCGCGGCTCGCAGCACCGCCCCCCCGCCGGTGGACAGCACGCCATCGCCCAAGGCGCTGAGTTCGTCGATCACCTCCTCTTCGATGTCGCGAAAACGCGCCTCCCCCTCGGCAGCAAAAAAATCGCGGATCGAGCAGCCGATTCGCTGCTCGATCCGCGCATCCGCGTCGAAGAATGGCAGTTGCAGGCGCTTGGCCAGCATCCGCCCGACGGTGGTCTTCCCGGAACCGGGAAGACCGACCAGCGCGATCACGGTCAGGGCACCTTGCGCAGCACCGTCGCGTCGATGGTGACGTTCTGCGTCGGCGGGCCGCTGTCGATCACGGTGATCTTGGCGTTGACGGAATCAGCCAGAGTCGTGACCGTGGCGGTACCGCTGGTGGTCGTCACCGCCGTCGACAGGCCGGTGATGGTGACCACCCCGTCGGCATAGCTGGCGGTGGCCCAGGGCGTGCTCAGCGGCGTTGCCTCGACGTTGCGCGACTGCACGGTGATGGTGCCGCCGGCGGACATGCCCGAGAGGTTCACCTTCACGCTCTCGCCCTGGATGACCGTGACGGCATTCGAGGACACGATCAGTCCGCAACCCAGCGGGTTGTCAACCAACGTGACCGTGGCGTTGGCGAACGCGCCGCGGGTGTCCTGCACCTCGATGAGCACGCTGGTCGTGGCCGGCACGCAGCGCAAGCCCTTGGAGCCCGTCGTGAGCGTGATGACGTTGCCCGAGACCGTTGCCTGGAGCAAGGTCGGATCGGAGCTTCGCACCGTCAGCGGACCGACGCCGCCGATGGCCGTCAGCGTGATCGGCGCCTGCGAGTTCTCGGACACCGACACCGACGCCGGGACCAAGTTGAACTGCGGCGATCCCGCGATGATCTTCTCCACTGTCATCTTCGCCGTCTGATTCAGCGCGTCAATGACCGTCACATCGAACGGGCCGCCCACCGCCTTGAGCAGCAGGGACAGCTCATTGCCGTTGATGGTGGCGTCCAGGGCGATGTCCAGCACCGACACCCGGTAGGGCGGCGTACCGCCCGTGATGATCGCCTTGACCGTGTCGCCCACATACGACGTCACCGAACTCAGCGACAAGGCGAGCGGGTCACCCACCGTCACCGCCACCGTCACGACGCCGGTGTTGCGGTCGCGAATCTGAACGTTCGCATTCCCTTGGCCGACGGAATTGATCAGCAGCACTTCGCCATTGATCGAGGCGTTGACGATGCGCGAATCACTGCTCGTCACCTGGTAGGGCGCAACGCCGCCGTACACCCGGTACTGCTGGACGACCCCCAGCGGCATGCGCAGAGCCGACGGCGCCGTGGTCAACACCGTGGGCTGCTGCGGGTTCGAGCCGGAGGAACCTCCGCCGCCACCGCAGGCGCTGAGAACGGCTGCCATCATCAGGGCAGCCAGGAAAGACAAGACACGCATGAGAATCCTCCTGAATCGAATGGGGTGCGGGCGCAGCGGTTCGGTCAGCGGGTGGCTGCGCGATCGGAGATCATTTTCGGGGTGATGAACACCAGCATCTCCTGTTTGTTGGCGCTGCGCGAGCGGGATTTGAACAGATTGCCCACGGCAGGCAGATCACCGAGCACAGGCACCTTGGTCTCGCTCTCGGTTTCGTTGAGTTCGAAGATGCCGCCGATGACCACCGTCCCGCCGTTCTCGACCAGCACCTGCGTCTTGATGTGTTTGGTGTTGATCGCAAAGCCCGCAGCGGTCGCCTGACCCACGCTGTCCTTGTTGACGTCGAGATCCAGAATGATGTTGCCCTCGGGGGTGATCTGGGGCGTCACTTCAAGCTTGAGGTTCGCCTTGCGGAAGGCGATCGAAGTCGCGCCACTGGAGGTCGCCACCTGGTACGGCAGTTCGGTGCCCTGCTCGATCAAGGCCTTGGTCTGGTCGGCCGTGACCACGCGCGGGCTGGAAACCACCTTCCCCTTGCCGTCCGCTTCGAGTGCCGAGATCTCGAGGTTGAGGAAGCGGTTGGCCGCCGCACTGAACAGGGAAATCGCAAACGACGACGGGTTGTAGCCGTTCTGCCCCACGGCCGGCAGGTTCACGAAGGTGGTGTTCGCGGAATCGAGCGCGGTGCCGGTCTGCCCCGTCGTTCCGTAGATCGCGCCGTACGAGCCGCCGAGCGCAATCCGGTTGTTGTTCCCCACCGAATAGCCCGGATCCCCACCGCGCACCCCCCGCAGGTCACTGCCGCCGAGCTTGACACCCAGTGACCGCCCGAAGGTGTCCGACGCCTCGACGATGCGTGCTTCGATCAGCACCTGGCGCACGGCCACGTCGAGCTTGTTGATCATCTCCTGCACTTGCGCGAGACGGCTCGGGATGTCGGACACGAACAGCTGATTCGTTCTGGTCTCCGCGATCACCGACCCGCGAGGACTGAGGATACGCGCATTTCCGCTGAGCCCCCCAGACGACGCCGTGAGTTTGGCCGCAATATCGTCTGCCTTGGTGTAGTTGAGCTGGAACGATTGGGTTTGCAAAGGCTCCAGCCCTTGAATGGCTGCATTGGCCTCGAGTTCCTGCTTCTCCTTCGCGGCCAGTTCATCCTTCGGAGCGATCCAGAGAACGTTGCCGGTTTTTTTCATGCCCAGCCCCTTGGCACGCAGGATGATGTCCAGAGCCTGGTCCCAAGGCACGTCCTTGAGCCGCAACGTGAGCGATCCGCTGACCGAGTCCGACGTGACGATGTTGAAGTTAGTAAAGTCCGCGATGACCTGCAAAAGCGAGCGCACATCGATGCTCTGAAAATTCAGCGAGAGCTTTTCGCCGCTAAAACCCTGACCTTGGGTGAGCTTGTTGGGGTCAAATTTTTGTGGACGAACTTCAACGACGAACTGGTTGTCGCTCTGATAGGCCGAATGCTCCCATGATCCCCTTGGTTCGATCACCATGCGGACGCGATCGCCACTCTGGAACGTGGTCACGGTCTGGATGGGCGTGCCGAAATCAGTGACGTCGAGGCGGCGGCGCAGCCCCTCGGGCAGGGAGGATTTCAGGAACTCCACGACCAGGGTCTGGCCCTGCTGCTTGATGTCCACGCCCACCTGGTTGTTGGGAAGATCCACCACGACCCGGCCCGCACCGTCCGCGCCACGGCGGAAATCCAGGTCCTTGATCGGCAACACGTCGGTGTTCTGGTCCTCCGCAAACACCTGCGCCGTCTTGACCGCCGGAGCCGCTGGCGCCACAGGGTCGAGAACCACCATGAGACTCTTGCCCCGAATCTCGGCGCGGTAAGTCGTGGGCTGCTTCAGGTTCAGCACCATGCGGGTGCGCTCCCCGGCCTGCACCACGTTGACCGTCTTCAGGTTGCCCTGGTTGACCTCGACGGCGTTGCGTCCCATCCCATTGGATACGCCCGGAAAATCGAGCGCGATGCGCGCAGGCGCCTGAATCGCGAAACCGGTCGGGACGGCCGTCAGCGGCTGCGCGAGGTCAACACGAATCACCTCCTGCCCGCCCTGAATGGAGCTCGAAACCGCCTCGATGGCGTTCTGCGCATGCGCGGCCAGGGCCATGCACATCACCCCCAACGCCGCGAGCGCTCGCCGCATATGCCCGTACCGCAGGCTTTGACCGTCGTTCATTTGGACCTCTCTTGCAATTGCAGTGTCGCGGGGCGTTCCATCCACTCTCCCGTTGCGTCCTGCACGATTTCGCGCAGGACGATCTCCGTCTCCGTGATCTTCTGGATCCGTCCGTAGTTCTGCCCGATGTAGTTGCCGGGACGCACCTGGTAGATCAGGTTGTCAACTTTGAGCAGCGCAATGCGCTGCTTGCCTTTTTCGATGCTGCCGACCATCTGCATGGCATCAAGCGGAATCGCTTCCAATGGCTCTTTTCGCCGGTTGAGCTCGGGTTCGACGAGTGCCGCATTCGACGTCACTGAATTCGACTGCTGACGCAAAGCCTGAAGCAGGCGTTGATTGCTGAACGGTTCGACCGCGGCGGTCTGGATGTATGGCTGCGGCACGAACTTTTTAGGCTCCGGCAGGGGCGCCACACTCGGTTTGGTGATGTTGCGCTGTTCACGCATCCATTGCTCGAGTTCCTCAAGCCCACTCTCTGCGCAGCCAACGAGCAAGACCAGTGGCAACACCACGATCAAAGCATGCCGAGCTCTCATTTCTTACCCCCCGGCGCAGCCGCTTTGCGTTGCGCAGCGATCTCTTCCGGATCAAGGTAACGGAAGGTCTTCGCTGTGGTGTCCAGAACCAGCAACCCCCCAGCCCCGGGTGTGATCGATAGATCGTTGAGCGTGACGATACGAGAAAGACTCGCAACATCCGCCGTAAAGGCACCGATATCATGGAAGGTCCCCGTCACCCGCAAGGCAATCGGCAACTCGGCGTAGTACTCCCGGACCGCCACCTGGCCAGGCCGGAACAGTTGAAACTGCAGACTGCGGCCGACCCCGGCCTGGTTGATGTCGGACAGCAGCGCATCCATCTCCGCTTTGCTCGGCAACTGCTTCTCCAACTGCGTGACGAACTGCTGGACTTGCTCGCGCTGCTTTCGAAGCGCGTCAAGATTGACCGCTTGCACGAGTTTCTTCTTGTACTCCTCGCGAAGGCTGACCTCTCTCGCCTGCTCGCTTTCAAGCTGAGTCTTGAAATCCTCGAGGAGTGCAAACCACAACCCCACGACAACAAGGATTACGACGCCTGCCAAAAGAAGAGCCTGCGGTGCCAGCGGCCATGATGGTGGGTCCTGCGGGTTGAGGCCTTTGAACTGGCGCCCAAGCCGCTCAGCCCAGTTTCCTCGCATTTCATTTTTGTCGGTCATTGCCATCGTGCACCCCCATCATTGCTTCGGAGCCGAGGGAGCCACAGCACCAGATGAAGCCTGCGCAGCCTCTGGCGCACGCCGCAGGTTGGCTCTCAATGTGAAGTTGGCGACGCGACGTTGATCACGCGGTGAAACGGCGACACTGCCAGCTACGATCTCGACCAGTTCCGGCCGCGTGAGCCACGGGCTGTCGTTGCCGAGGCTCTTGAGGAATTCGGAAACCCGGTCGTTCGACTGCGCCACGCCGTTGATGGTCACCACCAGACCTTGCTGGCGGATGGCCGTCAGATACATGCCGTCCGGCAGGATGCGAACGAGTTCGTTGAGCAGATGCACCGGCAGGTTGCGATCGGCCTGAAGACCTTCGACGGCCTGCTGGCGCGCACGCAGGGCGGCGATCTCATCCTGCAGGCTGGCGATGTCCTTGATCTGGTTGTCCAGGCGACGGTTTTCCGACACCAAGAAATTGTTGCGCGCCTGCTGGGCGCTGATCTGCGCGTCATACCACAGGTAGATGAGCCCCGCGATGGCCAGACCGACCACCGCAGCCGCGGCCAGACTGACATAAAAGTGCTCGCGCCGCAGCTTGCGCGCGGCCTCGCGATGGGGCAAGAGGTTGATCAGAATCACTTCAGAAACCTCCGCATGGCCAGTCCGCACGCCGTGAGGTAGGAGGGGGCTTCGCGGCGCAGCTTGTTCTCGCGCACGCCGCCGCCGACCACCATGCCACCGAAGGGGTCTATCACGCTGCACGGGAAGGACGTCTGCTGCGTGACCGCAGCGGTCAGCCCGCCAAGGGTGGCCGAACCACCGGCGAGCATGACGTAGTCCACCCGGTTGTGCGGCGTGCTGGTGAAGAAGAACTGCAGGGCGCGGCTGATTTCCTGGGCCATGCCTTCCACGAAGGGGCGCAGAACGGCGTCGGAAAAATCGTCCGGAAGGTCGCCGTTGCGCTTCTTGCTCTCCGCCTCCTCCGGCGTGAAGCCGTACTGCCGAACAATGAGTTGCGTGAGTTGCGCGCCACCGAAGGCCTGGTCCCGCTCGTAGAGCACATCCTCGTTGCGGATGACCTGCATGCTGGTGGTGTAGGCCCCGATTTCGAACAGCCCCACAATGGCGTCCGCTCCGCCATCGGGCAGCGCCTCGATAAGCCGAGCGGCCGCCCGGCGCGAAGCGTAGGACTCGACATCGAGCACCACCGGCTTGAGCCCGGCGGCCTCAGCCAGCCCCTGGCGGTCCTGCACCTTGTCCTTGCGCGATGCCGCGATGAGCACATCCACGTCGCCGGCCGAATTGGCGCTCGGGCCAATGACGCAGAAGTCCAGACTCACCTCATCGAGCGAAAACGGGATGTATTGATTGGCCTCGGACTCGACCTGGACTTCGAGCTCCTGCTCCGACAAGCCATCAGGCAGGACGATCTTGCGCGTGATGACCGACGACGCCGGCAGCGCCAGCGCGACGTTCTTGGTCCGCGTGCCGCTCTTCTTGACCACGCGGCGCACGGCCTCGGCCACTTCGTCGAACTTCTCGACATTGCCGTCAGTGATCCACCCCCGCTCCAGGGGTTCCATGGCGCAGCGCTCAAGCACCAGCTGGCCATCGCCCTGGCGCCCGAGTTCCACCAGCTTGACGCTGGAGGAACTGATGTCCAGCCCCACCAACGAAGCAGGCTGCCGGCTAAACAAAGACCCCAATGAGATCAAGACAGTCCCCTGAATGTGGCCAGATACGACCCTTACGATTTGAGAAATCACTTCAATGCTATCAGCAAGCTTCTTGAACAAGCGTCAAAATCGTGCGCCGCGGGTCACAGAGCGTTGCCAAAAGCCGACGCCTGCGCGCGCGCCGGCCGTGACGCGTTGCGCATCCGGCGCTCCCTATTCGGGAGCGGAATGGATGCGCAAGCTTTGGAAACATCGCGCCGACGGCCCGGTTTCTATAATCCACCGGCTTTTCCAGGCCCTCTCTCATGCCCTCCGAATCTGAAACTCCCGGCGCCGCGGCGGCCAGGCCGAGCGCGCGCCCGTGGTGGCTGCGCGCACTGTTGTGGGCCCTGGGGCTCGCGGCCGCGGGAGCGGCCTCCGTGGCGCTGCTGGTGGCCGTGGCCCTGGCTGTCGCCTACCCGAACCTGCCCGACGTTTCCAATCTGCTCGACTACCGGCCCAAGCTGCCGCTTCGGGTCTACACCGAAGACAAGGTGCTGATCGGGGAATTTGGCGAGGAACGGCGGCGGCTCACGCCGATCAACGAGATTCCCAAGGTGATGAAGGACGCGGTGCTGTCCATCGAGGACGCGCGCTTCTACCAGCACGGCGGCGTGGATTACCTGGGCGTGATTCGCGCGGGCCTGGCCAACCTGGGCAAGCTCAAGAGCCAGGGCGCCTCCACCATCACCATGCAGGTGGCGCGCAACGTCTACCTGTCGTCCGAGAAGACCTACACCCGCAAGATCTACGAGATTCTGCTGACCTTCAAGCTCGAGCACCTGCTCACGAAGGACCAGATCCTCGAGGTCTACATGAACCAGATCTTCCTGGGCAACCGCGCCTACGGTTTCGCCGCTGCGGCCGAGACCTATTTCGGCAAGCCGCTCAAGGACATCACGATCGCCGAAGCCGCGATGCTCGCCGGCCTGCCCAAGGCGCCCTCGGCCTACAACCCCATCAGCAACCCGGCCCGCGCGCGCGCGCGCCAGCTCTACATCATCGACCGGATGCTGGAGAACGGCTTCATCACCGCGGCCCAGGCGGAGGCCGCGAAGAAGGAAGAGGTCAAGGTGCGCAGCGCCAACGACAGCAGCCGCGTGCACGCCGAGTACGTGGCCGAAACCGTGCGCCAGCTGGTGTTTGCCCAGTACGGAGACGAGACCTACACCCGTGGCCTCAACGTCTACACCACGCTGCTGTCGCAGGACCAGACGGCGGCTTACACCGCCATGCGGCAGGGCATCATGGACTACGAGCGGCGCCAGGTCTACCGAGGGCCGGAGCAGTTCATCAACCTGCCGCCGCCGGGCAAGGAGCGCGAGGACGCCATCGACGACGTGCTGGCCGACCATCCGGACAACGGCGACGTGCTGGCCGCCGTGGTGCTCTCGGCCGATGCGAAGAAGGTGGTCGCGGTGCGACAAAACGGCGAGACGGTGGAGGTCACCGGCGAGGGCCTGCGTCCGGTGCAGTCGGGGCTGTCGGACAAGGCCTCGCCCAAGGTGCGCATTCGCCCCGGCGCGGTGATCCGCATCGTGCGCACGCCCAAGAACAGCTGGGAGATCACCCAGTTGCCGGAGGTGGAGGGGGCCTTCGTGGCCATGGACCCGCGCAACGGCGCGATTCGCGCGCTCGTGGGCGGCTTCGATTTCAACAAGAACAAGTTCAACCACGTGACCCAGGCGTGGCGGCAGCCGGGTTCGAGCTTCAAGCCCTTCATCTACTCGGCCGCACTCGAAAAGGGCTTCACCCCGGCCACCGTGGTGAACGACGGGCCGCTGTTCTTCGATGCCGGCGTCACCGGGGGCCAGCCCTGGGAGCCGAAGAACTACGACGGCAAGTTCGAAGGCCCCATGCCGCTGCACACCGCCCTGGCCAAATCGAAGAACATGGTGTCCATCCGGGTGCTGCAGGCCGTGGGCACGCAGAACGCGCAGGACTGGATCACCCGCTTTGGCTTCGATGCGGACAAGCACCCGCCCTTCCTCACGATGGCGCTGGGCGCGGGTTCGGTCACGCCGATGCAGATGGCGACCGCTTATTCGGTGTTCGCCAACGGCGGCTACCGCGTCAACCCCTGGCTCATCACCCGCATCACCGACCAGCGCGGCCAGGTGCTGCTCGAGAGCGAGCCGCCGGCGCTCAACGTCTCGCAGCGCGTGATCGAGCCGCGCAACGCCTTCATCATGAACCGGCTGCTGCAGGAGGTGGCGCGCTCGGGCACGGCCGCGCGCGCCTCGGCCACGCTCAAGCGCATGGACCTCGCCGGCAAGACGGGCACCACCAACGACTCGATCGACACCTGGTTCGCGGGCTACCAGCCCAGCCTGGTGGCGGTGGTGTGGATGGGCTACGACACGCCGCGTTCACTCGGTGACCGGGAGACCGGCGGCGGCCTGAGCCTGCCGATCTGGATTCGCTTCATGCAGACCGCGCTCAAAGGTGTACCGGAGATGGAGACCCCGCCGCCCGAGGGCGTGGTCAACGTCGGCGGCGAGTGGTACTACAGCGAATACGCGCCGGGCTCCGGGGTAAGCAGCCTGGGCCTGGACGACAAGCCCGCGGGCGGCGGCACACCCATGCCCGAAGCCGGCGACGCGCCGCGGCCCGCACCCGCGGCCCCGCCCTCGGACGAGCGGCGCCGCATTCTGGACTTGTTCAAGAATTGAGCGCGGCGGGCGGCTCGCTCGAAGAGCGGGCCCAACTGCCACCGCCGCCCCCGCGGCGCTTCAGGCGGCTGTGAAGTCCAGCGGCAGCCCGGCCTGGGCGCTGGCGTCGCGGCTGAGCTGGGCGTAGAAGTCCACGCCGGTCTTGGTATCCGCCCAGTGCGTGCCGTCGAACACGAAGTGGTAACCGCCCGAGCGTGACGCCAGCCAGACTTCGTGCAGCGGCTTCTGCAGATTCACGACGATCTGGCTGCGGTCGGGGAAAGTCAGCGTCACCATGCCGCCGACGCGCTGGTTGTCGATGTCGGCCTCGGTGTCTTCGTTGAAGCGGTCGCAGGCCAGTTCGATGCGGCGCAGCAGGGCCTCGGCGCGGTCCATGTATTCGAGGTCGGTCATTACAATCGGCGGATGATGAAACTGCGGCAAATTCTAGTCAGCACGCTTGTCCTTGCTGGCGTCGCGGCCGTCACCGGGTGCGGGCAGAAAGGCCCGCTGGTGCTTCCCACCGCGCAGCCCGCAACCGCCGTCGCAGCGCCACCTTCTGCAGCCGCCTCCTCTCCCGCACGATGACGCCTGAACGCCTTCCCGGCCACCCCCATCTGGCCTACCGGGGCGATGCCCTGCACCTCGAAGAGGTGGCCCTCGACGCGCTGGCCGAGCGCTTTGGCACGCCGCTGTTCGTGTACTCCAAGGCGGCCATGCTGCAGGCGCTGGCGGCGTATCAGCGCGGCTTCGCGGGGCGCGACGCGCGGGTGTGCTACGCGATGAAGGCGAATTCTTCGCTCGCCATCCTGCAGCTCTTTGCACGCGCGGGTTGCGGCTTCGACATCGTCTCCGGCGGGGAACTGCAGCGCGCCCTGGCCGCCGGGGCGGATCCGACGACGATCATCTTCTCCGGCGTGGGCAAGACGCGCGCGGAAATGGCCGCCGCGCTGCAGGCCGGCATCGGTTGCTTCAACGTGGAGAGCGAGGCGGAGCTCGAGGTGCTCAGCGCCGTCGCCCAGTCCCTGGGGCTGCGTGCGCCGGTGAGCCTGCGCGTGAACCCCAACGTTGACGCCAAGACCCACCCCTACATCTCCACCGGGCTCAAGGGCAACAAGTTCGGCATCGCGCACGAGCGCGCACTGGCGGCGTACCGGCACGCGCACGCGCTGCCCGGGCTGCGGGTGGTGGGCATCGACTGCCACATCGGCTCGCAGATCACCGAGGCCGCGCCCTACCTCGATGCGCTCGAGCGCGTGCTCGACCTGGTCGACGCGATCGAGGCCGCGGGCATCACGCTGGAGCACCTGGACTTCGGCGGCGGCCTGGGCATCGACTACCACGGTGAAACCCCGCCGGCCGCCGATGCGCTGTGGGCGCAGCTGCTCGAGCGGCTGGACGCGCGGGGCTACGGCCAGCGGCGCCTGCTGGTCGAACCCGGCCGCTCCCTGGTGGGCAATGCCGGCGTGTGTCTGACCGAGGTGCTCTACCTCAAGCCCGGCGAGGAGAGAAGCTTCTGCATCGTCGACGCCGCCATGAACGACTTGCCGCGCCCCGCGATGTACCAGGCCTACCACGGCATCGTGCCGCTGCACGGACGGCCCACGCTGGATGCGCCGCTGTGGGAGGTGGTGGGCCCGGTGTGCGAAAGCGGCGACTGGCTGGGCCACGACCGCGCCCTGGCGGTGCGTGCGGGCGACCGGCTTGCGGTGTTGTCCGCCGGCGCGTACTGCATGAGCATGGCGAGCAACTACAACACCCGCACGCGCGCCGCCGAGGTGCTGGTCGACGGGCGCGAGGCCCACCTCATCCGCCGCCGCGAGACGCTGCCCGAGCTGATGCGCAACGAGGTGCTGCTGCCCTGATGCTTAGTTTTTGATAGCATCCACCGACCGGTTCACGCTGGGGTTCCGGCGGTTTTCTTCAAATTTCGCAGCCAGCGCAGGCCCCGGGCGCCCAGCAGCAGCCCCAGCACCGTGGCGTACACGGCCACCTCGGCAAAGTCGTTCTTGCCCGCGCGCATCCAGAAGAAGTGCAGCACGGCCAGCACCGCCACGGCGTACACGAGCCGGTGCAAGGCCTGCCAGCGCGCGGCCCCCAGGGCGCGGATGGCGCGGTTGAACGAAGTCGCCGCCAGCGGCACCAGCAGCACGAAGGCGGTAAACCCCACCAGGATGAACGGCCGCTTGGCCACGTCGCGCGCCATGTCGGCAGCATCGAAGCCCTGGTCGAAGCCAGCCCAGGCCAGCGCGTGCAGCAGCGCGTAGAAGAAGGTGAACAGGCCCAGCATGCGCCGAAACCGCGCCAGCGCCGCCCAGCCCGTGAACTGGCGCAGCGGCGTGACCGCCAGCGTGGCGCAGAGCAGGCGCAGCGTCCAGTCGCCGGTGCCGCGCAGCAGGGCTTCGGCCGGGTTGGCGCCGAGGCGATCGGTGGCCGCGGCGAACACCAGCCACGCGGCCGGCGCCGCGGCGAGCACGAACACCACCCCCTTCGCCCAGGGCGAAAGCAGCCCGCGGATCAGGCGCGGCGGCGCGGCCGGCGGGCGGCGAACGGTGGGGTCGACGGCGTTCAAAGGCTGAGAGGGAGTTGGGCGTGCCCGAAAGGGCACACCAAAGAGCGCCCGGGAAGGCGCAAAGCACAGCCGTAGCGCGCGCTACGGCGCGCATTTGCAACGCCCGCGGGCGTGCTTTGGGGCGTCAAGGCGGGCATGACCGATTTCCTCTCAGCCTCAGAAATTGGCCTTCAGGTCCATGCCGGCATAGAGGCTGGCCACCTGGGCCTCGTAGCCGTTGAACAGCAGCGTCTTGCGCTTCTTGGCGAACAGGCCGTCCTCGCCGATGCGCCGCTCGGTGGCCTGGCTCCAGCGCGGGTGGTCCACGTTGGGGTTGACGTTGGAGTAGAAGCCATACTCCTGCGGCGCCGCGCGGCCCCAGGCGGTGACGGGCTGGCGGTCGGTGAAGCGGATGCGCACCAGGCTCTTGGCGCTCTTGAAGCCGTACTTCCACGGCACCACCAGGCGCAGCGGCGCACCGTTCTGCTTGGGCAGCACCTCGCCGTACATACCGAAGGCCAGCAAGGTCAGCGGGTGCTGGGCCTCGTCCAGCCGCAGGCCCTCCACATACGGCCAGTCGAGCACGGCCGAGCGCACGCCCGGCATGGTGGCCGGGTCGGCCAGGGTGGTGAATTCGACGAAGCGTGCGCTGCCCAGCGGCTCGACATGGCGGATCAGCTCGGCCAGCGAATAGCCCACCCAGGGGATCACCATCGACCAGCCTTCGACGCAGCGCAGGCGGTAGATGCGTTCCTCCATCGGCGCGAGCTTCATCAGATCTTCGAGTGCCATGCGGCCGGGCTTCTTCACCAGGCCGTCGATCTGCACCGACCACGGTTCCGTCTTGAGCCGGCCGGCCAGGCGCGCCGGGTCGGACTTGTCGGTGCCGAACTCGTAGAAGTTGTTGTAGCTGCTGGCGTCCTTGTAGGAGGTGAGCTTCTCCATCGTGGTGGCGCCGGCGACGGTGGATTTCACCGCAGGCAGCGGCGCGAGTTGGCCCGGCGCCGCCTGCGCCAGCGCGTCGCGCGCCGCCCAGCCGGCCAGTGCAGCGCCTGCCGCGCCGGTGGCCAGCCGGGCCAGCCAGGCCCTGCGGTTCTCGACCAGCGCGCGCGGCGTGATCTCGCTGGGTGTGGGGTGTTCGTACCCCCGGTCGGTCGGTCGGATGAGCATGGCGGCCTCGCGGAATGGGGCATGACGAATGGCATGCCGGATGGGCCGGATTCTTTCAGGTCCGCCCCAAACGAAAACGCCGTGGAGGAATACCCCCACGGCGTGTGATCTCGCAGCGTCCCTGCCGCCCGTACTCTGCTCAGAGCGTGCCGTAGCTGTGCAGGCCGCTCAGGAACATGTTGACGCCGATGAAGGCAAAGGTGGTGATGGCCAGACCCACCAGCGCCCACCAGGCCGCCACCGTGCCGCGCAGACCTTTCATGAGGCGCATGTGCAGCCAGGCGGCGTAGTTGAGCCAGACGATGAGCGCCCAGGTTTCCTTCGGGTCCCAGCTCCAGTAGCCGCCCCAGGCCTCGGCTGCCCACAGCGCGCCGAGCACGGTCGCGATGGTGAAGAAGGCAAAGCCCACGGCGATGGACTTGTACATCACGTCGTCGAGCACTTCGAGCGCGGGCAGCCGCTCGGCCAGGCGACGGCGGCCAAACAGAATGCCGCCGACGATGAGCGCCGACACGCCGAAGTACACCGCCCAGTAGCTGCTCAGGCCCGAGGCCGAACCCGAGGCCATGGCATTGGGCGACTGCCGGAACACGATGGGCTCGAAACACAGCACCACGCCCAGGATGAACAGCGGTGCGAGCTTGTACCAGCGCGTCTCGCCGGCGGACTGCTTGATGAGGTAGGCGAAGGCCACCATGGCCGCCAGCGCGAAGGTGCCGTAGCCGATGAAGTTCGCCGGCACGTGGATCTTCATCCACCAGCTCTTGAGCGCGGGCACCAGCGGTTGAATCTCCTGCGCGTCGCGCACCAGGGTGTACCAGAGCAGAAAGCCCACGGCGGCGCTGACCACCAGCATCACGAAGGCGCCGAGCGCACGCGTCTTGTACTGCGCTTCGTAGTACAGGTAGAACAGCGTGGTCATCCAGCAGAACAGCACGAACACTTCGTACAGGTTGCTGACCGGGATGTGGCCGATGTCGGGGCCGATCTGGTGGCTTTCGTACCAGCGCACCATGGTGCCGATGAGCGCCATGGTCACGCCCACCCAGGCGATCTTCGAACCCAGGCCCTCGAACGTGTCCGATTGGCTGCGCGCGAACATGCCCACCCAGTAGAAGGCCGTGCTCATGAAGAACAGCAGGCACATCCACAGAATGGCCGACTGGCTGGAGATGAAGTACTTGAGCCAGAACACCGTGTCGGCGCGCTTGAGGTCGCCCTGGTAGGAGGCGATCGCCAGCAGCGACGCGCCGGCCACCACCAGCATCAGCGTGCGCAGCGGCCCCCAGAACCAGCCCAGCCAGATGGCCAGCGGCGTCGCGCACAGCAGGATGCCCTTTTCGTAGACATCCATCGCGCCGCCGTAGCGCGCGAACGCCACACCGGCGCCGGCGACCACGAGCAGCGCAAACAACCAGTCGTAGAGCGAGCGCCGCGCGAAGTAGCCTTCGTTGAGGGTCAGCGTGGTGGTGGCCGTGTTCATGCGGAATCCTTCATGCCGAGAAGTTTGGTCTTGAGTTGCGCGAACTCTTGGTCGCCGTCGAGCGTCTTGCGGTTGGTGGAGAGCGCCATCGTCGCCTGCGCCGCCGTGCCCTGCGGTGCGGGCACCACCCACACCCAGAGCCGCCGCTCGCGAACATACAGCATCGCAAAAACCCCCAGAATCAGCAAGGCGCAGCCGATGTAGACCACGGTCTTCCCCGGTGCACGCGCCACCTGGAACACACTGGCCTGCACCTGCTTGAAGTCCACCAGCTCGAAGGCCATGGGCGCGGGGTAGAACTGCGCGTCGCTGAGCGCGAGCACTGACTGGTTGAGGAAGCGCCGCGCGGCTTCGGTGTCGGCGATGGGCGGGAGGCCCGCCTGCTCGCGGGCGATGGCGTTGAGCTCGTACAGGCTGCCGTTGAGGATGCGCAGCAGCACCTCGCCTGCGCGCTCGCGGTCGTGCTCGGGCACGTTGGCTTCCATGAAGTCCGAGATGGCCTGCAGGCCGCCGTTGGGCTTGCCGTCGGCGCGCGGCTCCGCGCCGGCGAACAGGGCCAGCGCGCGCGCGGCCGAGCCCGCGAGCTGCTGGGCGAGTTCGGGGCGCGAGCCGTCCACCGCGTGCCGGGCGTAGCGCGACACGGCCTGGGCCCGCAGCGCCGGGTCGGCCAGCGCGTCGCGCAGGCGCAGGAAGCCGTCCATCGAGCCCTTGTCATCGGCGGGGATGCGCAGGTAGCGCATGGGCTCGGCCGGGGTTTCGCGCACGCCGAGCAGGAACACCGGTGCGCCGTCGCCGGTGTCCACCGGCAGCATGTAGTTGTTGAATTCACGCGCCTGGCCGGCGGCGTCGCGCAGCTTGTAGCTCACGCTCGGGCCGACGTTGCGCAGCGTCTTGGGCGTGACGCTCTTGTTGCCCGCGCCCAGGTGCTGGCCCAGGGTGCTGGCGAGGTCGACCTTGCGCACGTCCACGCCGCGGTCGGCACCGCCCATGTTCTCCACGTTGATGACGCGCAGGCCGGTGAATTCGAGGGTGAGCTTCTCCGCGTCCGCGTCCTGGCCTCTGGTGAGCTGGGTTTTGCTGCCGATGGTGCCCTCGACCTCGAAGGGCTTGGTGGCCGCCCGCATGGGCACGGCCCGAAGCTTGACCTGCGAGCCGCCGTCGTCGAAGCTGGACTGGTAGATCTCGATGCCCTTGTAGCTGGCCGGGTGGTTGACCTCGACGCGGGCTTCCTTCTGCTCGCCGGTGGCTTTGTCGTGGATGATGATGTCGCTCGCGAAGAGCTTGGGCATGCCGGTTTCGTAGTACTCGACGACGAACTTCTTGAGCTCGACGGCGAAAGGCAGCTCCTGGATCAGCACGCCGTCGGACTGGCTGAGGATGGCCGTGCTCGACTGCGTACCCTCGGACACCAGCAGGTTGCCGCGGAAGGTGGGGTTGCGGTCGGAGAGGCGGTGCTGCGGCGGCACCTCGGAAATCAGGCCGCCGCCCTTGTACGGCGTCTTGCCGGCAAACAGCATCTGCGCGCGCACGATGAGGTCGCCGTCGAGCAGACCGCCGAGGCAGATCAGCACGATGGCGCTGTGCGCGGCCAGGTAGCCGATCTTGTTGGCCGCGCCGGCCTTGGCCGCGACCATCCAGCCCGGGCCCTGCGCGGTTTCCCGCTGCTGCAGGCGCACCTTCCAGCCGCCCGAGGCGAGCATGCGGCCGATGCGCTCGGCCGCGGTCTGCGGCGCTTCGGGCAGAAGGCCTTCGGCGCGGTGGTGGAAGGCCTTGAGGCTGCTTTCGCGCAGGTCTTCCTTGTAAGTCTTGAGGTCGACGAGGATCTTGGGCGTGTTGCGCGCGATGCACAGCGAGGTGCTGGTGACGAGGAAGGCGAGGATCAGCAGAAACCACCAGGCGCTGTAGACCGAGTAGAGGCTGATGGCGCGAAACACCTCGGCCCAGAACGGGCCGAACTGGTTGATGTAGTTGCCCATGGGCTCGTGCTGCTTGAGCACGGTGCCGATCACCGAGGCGATGCAGATGACGGTGAGCAGCGAGATCGCAAAGCGCATGGACGACAGCAGTTCCACCGCAGCGCGCATCAAACGCGAGCCGAAACGAAGCTCAAAACCTTGCGTGGGGACTGTCATCGATCGAATGTCCGTTCGTCCGTGGACTGCAAGAAAAAAGGGCGGGACTCTTCAGAAGACCCGCCCCGCATGGGATGCTCGTGGCCGCCGAAGGTTCACCGCCGTCCGTCCGAACGGGGGAAACCCCTGATCCTGCGCCGCGAATATTAACGCTTTCTTATATGTCAGGTGCCGCGCCGGGTTGCTGCCGGCGGGCGGGGCCTGACGCCCCTCAGCCTCTCGGATTCAGCGCAAGCCGGCGATGAAGTCGGAAACAGCCTTGATTTCCCGGTCATTCATCTTGGAGGCCACGCCGGTCATCTGCACGCTGTTGTTGCGCACGCCATCGCGGAAAGCCTGGAGCTGGCTGACGGTGTAATCCGCGTGCTGGCCGGCCAGGCGCGGGTACTGGATGGGAATGCCCGCGCCGTTGGGGCTGTGGCAGCCCGCGCAGGCGGCGATCTGCCGGTCGGCGATGCCGCCGCGCCAGATGCGCTCGCCCAGCAGAATGGTCTTCGGGTCCTTGGCGGCACCGGGCTTGGCCTTCTGGGTGGCCAGCCAGGCGGAGATGTTGCGCATGTCGGCGTCGCTCAGCGGCGTGGCCATGGGCATCATGATGGCGTTGGCGCGCTTGCCGGACTTGAACTCCATGAGCTGCTTGACCAGGTACTCCGGGTGCTGCTGGGCCAGCGAGGGGTAGGTCGGCGTGGTGGAGTTGCCGTCGGCACCGTGGCACGCGGCGCAGACGGCGGCATAGCTGGCCTGACCCTTGGCGAGGTCGGGCTTGGCCGCGGCGGCGGCCTTCTCGTCGGCGGCCCAGGCGGTGGTGGCGAGGCTGGCGGCCAGCAGAATCGGAACAATCGGCTTCATGGTGTTTGTGAAGGTGTTTTCGGTGAGCGCGAACCGGCGGATTCTACAATGCACCCCCTACCCGAAGGTCTTTGACCTCGCGCAAGTTCCGGCGCCTTCGCGAGGGGATTCGGGCCCCGCAACGCCGCCGCCTCCCGGCCGCCACCGGCGCCCAACCGATGCAGCCCCCTCCCCCCTTGATCGCCCATGAGCTCCCGCCCCACTCCACCGCCCTCCCCGGCTTCGGCCCCGCCGACCTCACCCAGCGCCCATGCGGCGGCGCAACCCACGGCCGCGGCCGCGATGGGCTGGATGCACACCGCGCGCTTTCTCACCACCGCGCCGGAACTGCACTTCCTGCCCGCGCTCGAGGTGCCGGAGATCGCCTTCGTGGGCCGCTCCAACGCGGGCAAATCCACCTGCATCAACACGCTGACGCAGCAGCGCCAGCTCGCGTTCGCCTCGCGCAAGCCGGGGCGCACCCAGCACATCAACCTGTTCGCCCTGGGCAAGCAGGGCGTGACCGACGCGGTGTTGACCGACCTGCCGGGCTACGGCTATGCGGCCGTGCCGCAGCGCGACAAGATCCGCTGGCAGCAGGTGATGGCCAACTACCTGGTCAGCCGCGAGAACCTCGCCGGCGTGGTGCTGCTGATCGACCCGCGGCTGGGCATGACCGAGCTCGACGAGGTGCTGCTCGAAGTCATCCGCCCGCGGGTGGAGGCGGGCCTGAAGTTCATGCTGCTGCTCACCAAGGCCGACAAGCTCACCCGTTCCGAGCAGGCCAAGGCGCTGTCGATCGCGCGACTGCAGGCCGGCGGCGGCGAGGCCAGACTCTTCTCCGCCCTCAAGCGCCAGGGCGTGGAGGACGTCGCCCAGCGCCTGTGGCAGTGGACGCACCCCGCACCCACCGGCGATTGAGCGGTTTTTTACCGCCACCCCAGCGTCAAACCGTCGGTTAACGCTATTGAAAGAGGAGTGCTCTGCATGATCGAGACCTACCTCCAGCCGCTACCCCACGGCATCACGCTAAGCTGCCGCGCCGCCGGCGCGCGCGGCCAGCCGCTGATGCTGTTCCTGCACGGCTTCCCCGAAGCCGCGTTCGTGTGGGACGAACTGCTCGAAACCTTTGCCGCGCGCGGCTTTCGCTGCGTCGCGCCGAACCTGCGCGGTTACGAACACTCCAGCGCCCCGACCGAGGTGGCCGCCTACCGCCCGCGGCATCTGGTGCAGGACATCGCCGAACTGATCGCCCGCGAATCCCCCGGCCAGGCGCTGGCCGCGCTCGTCGCGCACGATTGGGGCGGCGCGCTGGCCTGGAACCTCGCCAACCAGCACCCGGAGTTGCTGGAGCGGCTGGTCATCCTCAACGCACCGCATCCGGGTGCCTTCTTGCGCGAACTGCAGCGAAACCCGGACCAACAGGCGTCCAGCGCCTACATGAACTTCCTCTGCCGCAGCGATGCCGAGGCCTTGCTCGCCGAAAACGACTTCGCCCGCCTGTGGCCCTTCTTCACCCGCATGGGCGCCGCCCACGACCCGAGCGACCCCGACGCGCCGCCCGGCGCCGGCTGGCTCACCGAGGCGAGGCGCGCGCAGTACCGCGCGGTCTGGCAGGCGGGCCTCACCGGCGCGCTCAACTACTACCGCGCCTCGCCGCTGCGCCCGCCCAGCGAAACCGACCCGGCCGCCGCGACCGTGTCCCTGCCGCCCGAGATGCTGCGCATCGAGGTGCCCACCCTGGTGCTCTGGGGCCTGGCCGACACGGCGCTGCCTGCCGCCTTGCTCGACGGCCTCGAACACTGGGTGCCGCACCTGACCCTGCACCGGCTGCCGCGCGCCACCCACTGGCTGGTGCACGAGCAACCCGAGCGCATCACCCAACACATCGACGATTTCCTTGCCCACGCCTGATACATCAATTTTGATAGCGGAAGATGACCGGATGGCGCTGGGTTTCCGTGGTTTTCCTGAGGTTTTCGGGTTGAGGGGCGCCGGGTGGCCTCGATGGGCGGGGGGTGGGCGAGGCGGGGGCTGCAGATTCGGGGCTGCGGGCCTCGATGATGCTCGTGAGGTGGTTGGCCGCCTGGGGGAAATGGGTTTGCGCGGTACCTCGCTTCCCCCCCCCTATCCCCCCCGCCCCTTTCCGCCCCCGCCGGGGCGGAAAGGGGA
>OFTY01000147.1_pt1 | contig 76661 bp, 68 predicted proteins | sample 1775061 | NCBI WGS metagenome assembly OFTY01 (sample SAMN08195773, study PRJEB24354) | sludge metagenome | isolation source: sludge from phenol fed wastewater aerobic bioreactor B | place: India: Nagpur | collected 2016-09-16 | reverse complement strand
CCGATTGGGCGGCATCGATGCCCGCTTCGCGGCCCTGCAATTCGGGTGCCTCCGATGCCGCGCGACTGAGCGCCACATCGAGCGTCATTGGCTCAGCATGCAGCGCCGCGGGCAACGGGATCAGCAGAATTGCCGCAAGATATATGCGCATATGTCCCCCTCTTTCGAGACAGGCGGGAATGTCCCCCGGCACGTCGGCCGCGGAACGGAAGCCTTCAGCCCGTGGGGGGTGACATGCTCCGTCCTGGCATGGCTTGCATGCAGCCGGTCGCGTCGGTCTTCATCATGGCGCAGTCGCAGTTCGCCATTTGCTCGGGCTTGTCCGCGACCCACACGCGAATCCGCGTGGTGGCGCCCGACTTGTTCGGGCCTGGGACCTGCCGCGATTGCCATTCATAATGGCCGCCCGGCCCCTCGGCGAAGGAGGGCGCGGTGGTGAAGGCCGCAAGTGCTGCGGCCATCGCAATGATCGTCTTCATGTTGAATATCCTCGGTTGAAAAGCAGGAGGACACGCGGCGACAAGAGTCGCCGCGCATCGCGCGTTTCAGCCGAGGAATAGGGGTGGGTCGGGCTCGGGGCCGTAGTTCCGGCCACGCAGACGCGTGATCGGCAGCTGGTCGGTCGGCGCCGTGAGATGGTCGCTGGCTGCCAGCATGGCAGCAGGTGTCGCGGTCGCCAGCGGCAGCGCGCAGCCCATCTTGGCGATGCAGTCGAGCGTGAGGCCCTTGCACGGAGCGCTCTTCTGGGATTTTTTAATCCCCATCATCTCCGCGCATTCGTCGCTCATCGCCGCCGCGAACGCCGTCTCGGCCGACGGGAGCGCGGGCGCCGAGGCGAATGCGGTCTCCTGCGCCAGAAGGCCGAGTAAGGCTCCGACAAGAAGTAGAAAGGTGAGCCAGCGTTTCACGGTCGAAGCATGATCCTTGTCAAACTTGGCGTCAATCTAAACCGGGGTGGAGATCCCGCTCACTTGTTCGCCGACTGTCCCGTCGTGGTTACGCCGGACCCGTTAAGAATGGCCCATTGTCATGGCGGCGGGCGCGACCAGCATCCACAGCGCCATGGCGATCATCATCAGATTTTCGGTCAGTGAGATGAAACCCAGCGGCACATTGCTGTCGCCGCCGACGCAGGCGCATTTGAGTTCGCGCTTGTCGATATACACCGCCTTGAACACCGACACGGCGCCGATGATCCCGATGAACAGCGCCACCGGAATCGATATCCAGTTCAGCGCGCCAGAAATCATCAGGATGCCGGCAAGACCCTCCGCAAAGGGATAGATGGTAGCATAGGGTACCCAGCGTTTGGCGAGCAAGTCATAGTTCAGGAACATGCTCGAGAAGCTCTCGATGTCGCGGAGCTTGAGGAAGGCAAGCAACGCCATGCTGAACCCGATAAACCATTCGGCGGCACGGATTGTGAAGGGCGTGCCCGACACCGCTTGGCTGGCGGCCAGCGCCATCAGCGCGGTGATAGAGAAGAGCGCGATGACGGGCTTATAGGTAAGCGCCTTAGGATCGCGGACTTTCAGACCGAGATGGCGCCTCAGATCGTCAAGACCGCCGATCCGCTCGCCTTCGATGAAGGTCTGCGGCGTCGTCGCGACGCCATGTTTCGCCTTGAATGCGTCGGTTTCCTCGCGGGTCGTCAGCCAGACATCCTCGACGTCATAGCCGCGGCTGCGCAACAGATGCAGCGCCTTCAGGCCATAGGGGCAGATATGCTGCTCCATCACCATGCGATAGATGGTCGCCCGCGGCTTGCCCGAAACCGCCGCACCAGTGTGCGCTGGCGCGCTTTCGTTCGCGCGCTGAACCTGCATATTCATCGATTCGCCTTTCTTGATTCCCGATCGCTTCCCGCTATATAGGCTCCGTACCATAGTACGGAGTCAAGGCCTTGCGTGACATGACCATCGGCCAGCTTGCCCGGCAGGGCGGCGTCAATGTCGAGACGATCCGCTATTACCAACGCCGCGGCCTGTTGCCCGTTCCGCCTCAGTCGGCCAGCGCCCCGTCGGAAGGCCGAGTCCGGCGTTACGACGAGGCGGTTCTGCGCCGTCTGCGCTTCATCAAATCGGCACAGGCAGCGGGATTTACGCTCACCGAGATCGCCGAACTGCTCGAACTCGACGCGTCGAGCGATCGCGCGCGAGCGCGCGAACTGGCCGACGCGCGCATCGCGGCGATCGAAAAGACGATCGCCGAACTCGATGTGGCGCGGCGCGCGCTCATGGGCCTGTCGCGCCAATGCGCTGCCGCCGACACGCTCCACTGCCCGATCATAGCGGCGTTCGAGCAGATCTAGCCCGACTGGTCTTGGGGGCGGATGGTGCTGACGGCCCGTCTCACCTCCCTCAAACTGGTGTCAATCGGTCGCAAATGGTTCCAGCATCCCGGCTACAAGCGATGGGATGGTAACTCCGGCTGCGACATCGAGCTGAAGGCTAGCGCGGATCGCAGCCGCAGTGTCTCGCCGCTGCCGCGTCCGGAGTTGCGACGGCCGTCCGAAGTGCCTGGGTCAGGCGCCATCGAATCTCCGCGGCTAGGACCGGCATCAGAGCGAACAAATAGGCTTCCACGGGGAAGACCTGACCATAGGGTCAAGCGAGCGATTGCGTCACGTGCACGGCGCCGACCAAGGCTCCGACGAGGGGCAGAAGCGAAAAGCGCCGCTTCTGGATGAAGGAAGGAGCCTTTGGGCGTTCCGGATCAACTTCATCCTGGCGATCTGAACAAATCGGGGAGCCCAATTCCGATGGTTTTACGTCGCCCGAACCATTTTTGAGGGATGAGTCGTTCTGGTGCGTAATCAATGTCAGTAGGGGATGTTGGGTGCTTGAACCCGGAAGCCGTAAGCAGCGGTTTCCGGGCATGCATGTTTTTGTCCTCGACTTCCCCGAAACTCATTTGGGCTGCGCGAAAGGGCAGTTCTTCGAAACAGGGGAAGCATAATGAACAAATTATACTGTTATTCGTCGACGAAGCGCGCAATGCAGCGAAGCTCGATGGCGGCGATTGCGGTGGCGGTCGCGTTTCCCGCGCAGGCTCAGGAAGCCCAGTCGGACGGCCTCGCCGAGATCATCGTAACGGCGGAGAAGCGCGAGGAAAATCTGCAGTCCGTTCCCGTCTCGGTGACAGCGATGACCGGCGAGGCGCTTACGGCAACGGGCATATCAAACGTCGAAGACCTCCAATTTTTTGTGCCGGGCGTGTCGATCACCAACGATTCCATGGCGATCATCAATATTCGTGGAATTGGCACCTCGGCGTTCGGCGTTGCGACCGACCCCAGCACGACAGTCCATTATGACGGCGTCTACATCTCGCGCCCGACCACAAGCTATCAGGATTTGTTCGACGTCGAACGCATCGAGGTGCTGCGCGGACCGCAAGGCGTTCTCTTCGGTCGCAACTCCGCCGGCGGCACACTCAACATCATTTCCAAAATGCCTACGGAGGATTTGACTGGCGCGCTGGGACTCACCGTCGGAAATTACGAGAAGCGCTCGCTGAGCGGCACGATTTCTGGACCGCTTGGAGCGGGCGTCCGAGGCCGCCTCACCTTGCTTGCCAACCAGCGCGACGGCATCTACCGCGACGTCGTCTCGGGACGGCGATACCAAAACGAAGATAATCTCGCTGGACGACTGACGCTTGCGATTGACGCGAGCGACCGTCTTGAGATCGTGTTGCGGGCGGATGCCAGCCGTGATCGCGAGACCGGCGCGCGGTCTGTTCGGCCCTTTTATCCGCAAGGCTTCGTCGATGCGGGGGCGACGATCCCGGCCAATGACAAAGAGGCCGCACTCGACCGCCTGCCGCGTTACGATGTCGATGCCTGGGGCGTGTCCTCGACCATGAACTGGGACGGCGGCCCGGTCACGCTCCGCTCGATTACGGCGCTGCGCAAGAGCAAGGTCGTCCAGGCGCTCGACGTTGACTCGACTGACCTCTTCCTCCGCGATATCGAATTTTACGAACGTTCCCGCAGTTTCACGCAAGAGTTCCAACTTCTCAACAACGATGCGGACAAGCTGCGCTGGATCGTCGGAGCATTCTATCTGAATGAAAAGGGCAACGACGAAATACGGATCATCGAACCGGGTCGTCGGCTCGCGATCCCGGAAAACAATACGACGAATGCATTCGCGCTCTTCGGACAAGCAAGCTACGAACTCATCGACCGCCTGCGATTGACCGGAGGGCTTCGATACTCATACGAAAAAAAGGATTTCGGATATCGTGTCCTGCTGAACGGAAATCAGGTCGATGCCGGTCAGCCCAAATCATCCTGGACCGCCTGGACTCCGAAAATTGGGATCGATTACGACCTTGCCGATGACGTCATGGCTTATGCGTCGGCAACCCGCGGGTTCAAATCGGGTGGATTCCAGCTGGGAGACGGGCGGCCTTTCCTCCCGGAGTATGTCTGGAGCTACGAAGTCGGCTTGAAGTCGACGCTCCTCGATCGCCGGCTTCGAGCTAATTTTTCGGCCTTCTATTATGATTACACCAATCTTCAGGTGGTCGAGTATAATAATGGCGTTGCCAGTACCACCAACGCCGGCAAGGCGACGATCAAGGGCGTTGAAGCGGAACTGATGGCACGGCCGTTCGATCGCCTGACGCTTACATCCACGATCGCTTATCTCGATGCGCGCTACGATGTCTATTTTGACGACTTCGGCGCAAGCCTCAAGGGCAAGCGGCTGCCGAACGCGCCGAAGTGGAACATCACTCTCGGCGGAGAATATAAGGCCTCCCTGGGCGGCGGAATGCTGACATTACGGACCGATATCTCCTGGCGCGACAGCATCTTTTTCAAGCCCAGCAACAATCCGCTTTTTTCCGGAAACGCCACGACCCTTATAAATGGGCGTGTCGCATGGCAGCCGGCGAGCGAAGCGTGGGAAATTGCGCTTTATGGCCGAAATCTCACCAACGAGCGCTATGTGAGCTATAGTACGATCGGGACGGACGCGACGGGTGTCTCGAACCCTACTCTTCCGCTCTACATCTACGGCGAGCCGCGCCAGTACGGATTGCAGCTGCGCTACTTTTTCTGAGGTTCCTCGTCCTGCGAGGTCCCCCGGCGACTCCCCTACGGTCGTCGGTCCCCCTGGGCGCTTGCGCCCGGGGGGAATACTTCCTCTGAACGCAGGACATGATATGTCCCTGTTCTCACCGGCGCCGTTACTTGAACGGCCCTGCTGATGGCACGATGAGCCGGACAGTAAGATGGCACGAACAGATACGGGCTAGTCCCATCCTGAACGTCGGTAGCGCGCGCGATTTCGATGCCCGGCTTTCCCTGTGACGCCGCGAGGATGCAAAGACCAACTGCTTTCGGAGGCCTACGCGTCGTCGGCTGCCTCACGGCAATGGATGGGAGATCGCCTTGATCGCCTTCAGGCCCGTACCGAAGCGGGCAATGGCGACCCTGTTCTGTTCGAGCTCGGCGTAGGGCAGGTAGGAAATGTCGAGATCACCGATCCGGCTGAAAGCCGGGCGTCGGAGCTGAGCGCGGACATCGGCTTCTCGCGCATCGGGTGCAACCAGGAAAAGTGGCGTCGACAAATGAAGATTCTCGCTGCTCAGCGCGAGATCAAGCATGCGGACAATTCCGGAATAAATGGATGTCGAATGCTCGACTTCGAATGCCGCCGCGACCGTAGCCGTCGATTGCTCGAGCCATAAGATGTCGATCAGTCTTATGGCATCGCTTCCTTGAGCGGTTGCGATGGCATGCGGCAAGCTATCGAGGCATCGAGACCCGAGCGGTACACCCTCATGAAGGCGCCCCCGGTCATTTGCCGCTACCCAGACGTCATATCCAAGTGCAAGGCCGAGGTCCCGAAGCCAGGATTGGACTTCGCTATGCGTCCGGTCGCTCTCTTTCTGATTTGCAAGCCCCTTATCGAACTTGTCGGACTGTGAGCGCGTTTCATTCAGCAAGGCCATCCAATCGCGAGCATTTTCGCTCGAACCGCTGAGCGGTGGGGCTGGAAACCGTCCCGATCCGATATCGAACAGCAGCCCTCCTATCGCGCCCAAATCGTTGGAGAGAAGATCCCGGTAGCAATCGTTGAGATCCAGAATGCCCGCGCGCATCGCGAGAAAATGCTCCCAGCTGCCAAGCTTCACATTCGCACCCGTCAGCGCGTTGTAGCCCTTTACGATTGCCGTATTGAACGGAGGCACAAGGGTGGGATGCAGAAAATAGAGAATGTTGGCTACCGCAGGACCCAACCCCTTGATCTTCTGTCTGTCGATTGCGAGGATCCCGGCGACGACCTCCTCGGCGGTATCGCAACAGGAGCAATGGTGAAGAAGTCTGCCAAAAGCTCGTTGATTGTCGGCGTTCTCGTAGATGTCCGGGATTCGGAGTTTGGGCTTCCACAAGAAAGCATGATCCGCACCTTTGAAAATCTGTCGTTGCTCGGCGATTGAATGAACAATGATCTCCAATGACGAGCCCCGATATGCCGCTCCGAAGGTGCCGGCCTCAATTTCGGCGACGACCTGCGAGATTCCTCTTCTGATCGACCGAAAATTCTTCAGTCGTTCCTCCCACAGGAACCAGCTTTGATAGGTCGAGCCGGAATCGCCGCGCCAGCGCTCGATCAGTTCGCGAACAAGATCGCGCTTCATGTTTATAGCCCCCGCTTGATCCATTCCGAATTGCTGTTTTCCACCTGCGGCTTGCCGGCCAAGACAGTTCGCTCGATCCGGCCCTTAGCGAAAGGCGAAACCTTCCGTCCCACCGGCAAGGTGGGCGGGAATGGAAGGTCGAAACGAGCCCGTTCACGCCCGGCGCTGCATAATTGTCGACGACCTCAGTGCCCTGCGTGTTCGCCCGCTCCGCTTGGTTTCTGACTCGCGCCTTCCGCCTCTGTCATGCCCTTCATCATCGCGTCATGGTCCATTGGCGCATTCTGCGTAATAGCCTGATATTGTGCCGGCGACAGGCCAGGGAGTTTTCGGACAAACGCGACCATATCCCAGATGAGACGATCATCATGCGTTTTCCCCCAGGCCGGCATGGCGGTCATCTTGATGCCATGCTTGATGATCCAGAATTGCTCCGCAGCCGAACGTTCCGAACCTTTGAACAAGACGGGCGCTTGCGGATACAGCCCTTGACTCATTTCGGTCTTTTCCATCCCGGGCGCGAGATGGCAGCCGCTGCACATCTCGGTATAGAGACCTGCGCCCGACGCGATCCGCGCCGGAGCCGCCAAATCTGCCGGCACCGCGATCGATCCGGATCGCGCTGCGATGGACTGCTCCCTGAATGTTTCGATGACGCTGTAAGTCAGCCGGTTATGGGGGGCATCGGCCGCTATATTATATAGGCCGAGATAGACGGTGATCGCACCCGCGCCCGCTATCAGGGCAACCGCCAGCAGCGTGAACGTCACGCTCGGCATATGCTTTCGGAAATCGAAAGTTCGAAATCGCTCCATTATCTATCTCCCGCATAACAGGCCTTGAGCTTTGCAGCCGAACGCAATGCGGCGGCTGTGCAACAGATGATACGCACCCCAACAGCTTTGCCCTTGTCACAGACGAGGCAGGCGTTTCCGTACTTGCCGCGACGAGCCATTTCAGGGTGCCCACACCCGCTCGGGCTCATGCGTCCTGCTAGGTGTGGGTTCGGAGAGATCGTGAGGACTAGCCCCTTTTTTGCCCGCTCAGATGCCACCCGCCGGCCGCACCTTCGGCTTGCGTGAGGAGCTGTGGAGATTGAAGATCTGCCACTTTCCGTTGTCCTGTTTGAGGACACTCGTAGCGACGCCATCCCGTTCGATGGTCTCGCCGCTCGCGAGCACAATCGAGAAGCTGTAGGTCTCGGTTGCGATCGCGATATTTCCTTCGCCGCGAACCGAAATCTTGTAATTGCGGAAGGTGAAGGATTTGAATTCCTTGAGTTCGGGACCCATGTGATGGTCGCGATAGTGGGCGAAGTTCCCTTCAACGCCGCCGGACTCGAATATCTGGGCGTCTGGCGAAAAGAGGGCCTCGACGCCGGTCAGGTCCAGTTTCTCCATCGCCGATTTATACTGCGCGAGCGCTGCCGCCGCGCCCTGATAATCCGCAGGCTCGGTCGCCTGAGCCGGGACGGCCACCAGCATGGCCAATGCGATTGCTGTAATCGTCAGTCGTCTCATATCATTTCCCCTTGTTGTGCCGACACTTCACGAGTGCCTCCGGTGGTTTCGATCAGATTCTGGCAAAGCGCAGCCGCAAAGAATTGGCGATGACGCTGACGGACGAGAGTGCCATTGCAGCGGCGGCAATGACCGGCGAGAGCAATAGTCCGAAAATCGGATAGAGCACGCCCGCAGCGACGGGAATCCCGGCGACATTATAGGCGAAAGCGAAGAAGAGATTCTGACGGATGTTCGCCATCGTCGCATGGCTGAGATGCCGCGCCCGCACGATGCCCAGAAGGTCGCCGCGCAGTAGCGTCACACCCGCGCTTTCGATGGCGACATCGGTTCCCGAACCCATCGCGATGCCGACGTCGGCGGCGGCGAGCGCGGGGGCGTCGTTTACCCCGTCGCCGGCCATGGCGACGATCCGGCCCTCTTCGCGCAGCCGCTGCACGACCGCACTCTTCTGGTCGGGGAGGACATCGGCCTCGACGTCGTCGATGCCGAGGCGCCGCGCGATCGCCTCGGCGGTGACGCGATTGTCGCCGGTTAGCATGATGACCTTGATTCCGGCTTCGCGCAGCGCCGCGAGTGCGTCACCCGTCGTCTCCTTGACCGGATCGGCGATGGCGATGACGCCGGCCGCCTTGCCGCTGACCGCGATGTAGATCGCCGTTGCACCGTCTGTACGAAGCCGGTCAGCCGCCTCGGCGAGTGCGCCCAGATCGACGTCATATTCTTCGAGAAAGTTCGCATTGCCGAGGACGATCGCCTTGTCGTCGACGACCCCGACGATGCCCTTGCCGACCGGCTGGTCGACTCCCGATGGCTCGACGAGCGCGAGGGCGCGGTCTTCCGCCGCTTTGACGATTGCGGCGGCCAATGGATGTTCGCTGCTGCGCTCAAGGCTCGCGGCAATCCGGAGGAGGTCGTTTTCCTCGAACCCTTCGGCGACTTCGATGGCGACGACCGAGGGTCTGCCTTCTGTCAGCGTCCCGGTCTTATCGACGACGAGCGTGTCGACCTTCTCCATCCGCTCAAGCGCCTCGGCATTTTTGATCAGCACGCCAACTTCGGCGCCGCGCCCCACGCCGACCATGATGGACATTGGCGTCGCGAGGCCGAGCGCGCAGGGACAGGCGATGATGAGCACCGAGACGGCGGCGATAAGGCCATAGGCCATGGCGGGCACGGGGCCCAGAAGCGACCAGACAACGAAAGCGGCAATGGCGACGACGATGACGCCGGGCACGAACCAGCCCGAAACGGCATCGGCGAGACGCTGGATCGGCGCGCGGCTGCGCTGCGCATCGGCGACCATCTGTACGATTCGCGCGAGCATCGTGTCGCGCCCGACCTTCTCGCTGCGCATGAGCAGGCCGCCCGTTTGATTGATCGTTCCGCCGACCAGCGCCGCCCCGGCCGCCTTGGTCACCGGCATCGATTCGCCCGTGACCATCGATTCGTCGACCGTGCCGCGGCCTTCTACGACGATGCCATCGACGGGGACTTTTTCGCCCGGACGGATGCGTAGCATGTCACCGACCGCGACGTCCTCGAGCGCGACCTCCTCGTCGCTTCCATCGCTGCGGACGCGCCGGGCGAGCTTCGGTGTGAGGTCAAGGAGCGCGCGGATCGCGCCGCTCGTCGTTTCGCGGGCCCTGAGTTCGAGCACCTGCCCGAGTAGCACCAGCACCGTGATGACCGCCGCCGCCTCGAAATAGACCGCGACCGAGCCATCATCGGCGCGGAACGCAGCCGGAAAGATTTGGGGGACGATCGCCGCGATCATGCTGTAGCCCCACGCGACCCCGGTCCCCATCGCGATGAGGGTGAACATGTTGAGGCTTTTGTTGCGGATTGAGAGCCACGCGCGCTCGAAGAAGGGCCAGCCCGCCCATAGAACGACGGGAGTCGCGAGCAACATCTGGGTCCAGTTGTTCGTCTGGCGACCGACAAATTGATGAAGGCCTGTCAGATGGCCGCCCATTTCGAGCGCAACCACCGGGAGAGCGAGAAGGAGCCCGATCCAGAAGCGCCGCAGCATGTCGCGATATTCTTCGCTGGGGCCATCCGAGGCGGTTGGCATGACCGGCTCGAGTGCCATGCCGCAGATCGGGCAGCTGCCGGGGCCGGCGCGCTGAATCTCCGGATGCATTGGGCAGGTCCAGATGGCGCCCTCTGGTGGATCGATTACGGCCGGCCCGCTATTTCCGGCATAAAGATCGGGATTGGCTTCGAATTTGGAGAGACAACCCGCGCTGCAAAAATGATGATGCCCGTTATGCGTCGCTGTGTGGACGGTGGTCGCTGGGTCGACAGCCATGCCGCAGACCGGATCGGTAGCACTTCTCCTGCCTTTTTCTGCGTCCTGATGAGTGTGCATCGCCGCCGCTCCCCGATGAATGCCCGCCTCTTGGCGGGCCAGTACAAACGCCACTGGTCGAATTCACCGTTGGCATCTTACTTGGCGGTTCCGGAACGGAAACCGCTTCTATCGATACGCAACAAGAGCGATTATCCCTTGGATTTTCTTTGGCAGTTACCGTCAGGCCGTGGGCTTTCCGGCCTCGATGATCGCAATCGCACCGGTTGGCGTGCGAAACGTCTCAACTTCGCGCACGTCGCGAAAGCCGGCCTCTCTCATCAGAACCGGGAGCAATCCATCGGCATTGGGCTGCGTATCATGAACGCCATCGAGCTGCTGGATGGTCAGACGGAACAGTGTACGCATAAGGCGGCTGCGCTGTTCTCCATAGTCGGCAACAAAGAGCTTGCCGCCGGGCGCAAGCGCCTGACGGGCCTCGCGCAGCAGACGTGCCTTTTCTTCAAGTCCGACCTGATGCAGGACGAGGCAGATCGCGACTTTCGTTGGGGCCGGCCAGCAGGCAACGGCCGATGCCGAAAAGAAGCCGACACAAAATTCCGGTACGGGGATAATCCGCGCGGTCTTGGTTCGCGCAATTCGCGTCGCCGCTTCGTCGGGATCGATACCAAGATAGCGGACACCGGAGCTGTGGCGCGCGACCGCCAACGAGAGATTGCCGGTGCCCGAACCGATGTCGAGAATGATGTCGCCTTCGGCGGGAGCCATATGGTCGACGAGGCGTTCGCGCCAGATGCGCTCGCGGGTCGTGACGGCAACCCCGAAATCATAAAGCGGCGTCAGCCAATGATAGCCTGCTGCCGGCGTATAGGAACGCATCGGGGGTTTCGGTTCGGATATCGCGGCCACCTCATCGCGTTACGGCTTGCGGAACGATTGCGGCCGCGTGGCCGTCAAGACGGACCGTTTAAGGCCGGACAGGCTTAGCGGTCTTGAATGTTTCGCCGGAAGCGCGATGCGCCGGGCGCCCCGCTCAGGATATGATTTCGAAAGCGAAAGCGCCGAGGCCTGCCGAGGGTGTCACGCCGAGCCATTGACCGCAGCGCCTCGTGAAATGCGACTGGTCGGCAAAGCCGCCCGCCGCTGCGGCGTCGGCGAGGCCTCCGCCGGCCGCCAGCGCCCGCATGGCGCGCTGGAGCTGGAGCCATTGCAGCAATTTGGCCGGAGGCACGCCAAAGTCCCGGCCGACGATTTCGCGCAGGCGCGAGGGCGAAAGGCAGGCGACATCGGCCAGCGCCCGCGCCGTCGACAAATCGTCGGGAATCGCGAGCGCGGCGGACAAACGCGGGTCGAGCGGGTTTGTCGGCGATTGGTCGAGATAGTCGGACGCCCAGCGCTTTGCGTCCACCGCGTTCGCAATTTCGCCGAGGCCAGCCGCCGCTGCGGGCGCCAGCAAGACGGGCGCCGACCGGGCGGCGAGGCGCGCATCGGCGCGAAAAAGCGGGTCGAGATAGAAGGACCGCACAAGGGCGCCCTTGGGCCCAAGGCGATGGTGGACATGCGACGCGATGGCGACGGCCTGTCCGACGGGAAGCGTCATCGGTTCGTCGCCGCCAATATCGAGATCGCGTTCGACGGCGAGACTTATTTGATGCGCGAGATGGCTGTGGGGGCGGCTGTTCCCGATGCGCGCGTCGATCAAGGCCCAGCCGGTTCCCAGCATGATCGTGCCCGACCAGGAAGACACGTCGGCGCTCAAGCCGCGGCGATGCCGACGAACGGCTCGAGCGTACCTAACCATGCAACCAGCGCGAGGATGGCGAGCGCTGCCGATGCTTCGATCACAAGGCTCTTGCGCATCGCCGCCAGCGCCAGGTCGGGATCAGTAGCGACTCCCTCCGGATCGGCGCCCGGGATGGCGGCCATGAGCGCCGGGGTTAGCCTCCAGCGGTTCGCTGCCGCCAGCGCCAGCATCAGGCCGAACAGCGCGAGCTTGGCGAGGAGCAATTGTCCGTAGGGCGATTCGAGCGATCGTCCCAGATTTTCGGCCCCGACGATCATCTGGCTATTGATGAGGCCGGTCGCGGCAATGACGAGGACGCATATCGTGCCGACGCGCGAAAATTGATCGAGGCTTCGCGCCGCGAGGCGGACCCCATCCGGTATATTGCCGAGCCGCTTTCGCGAAATCAGCAGCAGGAAGGCACCGATGGCGCCGATCCAGACTGCCGCTGCGATCAGGTGCAACATGTCGCTGACCCGATGAATGGTTCCGGCCCCGCCCTCGGTCGCGCCCGCATGGCCGGACCAGACCAAACTGGCAACGGCGACCGAGCCGGCGAGCGTGAGGATCGCAGCGGCAGTTGTCGGCCAACGTGTCATCCAGACCGCAATCGCCAGCGCGAAAAGCAGCGCGGCGCTCCGAACGATCCAAGCCAAGCCCACTTCGGACTCGCGCACCAGGTCCCAGAATGGCTGGAACTCAAGCGAGAAGAGGCCGACGCCCTGCATTGACGCCGCGAGGACGGCCATTCCGAGGGTAGAGACGAGCAAGCCGGCGCCGCACAACCAACGCTCCGCGCGCCAGATCGCAGCCATTGGCTCGAGGTCGGCCCGTTCGCTGCGTGTCAACGCGTAAAGCGAGAACGCCGCGAGGCCGACGACGAGCATCAGGTCCGCGTAAAGCGCGAACCTGATGCCGATCAAAATCGGGTCGCCCACCGCCTTACTTTACGGTGAAGCTGAATTCGCTACCCATGCGGTGGGTGTCGGCACCTGCCGCCGACCATGTGACCTTGTAGGTTCCGGGCGAGAGCGGTCGCTTGACCATCAACATCGCCGACTTGCCTTCCTTGCCCATCATCGACGAGAAGGGGACCTTCATCGGAGCATGATTGGCCATGCCGGGCATCCCGGTCATGACCAACTCGGTCTTGAGGGTCGAGGCGACGATCTTTTCGTTGAACTGGAGATTGATCGACGTCACTTTCGAGACCGTCGAATTGGCCGTAGGCGTCGAAGCCACCAGCTTGGTGTGCGCGCTCGCCGTGATCGGCATAAGGAACAACGCGAAAGCGGCAGCCGTAGAGGGGAGAAACGTCTTGAGCATGAAAACCTCCAATTGTGTGTCTGTCCTGCTAATACGCAGGGCATCGACATGGCCCTCATATTTCCTTGGGGAATATTCTGTGTGAGGGGTCCGACGTTTCGGCGCGTATGTACAAGGACGGAAAGGTTCGAGACGATTGATGGATGAGGAGCTTCGCATTTTGGACAGGGTTGATCTGCCCTCAGCACTTGATGCGCTCGACGATCGCATCATGGGGGCGTTGGCGTTGCGACGACGCGAAGCTGCGGCGATGCCGCGGATGATGGCGTTGGCGGCGTTCATTTCGCTCGCAGGCGGCGTATTTGCGGGAAGCGCGATCTCTCAGCCGGCGGTCGCAGCGAGTCCGCTCGCGCCCTTTGGGCCGGCGAGCGCGCTGGCGCCCTCCACCTTGCTGGACGTGCGGTAAAGATGCCCTCACGCCGTCTACTTCTCGTGGCAATCATCGCTTTCGCGGCAGCCATAGCTGGCGTTTTCGTCGGGCGTGTGGTGTCCGATGCGCCGAAGGCGGATGAGACCGAACTGCACGCGTTGCTTCATGGTGAACTCGACTTGACCAAAGAGCAGCAAGCGAGGATCGAGCGGATCGAAGCTGATTTTACGAGCCGCCGTCGAGCGTTAGAGCTGGAAATGCGGGCTGCTAATGTCCGGCTCGCGCAGGCGATAGAGGCTGAACATGGCTATGGGCCGCAGGTCACCAAGGCGATCGACGAGACGCACGAAGTGATGGGCGATCTTCAAAAGGAAACGCTCCAGCATCTCTTCGCGATGCGAGGGGTCCTGAGCCCCGATCAGGCAGAGATGTTCGACAAGAGCGTGGTCAAGGCGCTGACCGCCGATGCGCAGTGAGCGCCGACCTATCGCAATTCAGCGATCAGGACTTGGCAGCCTTCGCCCGCGCGCATCGAGAAGATGCATACCGCGAGTTGTTGCGGCGACATAAAACCGGTATCTACCGGCTCATCGTCAAGCAGATCGGCGATGCCGATGAAGCGATGGATCTGACGCAGGAAAGCTTCGTTGCTGGCTTCTCTGCGCTTGATCGCTACGATGGCGATCGGTCATTTCGCACCTGGATCGCACATATTGCACTCAATAAATGCCGCGATTGGGCACGCCGGAGACGAGTGCGCGCCTTCTTTTCCCGAGCGCTTCCGCTGGAGAGCGCCCATCATGTCGCAAGCGATAACCCGGGACCGGACGCCGAGACAACTGACAAGCGGGAGCTCGCGCGGGGCCGCGGAGCGATCAACCTCGTACCTCAAAGTTTGCGTGGGGTGGTGCTTTGGCGCGGCGTCGATGATGTCAGCCAAGCGGAAACTGCTATGATTTTGCTGGTCAGCGAGAAGACTGTCGAAACGCGACTCTATCGAGCGCGGAGCAGGCTCAGAGAATTGCTTGCGAGAACATCCGCGAGCGCAGGAGGTTGACGCATCGACCTCCAGAGCGGGTGGCTGTCCTGATCGTCGGGAATTTTCCTTGAGGGGAAGTCCTTTTGCCTGCGTATAGCTTTATGAACAATCAGGAACGGTTAGAAAGAAAATGCAGATGGAAAGGCGTCGGTTCGTCACTGGAGCTTTGGGAGGCGGCGCCGCCGCAGCGATGGCTGCATGGTTCCCCGCTTGGGCCCAGCCCGTCTCTTCAGGTATCACGGCACCCCTCCCCACTGTCGCCGGCAACGACATTACGCTCCGCATCGCGCGCCAGACGATGCGGATCGACGGCAAGCTCAGCCGCGCGATTGGTATAAATGGCACGGTTCCCGCCCCGCTCGTTCGGCTGAAGGAGGGGCAGACCGCCCGCTTGACTGTCGTCAATGACCTCGACGAGGACAGCTCGATCCACTGGCACGGGCTGATCCTGCCTTTCCAGATGGATGGCGTCCCGGGAGTCAGCTTTCCGGGCATCAAGCCGCGCTCAACCTTCGTTTACGAGTTCCCGGTCGTCCAGTCGGGGACCTACTGGTATCACAGCCACTCGGGGCTTCAGGAACAGCTTGGCCATTACGGGCCGATCGTCATCGATCCCGCCGGACCCGACCCGATCGGCTATGACCGCGAACATGTCGTGGTCCTTTCCGATCACAGCCAGCTTTCCCCCGAGGCGATCTTCCAGAAGCTCAAGGTCAATCCCGGCCATTTCAACATGCAGCGCCAGACGCTCGCCGGACTACTCGCGGGCAGGGACCAGTCGCTGAAGGAGCGCATCGAGTGGGGTGCGATGCGGATGGACCCGACCGACGTCGCCGACGTCAACGGGTCGACATACACATTTCTCGTCAACGGGCATGGCCCGCGCGACAATTGGACCGCGCTTTTCACGCCCGGCGAGCGGGTACGGCTGCGCATCGTCAACGCCTCGGCGATGTCGATCTTCAACGTCCGTATTCCGGGGCTCCGCATGACCGTCGTGCAGGCCGACGGACTTAATGTCGTACCGACCGAGATCGACGAATTCCAGATCGCGGTCGCCGAAACCTATGACGTCATCGTCACCCCGGTCGAGGATCGCGCCTATACGCTCGTCGCCGAAGCCAACGACCGGTCGGGCATGGGAAGGGCGACGCTGGCGCCGCGTGCCGGGATGGCCGCAGAGGTGCCGCCGCTGCGCGAACGGCCGCTTGCGACGATGAAGGACATGGGCATGGGCGACATGGACATGTCGGGCGGATCGATGGCAGGAATGGATCATTCCGGCGGCGACGATATGGGCGCGATGCCCATGCCCGCGGCCGATCCGTCCTGCCCCCCCGAACATGCCAAGATGTGCCATTGCACGCCCGCCGGTGAAGGCGGCGCGATGGCGGGCATGGATCACGGGTCCGGCGGCATGCAGCACAGCATGCGCGATTTCAGCGTCGCGCCGCAGGTCAAGCGCGATCCCAGCGTCCAGACGATCTCGCCGATGCCGATGGATCGCATGGGCGAGCCGGGGCAGGGACTGGAGAATGTCGGGCACAAGGTGCTGACCTACCATGACCTTGTCGCGCTCGAACGCAATCCGGACGTGCGCGCGGCCTCGCGCTCGCTCGACATCCACCTCACCGGCAACATGGAGCGCTTCATGTGGTCGTTCGACGGCATCAAGATGTCCGACTATCACGAACCGATCCCGTTCATCGAGGGCGAGCGGGTGCGGATCAATCTCATCAACGATTCGATGATGAGCCACCCAATCCATCTGCATGGCCATTTCTTCGAACTGGTCACGGGGAAAGGCGATCATGCGCCGCGCAAGCATACGGTGCTCGTCCAGCCGGGCGGGATCGCGAGCTTCGACTTCACCGCCGACGCGCTCGGTGACTGGGCGTTCCACTGCCACCTTCTCTATCACATGCATGCCGGAATGATGCGCGTCGTGAGCGTCCGTCCGAAGGGAGACGGCGAATGACCCGGGTCGCGCTCCTCCTTGCCGGCATCGCACCCTTTGCGGTCGCCGTTCCGGCTGCTGCGCAGTCGATGGACCATTCGATGCACGGTTCGAAGCCTGCTTCGAAACCCGCTCCCGCGCCGGCGACTGAGCCGCCAGTTGAAGCGCCGATGGACCATGGCAACATGCAGGGCATGGACATGGCGCCTGAAGCTTCGACCTGTCCACCGGAACATGCCGCGATGGGTCATTGCACGGCGGGCGACAAGGCTTCCGAGAAGCTGGCTGCCGATATGGGCGCGATGGAGCCCGACACTGCGGCGCCTTCCGATGCCGACTGTCCCCCCGAACATGCCAAAATGGGCCACTGCACCCCGCAAGCCGGCCCCGCCGATACGACGTCCCCGCAGCCGGGGATGGAAAATATGCCGGGAATGGAGGCGATGCCGGGAATGGAAGCGATGCCTGGGATGGGCAGCGCGAGCGGAACGGACTTGCCGCCCGGCGATGCTACCGCTCCGGCGCCCCCCGGCGACTGGTATGCCGACCGCATCTACCCGAAAGCCGAAATGGAACATTCGCGGCATGACATGATGAAGGAAAATGGGGGGCAGACTGTCGGGTTCATCAGCTTCAACCTCGCGGAATATCAGGCGCGCAAGGGCCGTGACGGCTTTCGATGGGACGGTGAGGCCTGGTATGGTGGCGATATCAACCGGCTGACGCTGAAGAGCGAAGGCGAGGCCGTTTTCGGCGAAGGGATCGAGGGTGCCGAGGTTCAGGCGCTCTACAGCCGAACGATCGGACCCTATTTCAATGCGCAGGCAGGTATCAGACAAGATCTTGGGCCTGGCCCCGATCGCACCTATGCAACGGTCGGCTTCGAGGGTCTTGCTCCCTATTGGTTCGAGGTCGAGGGCGCGCTTTTCCTCTCCAACAAGGGGGATTTGCTCGGCCGTCTCGAAGGATATTACGACCAGCGTATCACGCAGAAACTGATTTTGCAGCCGAGGGCGGAGCTGAATTTCGCCCTGCAGGATGTTCCTGAAACCGGCGTCGGCTCGGGCCTGTCCGACGTCGAGCTGGGTCTTCGCCTGCGCTACGAGATCGTGAAGGAGTTCGCACCCTATTTGGGCGTCGAGTGGGCGCGAAAGCTCGGCGATACTGCGCGCTTCGCGCGCGCGGCCGGTGAGGATCCGGGTGGCGTCAGCTTTGTGATGGGCGTGCGCACCTGGTTCTAGAAGTATCGAGGAGTGGCAACACGTCGAGGAGATATGCCGTGAAACCAGCCTATCGCAGCCTTGCGCTGCAGACCATTGTCAGTGGCATCATCATGTATCTGGTGATGTTCGTGATGATCGACCGCCTCTCGAGCTTCTACAACAACCTCAACATGTTCTATATGACGCTGATGATGGTGTCGCCGATGGTCGTCATCATGATCGTCGCAATGCCGGGCATGTTTTCGTCCAAGCGCTTCAACACACTGTTGCTGCTCGGATCGGCTGTCGCCTTCTTCGGGAGCTTCGCGCTCATCCGGACCCAGACGACGATCGGCGACACCGCCTTTTTGCGCTCAATGATCCCGCATCATTCGGGAGCGATCCTGATGTGCGAGCAGGCTTCGCTCAAGGATCCAGAAATTCGCGAACTGTGCCGCGGCATCGTCGCGGGACAGGCGGCCGAAATCGAACAGATGAAATCCATCCTCGCGAGGAAATGATATGACAAGTCCCATGACGCGCCGCAATCTTCTCGGCTTGGTGGTGGCCGGCTCGGGCATGGCGCTGGCGGCCTGTAACGCTTCGCCGGGATCCGTGCCGATCGGCGAGACGGAGGCCGCTCGTGAACCCCGTGCCGATGCTGCAAGCGCCAAGCGGATGCTCGTCTATCGCGATCCCGAATGCGGATGCTGCGAGGCCTGGGCCGATATCGCGCGCAAGGCGGGGTATGAGGTGACCGTCGAAAACCGGTCGGACATGACCGAGGTCAAGGCGCGTCACCACGTTCCCGAGCAGCTCGCCTCGTGCCACACGGCGGTCGTCGGCGACTATGCGATCGAAGGTCATGTGCCGATGCAGCATGTCGCGCAGCTGCTCCGGGACCGGCCCCGCGACATTTATGGGATCGCAGTTCCGGGCATGCCGCGCGGCTCGCCGGGTATGGAGATGCCCGATGGAAGCGCGGATGGATTCGAAGTCATTGCCTTTGGCCCGGATGGCAAGTCGATGGTGTTCGGCGCCTGATCGGCGACACGCTTTGCGACGAAGCAAGGGCTTGCGAGCCGGGAGAGAGGGACGCGGGCGCCATATATAACTTAATGGAATGACCCTCTCGTTTGTGGCGATGAGTCGTGATTATTTCTGGCCATGACCCAAGCGCAGCGATAGCCCGCTGAGGAAGCCGAGAGCTTTCGCAAATGGAGGGGACCCATGAGAAAATTTTTTCGCACGAGTGGCTCGATCGCCGCTGTCCTGGCCGCCTCGTCGGCCATGGCCGCCTTCGCGCAAGAGAATGGCGAGGAGGCATCGAAGCCGGGTGCATCGCAGGGCGAGATCATCGTGACCGGTACGCGGCGGAACGACCTAAAGGCTGCGGACTCGGCTCAGCCGATCGATATCATTACCGGCGCAGAACTGCTCGAAAAGGGCACGGCCGACATGAACGACCTCCTTCGCACCGAGGTTCCATCGCTCAACGTCCAGCGTCTCGTCAGCAATGACGGGGCCGTCTTCACCCGGCCCTTCTCGCTTCGCGGTCTGCCGCCGGACCAGACGCTGGTGCTCGTGAACGGCAAGCGGCGCCATCGCGGCGCGACGGTCCAGTTCACCAATGTTCCCTATATCCGGGGATCGCAGGGACCCGATCTTTCGGCGATCCCGTCGATCGCGATCGGCCAGCTCGAGGTGCTGCGCGACGGCGCGTCGGCGCTCTACGGATCGGATGCCATCGCCGGCGTGCTCAATTTCGGGCTGCGCCGTGACCGCGAGGGGGGCTTGCTGATCGCCCGCTACGGTCAATTCTACAAGGGCGACGGCGAGGATGTCCTCATCCAGGGCAATGTCGGGCTTCCCTTCACCGATGCCGGTTTCGTCAACATCAGCGGCGAATATGTAAACGCGAATACGACGTCGCGCGGCGTTCAGCGCCCCGACGCGCAGGCGCTCATCGATGCGGGCGTCGAGGGCGTCCCGGTCCCGGCGCAGCGCTGGGGTAATCCCGAGTCCGAAGCGGCCCGCATCTTCGTCAATGCCGGTATCGACCTGTCGGACGAGATGGAATTCTATACCTTCGGCAATTACAGCTGGAGCCGTGGGACGACGGCCTTCTTCTACCGCCATCCCGACACGAGCTTCATTTCTACCTCGATCCCGCTCACCAGCACTCCGGGGGGGCAACGCTTCAGCTTTCGCCAGCTCTATCCGGGCGGTTTTACGCCGGAATTCGGGGCCACGGTCACCGATGCCGCGCTCGCTGCCGGCCTCAAGGGCGAATTCTCGTCGGGCCTGACTTATGATCTCAGCGCCTCTTATGGGCAGAACCAAGCGTCCTACCGGATCGACAACACGGTCAATCCGTCGCTTGGGCTAAGCTCGCCGACGTCGTTCAAGCCGGGGCAACTCGAACAGCGCGAGCTCGCCTTCAACCTCGATCTCACCTACCCGATTGCCATCGGCACCGCCGATCCGCTGACCCTCGCCGGCGGCCTCGAATATCGGCGCGAGACATATGAGATTACCGCGGGCGATATCGCGTCGTGGCAGGTCGGCCCCTTCGCCTCGGTCGTCGACCCCGATACCGGGAACAGAGTGGGGCTCCCCGTCGGCTCAAACGGATTTCCCGGATTCAGCCCGATACAGGCCGGCGAGTTCGCGCGCCGCAACTGGGCCGCCTACACGTCGCTTGAAGGCAATCTCACAGAGGCGCTGCAATTCGGCCTCGCCGGTCGATACGAGAATTATTCGGATTTCGGCTCGAAGTTCACCTGGAAGGTGAACGCACGATATGATTTTTCCGACCTGTTCGCGGTTCGCGGCTCGGTCAATACCGGCTTTCGCGCCCCCACGCCCGGCCAGTCGAATGCCTCGCAGGTCCAGACCAATATCGACTCGGTCACGGGCGCGCCGCTGACGGCGGGCATCATCGCCCCCAATAATCCGGTGGCGCAATTCTTCGGGGCGACGCCGCTCCGGCCGGAAAAATCCTTCAACCTGGCGGGCGGCATCGTCGTGAAGCCGTCCAATCGCGTCACCTTCACGCTCGATTATTTCAACATCAAGGTCGAAGACCGGATCGCGGTATCGGGCAATTTCAACCTCACGCCGGCGCAGCGGGCGCAGCTTGCGGCGCTCGGCATTCCGGGCGGGGATTCCTTCCAGCAGGTGAGCTTCTTTACCAACTCCTTCGACAGCCGCACCCAGGGGGTCGACGCCGTACTGACCGTCGGCTTCGACCTCGGCGCAGGCAAGGCAACACTGGGCCTCAACGGCAATTATACGAAGACAGACGTCATCAAGGCTTCGCCGGTGATCACCGCCGACCGCGAGCGACTGCTCGAACTCGAAGGCTTCGTCCCCAAGTGGAAAGGCAACGCCTCCTTCAGCTATGAAGGCGAGCGCTTCGGCTTCCTCACGCGCGCGAACTATTATGGCAAATGGACCGACTATGGCGCGACCCCGGCGGCCGACCAGACCGGCGGCGCCGAACTGCTGGTCGATCTCGAGCTTTCCTACCGGGTCAACGACATGCTCAAACTCGCGGTCGGCGGCGAGAATATCTTCGACAACTACCCCGACCGCGAGGCGCGCCAATCGCAGATCAACAACGGGATCCAGTATCTCCGCTTTGCGCCGACGGGGTTCAACGGCGGCTTCTGGTACGTCCGCGCGACCGCTTCCTTCTGATCGGTGGCGCTGGGCGGGCGTGCGACGACTTTCGTCTTCAGCCGGCTTCGGCGCCGAACATCGCGTCGCGGTGGGCTTCGAGCATCGCGATGAAGGCGGCCGCAACTTGCGACATCGGCCGCAGCATCGGCGTGAAGAGCATATATTCGAAATGAACCTCCGGCGCGAAATCACGGACCGTAAGCCCCCGCTCAGCATAATCCGCGGCGGTTACGGGGTTGAGGATCGAACATCCGACGCCCTGCATGACCAGCGCGCAGATCGTCATTGCATATTGGGTTTCGATGACCATTTCGCGGTGGACGCCCGCGTCCTCGAAAATGCGGTCGATGCGGTGGCGCACGCCGTCTTCGAGCGCGAGCGAGATGAAGGGCTCGCCCTCGAGGTCCGCCGGCCGGATGACGTCCTTTGCGGCGAGGCGGTGCCCGGCGGGAAGGACGCAGGCACCGGGGCAGCGCAGAAAGCGCTCCATCCGGATGCCAGGCAACTCGCGCGCCGGCGTCGCCAGCCCGATGTCGAACTGCTGGTTCGCCATCCATTGCCGCACCGTGGACGAACTGCGTGTCTGCAGCTGAATGGTGACGCCGGGATGCGTCTCGCGAAACGCCGCGATCACGCGTGGCAGGAAGCTGACGGCAAGGGCGGGGAGCGCTGCGATCCGCAAGGTTCCGGTCGCCATGTTGCGGATGTCCTCGGCCACCCGCTTCAGCGCGGCGATGCCGGAAAAGCTACGCTCGACCTCGTAAAAAAAGGCATCGGCCTCGGGGGTCACGGTGAGCGCGCTGCCGCGCGAGCGCAGGAAGAGCTGAAAGCCGAGTTGATGCTCGAGATCGGCGAGCATCTTGCTCACCGCGGGCTGCGACAGGTTGAGCGACTGCGCGGCCTGGGTAACCGATCCCGAGACCATCACCGCCCGGAATGCTTCGAGGTGACGCAGGTTCATCGCACATCGCTCCTTATAGCTATTCTTTATGGCATTAGCATTGAAAGCTTCCATTATGAATAGGTCGCGCGCGCCGCGCTCTCTGCTTTCTGCCCTACTCGCCGCGGGCGCCCTGCTACTGGGCGGCTGCGGCGGCAAGCCTGCGGGCTCTGGCGAACATGAGGTCGCCGCTGCGGCGAAAGGTTCGACCCTCGCGCGAATCCGGGCGCGGGGAACGCTCAATTGTGCCGTCCACACGGGACAGCTCGGCATGTCCTATCTCGACCAGCGCGGACGCTGGCAGGGGTTCTTCGTCGATTACTGCCGGGCGCTCGCCGCCGCCGTTCTGGGCGATGCGCGCAAGGTCCGCTTCATGCCGGTTGCCTCGAACAAGCGCTTCACGATCGTGCAGACGGGCGAAGCCGACGTCCTGTCGCGGACGACCACATGGACGCTGACGCGCGACACCGATCTCGGGGTGAATTTCGTCGGCATCATGTATTATGACGGGCAGAGCTTCCTTGTGCCGAAACGCTCGGGCGTGCGGCTTCCGGCGGATCTCGACGGCGCGTCGATCTGTATCACCAAGGGGACGACATCCGAACTCAACACCGCCGAATATTTCGAGCGCAAGGGGCTCCGCTTCCAATCGGTCGTCTTCGAGAATCCCGAGGAAGCGAAACTCGCCTTCTTCGCGGGGCGATGCGACGCGATGACCACCGATGCCTTCACGCTGACGGTGATCCGCCTCGCCGATACGGCAACGCCGGGCGATTATGTCGTGCTGCCCGAACGGCTCACCAAGGAACCGGTCGGGCCTGTCGTGCGCAGCGACGACGAGCAATGGTTCGAGATCAACAAATGGGTCCTGAACGCGCTGTTCGCCGCCGAGGAAATGGGAGTCACCCGGGAGAATGCGGCGCGGATGCGTTCAACCTCCCCCGATCCCGAGGTCCGCAAGATGCTGGGCGGCCTGCCGGGATTCGGCAAGTCGCTCGGCCTCGACGATGACTGGGCGTATCGGGCGATCCGGGAGACGGGCAATTATGGCGAAATCTTCGACCGCCACATCACCCCGCTCGGTGTCGAACGCGGGCAGAACAGGCTATACCGGGACGGCGGGCTGATCTTCCCGTTGCCGATGCGATGACCCCCGTTCGGCGACGATCTGCCATCGCCGCGCTGCCCTGGCTGCTTTTGGCGGGAGGGCTGGCGGCAAGCTACGCCTTGTTCATGACACTCACCGACAATCTCGCCGACCGGAATATCCGGACGGGGTTCGGTTTCCTGTTCGACCGGGCGGGCTTTGCGATCGGCGAAACGCTGATCGCATACGCGCCGGGCGACTCCTATGCCGCTGCGTTGTCGGTGGGGCTGCTCAACACGCTCCTGATCTCGGCGCTCGGCATCATTTTCTCGACCCTGTTCGGCCTCGCAATCTGTATGGCGCGCCTGTCGTCCAACTGGCCGTTTGCGAAGCTTTCCGGCCTCTATATCGAACTGGTCCGCAACATCCCGCTGCTGCTCCAGATGTTCGTCTGGTACGCCATATTGCTGTTCGGGTTGCCGGGTCCCGCCGCAGGATCCGTCGGTGCGTTCGATCTCGACAATCGGGGGTTGCATCTCCCCGCACTTGTGCTCTCCGATCCCGGCAGGCTCGCCTTGCTGACCGCGATCATCGCGGTGGCGATCCTCTTCGGCGCCGTCGGGCGCCAGCGCGTTCGGGTGCGCACCGCGCTGGCGCTGGCTGGCATCGCCTCGCTTTCGTTCATCCTGTGGGGCGGGGTCGATCTGCCGCGGGCGGGGCGTTTCGGAACGGTCGGCGGCCTCTCGCTCTCGACCGAATTTCTGACGCTGGTTGCCGGGCTTTCGGTCTACGCTTCGGCCTATCTGGCCGAGATATTCCGCGGCGCCATTCTCGCGGTGCCCGCCGGGCAGCGCGAGGCGGCGAGGGCGCTCGGCCTGTCGCCCGCGCAGACGATGGGACGGATCGTCCTTCCGCAAGCCTTGCGCGTCGCGATACCGCCGATGACGAGCTGGCATCTCAATACGATCAAGAACAGCTCGCTGGGGGTGGCGATCGGATATCCCGAATTTGTTTCGGTCGTCGATACCGTCATCAGCCAGACGGGGCAGGCCATCGAGGGCGTCGGTCTGATTGTGGCGACCTTCCTCCTACTTTCGCTTTCCTTGTCCTTCGTCACCGGCCGCTATGCCCGCCGTCTGGGCTGGAGTGTCGCCGGACAGCCGGGCCGGAGTGCCGAGGCACCCCGTCTTGAACCCTTCCCCTTGCGCCGGATGGCCGACTGGCCCGCATGGATGCGGCGCAATCTGTTCGGGGGCGGAGGGCAGTCTGTCCTGACGCTCGCCATTTTTGTTCTGGCGGCTCTGGCCATCGGCAAGGGGCTGTCGTGGCTGTTGCTCGATGCGACCTTCGCCGGCGGGGCGATCGAATGCCGGTTGGCCAGCGGCGCGTGCTGGCCCTTCCTGCGGGAAAATGCGCGGCTCATCCTGTTCGGCACCTATCCCGAAGCCGAGCAGTGGCGCGCCGCCGCAGCAGCGGCGGTACTGCTGCTGTCCCTCGCGCTGTCCTTCGTCCCGCGCTTTTGGGGCCGTCGCCTCGGGCTGGTCTGGGTCGGCGCTATTCTGGTCGCTGTGCTCTTGTTGCGAGGCGGGTTCGCGGGGCTCGTGCATGTGCCCATGGAAAAATGGAGCGGCCTTCCGGTCACGCTTCTGCTCGCCAGCATCGCGGTGGTCGGCGCATTTCCGCTGGCGATTGTCCTCGCATTCGGTCGCAGGTCGTCGCGGCGCACGCTTCGCTGGGCGAGCACCGCCTTCATCGAGCTCGTTCGCGGAACCCCGCTGATCGGCGTGCTGTTTCTCGCCGCGGTGATGTTCCCGCTGTTCGTTCCCGCCTATCTTTCGATCGACAGCCTGCCGCGTGTCCAGATCGCGCTCCTCTTCTTCACCGCCGCCTATATGGCCGAGGTCATCCGGGGCGGCCTGCTCGCGGTATCGGCCGGGCAGGGCGAGGCCGCGCAGGCGCTCGGCCTGAGCAAATGGCAGGCGCGGCGGCACGTCCTGTTGCCGCAGGCGCTCAAGGTCAGCGTGCCGGGTCTGGTCAACACCTCGATCAGCGAGGTGAAGAATACCACCCTCGTCCTGATCGTCGGCGTCTTCGATGTGTTGCAGACGACGCGCCTTTCCTACGTCGAGGCGCAATGGCGACCCTATTTCGCCGAAGCCTATCTTTTCACCGGGACCATCTTCTTCCTCCTCTGCTTCTCCCTGTCCCGGCTCAGCATGAAGATCGAACGGAAATTATCCTATGCATGAACAAGACCCAGCATCGCCCCGCGAGCGGGCTGAACCCGCCGGGGGCGCCTGGCAGGATCCAACCCGCGCCGTTCACGCCGGCCCGCGCGCGAGCGATCAGCGGGGTCTCATCAATCCTCCCGTCGATCGCGCCTCGACGATCATCTACGACAGCGTCGAAGCCTATATGGATCGCCACCGGGGGCTTTATGACGAGGTCATCTACGGCCTGTATGGCACGCGCACGACCTTTGCGCTCGCTGAGGCCGTCGCCGAGCTCGAGGCCGGCTATGCGACGGTCATCACCTCCTCGGGAACAAGCGCGATCGCGCTCACCCTCACGGCGTTTGCGGGCGCGGGCGATCATCTGCTCGTCGCCGACTGCGTCTATGGGCCGACCCGAAAATTCCTGACCGATGTGCTCGCGCGTTTCGGGGTCGAGGTCGAATATTTCCGGCCCGATATCGGCGCGGAGATAGCTGACCTGTGCCGCAGCAACACCCGCCTCATCTATATGGAGACCCCGGGCTCGCAGACATTCGACATGATCGACGTGCCGGCGATCGCGGCGGTCGCGCGCGGCCGTGGCATTTTGACGGCGGTCGACAACACCTGGGCGACGCCGCTCTTCTTCAAGCCGCTGGCTCATGGCGTCGATGTCTCGCTCGCGTCGGCGACCAAATATCTCTCGGGGCACTCCGATTGCCTGCTCGGCACGATGACCGCGGGCAGCGAGGCCATCTATCGCCACCTCAAGGATGCGGCGGCGCGCTGGGGCAATTGCGCGAGCCCCGACAATTGCTATCTGGTCCACCGGGGCATCCGGACGCTCGACGCGCGTCTCGAGCGCCACCAGCGCACCGCGTCGACCCTGATCGACTGGTTTCTGTGTCAGCCCGAGGTGGTCGCGGTTCGCTATCCGGCTCACCCCGCCGATCCGGGCCACGCGATCTGGAAGCGGGACTTTGCGGGGGCGTCGGGATTGTTCGGCGTCCAGCTCGATCGTCTCTCCCCGCCGGAGACCAGCGCATTCTTCAACAAGTTCTCGCTATTCCAGCTTGGGTCGAGCTGGGGCGGTTTCGAAAGCCTTGCGGTCCCCGCGTGGCCGGCGCCGATCCGCGACTTTCCGAATGGCGAGGCCGAAGGTGCGCTGATTCGTATTCATGCAGGGCTGGAGGCGCCCGACGATCTAATCGCCGATCTCGATGCGGCCTTCGGGCGGGTGCGGATGATGCGGAGCGGAAAGCGGGCGTCATGACGGACGCTTCGATTCCGGCGGCTGTCAGTCTGCGGCAGCTCGAAAAATATTACGGCGGCTATCACGCGCTTCGTTCGATCGACCTCGATATCGCGCCGCGCCAACGCGTTGTGATTTGCGGTCCCTCGGGCTCCGGTAAGTCGACCCTGATCCGCTGCATGAACATGCTCGAAGCGCCGGACGCCGGAGAGGTGCTGATAGAGGGCGTCAGGATAAACCGGGTGTCCCGCGATGCTGCCGCGGCGCTCCGTGCGGTCGGCATGGTTTTTCAGCAGTTTAATCTGTTTCCGCACAAGACGGTGCTCGAAAATTGCACCCTCGCGCCCGTCCTCGTCGGCGGCGTCGCGGTCGAGGATGCCGAGGCGCGGGCCATGTCCTATCTGGACAAGGTCCGGATCGCAGATCAGGCGAGCAAATATCCCGGGCAGCTTTCGGGCGGGCAGCAGCAGCGAGTAGCCATCGCGCGTGCGCTGGCGATGGAACCCCGGATTCTCCTCTTCGACGAACCGACATCGGCGCTCGATCCCGAGATGATCAAGGAGGTGCTCGATGTGATGACAGCGCTGGCCGGCGAGGGGCGGACGATGGTGTGCGTGACGCACGAGATGGGATTCGCGCGCGAGGCAGCCGATCGCATTCTTTTCATGGACCAAGGGCAAATTGTCGAGGACGCGAGGCCGTCCGACTTTTTTGCGGCTCCCAAAAGCGAACGCGCACAGACATTCCTTGAACAGATACTTTCGCACTGAGCAGTCGCTTGTGAGCGGCCCCGAATGGCTTCGATCTGCGTCCCCTGTCATTTCATGAGCAAGTCGAAGGGGAAGGCGGTCGGCTCCTTGCGCGAATGGGCCGGACCCTGCAAAAAAATTTCAAAATCGATGAGGGGTGAGGCGTCGGCATGCGTATTAGACAAGTATGATGCGCGCCGAATTTGGCATTTAACTAATTGATATATTTCGATAAATTCCTGTTGACCTGTATATACATTTAATGCTCTCTGAGGGAAATCGGCCAACCAACAGGGGGTTTCGCTATGATGATCAGAACATTTTTGCTCGCCAGCGTCGCGGCAGTCGCGGTCTTGGCAACGCCGGCACTTGCGCAGGACGAATCGTCAGGGCAGCCGCCCCTGGCCACCGACGCGCCGAATGGTTCGGACATCGTCGTGACGGGTTCACGCATCCGCCGCCAGGACCTCGCGGGCGTCGGACCCGCCACGGTCGTCTCGGCTGAGCAGATCGAGAATACCGGGATCGTCAACATCGAAACGGTATTGCAGCGCCTTCCCGCCAATGCAGGCTTTGCGGGCAACCAGACCTCGGCCTATTGGACAAGCAACGGCTATGGCACGGCGCAGGTGAACTTGCGCGGGCTTGGCATCAAGCGCACGCTCGTGCTGCTTAATGGTCGCCGTCTCGTGGCAGGCGGCACCGGCGCGAACTCGTCGCCGGACCTGAACATGATCCCGGTCGTAGCGCTGGCACGTACCGACGTGCTGAAGGACGGCGCGTCGGCAATTTATGGCGCGGACGCGATGGCGGGTGTTGTCAACCTGGTCACCCGGACCGATTATGAAGGTCTTGGCCTGAGCGCGCGCTATGGCATCACGGGCGAGGGCGACGGTTCCGATTTTTCCGCCGACCTGATCTGGGGCATCCGCAATGATCGTGGTGGTGTCATGATCGCCGCGACGTATCAGAAGACCAGCGCGGTCAATATGGCGACGCGCGCGCCCTGTTCGCTCGCTGAGGTCACGCCAGGTTCGCTATCGTGCGTCAACAGTGCCTCGACGATCGGCGGCCGCGCCGTGTTGCCCAACGGGCAACAAATCAACTTCAATCAAACTCCCGGCGGCGATGGCGACTTCTTCGAGCCGTACAGCGCGGCGAAGCATAATTTCAATTCGGCGCCCTTCCTCAACGCGGTCAGCCCCGTCGAACGCATCAGCACGGCCTTCTTCGTCGACTATGACCTCAGCGACAGCATCGAGGCTTTCGGCGAGTTTCTCTATACATTCCGCAAATCCAATCAGATTGCGACGCCGGGCACGCTCCGCAACCTGTCCATTTCGGCGAGTAATCCGACCAACCCAACCGGGCAGGACATCGTGCTCATCCAGCGCCGGCTTGCCGAACCAGGGCCGCGTCAATTCTTCCAGGAAACTGATACCTGGCAGGGTACGTTCGGCCTGCGCGGAAAATTGTCCAACGATTGGGCGTGGGAAGTCGCGGGGGCATTCGGACGCAACACGGCGATCGACGGATCGACCAACATCGCCAACCTCGAACGCATTCGCAACTCGATCGACCCGAGCAAGTGCAGCGTGACGGTTGGAGCTGCGATCCCCTGCGCTGACTATCTGGGCGCCGGCGACCTGACCCCCGAGGTTCTCGACTATATCCTTTTCACCTCGCGCGATCGCGGCGGCAACGAACTGGCGACGGTCACCGCCGATCTCAACGGCAGCCTGTTCAACCTTCCAGCTGGCCCCGTCTCCTTTGCGACAGGGGTCGTCTATCGCAAGGAAAAGGGCTGGCGCGATCCCGATCCGCTGACCGTGCTCGGTATTGCCAACACGAACCAGCAGGATCCGATTTCGGGTTCGACCACGGCGAAGGAAGCCTATCTCGAGCTGTCCGTGCCGATTCTCGCGGGCAAGCCTTTCTTCGAGGCGCTGACGCTGGACGGCGCGGTGCGCTATTCGGACTATAATCTGTTCGGCAGCGACTGGAATTACAAGGCCAGCCTCGACTGGATGATCAGCGACAGCTTCCGCCTGCGCGGGACCTATGGCACCGGCTTCCGCATTCCCAACGTGCCCGAACTTTACGGCGGCGTATCGGAAGGCAATCTGACCACCACCGATCCCTGTTCGCGCTATTCGACGAGCGGTAATGCGACGCTGATCGCCAATTGCCAGGCGTCGGGTGTTCCCGCCAACTATGTGCAGCTCGGCACGACGATCCTCACCACGGTCGGCGGCAACGAGAATCTGAAACCCGAAAGCTCGACGACCTGGACCGTCGGCACGGTGATCTCGCCCAAAGGGCTGGTTCCCGGTCTGTCGCTGACGGCCGACTGGTTCGACATCAAGATCAAGGATGCGATTCGCGCCATCCCCGGATCGACCAAGCTGTCGATATGTTATGCGAGCCAGAATCTGTCGCACCCTTTCTGCGACGATTTCACGCGCAGCCCGCTGACGGGCGAAGTGACCTTCCTATCCGCGCAGCCGATCAATACAGGGCGCGAGGAGATGAATGGCCTCGATCTGGGGCTCGTCTATGCGGGCGGCATCGGCAGCGTGAACATCTCGCTCGACGTCAACCTGACTTATCTCAACAAATATGTCGTTCTGCCGTTCCCCGGCGGCGACCCGATCGATTTCGACGGCTTCATCGGCGGCGGCAATGGCGGCTATCCCAAATGGCGCGGCTATGGCGTGCTGACCGCCGAGAAGGATGGCGTCAGCGCCACCTGGTCGACCCAATGGATCGGCAAGGCGACCGACTTCAATGCGGCGCCCGGCGAAATCGGCTACAGCACGCCGAACGTCTTCTACCACAATCTCCAGGTCGCCTTCGAGATTGACGAGAAGACGCGCTTCCAGGTCGGCGTCGACAATGTCTTCGATCGCAAGGCGCCCTATATCCAGAGCTTCACCGATGCGAACACCGACACGATGACCTACGATCTGCTCGGACGGCGCTTCTATGTCGGTTTCCGCACCGCCTTCTGAGGAACCAGGAGATGGCGATACGTTGGCCGCTGCTCGTTCGGCGAACGCATAAATGGCTGGCGCTGGTCGTGGGTGTCCAGGCTTTGCTCTGGACGTTGACCGGCTTCTACATGGTGGTCGTTCACATCGACACCATCCACGGCGATCATCTGGTGCGCTCCCCGGTGGCCCAGCCCTTCGACCTCGATGGCCTCGCAGCGCCGTCGAAGGTCGTCGCGGCCGCGCCGGGGGTGTCCGAAATCCGTCTCCAGCGCTTTTTCGGCCAACCGGTCTGGCGCGCCGAGACCCCTGAAGGCGCGCGCCTGTTCGACGCGCGTTCGGGTGCGCCGCTGCCTGCCCTGACCGAGTCCCAGGTCCGCGAACAGGCACGGCGCATCTACACGGGTGACGGCAAGATCGTCTCGGTGCGACTTTTGACCGAGGCACCTCAGGAAATGCAGGCGCGCAAGCCACCATATTGGCAGGTCGAGTTCGAAGGCTGGAACCGGCCGACGCTCTATCTGTCGCCGGCGACGGGTGAGCTCATCTCGCGCCGCCACGCGCTGTGGCGCGTTTTCGACTTCGCGTGGATGCTGCATATTATGGACTATGACGAGCGGACCGACGTCAACAATCCGCTGCTCCGCGTCGCGGCCTGGAGCGCCTTTGCGATGGCGCTCTCCGGCGCTTGGCTGCTGATCTGGTCTTTCAAACGCCGCAAAAGGAAGCAGGCATGAAACGCATCCGGCTGACCCCGCTCTTTTTCCGGCGTATCCATAAATGGGTGGGGCTGATCCTCGGTCTGCAGTTCCTGCTCTGGGCGCTCAGCGGTTCGGTGATGGCGCTGCTCGACAAGGACAAGGTCGGAGGGCACGGCGGCGGCATGTCGCACGCGCACGCGCTGCCCGCCGGCGAATATTTCGATGTCGCCGCCCTACCGCGCGGCGAACCCGTCACTGGCGTGGTTCTGCGCGATCTCGGTGCGCGGCCGGTCTATGAGGTCCGCGCCGCCGGGGGCACACGCCTTGTCGATGCGACGAGCGGCGAGGATATTCGGGTCGACGAGCAGGTCGCCCGCGATGTCGCGGCGATGATGAACGAGGCGCCGATCCGCAACGTAAGTGTGCTCGCCAAACCCAATCTTGAATCGCGCGACCATGAAGGCGCGATGTGGCGCGTCGATTTCGCGGACGCCGAAAACAGCAGTGCCTATGTTTCGCTCGACACCGCCCGTTTCCTGGTGATGCGTGGCGATACCTGGCGGACATGGGACTTCTTCTGGATGCTCCACAATATGGATTATATCAACCGGAAGAGCTTCAATCATCCGCTGATCATCTTCGTCGCCTTCGGCGTACTCTGGCTTTCCGGAACCGGCTTCTACCTGCTGTTCAAAAGCTTCAGTCGCGCCGATTTCCGCTGGCTACGCCGTCGCAAACCTGTGGTTGTCGCTCGAACCAGCTGATCGGCGTCAATCGTCGATCGAGAAGGCGGCCGACAGTTCGAACCGGGTGCCGGGGTGTGTCAGCCAGGCATGCGACACGAGACGCGACCGGCTCCATGTCCGGCGCGTCATCTGGAGTACCGGTTCGCTCGCGGACAGCCCTAACATGCCGCGCATTCGTTCGTCGGGCATCGTCGCACAGACACGGTGCTCGACCCGTTCGAGCGGCGCGATGCACGTCAGATATTCGTTCGGTGTCATCCGTGTGAAGTCGAGCGTGCCATAATCGGGCGCGATCGACGCGAGGACGAAACGCTCCTCGATCTGAATCGGGAATTCGGCCTCGTGATGGACGATGATCGAATGGAATAATTTGGTCCCTACCGAAACTTCGAGCAGCGCCGCCGTGTCGACATTGGCGCGCTCTTCCCGGTTCTGGATCACGCGGGCACGATAGGCATGACCTCGCTCGCGGATTTCCTCGGCGATGTTGCGGATTTCGATCATCTGGCCGATCGGCCTCGGCTCCGCGATGAACGAGCCACTTCCAGCGCGCCGCACGACAACTCCGGCAGCCTGTAGCTCGCGGAGAGCACGATTCGCCGTCATGCGCGAAACGTCGAATTGTTGAACTAGTTCTGCTTCCGAGGGAACACGGTCGCCTGGTTGGAGGCGACCATCGCGAACGGCGTCGGAAATACTCTGCTTGATAACAACGTAGCGTGGTGTCGATTCATCACCGGCATGGTCGAGGGAAGGCATTGCCTCTCGGGGCTTGGGCATTGAAACTTTGGGCTTCCGAGTGGGCGAAGGACTCATAGGTCGTCTATACAACTTCACGGTTTCCCAGCTAGTTAAAAGAGAAGGCTGCCAATCGTCGATGTCGCAACGAAATGACGAGCGTCCTTGTCCGCTCGTCGAGCGCAGCGGCGTGCTCCTTTTTTTCAAAGAAACCTGGCTCGGCAAAGGTGGCCGGGGAACATCGCGATGGCAAAATCAGGCCGGCTGCTCCCTGTGTCTGTTTCGTCGACCGGCTCATAGGCTGCTTCTAATATATTGCTGGTCTGGGCGACCACATACCCGCCGGCTGAGAAGCCTATGACACCAATCTTATGGGGACCGATCTTGAGTTCGTCGGCGCGCGAGCGGACCAGGCGGATCGCACGCTGCGCGTCCTGTGGTGCATGGAGGTGCTTGATGGGCCGCTTTACATTGCCGCTAGCACCAATCCGCGGAGCGGTTTGTGTACCGGCCAATTGAGTTGAGAAGACAGTGAGACTAGTTGGAGGCATGGATGATATATCGGGCAACGAGCGGCCATCTGTTCGCGCTGGCAGTGCCCGCGAAGTATTTGCGGCCTTCCTGAAGCTCGGGGTGACGTCGATTGGTGGGCCGATTGCACATCTGGGCTATTTTCGTGACGAGCTTGTCATCCGTCGTCGCTGGATCGACGACAGCGGTTTTGCCGAGTTGCTGGCGCTCTGTCAGTTCCTTCCTGGCCCCGCCGCGGCGGCGGGGATGCTGGTTCTGGCGTCGCCTGTGACGCAGATCGGATTCATTGCGCTTGGCGCTCTTTCCGGGCTGCTTGTTTGCACGCCGAAAGTCCGGTCCAGCATAGGGAATGGCGGGTGGATTCCGACGCGCAGAGCCAGTTTCCTGATGCTGACGGGGGCTGCCACTATTCTTCTCCTTCTCCCGGTTGCCGGGCGGGGCGGCTCGCTCTTCGAGCTTGCGGGTATTTTCTATCGCGCCGGGGCGCTCGTATTTGGGGGCGGTCACGTCGTTCTGCCGTTGCTCCACGCTGAACTGGTCCCGGGTTTCGTGGACGATACGGCTTTCCTGACCGGTTATGGCGCGGCGCAGGCTCTGCCAGGACCATTGTTCGCACTGTCGGCCTATCTCGGAGCCGTCGGCTCACCGGATGCGCCACTCGCAGGCGGACTGATCGCCATCGTCGCAATTTTTCTGCCAGGGCTGTTGCTCGTCGCGGGCGCGTTGCCGTTTCGCGCGGCGATCGCAAAAAATACTCGCGCGCAGGCCGCGATCATGGGGGTCAATGCGGTCGTCGTCGGCATTCTGGCGGCCGCGCTTTATGACCCGCTCTGGACGTCCGGCGTAAAATCTTTCGCCGATGCTCTAATAGTGCGCGTCGGATTGCTGATTGTGCTGCGATTTCGCTGCCCTCCGCTCGCGCTCGTTGCTGGGACCGTTGGAGCCGCGCTGGCACTTGCAGTCATATAGTTGCGATACATAATCTCGGACGCGAATCTGGCGCGAACAAGCTCGGAGATGAAATAATGGGGATGGCGCATCCCTGCGGTACGAATGGCGGTTGATGGCTGCTCGGCATTTTACCCAGCTGTGCCGGCATCATCCGGTCTCGCAAAAGATGCGAGATTTGCCGCCGGACCAGATGATTTTGCGCTGGATCTATCGCTCCCTGTAATCGGGCAGCAACGGCGCGTCTGCGGCAATCGGATGCCGCTCGAGATCCACTATCAATGCCTTCATCTTATCAATTTCCCGAACCTGCGCCTCGATGATGCCATCGGCGAGCTTGCGGACCCTGGGATCGCGAATCTTCGCCCGTTCGCTGGTCATGATGGCGATCGAATGATGCGGGATCATCGCCTTCATGTAGGAAACATCGTCGACGGTTTGCTGGCTGCGAACGAGCCATAACGAGGTTGCGAAGACGATCAGGCTGGCGGCCACGATGATCGCATTCATTCGGCGGTTATTGTACATCGACCACATGAAGCCAAGCATGATGATGGCCATCACGGCGCCCATATAGACCGCCATCCAGGTTCTCGTCTGGCTGTAGTAAATATGATCGAGTGCGTAGCTGTTCAGATACATCAGGCCGAACATGACAATGGTCGACGTCGCGATCATCGCCGCAAACCGGCCGTAGCTCGATCCATGCTTTTTCATGTCGCCGTTCATGGCTCTTGCTCCTTTCGTATGATGCGGCAAAGCAATTCCGATTGCGGGTTATGGAATGAATGCCGGACGACCGAACTCTGTTCCCTTTCGGCGATCATTCTTCACCGCGAGTCGCGTCCTGGTGGGCCAGTTCTCGATCCGCGAAGTTCTTCCAAATGCTGACCGATCTTGCCGGATTCCAGTCTGAACACTGACGGATGGCTAGTGGCCAATGGCTGTGATCCTGGCGCATCTCGTTTACAACGAGAGGGGTGACCAATGAGTAAGGGCATTTATCTCATTCGAGGAGTCGGCGGCGGACCTGCTCCTTTTCAGCGTGGCGTTTACGCTGCCAGATCAGTGGTTCGAAGCATTGCTGCGCCGCGACGGAGCAGGCGATCGATTTCGTTCGACGTCCGCTGCACAGCCAACTTCAGAGCTTCGTCGATGTGGACATAGTCTTGCGTGACATTCTGCGACGCATGGCCGAGCATGGCGCGGATCGTAAGTTCGGAAAAACCAAGATCGCCGGCGACGCTGCCGAACGTGTGCCGAAGCGTATGCGGAGTGACGCCCTTTATTCCCGCAAGACCGCAAACCCGTTTGAGGCATTCGCTAACGGCGGTGAAGGGCCCGCTTCCCACTGCCGATGGAAACATGTGGGGATTGCCGGCAATGCCGGCTTGCGCGACGAGTACTCGGATCGCGGCAGGCCCGATGGCGCGAATTTGCGCGCCGCCTTTCGTGTCCGGAAAGGCCACATATCCACGATCTGCATGTAGCCAGTCGTGATGCATAGCCTGCGCTTCCTGTCGGCGATATCCAGTCAGCAGCAAGGTTCGCAACACGCCGAGCGCAACCGGATTCTCGCCATTGATCTCGGCGTAGGCAATCGCCTTCCCGAGCAATTCGAGTTCCGTGACGCTAAGCCGCCGCGTCTTCTTTTTCCCGGCAAGCTTTCTTGCGCCATGCGTCGGGTGAACCTCCAGCAGGCCCTTGTGCTTGGCATGCGCGATAATCGCCTGAAGAGTGCCAACGCACCGCCCGGCAACACCGGGGCCACCGGTCGCTTTGCCGCCACGTCCTCCGGTTCGCGGCTTCGCGGTCTTTCCGTTCTTCACGTCTGTCTGCATCTGCTCGACATCTGCGATCTTCAGATGCTTGACCACGCGCTTTCCGAGCAAGGGAATGATGTGGGTCCGAATACGACTATCGTCCATGTCGAGCGATGAAGACTTAATGGGAAGGTTCTTCCGGCCGAGAATGTTTCCGGCGCGGGCTTCCGTGATATACCAATCACACATCTCCGCGACCGTCATCGCATTGCGCGACTGACGAGCGTCATCGGCCGGATCTTGTCCGACTATGACGGCGGCCAGTTTGAGCCGGGCCAGATCGCGCGCCTGTTCAACCGTGAGAACGCCGAAACGGCCGAGGTTCATCCGGCGCTGAATGCCCTCTGCATTGCGGTATTGAACGATGAAGGTCTTCAGGCCCGATGGGAGAACGCGAAGTCCGAATCCTTTAATCTCGGTGTCCCAATAGATGAGCTGTTTCGAGGCCGGCGAAATGACCGCGTCGATCGTGCGTTTTGTCAACTTGCTCGTCGGCATGCTATTAATCCCCTTGCTGACAAAATCTCGGATCGAGCCATTGTCAGCAAATTGTCAGCGCTGTACGGTGTTTCAGCGGCTAGGCGAGGATAGGGCGTCGTAGGATAGATATCAAGAAAAGAAGCAATTATAGGGCGATAGCGTAGAAAAAGAAGAAGCCGAAGCGAATCGCGTTCAAGTTGCCAAGGTTGGGGTCGAGGGTTCGAATCCCTTCGCCCGCTCCATCGCCGTTTGTACGGCGTGCCTCTCCAAACTACTCGATCATACGACTGAGATGGGCTTTAAAACCCTGTTGTCTCCAGCAAATTTGGGACGAAGGTTTGGGTCCGAACGCGAGTGTTTGAGCAGCCGACTTAAAAATATAGGAAAATCATAGCGCTATACGCGTATTACGTCGCATGCGAGGCAAATTCTGTCTCCACATAGTCTCCATATGACTCAGTTTCGGGGTTGTCCGCTAGGCGCCTCATCTCGGCCATTTGCGGCGTGCATCCCGGCGCCAGAAAGCGGACATTATATATGCTGCCCCAAGCGACCGAAAAGTTGGACGCTGGAGACTGTCCGGACTCGCGCTTCAACGCCGAGGATGCGCCGATCTTCCAGATCGCCGACATCGGGCTGGTTGGGGACCTCTTCGATATCGTACCGGATTTGACCCGAAAGATCTGAGTGATGGCGCTGCCCGTCCTAAGGAAAGCAATTCGCAGGCAGGGCGAGCACCACCTATTGCCTTCCTATTCGCGCTGATGGATTTGCGTCGCGCCGTCCGGTTCTGGTTTCGCGGATCACGGGATGGCGCGCCTGGCGGCACTGCGCCGCCGTCGATCGATGCGAACGACTTGGCGCTGCCGGAACGGACGTCCTCGCCGATGGCAATCCCGATTTTTCGCGCGGTCTGGATTGCAAGTCTCGTCTCGAATTTCGGGGCTCTCATCCAGCTCGTCGCGGCAGCGTGGATGATGACGATCTTGACGGCGTCGCCGGTCCTGATTGCGCTTGTGCAATCATCGACGACTCTGCCGCTCGTCCTTCTGTCGCTGTGGTCCGGGGCGGTGGCGGATAACCTCGACCGCAGGATCATATTGATCGTGGCCCAGCTGTTCATGCTGGCGACGTCGCTGTTGCTTGCGCTTGTTGCGTGGGAAGGCGGACTCACCCCCTCGATCTTGCTGCTTTTCACCTTCGCTATCGGCTGCGGCACCGCGCTCAACTCTCCCGCTTGGCAAGCATCCGTCAGCGACATGGTACCTCGCTCCGAGCTTCCCGCCGTCGTCGCGTACAACAGCATGGGTTTCAACATGGCGCGAAGCTTCGGGCCCGCGGTTGGGGGTGCGATCATCGCGGCCTGGGGCGTCGCCGCTGCATTTCTGATCAATGCCCTATCCTATATGGGGCTGATCGCCGTGCTGATCCGTTGGCGTCCGCCTCGCGTCGAGCGTTTGCTGCTGAGGGAGCCGATCGGATCGGCGATGCGTGCAGGGATACGCTACGTGCTAATGTCGCCCGCGCTGAGCGGATTGATGGCCCGCGCTGCATTCTTCGGAGTTGGCGCCGCTGCAATCCCCGCGCTTCTGCCGATTGCGGCAAAGAATTTTGCCGGAAGCCCCTGGGCTTATGGCCTGTTGCTGGGAGCGCTCGGGGGCGGCGCAGTCGTCGGCGCAAGCGTTCCTCCCTCGGCTAGACGGCGTTATAGCGCGGAGGCATCGGTGACGAGCGCCACGTTCGCGGTTGGCATGGGCACGATTGTTTTCGCGGTCAGTGAGGCATTGCTTTTGAGCTGCGCCGCTATCTTCGTCGTCGGGGCAGGGTGGCTCGTGACGCTCTCGACCTTCAATGTAACGGTGCAGCTTGCAGCTCCCCGTTGGGTCGTGGCGCGCGCGCTTGCGATTTACCAGACGATGGCGTTTGGCGGCATGACCGTGGGCAGCTGGTTGTTCGGCTGGATCGCGGAGCGCGCGAGCATAGAAACTTCGCTGGTCGCGGTCGGCCTCGTAATCTTGGCGTGTCTCGCCGGCGGACATTATCGCCCGCTTCGGGAGACCGAGGCGCGGGTCTCGATCCACTCGACAGCTGGCGCGAGCCGCGCATGGCGATCCCGGCCACAGCGCGAACCGGTCCGATCCTCATCGCGATCGAATATCGGGTCTCGCCAGCATGCGAGGCGCGGTTCCTGCGAGCTATCGCGGAACGCCGCCGTGTCCGGCTGCGGGATGGAGCGCGCGACTGGGAGCTGGTACAGGATCTTGCGAACCCCGAAATCTGGGTCGAGCAGTTTTTTGTTGCGACATGGGTGGAGTATGTCCGGCACAATCAGCGCCGCACCAAGGCGGATGCCGGGAACTGGGCCGAGCTGCGCTCATTCTCCGTAGGCGATGACGGGCCGCGCGTCCGGCGCTTCGTCAAGCGCGCGGCGGGGCGTTAAGCGAGAAAGGTGGCGGCGGTTTCTTGCCTTCGTCACGGCAGCCTATCACCCGGCCGCGGGGCAGTTCGAGAAACATAGAGGACAACGGCCGCATCGTTGCACGGATACGCTAGTGCAGAGGCTGTCCACGTAATCACGTCACTACCACCACCTGCCTTCCCAAAAAGCCTGATGAGGGCCGGAACATTCGGCCGCGACCCGCAGCAGAGCGGAGGTTATTGGGTGATCGACGCCGTGTCGACACGCGCCATGGCGGCGAGCGCCATCATCAGGGCGAGCGCCGCAAAGGCCATCGTATAGATCGGCTTGCCGGGAAAAAACGCTTGCATGATCGACCCCATGACGGTCGCGACCAGAAGCTGCGGGATGACGACGAATATGTTGAAGAGACCCATGTAGATGCCAAGCTTTGCCTGTGGCAGGCTCGACGCAAGGATCGCATAGGGCATGGCAAGGACCGAGGCCCAGAAGATACCGATGAAAATCTCGCTGAAGATCAGCTGCGTCGGATTTCGCAGCAAAAAGAAACTCGCAAAACCGATCGCGCCGCAGGCCAGCCCCACCATGTGCGTCCGCGCCTGTCCCAGATGGCGCGACAACCACGGCAGCAGCGTCAGTGCGGCAATGGCCGCGACACCGTTATAGATCGCGAACAGCTCGCCGACCCAGTTGCCCGCCGCCTGATAAACCGCACTGGCCGCGTCGGTCGTGCCGAAATGATATTGCGCGACGATCGGCGTGGTATTGATCCACATGATGAACAGCGCCGACCAGCTGAAGAACTGTACCGCCGCGAGCCGCTTCATGAGCGGCGGCATTCCCGCAAAGTCGCCGACGATGCTTGACAGCATGTTCTTTTCATAGCCGCGGCGCGCGAGCGCGATGGCAATCATGCTGGCCAGGCCATAACCGATCAACAGCGTGCCGAGCAGCAGCACCTCGCGCAGCAGCGCAAATTCGACCTGAATCAAGATGACTGCCAGCCCGGCGGCAATCCAGCCAAAGTTGCCGATGTGGCTGCGCGACGCCAGCGCGCGCCCGGCCGGAGCATCGTCTGCATTCGCGGGTTCGAACGCAGCCATCTGCGCAGGGGTATATTCGCTGGTCGAAACGACGGTCCACAAAACTGCAAGAAACAGGGCTAGTCCGCCAAACCAGAAGGCATAGCGAACCGTATCGGGAATCTGCCCCGGTGGCGCGACATTGGCGACGCCTGCCGCCTCCATCAGCGCCGGGAACGACGAGCCGACGACCGCGCCGGCACCGATGAAGGCGGTCTGCACCGCATAACCGATGCTGTGCTGATCCTTGCGCAGCATATCGCCGACGAACGCCCGGAAGGGCTCCATCGAAATGTTGAGCGATGCGTCGAGAACCCACAGCATCATTGCCGCAAACCAGATGGACGGGCTTTCGGGCATGAGGAACAGCGCGATCGTCGCGAGCAGGGCGCCGGCAAGGAAATAGGGGCGCCGCCGACCAAGGCGGCCGAGCCAGGTACGGTCGCTCATGTGGCCGATGATCGGCTGGACGAGCAACCCGGTCAGCGGTGCCGCGACCCACAGTCCGGGCAATTTCTCGATATCCTCGCCCAACGATTGGAAAATGCGACTCATGTTCGCATTTTGCAGCGCGAAACCAATCTGGATGCCGAAAAAGCCGAAACTGACGTTCCACATGCCGGCGAAGCCCTGCCGCGGCTTTTCCATCATCTCTCTCCCATGGCCGCTGACGGCTGTTGTCGGCAAGACGTGTTGCAGCGGGCGGCGTGCGGGGCAAGCGCGCGGCAACCACGTATACGAATACGTTGACTAAACTGCTGTGCTTTGTCGCCTGATCAACCGGGCGGGCAACATGCGTTGCTCGACCGGTCGCCCGTCGATGCTGGCGAGAAGAGCATCGACAAGGAGCGTCCCTGCGCCCTTCATGTCCTGCATGACCGTCGTGAGCGTCGGTGAGGTCAGGCCAGCGGCGGGAATGTCGTCGAAGCCGATGATCGCGACATCTTGCGGGAGTTTCAGCCCTGCTTCGGAGAGTGCGCGCATTGCGCCGATCGCGATCAGGTCGCTCGCCGCGAAGATCGCGTCGAATCGCTTTCTGCCAGCGAGCAACGACTGCGCCGCGGCATAGCCCGATGCCTCCGAGGATATGGCGTCGCGTTGAAGCGCGGCATCTGGCACGATGTCGGCGGCACGAAGCGCCCGGCACAGACCGGTGTAGCGGTCCTGAAATTCGGGCGCATGGTCCGACGCATCGCCGAGGAAAGCGATCGCCCGGCGGCCTATTTCCACCAAGTGTGCTCCCGCCTGTTCGCCCGCGCCGACATTGTCCGACCCGACCGTCAACCCGATCCCCTCGCTCGACACCGAGCCCCAGCGAACGAAATTAGTGCCCATCTCGACCAGATGCTCGAGCTTGCTGAGATACAGCTGATAGTCGCCATAGCCGAGCAGGATGATTCCGTCCGACCGGTGGCTGTCCTGATAGGCGACGTGCCAGTCGTTGTGCATCTGCTGAAAACTGATGAGCAAGTCATATCCGCGCAGCGCGCATTCGCGGGTGATGGATCCCAGCATCGACAGGAAGAAGGGGTTGATCATCGATTCGTCGGGCGTCGGATCTTCAAAGAAGAGCAGCGCGAGCGTGTGGGTGCGTTGCGAGCGCAGGCTCGACGCATTCTTGTCGACCATGTAATTCAGTTCGCGTGCGATGCGTTCGATATTGGCCCGGGTCGCAGCGCTGACCGATTTGCTGCCGCGCAATGCGCGCGAGACCGTCGGCTGCGAGACGCCGGCAAGATAGGCGATGTCGAAACTCGTCGGCTTGACGGAGGGTGGCCGGCCCATGCTGTTCTCCCGGTCGCGGCGCCCTTATCGTTGGTCGCTCGGCGCGTACAAAGTAACCGGCGACCGCGGTCCTGCCAAGATATTGCAAGTCCCATCGCGCTTCGAACAGCCGCTGTGGCATTTGGGCGACACGTCGGGAATGCGCATATTATGCGTATACGTATACCCTATGGCCCTCGCAGCCGATTGGCCTCAATTGCGAGGGCGAAAGATGGGATCATCCCACGCATCGGAGAGGATAGTCGCGGCTGGCAGCCGCTTCCCTTGATGCTGGGCGCGCGATCCCGTCGAAGCCAGGGGAGCATAGATGACAAACAACAAAAGCCTTCGCCGCGGCGCCAGTGCCCTCGCACTTGGCCTCGCCTCGATTGTCTTCGCGCCGAGCGTCGCCTTGGCACAGGATACCGGCGCTTCGTCTGCGGACGATTCCAGCGGCGAGGGCGAGATCGTGGTCACCGGCTTCAGCGCCAGCCTGCAAAGCGCAGTCAATGCCAAGAAGAACCGCGACCAGGTGGTCGAATCGATTTCGGCCGAGGACATCGGCAAGCTGCCCGACGCCTCGATCGCCGAATCGATCGCGCGCCTGCCGGGCCTGACATCGCAGCGCGTATCGGGCCGTTCGAACGCGATCTCGATCCGCGGTTTCGCGCCCGACTTCTCGACCACGCTGCTCAACGGCCGCGAACAGACCTCGACCGGCGACAACCGTGCGGTCGAATATGACCAGTATCCCAGCGAAGTCATCAACCAGGTGCTCGTCTACAAGACTCCGATGGCGTCAATCGTCGGGCAGGGGCTTTCGGGTACCGTCGATCTGCGCACGATCCGTCCGCTCGACTATGGCAAGCGCGTCATCTCGGTCGGCGGGCGGGGCAGCTGGGCCGAAATCGGCAAGCTGAACGCCGGGTCGAAGAAATATGGCTACCGCGTCAACGGGGTGTACGTCGACCAGTTCGCGAACGACACGCTGGGGATCGCATTGTCGGCAAGCTATGTCGACGAACCCTATCAGATCCAGGAATTCGACGCGTGGGGCTAGGCCGGCGACGGTACCGCGGCGAACCCGGTGGTCATCGGCGGGTCGAAAAGCTACGCGACCTCGACCCAGCTGACGCGGCTTGGCCTGCAGGGCACGGTGCAGTGGCGGCCGAGCCCCAATTTCACCTCGACGATCGATGCCTTTTATTCGGACTTCAAGGACGACCAGATCAAGCGCGGCATCGAGCTGCCCCTCGCCTTCGGCGGCGCCGGGGTCAATGTCACCGACGTCGACAGCAGCGGCCAATATGTCTTCGCGCGGTCGGGCACCTTCACCAATGTCGAGGGGGTCGTGCGCAACGACGTCTTCGAACGGCAGGCAAAGCTCTACAGCTTCGGCTGGAACAACCGCTGGGAAGGCGACGACGGCTGGAACGTCACCGCTGATATCAGCCTGTCGAATACCGACCGCAACGAACTGATCCTCGAAAGCAATGCCGGCACCGGGCGCGGCGCGGGCGTCGGCGCGACCGACACGATCGGCTTCAGCAGCGACCGCAACGGCACCGTGTTCAGCCCCGGCCTGAACTATGGCGACTATGATCTGATCCAGCTCACCAGCCCGCTCGGCTGGGGCGGCGACCAGACCGGTGTCGACGGTACGAGCATCCGCGGCGGCCAGGACGGCTATTACAACAACCGCATCATCAAGGACGAGCTCTGGCAATATCGCGTCGAAGTCGAACGCGAGCTCGACGGCTTCCTGAAATCGGTGCAGTTCGGCGTGAACTATACCGATCGCAGCAAGAGCCTGGTTCCCGACGAAGCCTTTGTCGGTCTCGTCGCCAACACCGACGGCCTGACCAGCGTGCCGATCCCCGAACAATATCGCCTCGGCACGACCAACCTGTCCTACCTCGGGCTGGGCCCCGTCGTCAGCTACGACCCGCGCGACCTGCTCGCGGCCGGCATCTATCAGCTGGTCGCCAATCCCTATGGCGACGTCGTGGTCAAATCCTACGACGTGTCCGAAAAGCTGATGACCACCTATCTCCAGGCCAACATCGACCAGGAAATGGGCTCGTCGGTGCTGACCGGGAATGTCGGCGTGCAGGCGATTTTCACCGACCAGAACTCGAACGGTGCGAGCGCCGCCTATATCGGCCAGAATGCGAATGGTTCGCCGAACATCCAGGGCATCCCGCAGCGTGCGAGCACCGACTATGTCGATGTGCTGCCCAGCCTGAACCTGTCGCTGCGTACGGCCAGCGATTTCGTGGTCCGCTTCAGCCTGGCGCGCGAGATCATCCGCCCGCGCCTCGACGACATGCGCGCGTCGCTGAAATATGGCACGACGATCGGCGACGTCGGCAGCGGCGTCTGCCCCGTCGGCCGCCAGTGCGCCGTCGTCCGCGGCGACGCGGGCAACCCGGACCTGCGTCCGTGGCGCGCCAATGCCGCCGACCTGACGTTCGAGAAATATTTCGGGTCGAAGGGTTATCTGGCCGTGCAGCTCTTCTACAAGGATCTGAAGAGCTATATCTACAATCAGGACGTCGCTTTCGATTTCACCGGCTATCCGATCCAGGATCCGGGCCTCGACGTGAACGGCAATCCGATCATCGTGAACTATCTGGGCACCGCGAACGTCCCGATCAACGGCAAGGGCGGCAAGCTTTACGGCGTCGAACTGGCGGGTACCTTGCCCCTTGGTGAGCTGGTATCGGCGCTCGACGGTTTCGGCGTGACGGGCGGTGCGTCCTATACGAAGACCAAGATCCAGCCGACACCGGGTGCGCCGGCCCAGGATATTCCCGGCTATTCGAAATGGGTCGCCAACGGCACCGCCTATTTCGAGAAATGGGGCTTCAACGCTCGCGTCAGCGCGCGCTACCGGTCGAGCTTCATCGGCGAGCTGTCGGGCTTCGGCGGCAATCGTGTCCGTCGCCGCGCCCGCGCCGAGACGATCGTCGATGCCCAAATCGGCTATGACTTCCAGCCGGGCAGCGCGCTCGAGGGGCTGTCGCTCTTCATTCAGGGTCAGAATCTGACGAACGAGCCCTTCGTCACCGACGATCCGCGCGATAGCCGGGCGGTGATCGACTATCAGGTCTATGGCAGCCGCTACCTAGCGGGCGCTTCGTTCAAATTCTGAACCCTCCCTGACGGGGGCGGCCGGGTCGCGCCGCCCCCGTCCTCTTGTTGCGCTACAGGGCAGAGGCTGATCTTATGTCCCCCATGCGGCTAGTTATCATCGGCGGAGGCACGGCAGGCTGGATGGCGGCCGCCTGCTTGCGCCGCTTTTTGCCGGCGGGCTGGTCGGTGTCGCTCGTCGAATCGGACGAGATCGGCACCGTTGGCGTCGGCGAAGCGACGATCCCGCAGATCCGTCTGTTCAACGACGCGCTCGGAATCGACGAGGATGAGTTTCTTGCCGCGACGCAGGGCACGATCAAGCTCGGCATCGAATTCAACGGCTGGACGCGGCCCGGTCATCGCTACATGCACGCCTTCGGCGCGGTCGGGCGCGGGCTCGGCCTGCTTGAGTTCCATCAATACTGGTTGCGCGCGCGGGCGGCCGGGGTAGCCGAAACGCTCGACCATTATTCGCTCAACGAGCGGGCCGCGTACGCGCGGCGGATGCAGCGCGACGCGCCTCGCACGTCGCCGCATCTGCTCGAGATGCCCTATGCATTCCATTTCGACGCCGCGCTCTACGCTGCCTTTCTACGCCGCCGCGCTGAAGCGAGCGGTGTCGAGCGGATCGAGGGAAAAGTTGTCGATGTCCGTCTGAATGGCGAGACCGGCGATGTCACCGGCGTCGCACTCGATGACGGGCGGTCTGTCGAGGGCGACTTCTTCATCGACTGTTCGGGCTTTCGGGGCCTGCTGATCGAGGGCGCGCTCGAAACCGGATATGAGGACTGGTCGCACTGGCTTCTCAACAATCGCGCGGTGGCGGTGCCGTGCGCGCACGGCGCCACGCCGCAGCTGCCGTGGACCGGCGCGACGACGCGCGACGCGGGTTGGCAATGGCGTATCCCGCTGCAGCACCGGATCGGCAACGGTTATGTCTATTGTTCGGACCATGTATCGGACGACGAGGCCGTCGCGACCCTGCTTGCCAATCTCGACGGACCCGCGCAGGCGGAACCGAACCGGCTGCGCTTCGTCAGCGGCAAGCGGCGCCGGATGTGGAACCGCAATGTCGTCGCGCTTGGCCTGGCTAGCGGCTTCATGGAGCCGCTCGAATCGACGAGCATCCATCTGGTGCAGGCCGGCATATCGCGGCTGCTCAAGATGTTGCCATCGGGTGCTACCGACCCCGCCGTCGCCGCCGAGTTCAACCGGCAGAGCGACTTCGAGTGGGAGCGTATCCGCGACTTCATCATCCTGCATTTCAAGGCAACCGAACGCCGCGACACCGCCTATTGGCGCGATCGGGCAGAGATGCCGGTTCCCGACACGCTCGCGGCGAAGATCGAACTGTTCCGCGCCCAGGGGCTCATCTTTCGCGAGCATGAGGAGCTGTTCACCGAATCGGGCTGGCTGCAAGTGCTGGTGGGGCAGGGGGTTGCGCCGCGCGCGTGGCATCCGCTCGCCGAGGGGATCGGCGCCGACGACCTTGCGCGCTATATGGCCGGCGTTGCGGCGATGGTCGAAGCGGAGGTCGCGCAAATGGCGAGCTATGACGATTTCCTTGCGGCAACCTCGCGCGCGGCGGTGGCGGCATGATCCGCGGGCTCGCAACGCTTGCGTTGATGCTGGCGCCGCTTCCGGTGCTGGCGCAGGCCGGCCTCGCCGACGTCCGCGCGCGTCCCGCGACCGACGAAGTGATTTATTTCGTGCTGCCCGACCGGTTCGAGAATGGCGACCCGCGCAACGATCGCGGCGGGCTGACGGGCGACCGGCTCGCAACCGGTTACGATCCGTCGGCCAAGGGCTTCTATCACGGCGGCGATCTTGCCGGGCTGACCAAGCGGCTCGATTATATCCAGGGGATGGGCGCCACCGCGATCTGGTTCGCCCCTATTTTCAAGAACAAGCCGGTGCAAGGACCCAAGGGCGACGAGAGCGCTGGTTATCACGGCTATTGGGTGACCGATTTCACGCGTGTCGATCCGCACTTCGGGACCAATGACGAATTCCGGGCTTTCGTCGACGCGGCGCACGCGCGCGGGATGAAGGTCTATATGGACATCATCACCAATCACACCGCCGACGTCATTCGCTACACCGAAGGCGACGGGACGGGGTACCGCTATCGCAGCCTTGCCGATTATCCCTTTTCACGGCGCGGCGGTGCCGGCGGCGCGGCGATCAATCGGGGTTTCGCCGGCGACGGTGATCGCTCGCCCGAAAACTGGGCGAAGCTGACCGATCCATCGTTCGCCTATACGCCCGTCGTGCCGAAGGGTGAGGAAAAGGCCAAGGTGCCGGCGTGGCTGAACGACCCGATCTATTATCATAATCGCGGAAACAGCGACTGGGTCGGCGAGTCTGCGCTCTATGGCGATTTTGCAGGGCTAGACGATCTCGCGACCGAGAATCCGAAGGTCGTGCAGGGCTTCATCGACATCTATGGCCGCTGGATCGACGCGTTCGGGATCGACGGATTCCGCATCGACACCGCGAAGCATGTGAACCCAGAATTCTGGCAGGCCTTCGTGCCGGCGATGCTGGCGCGGGCGAAAGCGCGGGGGATTCCGAATTTCCACATCTTCGGGGAAGTCTATAACGACGCGGTCGACCCCGGATCGCTGGCGCGCCACACGCGCGTCGCCGGATTGCCAGCGGTGCTCGACTTCAGCTTTGCGCGCGCGGTGATCGATGCGGTCGGCGGAACAACCGGAACCGCCGTGTTCGAACGGCTGTTCGATGGCGATGTGCTGTACAAGGGCGGGCCGGCCGCGGCGCTGCAGCTCCCGACCTTCCTCGGCAACCACGACATGGGCCGCTTCGCGATGTTCGTGAAGCAGGCAAACCCCGGTGCGAGCGCCGACGACCTGCTGAAGCGCGTGATGCTGGGCCATGCCATGCTGCTGACGCTGCGCGGTGTCCCGACGATCTATTATGGCGACGAGCAGGGCTTCGTGTCCGACGCGGGTGACCAGCTCGCGCGCGAGGACATGTTCGCCTCGATGGTCGACGTCTATAACGACAACGACCTGATCGGCACCGATGCGACCACCGCGTCGGCCAATTTCGACCCGGCGCATCCGCTCTACCGCGAGATCGCGGCGCTTTCGGCGATCCGCCGCAAGACGCCCGCGCTGCTGCACGGGACGACGAAGCTTCGCGCCATTTCGGAAAAGCCCGGCTTGCTCGCGGTCTCGCGGTTCGATCCGGACTCCGGCCGCGAAGTGCTACTGGCGTTCAATACGTCTGCAACGCCCGTCTCGGCCAATATTGCCATCGACATGAAAAGCGCGGCCTTTACGTCGCTCCTTGGCGACTGCCCGGCGCACGCCGCCGCACCGGGCAGCCTGTCCCTCACTCTCCCCGCCTTCGGCACCGCCATATGCCAGGCCAACGAATAAGCGGAAAAACGACGCGTGACGACGAACCATAGCCTTGCCAAACAACCGCACGCCGTCGCCGACGCCGACCTGCCGTGGTGGAAGGGCGCGGCGATCTACCAGATTTATCCGCGCAGCTTTGCCGATTCAAACGGCGACGGGATCGGCGATCTGGCCGGCATCACCGCGCGGCTCGATTATGTCGCCTCGCTGGGTGTCGATGCAATCTGGCTGTCGCCCTTCTATCCCTCGCCAATGGACGATTTCGGATACGACATTGCCGATTATTACGGCGTCGATCCGATCTTCGGGACGCTCGACGATTTCGACGCGCTCGTCGCGCGCGCGCACGCGCTGGGTCTGAAGGTGACGACCGACCTTGTCTTTGCACACACGTCGGACCGGCACGACTGGTTCGCGACCAGTCGCGCGAGCAGGGATAATGCGATGGCCGACTGGTATGTCTGGGCCGATGCGAAGCCCGACGGCTCGCCGCCGACTAATTGGCAGTCGGTGTTCGGCGGTCCGGCATGGACGTGGGACGCGCGGCGCGGCCAATATTATATGCACAATTTCCTCGGGACCCAGCCGCAGCTCAACGTCCACAATCGCGCGGTGCAGGATGCGTTGCTGGACGTGGTCCGCTTCTGGCTCGACCGCGGCGTCGACGGGTTCCGCATCGACGCGATCAATTTTGCGATGCACGATCCCGAATTGCGCGACAATCCTCCGGCGCCGCCGTCGAACAAGGTCCGCACCCGGCCGTTCGATTTTCAGCTGAAAATCCACAACCAGTCGCATCCCGACATTCCGCTGTTCCTCGAACGCATTCGCGCGCTAACCGACGAATATGGCGGCAGCTTCACCGTCGCCGAGGTTGGCGGCGACGATGCGGTGCGCGAGATGAAGCTGTTCACCGCGGGCGACCGGCGCCTGAACAGCGCCTATGGTTTCGACTTCCTCTACGCCGACCGGCTGACGCCGAAGCTCGTTCGCGAAGCTGCCGAGCAATGGCCCGACGCGCCGGGTATCGGCTGGCCGAGCTGGGCCTTCGAAAACCACGACGCGCCGCGCGCGGTGTCGCGCTGGACGCCCGCCGGCGTCGATGCCGCCGCCTATTCGCGCATGAAGATGGCGCTGCTGTGTGCGCTGCGCGGCAACATCATCATCTATAATGGCGAGGAACTGGGGCTCGATCAGGTCGATATCCCGTTCGAGATGGTCAAGGATCCCGAAGCGCTGAAGAACTGGCCGCTGACCTTGTCGCGCGACGGCGCGCGGACGCCGTTGCCGTGGGCGGGGGATGCGGCGCATGCCGGATTTTCGTCCGCCAGTCCGTGGCTGCCGCTGGGCGACGCGCACGCCGGCCTCGCGGTGGACCGGCAGGATAGCGACCCCGCGTCGCTGCTCAACCTGACGCGGCGGCTCGTCGCGCTGCGGGCAGCGCATCCCGCGCTCCGTCACGGCCGCGACGGCGGCTGGGTGGCCGAGGGCGACCTGCTGGTCTTCGACCGCGTGACCGAAGGCGAAACGATCCGCTGCCTCTTCAACCTCGGCGGAGAGGCGATCGACATTGCCGCGCAGCATCGCGGCGGAATGCCGATCGTGGCGCTCAATGGCGCCGACGCCGACACCCTGCCGCCTTGCGGTGCCCTCTGGATCCGGATCGAACATTGATGTCCATGCTTCGCCTTGCCCCGCTCGCGCTTCTCGCCGCGTCGCCCGCTTTCGCGCAGGAGGCGCCAGCGTCGGTCACCGCAACCTCGCCCGACGGTAGCCTGGTGCTGACCGTCGCGACCGACAACGATCAGCGGCCGACCTGGTCGCTGTCGCGCAAGGGGCAATTGCTGTTCGCGCCGTCGAAGCTCGGCTTCCTGCTCACCGACGGGATCGGCCTCCAGCGCGGCTTCGCGATCGAGGGCATCGAGCGCGCGAGCGCTGACGGCCGCTGGGAGCAGCCTTGGGGCGAACGCCGCTTCGTGCGCGACCACCACAACGAACTGCTCGTTCGCCTGCGCCAAAACGAAAGCTGGGGCGGCCACGCGATGAACGTCCGCTTCCGCCTGTTCGACGACGGCATCGGCTTCCGCTACGAACTCCCCGAACAGGCGGGGCTCAAGACCGCGAAGATTGCTGACGAAATCACCGAATTCGACCTGGTGCCCAAGGGCACGGCGTGGTGGATCGCGGCCGGCGAGTGGAACCGGTACGAGCAGATCTATCAAAAGACGCCGGTCGATGCCGTCGCCACCGCGCACACGCCGATGACCGTGCGGCTCGACGACGGGACGCATCTGTCGTTCCACGAGGCAGCGCTCGTCGACTATTCGGGGATGTGGTTGAAGCGCGCCGAAGGGCAGAAATTCCGCGCCACGCTGGCACCCTCGTCGAAGGGGCCGCGCGTCGTGCGCGACCTGCCGTTCGCGACGCCATGGCGCACGATCCGCATTGCGGGCAGCGCGGCGGGGCTGGTCGAAAGCGACCTCGAGCTCAATCTCAACGAACCGAACAAGCTGGGCGATGTCAGCTGGTTCAAGCCGATGAAATATGTCGGCATCTGGTGGGGCATGATCCGCGGCGATTGGACTTGGGCCGAGGGGCCGAAGCATGGCGCGACAACCGAGCGCACGAAGGCGACGATCGATTTCGCGGCGAAGCACGGCTTCGGCGGCGTCCTGGTCGAGGGCTGGAACAAAGGCTGGAACGGCAACTGGTTCGGCCACGGCGACGAGTTCAGCTTTACCGAGGCGACCCCTGATTTCGACCTGAAGGCGGTTACCGACTATGCTCGCGCCAAGCATGTCCAGCTGATCGGACACCATGAAACCGGCGGGAATATTAAGGTTTACGAGGCGCAGCTCGACGATGCGATGAAGCTGTACGGCCGGCTCGGCGTCGGGACGGTCAAGACCGGCTATGTCGCCGATGCGGGCGGCATAATCGCGCCGGGCGACACCGCCGACAGCGTTGCGATGGAGTGGCACGACGGCCAGCGCCAGGTGCAGCATCATCTGAAGGTCGTCCAGACCGCCGCCAAATATCATGTGGCGGTCGATCCGCACGAGCCGGTGAAGGACACCGGCCTTCGCCGTACCTATCCCAACTGGGTCGCACGCGAAGGCGCCCGGGGCATGGAATATAATGCCTGGGGCGCCTTCGCAAACGGCCCCGATCACGAACCGACGCTCGTCTATACGCGGATGCTGTCGGGGCCGATGGACTTCACGCCAGGGGTCCTCAGTCTCGAGGGTGCGAACCATGCGCCGCTGGCTTCGACGCTGGCGAAGCAGCTCGGCCTCTATCTCGCCATCTATTCGCCGATCCAGATGGCGGCCGATTTCCCCGAAACGCTGGAGAAGTTTCCGCGCGAGCTCGATTTCATCTCGACAGTGCCGGCCGACTGGTCGGAAAGCCACCTGATCGCGGGCGAGGTCGGGGATTATGCTATTTTCGCGCGCAAGGACCGCAACAGTGCTGACTGGTATGTTGGCGGCGTCAACGATGCGACGGCGCGGACGTTGACGCTGCGCTTCGACTTTCTGGAACCGGGCAGAACCTACGTCGCGACGATTTATAAGGACGGCGACGGCGCCACTTATCTGACCGATGCGCGGCACAGCATCGCATACGACAGGATCAAGGTGAAAAAGGGTGATAGCTATACCCTGTGGCTCGCGCCCGGCGGCGGCGCCGCCATGCGCCTTGCCGCGGGTAAATGATACGCGTCCTGATTATGGCCGACCCTACGGATCGCGATAACGACATCACCTATCGTCGATAGGACTATTTTGGAGAAGCAGGATGGCCCATACGCCCGCCCCGACCAGCGCCGGGGATGCAGGAACGGAAGCTTATGTCGACGCACCGGAGCTGCGGCTGTTCGTGATGGGGCTGTTCTTCATCTTCGGGGGGATCACGTCTCTGAACGACGTGATCATTCCGAAGCTGAAGGAGCTATTCACTCTCAACTACACGCAGGCAATGCTCGTACAGTTCTGCTTCTTCACCGCCTATTTGCTCATCGGGATACCGGGGGCGAAGCTTGTCAAGAAGATCGGCTATATGCGCGGTGCGGTCGCGGGCCTGCTTACGATGATGGTAGGCTGTCTCCTGTTCATTCCGGCATCGCAGAATGCGACCTATGGCCTGTTCCTGCTTGCGCTGTTTGTCCTCGCGAGCGGGGTGGTTATCGTGCAGGTCGTTGCCAATCCGCTGATCTCGCTGCTTGGTAAGCCTGAGACAGCGCACAGCCGCCTGACCTTCGCACAGGCGTTCAACTCGCTGGGTACCACGCTGTTCCCGGTCGCAGGGTCGACGCTTATCCTCGGCGGTCTGGCAAAAGTGAGCGCCGATCAGCTATCGGGCGCCGAGCTCGACGCCTATCGCACTTCCGAAAGCCTCGCGATTGTGCATGGCTATCTCGGCATTTCGGTCGCGCTTGCGGTCGTGGCGGCGACCGTGTGGATGTTCCGCGATCGCCTGAAGGGCGAGCGGCATGAGGCGAGTGCCGCGCTTGCGGGTTTTGACCTGCTGAGGCGTCCGCGTTTCGGCTTCGGCGCTCTCTGCATCTTCCTCTATGTTGGCGCCGAAGTGTCGATCGGGTCGCTGATCGTCAGCTACCTGATGCAGGGGCACGTCCTGGCCCTTCAGGAACAGGCAGCGGGCAAGCTCATCGGACTCTATTGGGGCGGCGCGATGGTTGGGCGTTTCATCGGATCGGCAGTGATGCGCGTCATCAGTCCGGGCAAGCTGCTCGCCTGGGTCGCGGTCGGCGCGATCGCGCTGATCCTTGTCTCCACCAGCACGACCGGCGCTCTGTCGGGCTACAGCCTGCTCGCCATAGGCCTGATGAACGCGATCATGTTCCCGACGATCTTCAGCCTCGCCTCCGAAAAGCTCGGTCCCCGCGCCGCCGACGGGTCAGGGATCATCAATATCGCGATCTTTGGAGGTGCCGTGGTCCCGCTCGCGACCGGTGCAATCGCGGACCTCACCGGGCATCTTGGGCTCGCGCTCCTCCTTCCCGCCGCTTGCTATGCCGTCATCGCTGCCTTCGGCCACTATGCTCGGCGGCCGGCATGACGGCATCGCATTTGCCGGGGCAAAAGCTGCCTGTGGTCGCAGGCTCGGGTGGATCGGCAAGCAACGAGCAATGCGCCAGCGCGGCGCTCGCAACTTTCGCCCCATAAGCCGGAGCTTGGCATGCCCGCACTTCTGGAGCGAATGACCGGCTGGGTCTGGTCGCGCCCCTATCTCCTGCTGACATTTACCGCACTGTTCTGGGCTGGCAATTCGATTGTCGGTCGCGCGGCGCGCGATGTGATGCCGCCGGTCGCGCTAGCCTGGTGGCGATGGGCCTTGGCCTTTCTGTTGTTGTTGCCGTTTGCATGGCCCCATCTGCGACGAGACTTCGCTACCCTCAAAACGCACTGGCGCTGGCTGCTGTTGCTGGGGGCTCTGGGGATCGGAACCTTCAACACCCTCCTCTACACCGGCCTTCAAACGACCACGGCAGTCAACGGCCTGCTGCTCCAGTCGATGCAGCCTGCGCTGATTCTCATGCTCGGTGCTCTCGTTTTCGGGGAGTATGTCCGGTTGCCGCAGGTCATCGGCATATGTCTCTCGATCACCGGGGCGCTGATGATCATTCTGGGCGGTGATCTGTCCTCGCTTCTCGAACTGGAATTCAATTCGGGAGATCTCGTGATCTGCGTCGCGGTTGTCGTCTGTTCCTTCTATTCCGTTCTGTTGCGCAAACGTCCGGCCGTTCATCCACTGAGCTTTCTGGCGGCAACCTTCGTGATCGGCATTGTCGTGATCGCGCCCTTCTATCTGGCCGAGATCATTGACGGCCGATTGATAGAAAGCAGTTCTGAAAGCTGGATGGCGATTGGCTACGTCTGCCTGTTTCCCTCGCTTATCGCCTATCTCTTTTTCAATCGCGGGGTCGAGTTGCTCGGTTCGGCAGCAACCGGGCTTTATCTCAACATCATGCCAGTTATCGGCGCCATGCTCGCCGTATTTATCCTCTCCGAACCGTTCAGATGGTTCCATCTTGTCGGCATGAGCCTGATCGGCGCAGGGATTTTCAGCGCCTCCCGCATTGCTCGTCAATCAGTCGAACAGTCCATTCCTGCCGACCGCTGAGCATGGTTTGTCATTTTGGCGGCGCCCACCAGCGGGCGTTCATGCCGAATATTCGCGTCCGAGCGCCGCATCAGCACGAAAGACCGGGGTGGCGGTCGATCGAAACCGTTGCAATCGAGTGACGCTTGCGCTTCCGGACATGGAAAGGCGCCAACTTTCACGCTCGCGATGGGACCTGACACATCACGCCCCCGGGCCACGCATCGCGGAAGCGCCTTCGCTTGAAGGCCCCAAACCCAAGGCGCCGCGCGCGATCAGCAGCGCTTGCCGGAGCCGGCGGGTCCGGTTTGGGCCGATCCCATGAATTTCGTGAAATATCCGGACCGCCACCGTGCGGATTTCTGCTTTCCCTGGCCGGCGCCGGCCGTTGATCGAGGAAACGATGACGGGGTAGCGCGACAGGAACGGTTTGGGCTGCATGCTCATGTCCTTCCATTGAACGGCCCACGCCGCGTGCCGGGGCCCGCTGGCGCTTTCGATCCGTGTTTGCGCCTTCGTCCTTCCATCCACATAAATGGGGCGGCGATCGTCAGCAATATCGCGGCCATCGACAATAGCTCGCCGCGGACCAGACGCATGGCGATCGCGAGAGACAGAGCAATCAGGAGCGCGGGAGCGCTCCATTCGGGGTGATGCGATCGTCCGAAGGCGCTCCACACCGTGATGACCGATGCGGCCGCCACCGCGAAGCTCCCCAGAACCAGCCCGAGGGCTTCCATCAGGTCGCTGAGCATCTGCACTATCGTTCGCCTGCTGGCGCCGATCGACCAATTGTCGCGAAGATCGGCGACGCGCATAATTATATCGCATTACGATATAAAAATCAATCGGGTGTCGAACCGGCCAGATCCCGCCGGACAAAACGTCTTCGCTTCGTCTCGGCGCTCTGCTGCGCTCGTCGCGCCTTGAGCAAGTCCTGGCGGGATAGTATCCCCACCACTTTGCCCGTCTCGCGTTCGACGATCGGCACGCGCGCAACGCCTGTCTCGACCATGAGGTCTGCGACAATGCCGCAGGGCGTTTCGGGATGAGCCACTGCTTGCGATGCGTCCGAAAGCGTTTCGCCGAGCGTCGCGGCCTCATCGAAAGCACCTATCTTCCATCGCAGCGCGTCCGATCGCGATGCGAGCCCGACGAGGCATCCCTCGGCATCGACGACAGGATAACTACGATGAATCGCCTCGTCGGTGAAAAATCGCAGAGCCGGGCCGATCGTCATTTCGGCCGGCAGCGTGTCAGGCGCGGGCGTCATGAGCTGGCCAGCCTGCTGCATGTCGAGCGGATCGACGATATATTCCTGCAGGATGTGCCGTCCGCGGCGAGCGATTTTCTCGGTGAGAATCGAGCGCCGCATACACAGAACGCTGATTGCATAGGCGAAGCCGGATCCGGCGATAAGGGCCGGAAGCGCATCGAAACGGCCCGTCAATTCTGCGGCAAATATGATGCCGGTAAGCGGCGCCCGCATCGCGCCACTCAGGATGCCCGCCATGCCGATCATCGCCCAGAAGCCCTGCGAACCGGGTAGCCAGAGACCGAGGATGTAGCCCGTTGCTCCCCCCAGAATGAGAAGGGGTGCGAGCACCCCGCCGGACGTCCCCGACCCGAGAGCCACGAGCCAGACAATGGCTTTTGCAATCAGCAGGACGATGGCTGCGCGCAACGCCATCGAGCCATCGATCAGCGACTGGATATTCGAATAGCCGGCGCCAAGAACGCGCGCATCGATCAAACCGCCAACGCCTACGACTGTGGCCCCGATCGCCGGCCACCACATCCAGTGGACCGGCAGACGGTGGAACAGGTCTTCGACCCGGTAGAGGAAGGTGGAAAGCAGCGCGGCCTGCAGGCCTGCAACTATCCCGATGCCGGCCGAGGCGGCGACGATCCAGCCGACGTCCGGCGAGGGCCAGATACCGGGGAACATCGCGCCATCTCCGATCAGTCCGGGGCGCCATGCAGCGGCGACCAGAACACTGATGACGACCGGAACAAAGCTTCTCGGCTTCCATTCGAACAGGAGAATTTCGACCGCGAGCAGGATCGCGGCCATCGGCGTTCCGAAAATGGCGGTCATGCCCGCGGCAGCGCCGGCCACGAGCAAGGTCTTTCGTTCCGCCGCGCTAAGGTGAAAACACTGGGCAAAGAGCGAGCCGACGGCGCCACCTGTCATGATGATCGGTCCTTCGGCTCCGAAAGGTCCCCCGCTTCCGATCGAAATGGCGGCAGATATCGGCTTGAGAATTGCGACTTTCAGCGACAGGCGGCTTTCACCGTACAGGATCGTCTCGATCGCCTCGGGGATACCGTGGCCGCGTATCTTCTCCGAACCGAAGCGCGCCATCAGACCGATGATCAGGCTGCCGATGACGGGGACCGCTACAACGGCCAAACCCACGGCGGCATCCGAGATTTCCGCCGCCTCGGCCGAAATCCGTCCAAACCAGAAGGCGTTGGTGGCGATGGCGATCGATTTGATCAGGACCCACGCGCCGAACGCCCCGCCTGTGCCGACCACCGGCGCCAGAAGCGAAAGAAATATCATTCTGGCGTCGGCGCTATGGTCGGCAAGTTGATGGCCGGAAATCGTTCGTGCAGAAGGAAAGCTCACCATATGCCTCTTTCGAATGACGGAGGCGGCGCAATTATATCGTAATGCGATATAATTCAATCAGGGGCGTTCATGGCTGCGAATTCGACGGACATCGATTATGCCGCACTGGCCGAATTCCGGTACGCGCTGCGGCGCTTCCAGGTTTTCAGCGAGACCAAGGCAGCGGAAGCGGGGTTGAAGCCGCAACAGCACCAAGCGCTGTTGGCGATCCGCGGGGCGCCGCCCGACGAAGCGACGGTCGGATATGTTGCACGGCGCCTGATCGTGAAACCTCACTCCGCGTCCGAGTTGATAGACCGGCTCGAGACATTGGGTCTTGTTCGCCGCGAGCTGACGCAATCCGATCGCCGGCGGGCTTTGCTCAGACTGACACCACAGGCACTTGATATCCTGTCAATTCTGTCTGCGGCACATCGCGAAGAGCTGCGACAACTCCAGCCCCTGCTCGTCAAGCATCTGTCGAAGCTCGGCTAGCCGAAGGCGCCGGGAACGGCCGCGTCCCTGAGATACTCCCCCGGAATCGGCGAGCCGCCGCGCGCGGGCTGCGCGCTCGAGGTTCAGCGCAGGAATTCAACGAAGAACCGCACTCGCCCAACCGCTTCGACTCTGTGCGCGATCGTAGGTTCGACAATGCCCGGTTCGCTCTCCGGCGTGATGATTATTTCGGAAGCGAGCCGTCGTTCGTCGGTCACAAGGTAGCGCAATCTGCCCTCTTCGACGTGAATCAGACCCCAGACGCCCTCTTTCGTCGCATGGTCGCTCATCAAGGCAGCGGGCGTCGTCGCTTCAGTAAATGTGGCGGTTCGTTTGTAGGATCGAACACCGGCGGGCAGGGTGGTCGTCATGATCTCGCCAATCGTTCACGCTGGAACTGGACGCCAAGCTGCAGGCTTTCGGCGATCCGCGCTGCCTTCGCCTGAAGTGCGGCCGCAATACCCGGATCGAGAAGATCTCCGGTGGTTCTTCGCCACAACGCCAGCCAGCGGTCGAAATTCGCCTTGGTCATGGCACCTTCGTGACGCAGATGGGCGACCATCGGCTGGCCCTTGTAACGCCCGCTCGTCAGCATGATCGACGACCAGAAGGCTTGCAGCTTTTCAAGATGCTCGTCCCAGTCCGCGATTGCGCGGTTGAAGACCGGACCAAGAACCGGATCGGCCCTGACCCGCGCGTAAAATTCGGGAATGAGCTTCGCGAGGTTCTGCTCGGATAATTGCGGTTGCATTCGGTCTACCCGGTCAGGCTGCTAAGGCGTCTTCATAGGCTTGCGCCTCGGCTGCGATGAGAATGTCGGCGAGCATCCAATAAGCCTCTCCCCAAGCCGCCAGCACCTCATCGGTAGCGACGTCGGCCCCGAGCACGTCGCGGATCGCAGGAAGCAGGGCTTCGGCGACATAGGGATAATGTTCGGCCTTGACGCCGGTCTCGACATGGCGCGCGACCATGCGCGAGACCGCCGTACCGAGGTTCGCAAGCTTGTCGATATTGCGCGCGTAGGCAAGGATGGCGCCCGCAAGGCGTCGCGGCTGCTCGCCGCTGCGCTGGGCCGCCTTGTCGAACAGCGCCTCAATGGCGGGGTTTTGAAAGAGCCGCGCATACATGGCGGTGGCGATCTCGACGCCGTGCTTCTCGAGCGCCGGAGCGGTCGATTTGACGATGGCCATGGCTTGGGGAGAGGCGGTGCGCATAGCATATTCCTTTGTTTCGATGGGTGTCGCGCTGGTCAAGCGGCGGGGCGACGGGTCAGGATTTCGGTCAGGGCATTGGTCAATTCGTCGCCCGTCAGCGGCTTTTCTATCAGCCGCGCGCCGAGCGCCGCGGCCGAGGCGCGAACGGCGCGGTCAGGATGCGTCGCGAGCACGATGGCTGGCGACGCGTTCCCGGCGGCGCGACGGCCGGCAAGCCATGCCAGTCCGTCGCCGCGAAAGCCCTGGTCGACGACCAGGCACACGGAACCGGTGACCCGGTCGGCGTCGCCGCGAATGTCAAACCCCTCGAGCGTCAGCAAAAACCCAAGCGCGGAGCGAAGGGCGGGATCGCTCGCCAGAAGTGTAACCGGCCGATCCATGCCCTTCTCTCCTTGCCTTGGGCCTGCGCTCAAGCCGCCTTCTTCCAATTGGGTTCCAGCGTCACATGCGGCGGACACGCGGCCACCGCGCCGACGGGCAGACCGGCGAGCTCGTTGGCGAAGCCGTGGTTGACATCGCGGTGGTGCGCCTCGTCGGCGCGAACGACCAGGACGACGTCACGCAACGTCGCATCGGCGGGCAGGCCCCAATAATGTTTGGCGATCTGGGGGGCCGGGACGTTCGCGCTGCGGCCCTCGTCGATCTCGGCAAGATAATGTGTGTAGCTGATGACCGCCTCTTCCTCGAAATAGCCCACGACGCGGTGCGCTGTCTTGGAACTGATGAGATAGAGCGCGAAGAAGCAGACATAGAACACCCATTGCACGCCGATGATCACCGCCCGCTCGAAGAGCGTCGGCTTGGAGATCTCGATGAAGGTCATGAGGTGCATGCGCTCATTCTCGGCCTCGTCCATGAGCGTCTTTATCCAGCCCCTGTCGTCGCACATGCGGCGCAGGCACGTGAGATGGTTGATCGTGGCACCGACCATGCCCGGCACAGCGGCGACCGTTTCCAGAACCACGGCGCGATGACCGTAGCGCTCGGCGAAAAAAGTGTCGGCGCACCAGCGCAGGGCCTTGGTGAAGCCATAAGCGACACGATCGGACAGACCCTTGGGGTTGTGATGGACGCTGAGATCGATGAAAGGGGCAGTCATGGGAACATCTCCGTTCCGGCGGCAGGGGTAGAGATGCCGTCGATGGGGATGAAGTAGGCCGGAGAGAGGAGCGCGGAAATTTGGATGATGTCCCTACCGTACCTCCCCTAAGGGATTTACCGGAGGTCCAGCGTGCCAGCTTTGTGAGCCGCTTTCTGCCCCGGCTTCCGGTGGCGCAGGCGCTGGCGCTCGCATTGGTTGCCATCGCCTCGGGCGCCGGCGTCCGCCTCGCTTTCGCCGACGAGCTGGGCCAGCGCGCAACCTTCATCTTCTTCGTGCCCGGCGTGGTCCTGGCGGGCGCTCTTTCGGGATGGCGCGCCGGCCTCCTGGCGGCCCTGGCGGGCGCGGCGGCGGGCTTGTGGTGCGACAGCCTGTCGGGCCCTCTTGCCGGCGGGAGCTGGATAGCGGCTGCGTCATTCCTGCTAATTTCGCTGGCGATTGCCATCGGCGGCGAATGGTTCCAGCACGCGCGGGTCGAAACCGAGAGGGCTGCCGCCAGCCTCGCCGCGCGCGAAGCGCATCTCCGTTCGGTTCTGGAGACGGTGCCCGACGCGATGGTAGTCATTGACGAAGCTGGCGATATCCGTGACTTCAGTCCAGCAGCGACACGCATGTTTGGCTGGCCGGCAAAGGAGATAGTGGGCCGCAACGTGCGCCTGCTGATGCCTGAACCCTACCGCGGCGCGCATGACGATTATCTCGATCGCTACTACCGCACCGGCGAACGGCGGATCATCGGGAAGGGGCGCGTGGTCGTAGGAGAGCGGCGCGACGGCTCGACCTTTCCGATCGAATTGTCGGTCGGCGAGATGCGGGCCGGCGGCGAACGCTTTTTCACCGGTTTCATACGTGACCTCACCGAGAACCAGAAGGCCGAGGCGCGATTGCAGGAGCTGCAGAACGAACTCGTCCACGTTTCCCGTCTTACCAGTCTGGGCGAGATGGCGTCGGCGCTGGCGCACGAGATCAACCAGCCGCTGTCGGCGATCGCCAATTATCTTAAAGGCAGCCGGATCCTTCTGGCGCGCGAGGAGGTTGCGATGGATCGGCTGACCGACGCCGTTGAACGGGCGGCGGCAGAAGCTCTGCGCGCGGGCGACATCATTCGGCGGCTGCGCGATTTCGTCGCACGCGGCGAAACCGAGCGAACGGTCGAAAGCCTGCCCAAGCTCGTCGAGGAGGCGAGCGCGCTTGCGCTGGTAGGTGCGCGCGAACATGATATCCGCATTCGCTTCGCCTTCGATCCAGCCGTCGATCTGGTGCTCGTCGACAAGGTGCAGATTCAGCAGGTGGTGCTCAATCTCGTCCGCAATGCGGTCGACGCTTTTGCCGATACGGCCGCGGGAAACCGCGAAATGACGATCGGGATCGAGTCCGATGGCGACATGGCCCGGGCCACCGTGACCGACAATGGCCCCGGCATCGATCCCGCCGTGGCGGCGCAATTGTTTCAGCCCTTCATAACCACGAAGCGCACCGGTATGGGCGTGGGCTTGTCGATCTCGCGCACTATCGTCGAGGCACATGGCGGGAAGATCCGGGTCGATCCGGTGCCCGGCGGCGGCGCGCGGTTCAGCTTCACCTTGCCGAGAATTGGCCACGAGGAGTTAATTGATGGCGAATGATCCGATCGTCTATGTGGTCGACGACGATGACGGCGCGCGCGGTTCGCTCGAATTTCTGCTTGATTGCACCGGCATCCGTGTCCGGGGCTTTGCGTCTGCCGACGCCTTTCTAAAGGCATCACCGCCACTCGATGGCGCTTGCGTCGTGACCGACGTACGGATGCCAGGGACCAGCGGGATGGAGTTGGTGGAGACATTGAAGGCTCGGGGCGCGTCTATCCCGGTCATTATGATTACCGGTCATGCCGATGTCCCGCTCGCCATTCAGGCCATGAAGGCCGGTGTCGCCGATTTCATCGAGAAGCCTTTCGACGATGACATCATGCTGGGTGCAATCCGGCGGGCGCTGACACAGCAGACCGGTAGCGAAACCGCGCGGGCGGAACGACAGGCGATCATGGACCGCATGGCCGCGCTTTCGGCGCGCGAGCGCGAGGTTGTCGATGGTCTTGTCGCCGGCAAGGCGAACAAGGCCATAGCCTTTGATCTCTCGATCAGCGCACGGACGGTCGAGGTCTATCGGGCGAATGCCATGATGAAGATGCAGGCGAAAACGCTGTCGGACCTCGTTCGAATGGCGACGATCATCCAGCTCGACGGGCAGCGGACGCAGGATTGATCTTTCGCCAGTCCGCTGAATCGTCCGCTCGGCGCAACGTCTGCCCGAACGCCGGATCCGCAGGGAAAGCGCCCGCAACCGCCGCCGACCACCGGCGTTCCTGGTTGAAGCCACGCAGATGCAGTTGCAGGTTTCAACATGAATTCTATTGAAAGTCTGATCGAGGAGGTGCGGCAATGTCAGACATGCGCTCTGCATCTCCCGCATGGAACCCGCCCCGTTCTGCAGGCCTCGCGCGAAGCGCGACTGCTAATCGCGAGCCAGGCTCCAGGATCTAAAGTCCACGCGTCGGGCGTTCCGTTCGCCGATCCATCGGGCGATCGGCTGCGCGCGTGGACCGGCCTGTCGGACGACATCTTTTGCGATGCGCAGTCAATTGCGATTCTTCCTATGGGTTTTTGCTATCCCGGGCGCAGCGCGGGCGGCGACGCCCCTCCTCGCCGGGAGTGCGCGCCGCTTTGGCGATCACGCCTTCTCGCCCACATGCCCCACATTCGTCTTACCTTGCTCGTGGGATCCTACGCGCAGGCGGCCGCCTTGGGGCCCGGCAAGGTGGAAGAGCGTGTCCGCCATTACCGAGACTATCTACCGGATTATTTTCCGTTACCTCATCCATCCTGGCGATCACAAATTTGGATCGAGCGAAATCGCTGGTTCGAATCCGATGTTCTTCCCGCTCTCAAATCCGCCGTCAGACAGGCGTTGGGAAAGGGGCAGACGATGACTGAAGCCGCCGCCCTGTCGATTTACACGATCGGCCATTCAACACGGACGATCGAAGTCTTCGTCGATATCCTGCGCGCCGTCGGGGTAACGCAAATCGTCGATATACGGTCTCATCCGCGCTCGCGAACCAACCCTCAATATAATCTCGACACACTTCCGCGCACGCTTGAGCAATATCAAATTGGGCATGTGTATCTGAAGGACCTTGGCGGGCGGAGGCCGCGGCAGCTGTCGGTCGATCCGGCCACGAACGGTTTCTGGAAGAACCAGAGTTTTCACAACTATGCGGACTATGCCACGACCAAGCCGTTCCAGGTCGCACTCGCCGAACTACTTGAACGGGGCGGCCAGAAGTCCAGTGCCATCATGTGCTCCGAGGCCGTCTGGTGGCGCTGCCACCGGCGGATTGTGGCCGACTATCTGTTGAATAAGGGATGCGCCGTGTACCACCTTATGGGGGCAGGCCGGGTAGAACCGGCAAAAATGACCCCGGCCGCCACACCGGTCGAAAGCTGCCTGATATATCCCGACTAGCCGGCCCCCAGTCTTGGCGCTCGGAGAACGACATAATTCGGAAGCGAACTGCGCGGCCGCTTCCGCCCATGGCGGCCTTTGACGGCGCCCCGGCTTGGGTTTGGCCCCGACGACGAGATCCGGAAATTTCATCCAGTCCGCCTCCTGCATCAGGGTGTCCGCGTCGAGCCGCTCATCCTGCAGTTGGCGGGCGATCGCCTGCTTGAACCCACCGAATATTTGGCGCGCTCACCCGATATGTCGAGCGGTCCCGAACCGGGCGCATTCCGCCGCCCTTGGCCGATCGGCAGTTTTCGATTCAACTGCGAAGACGGCAAAAAAGCCTATCATCGCGCAGAACGACAGGCGCCGTCGCGTGCGGAAAATCGAAAAGCGGCGCCGCGCCCACTCGATATGGGTAACGGCGTCCGCCTTTTCGGTTCCGAGCCGCCGCAACGCTCCGCGAGGGCGTACCTGTCCTGATCAGGGAAGCGCGGCTGTTATGATGATTTCGACGCGATAGTCGGGCGTCGCGAGCTTCACCTCTCCGGTTGCCCGCGCGGGGGCATTGGCGCCGCCAAGCCACTGATCCCATATCTCGTTCATCGCGCCGAAATCGCTCATGTCTGCAAGCCAGATCGTGGCGGTGAGCACATGCGATTTGTCGGTTCCCGCCTCGGCGAGGAGCGCATCGATCTTGTCGAGCACCGCACGGGTCTGCGCGGCCGTGTCCTCGCCGGGTGCGCCGATCTGGCCCGCGAGATAGACAAGGCCATTATGGATCACCGCCTGGCTCATGCGCGGGCCCGAATGGAGGCGTTCGATAGTCATCAATTTTCCTTTCCGTCTGTTTCAGATGTAGCGATCTATTCCGAGACCGGCGGGATCGATCGGCGGACGCTCGCCGCCGATCAGCGACGCAATAAGCCGCCCCGATCCGCAAGCCATCGTCCAGCCCAAGGTGCCGTGTCCGGTGTTGAGAAAAAGGTTCGGCACCGGGGTCGCGCCAATTACCGGCGTGCTATCGGGCGTCATCGGACGCAATCCGCTCCAGAAATGCGAGGGTGCGTCCGCGTCGGCGGCGCCCGGGAACAACTCGTCCAGCGAATGGCGCAACGTCGCTTCACGCTGCGGCGGCAGCGTCCCGTTGAAGCCGGAGAGTTCGGCCATACCCCCGACCCTGATCCGGTCGCCAAGCCGCGTGATCGCGATCTTGTAGCTCTCGTCGAGCAGCGTCGATACCGGCGCTCGGTGAGTATCGGCGACGGGCAGGGTGATCGAATAGCCCTTCACCGGATAGACCGGCAAGGACAGTCCGGCGGGGCGCAGGATCGAGGGTGAATGGCTGCCGAGCGCGACCACATAGGCGTCGCCTCGGATCAGTCCGGTGCCGGTACGCACGCCGTCGACGCGGCCTTCGCGTATCTCCAGGCCGAAGATATGCGAACTGTAGCGGAGCTCGACGCCCATCGCGGGCAGATGGGCGGCAAGCTGGCGCGTGAACAGGTGACAGTCGCCGGTCTCGTCGCCGGGCAGACGCAGACCGCCGACGAAACGGTCCCGCGCCGCCGACAGTCCGGGCTCGGCAGCGACGCAAGCGTCCCGGCCGAGCAATTCATAGGCCACGCCATAATGTTCGAGCACCGCGATATCGCCCGCGCTGTCGTCGAACTGCTTCTGAGTTCGAAACAGCTGGAGGGTCCCTCGCGACCGCTGATCATAATCGAGCGGCAGTTGCCCGCGCAGCGCGATCAATTGGTCGCGGCTATATTCGGCTAGCCGCACCATGCGGCTCTTGTTGAGAGCATAACGCGCCGACGTGCAGTTTCGCAGCATCGCGACGATCCATCGCAGCATCGCCATGTCGATGCGCGGCTTGAGGATCAGCGGGGCATGTTTCATGAACAGCCAGCGCATGGCTTTCAGCGGGATGCCTGGCGCTGCCCAGGGCGACGCATAACCCGGCGAGATTTCCCCGGCATTGGCGAAGCTTGTCTCGAGCGCCGGCCCGGGTTGCCGGTCGATGAGTATGACCTCATGACCCGCTTCGGCCAGATAATAGGCCGACGTCACGCCGACGACGCCGGCACCCAGCACGACCACTCTCATGCCGCTTTTCCATCGGGCGCATGGCGCATCCGTCCATTTTCGATGATGAAGCGGGTGTGCCGCCTTCCGAGACCGGTCAGGATTTCGTAACCGATGGTTCCGGCATCGCGCGCGACATCGGCAATGGATTGCGAAGGGCCCAGCAGCTCCACAAAGTCTCCATCCGAAATATCCGCTTCGGCAAGGCCGCTTATGTCGACCGTCAGACTGTCCATCGAAATGCGCCCGACGATCGGAAGCCGTACGCCCCGGTGCCAGACCGCGCCCTTGTCGCCGAGGCTTCGCGGCCAGCCGTCGGCATAGCCCGTGGCGATCGTTGCAATCCGTTGTGCCGCCGCCGCGACATGGTCGAGGCCATAGCCGACCCCCGTGCCAGCCGTGACGGTACGAATCTGCAGGACACGTGCCTCCAGACGCACCGCGGGACGCAGGGTTTCTGCTTTCGTGACCGGTGCGACGCCGAACAATGCGATCCCGGCGCGCACCAGATCGCAGTGGAAATCCGTTCCAAGAAACGCGCCGGCGCTGTTCGCGATCGACTTCGGAACACCAGGAAAATACGCCGCGACCGCCTCGAAGCGGCGGAGTTGGTCGATATTTGACTCGCGTAGCGGTTCGTCTCCGCAGGCAAGGTGCGTCATCAACAGCTTGAGGTCGATCTCCTCCGGCAATCCCGGCTCTCGCGCGGCGGTCACCGCGGCTTCGGGCGTGAGGCCGAGCCGCGACATGCCCGTGTCGACCTGCAGCGCGGCTGGTAGCTGCCGCGCGGCTGATCGGGCATGGGCGCGCCAGGCGGCGAGCTGAGCGGGGGAATTCAGCACGGGAACAAAGCCTGCATCGCAGCAGGCCGCTTCGCTGCCGGGGTCGAGACCGTTCAGGATCAGGATCGCGCAGTCGCGGCCCACGCGCCCCTGGAGCTGCTCCGCCTCGCTTAGCCGCGCGACAAAAAAGCTGCGGCAGCCGGCGTGGAGAAGCGCGGGTGCGACATTTGCGGCGCCTAAACCATAGCTGTCCGCCTTGATGACGGCTCCGCACGTCGCGGGCGCAACACGCCTCGCAAGATCCCGAAAATTCGCCGCGATCGCATCATTGTCGATGATGAGGCGACTCGAATGGGGCGGCGACTTCGATTCCAACTTCCTCTCCCTCGCCGCTGAGAGTAGCGAGCACTATGCGCAATTTTTCGCCTAATTGACCAATTGCAGTGCTGATTTCTGCACTTTTTGACAGAATCTTCGAACAGATGGAGGAATCTTCGTGCCGAGTCTGAGTGATATGGATCGCCGCATCCTGAAGAGTCTGCGACTGAATGCCCGGATCACGAACAGCGATCTCGCCGCCGAGGTCGGACTCTCCCCATCGGCCTGTTTGCGGCGTGTGCGGCTCCTCGAACAGTCGGGTGTGATTAGAGGCTATACGACGATCGTGGCGGGTGGGTCGCCGGACGAAGGGACGATCGCGATCGTGCAGGTGGAACTCGAACGCCAGTCGGAGGAATATTTGCTGCGTTTCGAGGCAGCGCTCCGCCGGCACCCGGAAGTTCAGGAATGGTTTCTTATGACGGGCGATGGCGACTATATTCTGCACGTCCAGATTGGAGGAATCGACGATTATGGCGCGTTCCACCGCGACGTTCTGTCCCGGCTGCCCGGGGTCGCGCGGATTACGTCGAGCTTTGCGATGCGCAGCCATCGCAGGATGTAGCTGCGGTGCCTGAATGCCGGCAACCTCAGCAGCCGGCACGATAATCGATCTTTGCCCGAATGCAGCAGCTCACCGGGCCGCCGCCTTATGCCGCCGCGGAAGGCCAAGCTTGACTTCCGCGGCCGGGGCGCCATCTTGAGGACGTCATGAGCGATAACGCTTCATCTCCCTCGCGCTTTGCGCACTATGTGGGCCGACTGCTCGAACGCTAGCCGCCCCGGCTCCGCGCGTGGCGGAACCGGGGTGTTCCTCGACCACAGACAGCGCTTCGAACCCGACCGAAAGCGATGATCGACGCTTAACTGTCCGGCGCGACGGACCTTTGGGTCCTGCTCCGGCGCACCGATTGTCCCGTTCGGAGACCATATCCTCGAACTGCTGCAACAGCGCGCCGCCAGCCTGGGGCTGGCGACCATGGAGATTTACGTGACTGCCTCCCGGGAACAGCAGCTGCTGTTTCGCCAAATAGTGGACGATGCCGCGAGCCGCGCGAGTGCGATGCTCGCGCTTCCGCACGAAGCTGCGCGCCTGCGTGCCGTTTCCCACCAGGGCCTTACCCCGATCGACCAATTGGAACTGTCACCCCTCGCCGAAGACCAACTGTTGGCAGCGGCGCTGCGCTTGTATCCCGGCGCGGCGCGACCCCGGGCCATGGTCGCCGCACTGCGGCGCCATTTCACAACCCCGCCGGGCTGGCTTGCCGTGGAGGCGCAGCGCCGTGCAGCCTGGGGCGATGTCGCCGGACGCGGCCTGCCGATTGAACGCGCCGCGCAGAGTGCGGCCGACATCGAACGCCGCCTGAAGGGTGTCAGGGCCGACGTCTCGGTCAAATTGCGCGCTTATGCCGACCTATATGCCGATCTTTGGTGCGACCCGCGAATAGCAGCGCCGGCGTCCGTCCGCCGCGAAATGCTCGCCTTGGTGAGCGCGCTGCAAGCACGCTGCGCGGCGATGGCCGACGAGGAGCGCGCGCCATGAACAGCCCATTATTCGGCTCGCCAGGCAAGGCTTCCCGGTTGAGCTGCCGAATGCGGATGCTGACTTTGGTCATGTTCGTCACCCTGTTTGTCACCGTCTGCTGGGGCGTCGGCACGATAATTGTCGGAGTTGAATGATGCTGCGCGAATGGTCGGAAGCGAGCGTCCATTGGAATTACACTGTCGAAGACATATTCGGCCTGCTTCTCGTCGCGGTGGTCATCGGCCTGCACAGCCTGATGCTTGCCATAACGCAAAGGCCGGGACGCGGATGGTTGGTCACCGCCTGTGTGTGCATCTCGATCATGGCCGCGTTTATCTCAGCGAGCCCCGCCCAATCCCGTCTCGCCGCCGCCCAGATCGCCGAAGTCCGGTGATGAGACTCGGCTTTTTTGAGGATCCGGCATGCTGCGCGCCCTCTCGCGGCACCCGAAAGATACGAAAAATGAGCAAAGACAAGGCACAAACGGAGAGATGGCGACCGCGGTCGCCCGCATTGAAGGATGTGGAGAAATGGCTCGACCGCTGTCCCGATCTTGGAAAGCAGGAGCTCGCTGCGCATATGCGGCACATTCGGGTCCTGTCGCTCGCCGAGAAGGCCGTGATCATGGGCGACGTTTGGCTTTCCAGAAAATTGGCGCAATTCTGTCGGGATCATGAACCCGATCTTGAGGACCCGTTAGCGGGCTTTGCGCCTTACATCCTGTTGCCCGCTGCGCTCGCGGTCGCAGGCACGCATCGGTTTCCTGGCTGACCGCGCGGCAGCCGGCCAATATCCCCCTCTCACATCTGGCCTGCTGCAGGCCGCGGAGCTTTTCTTGCCCTTCGTTCGTTTCATCCCGCTCGCCGCGAGCATAGCCGCCGCGCTTATTGCACTTCCCGGTCTTCCGGCGCCCTGGGCATGGGTGCTGCTCGCCGCGGGCATCACATTCTCATGCGTTGGGCTCTACGATCTGCGACAGCCGCTCCATTCGGTACGCCGCAACTATCCGATCGTCGGCCGACTGCGATGGTTCTTCGAGGAGATTCGTCCGGGCCTCCGGCAATATCTCTTCGAGGACGATCATGAGGAAACGCCTTTTTCGCGGAGCCAGCGCTCGCTTGTCTATGCGCGGGCGAAGAATGAGGTAAGCGACCGCGCCTTCGGCACCCTCGTCGACGTTTACGAAAATGGCTACGAGTTCATCGCTCACTCCACGCGTCCCGTTCCTGTCGCCGATCCGGCCGGTTTTCGGATTAAGATCGGCGGCGCGGCCTGTCGCCAGCCCTATTCGGCATCGATCTTCAATATTTCGGCGATGAGTTTCGGTGCGCTCAGTGCGAACGCGATCCGCGCCCTCAACAAAGGGGCGAAGCTCGGCGGCTTTGCGCATGACACCGGCGAAGGCTCGATCAGCCCCTATCACCGCGAACATGGCGGCGATCTCATCTGGGAGATCGGCAGCGGCTATTTCGGCTGTCGCGACGAACAGGGCGCCTTCGATCCGGAACGCTTTGCCGAGCAGGCGGCGGATCCGCAGGTGCGAATGATCGAGCTCAAGATCAGCCAGGGAGCGAAGCCCGGCAAGGGAGGCATCCTGCCCGCCGAAAAGGTGACCCCCGAAATTGCTGCGACGCGGGGAATCCCGATGGGGCGCGACTGCATTTCCCCGCCGGGCCACTCGGCGTTCAGCACCCCGATAGAGCTCCTCCAGTTCATCGCGCGTCTGCGCGACCTGTCGCAAGGCAAGCCGGTGGGCTTCAAGCTCTGTGTGGGGCAGCCGTGGGAGTTCATGGCGATCGTGAAAGCCATGCTCAAGACGGGCATTCTTCCTGACTATATCGTCGTCGACGGCGCGGAGGGTGGCACCGGTGCGGCGCCGCTCGAATTCACCGACCATCTCGGCATGCCGCTGCGCGAAAGCCTGCTATTCGTCCACAACACGCTGGTCGGCGCGGGCCTGCGGCAGAAGATCAAGATCGGCGCCGCCGGCAAGATCGTCAGCGCATTCGACATCGCCACGGTGATGGCGCTGGGTGCCGACTGGACCAATGCCGGACGGGGCTTCATGTTCGCGATCGGCTGTATTCAGTCGCTTTCCTGCCACACAAATCTGTGCCCGACGGGGGTGGCGACGCAGGACCCGATGCGCCAGCGCGCGCTTGTCGTGAGCGACAAGGCCGCCCGTGTTTATAACTTCCATCGCAATACGCTGTTGGCACTGTCCGAGATGATCGCCGCCGCCGGTCTCGATCACCCCGGCCGGCTTGGCCCGCATCATCTTGTTCGCCGGGTCAGCCTCACGGAAATCCGGTTATTCTCCCAGCTGCACATTTTTCTGGAGGATGGAGAATTGCTGAGCGGCGCGTCGGATCGCGATTTTTACAGCGCCGCTTGGCGACTCGCACGCGCCGATAGCTTCCAGATTGCAATATAGCACCGGGGGCGAGCGCATCGTCCACGTCGCCCGTAGCCCCGGGGCGGCGCCGGACCGATCGCAGGTGGGGCTGTTCTTTTCGGGAACCGCGGGCGATCATTCGGTGCCAATGCGTCGCGCCGCCGGACATCTCCGCGTCCCTTATGGAAAGGGCGGCGAAATGCAACATTTGGGTGAGCCAGCGTTGATACCGGCACCTTCGATCGCGATCAGTGCCGGGGCAATATAGGAATCCGGAGCATGAGGACTGCGGGCGCCGGAACCGGTGCTGCGGATGTGACTTGGCGGGGCGTGCTAAAGCGCCCTCGCTCGCGACCGCATAATCGGCTTCCGGCGCGGCGGCGAGCCCGGCGCGGGCCTTTGCAGCCAGTGCCTCCTTTTGGCTCCCCGCCCGGCGGATATCGCGCGTAAAGGTTCCGAAGCGATCGGTGTCGATCGGCGGACGCGGCAGAAACGCGAGGCCCAGCGGCGCCAGGGTGGGAATGATGACGCGCTCCTTGCCGTGCATCGTCGCAATGACGGCAGTCTTGCCCTGCATGTCAAAAGGATGGATCACCGGCTGTTCCGATCGACGGAGCGAAATAGTCCGAGCGCATCACCTCGACATCCGACAGGAATGTTACGCCCGGGCGCCGTTCGAAGAGGCGCGACAGGCCGCTGGCGACATCGGCGATGATCGCCTCGTCGCCGACGCCCACGAACATCACGAGGCCGCTTTCGTCGTTGAAGATGGTCCTGCCCTGATGAAAGCCATGATGGCCCATGCCGGCGACGTCGCGGATCATGGTCCAGCCGCTGACGCCGGCCGCGCGCAACAAATCTTCGATCAATGCTCGATCTTCGGCCCGCATCACGATCTCGATCTTGCGGCGCCGGTGCAACGGAAGTGTGTCGTCTTTGACGGTCATGATCAAATCTCCTGCTTTAACAATCGATAGCGAGAAGGCTCCGGCCTTCGCTGCAGTCGGCGCCATCTTCGCGCCAACGCCGCGCGCGGGCAGTCTCGGGATCGATCACGATGAGTTGCACCCAGCCCTTGCCGAACAGTCGCCGGAGGATGTCGCTGGACTCCACCAGCGCGGCCACGCGATCGAATGGCGCGTGAACGACGGTCAGCAGACGCTGGGGGATATGGTGAGGAAGACCGTCGTCGCAAAAGAGCGACTGGCGAGGCAGGCCGATCTTGAGATCGCCGCCATTGCCCTGGACGACGCCGATGCCGCCGATGACATTCTGGGTGACCTTGTCGCCCGAACCGTAATTCTGATTGTCGATCGTCGAAAAGAGATATTGGCAGTTGATCCACTGCGCCACGACCATGGGCGCCGTCAATATGGTTGCCAGCGCACTACCATCCGTGTCGGTTCGCCAATCATAGCTATGGAGGAAAGCGCGTCCTTGAAGGTCGATCATGCGGGTGAGGTCGCGCGGGCCAACAATGAAGGCGGCGTTTCCGGCCAGGCCCCACTCGGGCCTGACTTCGCCCCAATGCACGGCACCTGTCAGCAGGTCAGCCGGCGCTCTGCCCAGCAACAGTGCGCGGCGGGCACGATTGGCCTCGGCGGCGCGGGCGAGACTGGCCGAAAGCGCGGCTAGGTCGGCAGCGTGGGTGGAGGGTATCCGATCAGCATCGAAGATCACGACCTCATCCGTGGTCGTATTATGCTCGGCAGCCAGGAAATAGGTTGATCCCGGCAGCGCGATACCCTCCTTGGCCAAGCCCGAACGGACATCTCCATCGTTCAGCATCGCCGCAAGCAGTCGCGCGTTCGCACCCCCGGCATGGCCGCCGCAGGCGCCGCAATCGAGCGCGGCCGCATAGGGATTGTTTACCGCGCTTGCACCATGGCCGGTCAGCACCACAAGCCTTGCGGTGTCGGGCTGCAACCCGGTCAGTCGGAACAAGGCCGAGGCATAGCCAATCTTGTCGGCGAGCGAGAAGCCGGCATGATCCTCACGGGCATCGCCCGTGGGTGCGAGCGAGCGCTGCCGGCGCGCCCGAAGCGTAGCGGCTGCGCGGCCCGTAGCGCGCGGCGCAAAGGTCCGTGCCAGCATCAAGGCAGCGGCAAGCGGTCCGGTCGCCTCTGCGGCAGCAAAGGCCGTCGCAGGCCCAGCTTTCGCAGCCGCGAACAGATCGGTGGTGCAGGCATCGCCACGCGCCCTGTCAGCGATTGCCTCAGCCTCGCTTTCGCGGCCGGGAACCGGACGCTCCGAAATGTCGTGACGGGGCGAGAGAAGCACCGGCAGCAAGCGGGCGCGATGGGCACCAGCGAAGGGATGCAGCGCGATGGGTAGACCGAAAAATCCGGCATAGCCGAAGGTTTCATAATTGCCTTCTGCTTCCAGAGCTCGCCGGAAGGGGTCCGAGCGCACGTCGATGCAGAAGACCAGCTGGGCATCGGGCCGAGCTGGCGGATTGCTGGTTCGAGCGGCCTTTTGCAGCGCCGGTATGAGGCCGTTTGCATAGCTCCGCTCGGCCGCCGTCATGAACAAGGCGCCAAGCCTGTCGTCATCGACTCGCGCCACGATATCGAGCCTTTGGGCATTGCGCGGGCCGAGCGCCTTGGCGGTCAAACCGAAGTGCGCCAACAGCGCGGCGCGCCTATCTTTGCCGGCGGACGGCGCGCCGAGCGGCGCAGACAATGCGTCGGCGCGCGCCAGCAAGATCCAGAGCGCGACGAGATCTGCCATCGTTGCCGGAGCATCGGCCACGCGGTCAGGGTCGGCATGTTCGCTGCGCCAGCGGATATGGCCTGCCCATCCGGGGAGACGTGCAACCAGGCCGGACAGATAAGCGAGCGGGTCAACCTCCGCTTCCAGGCTCGCCAGACTTTCGGAAATTGCCTCGAGCGGGTCGCGCGGAACGCTTAGCAGCAACGCAGCGCCCCGAGCGCCGGTGAGCGTCCGGTAATCCGGGTCATAGGCTGCCATAGCCAGCACGGCGCGATAAAGTCCGAGGTCGCGGTTGGGTAATGGCATCGCCGTCATGCCATGGTCGAAAAAGGCGCCGCACCATTTTGCGATAAATGCAGCATCGGAGCCGAGTCCTGCTCTCCGCTCGGGCCGATCGCCGCGTCCGATCACCAGCAGGCGCGCCATCAGCGCGTCGAGCATCGTTACGCCCGGCGCAATGGGAGCCGCGGCGCGATAGATGCCGCCCAGATGTCCGATGGCCGCATCGCGCAAGGCGGCTTCGTCGATGCGGCCATTATCGAGGAGCCGCCGCCACAGCGCGAGCGGCAGGGTGCGGTGGGCGCCGAAAAGCTTTGACGCCTCCGCTACGGCCTGCGCGAAGGGCAGCTCCTCGAAACCCGCCAGCGGGTTGACGGCAATCGCGCTTTCGAGCGGCCATAGCGGCGCGACCGTACGCGCGGCGAGCGCAACGAGCCCGGCGACTTGGGTCCGGGCGAGCCGGTCATCGGTGCGTTCGATGGGAGCAATCATGGTCATGCGAGGTCTCCGGTACGGGTGGCGCGAAGGGCGCCGGCGTTGAGAAGGCGGACGTAGAGCGCCGGCGGGAGCGCTGCGCCGCGCGCCATCCGCGCGGCTTGTAAGAGCCATGCGACAAGGAAGAGGGCGGCGAGCGCAATCAGCAAGGGTGATGGAAGCAAGGGTTCGGCGTGCGCTTCATAAAGGCTGGCGATCAGCAAAAGACCCGCGGCGTTCGCCGCGATCAGGGCCGTGACCAGACCGACCAGCCGGGCGCGCGCGCGGCGCGGGGCGGGAGCGCCATATCCCGCAATCAGCGTAGCGGCGGCTGCGGCGACGGCGAGGGTCAGCGCCACCAGCTCTCCGCCCACTTCGGCGGTAAAGGCGAGATAGACGCCTGCAAGCAGCGCGACGAGGGCAGCCATGCGGACGGCGGCGCGCGAAATCGGAACCCCCTCGCGTTGGCGCATTCCGATGAGCGAACCTGACCCGAGAAAGAGCCAGGCTTTGAACAATCCGTGGGCTACGATGTGCCAGAGCGCGGCGGCATAGGCGCCAAGGCCGCAGCTCATGATCATGAACCCCATTTGCGAGACCGTCGAACCGGCCAGCGCGCGCTTGGCGTCGGGGCGGACCGCCATGATGCCGAGGCCCCAGAGGGCTGCAAAAAGACCCAGGCCGACCGCGGTATAGCGCGCCGCAGGCGCTGCCTCGAGAATTGGCGCGAGACGCAGCAGCAAGAAGCCGCCGGCATTGACAAGCCCCGCGTGCATTAGCGCCGACACCGGCGTTGGTGCTGTCATCGACGAAAGCAGCCAGGCCGAGAAAGGCGGCAGCGCGCATCGCGCGGCCGCTGCGATCACGAGAAGCAGCGCCGCGAGGTGCCCGGCGAGAGGCGAGAGGCTGCCGCTTCGCGAAAGCGCGGCACTTATATCGGTTGTTCCGCCATGTCCCCCGACAATCGCGAGTGCGGCGAGAAGCGCTAGATCGCCGATCAGGAAGGTCCGCCGCGCGCGCGTGGCGGCTTCGCGAGCCTCGGGAAGCGCATCGGCGTGCCCGATGAGGCTGGCCAGCAAAATGCCGCTCGCCACCCAGGCGGCGGCGAAAGCCAGCAAATCGTTCGTCAGGACGAAAAGCAGCACCGATCCGATCAGCAGGGCGATCCGCGCAAAATAGGACGGGCGCCGCGGATCGCTTCGCATGAATCTGCGTGAGAAGGCCGCGACAATCGTACCCACGAAGAGGATCATCCCGGCAATGACGAGCTGAAGAGCAGAGAGCGGCCTTGGTCCTTCGCCGGCCAGAAAAGCGAGACCGGCAATTCCGACAGGTGCGATCCAGATGGACGGGTGCATGCTCGTCAGCGTCGAAGCGGCGGCGGTTCGTGCGATGGCAGCGGTCATGCGAATTCCTTTCGCGTCGCCGATGCGCCATCGTTCAAAATTGACAAAACGAGTTTTTGAAATATCGTGCATTGACAATTGAAATGATTGTTGCACATTGCCGCCATGGTCAGCGCGCCCAACCTCGACCTCGATCTCCTCCGCTGCTTCGTGACGATTTCCGAAGTGGGGAGCTTTACCCGGGCTGGCGACCGGCTCGGCCGGACACAATCGACGATCAGTCTGCAAGTGAAGCGGCTCGAGGAGCAGCTGGGCCGGACGCTCTTCGCGCGTACGCCCCGATCGCTCAGCCTCACCGATGACGGCAAGCGCTTGCTTGGTCCGGCCCGGCAGCTGCTGCGCCTCAATGACGCGGCAATTGCCGAGCTGTTCGAACCCGATATGGCGGGACGCGTCAGGCTCGGGGTGCCTGAAGATTTTGCCACCGCACATCTGCCTGCTGTATTGTCAGCTTTTACAAAAGCGCATCCTCTCGTCGAGCTCGAGGTGACCTGCGATCTCACGCTCAACCTTCTCGACAAATTTCATGCCGGCGCATTCGATTTCGTGCTCGTCAAGCGCGAGCCGTCGGCACCGCTTGAGGGCGTGCGGGTGTGGCGCGAGCCGTTGGTCTGGGTGGCGCGCGATCAACTCGCGGCGACGGGCCTTGCGAGCATTCCGCTCGTTGTCTCGCCCGAGCCGTGCGTCTATCGCAAGCGCGCGGTCGATGCGCTCGAGGCGATCGGTTGCGACTGGCGTGTCGCCTATACTTCGACGAGCCT
>OFTY01000146.1_pt1 | contig 77216 bp, 74 predicted proteins | sample 1775061 | NCBI WGS metagenome assembly OFTY01 (sample SAMN08195773, study PRJEB24354) | sludge metagenome | isolation source: sludge from phenol fed wastewater aerobic bioreactor B | place: India: Nagpur | collected 2016-09-16 | reverse complement strand
TTTCTTATTTGAGAGGGCAAAACTAATCCCTTTTTTATCCGCATAAAAACTTTTTTAAACCTTTTTTTATTTTATTTCGCAAAATACTGTAATCCAAAATATTAATTCCTGCTAATATTCACAAAAGGTGGAAATCAAACCCAAGATAACCGAATGGTGTTTTATTATTATATAAAAATTCCCTTGTACATATATGCACAAGGGAACCTCTTACTTATTTTCGTATTTTAAAAAGAACTGGTTATTCCTATTGTTAAACCTGCTGCTTCTGAAACCATCCTGCAGACTCCTCCCACACACAAGAGACCACCTCTCTGACGACCATAGCTTGTAGAAACCCTAGTTGTTCCTTTGGTAAAACTAACCCCCGCATTGTAATAATGTATTCTAGCATCTTTATCATCATTCCCATAATTATACATATCACTTGCAAATACAGACCAATTGTTATTTAAAGCAAATTCTACAGTACCTGCCATCCAATCCTTTTTACCACCATCCGCCCATAAATGCTGCAATTCTAAACGCACAGATTTATTATCTAAAAACTGGTATGTTGTCTCTGCAGATGCAATATTTGCTTGAATAACATCAAATTCACCATCTAAAAACGGGCTATTATAATATTGATTTAGATACATAAAAATAGATGACCAGTTTTTACTCCATTTTTTTCTTATTTCTATGCCTAAATCGTGATAATACTTATCACCAAAATCGAAAAATCCTGCTTCTACCTCTTTACCATTATTTTTAATTTTAGATTTCAACCCTGCCCAGTATGCTCCATTGACAACTAAATTAGTCCCATATTCCCCACCTAAAACAGTTCCTTTTCCAAACTCATAATAAAAATCGAATTGCCCTCCTATTTCTCCTAATTTTCTCTGTAAATTCAAATCAAAAGTAGGCTGGGCTTGATACACGTATATATTCTGTAGAGAATAATCATATTGTTTCGTCAAAGCGGGAATATAGTTTATTGTTCCTTTCATATACTCATTGCCATAAAAATTACGCTGTGAATAAAAACTCATATTTTCCATTCTACGTAAACTAACATTTAATGCTATTCCTTTCTGAGAATATCCCGTATTAAGCAACAATGCATTTCCTCCTTGCATAACTTCAGTATCAAACCTACCTAATTCTACCAAAGCATCCTTTTGTTTTAAAACATACTCTACATCTCCATAAAAACCTTCTTTACTATAGTTCAAACGAAAAGAAAATGCATTTGTTAGTACATCTAAATTTTTATTGTATTCAGTCTCCTCTTCTATTCTCCCTATATAACTAACACCTGCATCTAAATTAAAATTCTCAAAACTAAGCAACGACGAAACATCTACACTTATATCTCCTCCTATTAAAAAAGAATCTGATAAATCAAACCCCATTCCTACACGCTGTTTTCCTCCTAAAGCAGTTATACTGATATTGTCCGAAATACTATACTTAATATTCAATCCAAAAACAGCATTATTTATCCCTATTTGTCTATCCTCCCAAGATCTAAAGATTAATCCACTACCAAATTGATCATAAAAATGTCCTGCCGTTATATCCAATCCCTTTTCCACATTATTATAACGAACATATACAGTCCCTAAATTAACATCTTTAAAATCGGGGGAATAATTCATCAATGCTTTAGGTTCATACGCTTCAATCTGAGTTCCGAATGTCCATTTTTTATAATCATAATCAATTTTAAGATAAGAATTAGATCTAAATCTCTCATCCGCTTCCTTTTCATCAATTTTCACTTTTTTATCATCCACATACCATTGCGAGTTATTTTCAAATCCTACTCTAATTTGAGATAAACCTACATACCCGCAAAACAAACACCCAAATAATAATATTTTCTTCATTTTATTTTCCTATCAAAGACTTTACCTGTTTATACAATTCTTTTTCTACTCCTGGTGTATAGCTTGTATGTTTATAAACTATCTTCCCTTTATAAAGCAACGCCGTAAAAGGAACATTAATTACATTCATTGCCCTTTTTAACTCATGATTTTCATCTAATAACACTTCATAATCCCATCCTTTTCCATTTACTAGAGGTCTTACTCTTTTTACCGTTTTTGCATCATCAATTGAGACTGCAACGAGCTCTACCCCTGTTTCCTCTTGCCAATCCTGATATACATCTTTAATAGCACTCAATTCTTTCAAGCAAGGACCGCACCAAGTTGCCCAAAAACTAATAATAATTGGTTTTTCCGCATCATTGTAATCTGCCAGATTTACCATTTTACCATCTAAATTCCTTAATTGGACATTGGGTAATTCTTTTTGTTGTGCTGAACCAACAAAAAAAACCAATAATACAAGAAGTGTAACTACATTTTTCATTGTTTGTTTTTTTATAATTCTTCAATTGACAAATATATTTAAAAAAAAACAAAATTAACTTTTTGTTATACTTTTTTTATCCTTACTTTTACGCGACTAATCACAAATGAAAATTTATTATGAAGAAAAAAATTTATTTTGGAACAATTATGTTATTGTCACTTATTTTTTCGGCTACTCTATTAACCTCATGTAGTAGCAGTGATGATAGCAAGAATAATGGAGGTCCTGACGATGACAACAATCCTCCTTCTTCTAAACAACTTTCTTTGACAACAAATGCTACAACAGTTATTGTTAATGAAGAAGTAGTTTTTTATGTCAAAATGAATAATGAGAACGTAGAAGGAGCAACCATTTTAATCAACGATCAAGCCATAGAAGGAACAAAACACATTTTTGCCGAAACTGGAGAATATAAAGTTATAGCTAAAAAAGAGGGCTTAGAGAGTAGTAATGAAATAAAAATAAACGTAGTAGAAGATCAAAGTGTAATTGATAATGCTACTAAATTTAAACACCGTACTTTAGTTGAAGATTTTACAGGTGCTTGGTGTCAATACTGCCCTCTTGTAGCATATGACATTGACCAGCTTGAAGCATCCGACTCGGATAAATTTCAAGCTATTGCAATTCATGTCAATGATCAGGGACCCGATCCTTTTGCAATTAACCACTCTGCAAGAAAAAAATTTAACTACGAATTTGACGACTTCACAGGATGGCCTTTTGCTATGACTGACAGAAAAATCAATTTCAGAGAAAGTCCTAATTCGCCTATCGCTAGACATAAAACATTCTCTCCCATTGGAGTAAGAATCAATTCTTCTCTTCAAAGTACATTTGGAGCTATTAATATCTCTATTAAATTTGGAGAAGATTTTAACAAGCCGCTAAAATACGCAGTATTTGTTTTAGAAGACGGACTAGTGTACGAACAAGTAAACACTACCCAGTATTACAAAAACGCACCGTGGGTTTATGAGTATCCTTACACAAAAAACTTTATCCATAATAACACCCTAAGAGCGATGTTCGATGGAGGTTTTAGAGGTTCAGAAATCCCCGCAAGTTTAACAAAACAAGGGAAAGAGTTTACGAATTCTGATATAACAATGACTTATAAATCAGAAAATATAGACAATTTAAAAGTTGTAGTAATTGTTACAGATGGAAATAGTGGGGAAGTACTTAATACAGTAGTAGCGAAAGGAAATACTGATCAAAATTATGAAGTAGTTCTATAAAAATATTTATTATAGATTAAAAATAAAGATTAGAATAAGTTTATTCTAATCTTTATTTTTTAGTAATGCTCTTTAATAACGCATTATATCCTCGTTCCTAATATTAAAAACTTCAATGAGATAGTTTTAAGTTTTATTTTGCTCTCAAAAAGAAGCTTTAAATTAATAAATAAACTTATAACCTGATGTTTATTTACATTCGTTTTCCTTGTTAACCGATATTGACTTATATGAAGCAAATGGATTTTTTTGTATCAATCCTTCATTTTAGCGTGTATAATTACTTTCTTAAACCGCTGTATTACTTTGTGGATGGTTGAGTTTGCAAGCTCTTTGATTGCTTTGAGATAAAACTCATATTCCTCAATAAAAAACAGATTAATGTCATTTAGCAAAATATCCTGTTGGTTATACTTTCACTTGATAAAGGCTTTGAGGTGTTCTAAAGAGTTTTCAAACTTCTTTCAAGTAGATTCTTCCATATCTTTATCAACTAACTTCTTTATCTTTTACAGATAGTCATTGAAATACTCTACTGTATAAGCTATTTTGTCTTTTGATGCGTCTATATAAGTCCTGTAAATATCGCTTACAGTAAATGCTTCCTTATCCACAATCATTTGAATAAGTAGTCAATATTCCTCGATATATCTTGTCTAAATGTGTATTAATATTCTTTACATATGCTGTCTTCGAGGTAATAATTTGAAATTTTGCATTCCATTCATTTTCTGGAACATAGAAACCTGTCGAAAACTCTTTTCTTTTACCATTGAAGGTCATTCTATAGATTAAGGGAGACAACTCTTTTTTATTTGTCTTAGCTCGGTTTAAAACAAACAGAATTTTTACTTGATTAATGGTCATAGTCAATATTTTTAAAGTGTTAAAACATTGACGTAACTTCATGATTTACAAATATTTTAAAACAAAAAACCCGACACCAAGAGTTTTAAACCCTGACACCGAATTCTCCACCTTTTACCTCAAAAACACCATATTTATTTTTGAAATAAAAGTCGACAAGCCCAATAAATCCGTTTTTAAATAACGAAAAAAGCACCTACATTGCTGTAAGTGCTTTTATTTTGCTCCCCCTCTTGGGCTCGAACCAAGGACCCTCTGATTAACAGTCAGATGCTCTAACCAACTGAGCTAAGGAGGAAGGTGTGTTACCTTTATTGCGATGCAAATATAGAACGATTTTTTATTTTTACAAGCTTTTTATTTATCTTTTTTACTTTACAAATATAGCTTTATAAATATCATTGCCATTAGCAAACAACAACAATCCAATAAGTATAAAGAAGCCAGCCATTTGTGCTTTTTCCATAAACTTATCACTTGGTTTTCTACCCGAAATAATTTCGTATAATAGAAACATAACATGCCCTCCATCTAGTGCAGGAATCGGCAATAAATTCATCACTCCCAACATAATTGACAATAGTGCTGTTATTGCCCAAAAGTTTTCCCAACTCCAATAACTTGGAAAAATATCATAAATAGCTTTAAAACCTCCTACACCTTTGTAAGCACCTGTTTCCGGCTTAATCATCAATTTTAGTTGATTCCAATAACTTACTACTTTTTCTTTTCCTTTATTTAAACCAACCGGAATAGAAGCTAAAAAACCATATTTTTCGTGACTTAATTTATAATACCCCAGTTTTTCCATATCTGTCATCCCAATCATTCCTACCGCCACACCTAACTTTCCTTTGTCATCTACAGATGCTATAACTGTTTCTTGATTTTCATTGCGCAAAACCTTGATTTCAACCTTTTCTCCTTTGTATTTTGCCAATATTTCTTCTGCCTGATCAAAATATCTTACAGGTTCTCCTCCAATAGACTGTACAATATCTCTAGACAGCAGCACTTCGCTATTTCCTCCTTCTTCCGTAGCCATTGCAATTACAAAAGGCACTCGAAGTGAAATCAGCGTTTTTGAATTTTCATCAACAATCTGTCCTATCAAATTTTCCGGTAGGGTAATTTTTTCTTGAGTTCCATTTCTGTCAACGACTACATCTTTACCTACTCCTAACAACAAAGCTTCAGGTAAATCATTAAACCTTTCGATTACTTTTCCATCAACACTTATGACTTTATCTCCCGTTTGAAGTCCTGCCTTTTCTAAAATAGGATTTGTAACGTAAATGCCATCTTTTAAATCTTCATTTTTAAGGTATGCATCGCCATATACATAAGCCATTCCTATATATATTACAAAAGCTAACAGAAAGTTTACTGTAACACCGCCTAGCATAATAATAAGACGCTGCCACGCTGGTTTAGATCGAAATTCCCATGGTTCAGGCTCTTTTTGCATTTGCTCTGTATCCATGCTTTCGTCAATCATACCGGCAATTTTCACATATCCTCCTAAAGGAAGCCATCCTATCCCATATACTGTTTCACCTATCTTTTTCTTAAAAAGAGAAAACTTTACATCAAAAAACAGGTAAAATTTCTCTACTTTAGTTTTAAACAGTTTTGCAGGTATAAAATGCCCAAATTCATGGAGGATAATAAGCAAAGATAAACTCAATAAAAATTGAGATAATTTAATAAGTATTTCCATTTTATATAATTACATTCTCGTCTATAATCTGACAAAAATAAAGTTTTAGTTTTACTATTTCATTTTTTTTTACTGCGAGAGTGTATTTTACCAATTCTTTCACAATTCAAACTTCATATCTGTCCATTATAAGTAAAACCTGATCAAATAATCCAAAGCAACAGAAAATACTTTCTCTTATTCAAGATATTTAATCATATTAGAAAAGTATTTTCTAACTTTGCTTTTCAATTAATTTTTTTAAATATGTTACAGATAGCTTATATTAAAGAAAATCAAGAAAAGGTAATCCAAGGATTAGCCAAAAGAAATCTTGATGTTACGGATTTGCTGAAAGAAGTACTTGACCTGGATGAAAAAAGACGAAGCACACAGGTTGACTTAGACAATGTATTGGCAGAATCCAACAAGCTATCCAAAAGCATTGGCGAATTGATGAAAAATGGTGAAAAGGCAAAAGCTGAAATCATCAAAGAAAAAACATCTAATTTGCGTGAACAAAGCAAACAGTTGACTGAGCAGTTAAATACAATTTCTACTGAGTTAACTGAGAAGTTATATACTATTCCGAACATACCAAATGACATTGTGCCTGCCGGCCACGATGCAGATGACAACGTAAACATCTTCCAAACTGGTGAGATCCCAACACTTCACGATGGCGCGTTACCACATTGGGAATTGGCAAAAAAATATGATATTATTGATTTTGAGCTCGGTAATAAAATTACCGGAGCAGGTTTTCCGGTTTACAAAGGAAAAGGTGCCAGATTACAGCGTGCGCTAATTTCCTATTTTCTGGACAAAAACACAGATGCCGGATACAAAGAGTTTCAGGTTCCGCATCTTATCAATGAAGCTTCAGGATACGGAACAGGACAACTACCAGATAAAGAAGGACAAATGTATCATGTAGGCATCGATGATTTATATCTGATTCCGACTGCAGAAGTTCCGGTAACCAACTTGTTCCGCGATGTAATTCTGCAAGAAAGCGAATTACCTGTAATGTGTACGGGATATACACCTTGTTTCCGAAGAGAAGCAGGCTCCTACGGTGCACATGTAAGAGGTTTAAACCGTCTACATCAATTTGACAAAGTAGAAATTGTTAGAATTGAGCATCCAGATAATTCTTATAAGGCTTTGGACGGAATGGTAGAACACGTCAAAGAAATTTTAAATGAATTAAAACTGCCCTACAGAATTTTGAGATTATGTGGAGGAGACATGGGCTTTGCTTCTGCACTGACCTATGACTTTGAAGTTTTTTCAACTGCCCAGGACAGATGGCTTGAAATCAGCTCTGTTTCAAATTTCGAAACTTTTCAGACCAATCGTCTTAAACTTCGCTTTAAGGACAAAGACGGCAAAAACCAGTTAGCACATACCTTAAACGGAAGCTCTTTGGCTTTACCAAGAGTCTTAGCAGGAATTTTGGAAAATTACCAAACGCCTGACGGAATTGTCATACCCGAAGTATTACGCCCGTATACCGGATTTGATATTATTGATTAATTTTAAAATTCTATCTATAAAAGTAAGCACCAAATCCTAAAAGACTTTGGTGCTTTTTTTATCTTTGTATCAAACACTTCTAATTCAAAACTTACAACAATGATTATTTACAATACAACTATCAACATACATGAAAGCGTACACGATGCCTGGTTTAAATGGGTACAAGAAACTTATATTCCGGGTATTCTTGCCACACAAAAGTTTGAAAAAGCCCGAATGGTAAAAGTTTTAGTTGACGAAGAAATGGGGGGAATTACCTATTCTGTCCAATTTGAAACTGATAGCAAAGAAAACCTAATAAAATTTTATAATGAAGATTTTGATCATTTTGAAAATGAAGCTAAAAAGCTATTCGGAGAATTAATGCTTACCTTTAAAACAGAGCTGGAATTAATTAGCGAACACTAATAACACAGAAGAATGGACAACGTAAGAGCAAAAAAACATTTAGGGCAACATTTTTTGACCGATGAGAGTATAGCTAAACGCATTGCTGACGCGCTTTCTTTAGAGGGCTATAAAAAAGTATTGGAAATTGGTCCGGGGATGGGAGTCTTAACTAAATACATTTTGGATAAGCCCATAGAAACTTTTGTTGTGGAAATTGATATTGAATCAGTGGACTATCTTCACAAACACTATCCCAAACTGCACAATCACATTTTTGCTCAGGATTTTTTAAAGTTTGACATCGTACATGCCTTTAATCAGGAATCTTTTGCTGTAATTGGTAACTTTCCCTATAACATATCTACTCAAATTGTTTTTCGTGTTTTAGAATTACGACACTACGTCTGTGAATTTGCAGGTATGTTTCAAAAAGAAGTTGCAGAACGCATCTGCGAAAAAAAAGGAAGTAAAACTTATGGCATTTTATCTGTTCTTACACAAGCTTTTTACGAAACAGAATATTTATTTACAGTATCTGAACATGTCTTCAATCCTCCGCCCAAAGTAAAATCAGGCGTGATGAAAATGAGGCGAAAAGAAAATTATACTTTGCCTTGCAATGAAAAGCTTTTTTTTACCGTTGTTAAAACCGCCTTTAACCAACGGAGAAAAACATTGCGGAATAGTTTAAAAAGCTTTAACCTTCCCGATCAGATAAAAGGATTAGAAATTTTCAACCTTCGACCGGAACAGTTAGGATTTGAAGAGTTTATTGATATTACACAAAAAATAGAAAAATATGGAGTTTAAAATCAGTAAAGAATCTATCCAACAGATAGAAAATCTAATTGCTGACAAAAATGAAAAAGAACTTCTTGTCCTTTTAAACGATGTCCACTATGCAGATATAGCGGAAATCATGAATGAGCTTTCCGATGAAGAGGCAATCTATATTTTTGACATATTAGACAGCGAAGTTACTGCTGAAATTTTGCTGGAACTCGACGAAAATGTCCGAGAAAAGATATTAAGTACACTTTCTCCTAAAGAAATTGCAGAAGAACTTGATGAACTTGATACAGATGATGCTGCAGATATTATAGCAGAGCTACCCGAGAATAAGAAAGAAGAAGTACTGCAGGAGCTTGAAGATTTAGACCATGCTAAAGATATTGTTGAACTGCTTCGTTATGAAGAAGGTACTGCAGGAGCATTAATGGCAAAAGAATTTGTGTCTGTAAACGAAAACTGGTCGGTACTTACCTGTGTAAAAGAAATGCGCAAACAGGCAGAACACGTTTCCAGAGTACACTCTATTTACGTTACCGATGATGATAACCGTTTAAAAGGAAGGCTTTCTCTAAAAGACCTGCTTACCACCTCGACAACTACCCATATCAGCGACGTCTATATCCGAAAAGTAGATTACGTAAAAGTAGACACAAAAGAAGTAGAGGTTGCCCGCATTATGCAAAAATACGATCTAGAAGCTATTCCTGTTGTAGATGAAATGAATAGACTGGTCGGCAGAATTACAATTGACGACATTGTGGACGTAATCAAAGAAGAAGCAGATAAAGATTACCAGCTGGCGGCAGGAATTTCACAAGATGTTGAAGCTAACGATAATATTTTAACCCTAACCAAAGCTCGCTTACCATGGCTTGTTTTGGCAATGATTGGAGGATTTGTTGCCGTAAACGTTTCCAGAAACTTTGAAGGAGCAATGGAAAAGTTTGGTGTTTTATTCTTTTTTACCCCACTTATCGCTGCTATGGCAGGAAATGTAGGCGTCCAATCTTCCGCAATTATCGTTCAAGGACTGGCAAACAATACTATCTCAGGCTCTATTTGGAAACGGTTGATAAAAGAAGTTACATTAAGCCTTTTAAATGGTTTTTTACTAGCTGTTCTTCTGATGCTTGGAAGTCACTTTTTATTAGGTGTTGATTATATTATTGGAATTACAGTATCTATTGCCCTAATTAGCGTTATTATTATCGCCAGTTTAATAGGTACTTTTATTCCTATTTTTCTTAATAAATACGGTATCGATCCAGCTTTGGCTACGGGTCCTTTCATCACTACAAGTAACGATATCTGTGGTATTTTAATTTATTTTTCCATTGCAAAAATTATTTTGGGCTTTTAAAAACGACGACTAGATTATGAGTAAAAAGATTCTACATATCGACAGCAATCATCCTTTAATGTTAAAAGAGTTTAGTTTAATGGGATATGAAAATACAGAAAACTATACCGCCTCAAAAGAAGAAATAGAAAAAATAATTTTTGATTACGAAGGAATCATTATCCGAAGCCGTTTTAAGATTGACCGATCTTTTTTAGAGAAAGCTAGTAAATTAAAATTCATTGGTCGTGTGGGTGCCGGATTGGAGAATATTGATTGTGATTTCGCCAAGTCCAAGGGAGTTGTTCTTATTTCTGCACCAGAAGGAAACCAAACTGCAGTAGGTGAACACGCACTGGGAATGTTGCTTACCTTGATGAACAAGCTCAATTTAGCAGATAGAGAAATAAGAAGCGGTATCTGGAAAAGAGAGGAAAACAGAGGACACGAGATTGAAGGAAAAACCGTAGGAATTATCGGTTACGGAAATATGGGAAATGCTTTTGCCAAAAGACTGCAAGGTTTTGATTGTAATGTTATTTTTTATGATATTAAACCGGGATTGGAAAATCAGTATGCCAAACAAGTTTCACTGGAAGAACTTTGGATAAAAACGGATATTTTAAGCCTTCACACTCCTCAAACTCCAGAAACTTTAAATATGATTAACTTCAAATTTATAAATCAATTTAAAAAGCCTTTTTGGTTGATTAATACAGCTCGTGGTAAATCGGTTAATACAAGTGATTTGGTAGAGTCTCTTCAATCCAAAAAAATTCTGGGAGCCGCTTTAGACGTATTAGAATATGAAAAATCTTCGTTTGAAAATATGTTTGCCGATGATGTACTGCCTCAGCCTATGCAATATCTGATGAAAGCCGAAAATGTTTTACTCTCCCCTCATATTGCAGGCTGGACGATAGAAAGCAAAGAAAAATTAGCAAGGATAATTGTAGAAAAAGTTAGAAATATTTTTCACAAATAAAGAAAGAGGTACATTAAAAATGCACCTCTTTCTGTAGCTCCAATATCTTACTCACTAGTTTTATTATTTTCTTCCTGAATTTTCCGTTCCAGTTCAGCGGCAAACTCTTCCATTACAGGTTTTACCGTGCTCTCAGGTAAATCGGCTATTTTTATATACATGAGTCCGTCAATAGCATTGTTGAATAACGGATCTACATTAAAAGCAATAACCTTAGCGTTTTGCTTGATATATTTTTTAATTAATACAGGCAAGCGCAGTTTACCGGGTTCTACATCTTCTATGATTTTATCAAACTTATTGAGGTCAGACTCGGTTTCATTAAAAATTAAATCTTTATCGCTCCCTTTTAAATTAACCTTGTACTCCATTTTTGGAGTCACATATTGAGCAATGTAAGGATCAAAATAGTGCGAACGCATAAACTCAATCATCAGTGATTTTGAAAAATCAGAAAACTGATTACTGATGCTCACACCGCCAATAAGGTATTTGTGCTCCGGATGACGAAGCGTAGTATGAACAATTCCTTTCCACAGTAAAAACAGCGGCATAGGCTTTTGCTGATAACTACTGATAATAAAAGCTCTTCCCATTTCAATAGACTGCGCCATCATGGGATATAATTCGGATTCGAAACGAAACAGTTCGTTTAGATAAAACCCGTTAATACCGTGCTTTTTGTAAATTTCAGCTCCTAGTCCCATTCGGTAAGCACCTACTATCAGCTGTGCATCATTGTCCCACAAAAACATGTGGTGATAATATTTATCGTAGATATCTAAATCCAAAGAGTTGTTTGTACCTTCTCCTACCTCACGAAAAGTAATCTCGCGCAAACGACCTAGTTCCCGCAAAATCGTATGAATATATTCTGCTTTACATAAAAATACTTCATAGTTTTTACTTTGAAGTAATCGATAATCCTTTTCTCTTAATTCTTTAATTTCTTCTAAAATCTTGTCTTTGGAAGATTCCGGAGCTATTTCTTTTACAGCCTTTGGAAATTTAAAATTAAAAGACGGAACTTTTATCCTCTTGTGTGCCTCCCCTTCTTTATACGCATTGGACAGAAGATAGGTTTTAAACCTTAAAAAATTTCCATAATCCATTAAATCATAATGTTCATTTTGTTCTTCAATAGATATGGGTCTTCCTATCCGAATCTTAATTACTCTGTTTTTTTGAGTCAGTAATTCGGATGGTAATTTTGCAGTTCGCAAAGTGGGATTTATCTGAGATAAAAAATAAAACAACTTGCTGTTTTGTGCGTGAAAATAAATAGGAACTACCGGAACATTGGCTTTTTTTATCAGTTTTATTGCTCCTTCTTCCCAAGGCTTATCTACTACCAATTGATCATCCTTATAAGTGGAGACTTCTCCGGCGGGAAATATTCCCAAAGGTCTTCCTTCATGCAGATGTCTTAAAGTATCTTTAATACCTATTACGCTGGACTTTACATCCTTATTGTTTTCGAAAGGATTTACCGGCATAATATAGGGTTTCAAGGGTTCTATTCTATGCAACAAAAAATTGGCAATAATTTTAAAATCAGGATCGTGTTCAAGCATCAGCTTTAAAAGCAAAATACCATCTATACCTCCTAACGGATGATTAGAAATCGTAATATAAGGTCCGTTTTTAGGAATTCTCTTTAATTCTTCCGGATCAATTTCAAACTCAATTTGAAATTCTTCTAAAATAGCATTTAGAAAATCTAAATCTTTTAAGTGCTTATTGCGATCGTAAATTTTATTTAGCGTAGTAATTTTCAATGTTTTCATTAACAACCAACCCGACAATGTACCTAATACGCCGTACTTATTTACATTAATCGCTTTCGCTACTTCCTTAGCTGTTACTAACCCCATCAATAGTCTATTATATAAATACAAATATACTAAAATCTTTAGGCAAACTATTTTATTTTACTATTACCTGTTTATAATAAGGAAAATATTGCTGTAAAACTTTTAAATATCTGATTAAAAATGAAATAATATTCCCTTATTCAATATATATTTTTTCCTATTTTTGGCTTATTTAAAATATACTTTCAAAACCATGAAAATTATTTCTTACAACGTAAACGGCATAAGAGCAGCAATAAACAAAAGTTTTTTAGACTGGATACAAGAAGAAAATCCCGATATAATCTGTTTACAGGAAATTAAAGCCAAAAAAGAACAAATTCCGGTAGAAGATATAGCTGCAGCGGGATATCCTTATCAATATTATTTTCCGGCACAAAAAAATGGTTATAGTGGCGTAGCTATTCTTTGCAAAGAAGAACCTAACAAAATAACTTATGGCACAGGAATAGAATATATGGATGCTGAGGGAAGAAACTTAAGGGTTGATTACGACACCTTTTCCGTCATGTCTCTGTACTTGCCATCGGGAACCAACATTGACCGGCTGGGCTTTAAGTTTCAGTTTATGGATGATTTTCAGGCTTATATTTCAAACTTGGTTAAACAATTTCCAAATTTGATTATTTGTGGAGATTTTAATATCTGTCATCAGGCAATTGATATCCACGATCCAATCAGAAATGCAAAAGTATCTGGTTTTTTACCGGAGGAACGCGCATGGATAGATCAGTTTATAAAAAATGGCTTTATTGACAGTTTCAGAATGTTTAACAAAGAACCTCACAATTATAGCTGGTGGACCTACAGAGCCAATGCGCGCAATAACAACAAAGGGTGGAGAATCGATTACAGCATGATCTCTGAAGCTATGGCTGACAGAGTATTATCCGCATCGATATTGCCCGATGTCAAACATTCTGATCACTGCCCGATTGCAGTTGAAATTGCAAAATAATTATAAAAACAAACTAATTCTCATGATTTTCAAAAAACTTCCTTTGTTCCTCTTAGTTGGTATAACTTTATCTTCTTGTGTAACAAGAAAGCTATATAATGATCTGGATCAACAATATCAGAATGCATTAAAAGAAAACGAACGCTTAAACAGCGACTTAGAGTTATTGAACACTTCAAACACGGACTTAGAACAGATAAAAAAACAACTGGCAGATCAATTAAAAGACTTACAGCAAGAGCGAAGCAATTTAAATGCCGAAATAATTACTGCTCAAAATAGGCTGAAAGACTTAGAAGATTCTTATACCAATTTAGAAAAACATTCCGAAGAAACTTTAAAAGCCGAAGCAGCCCGATTAGCTAAAGCAAAATCTGAGTTGGAAGAAAAAGCCAATCGCGTTTTAGAACTTGAAAATATTTTGGCAGCAAATGACCGACAAATGAAGACGCTTAAAGATAATCTTGCTCAAGCTTTAAATGATTTTGAAGGTAGAGGACTGTCGATTGAACAAAAAAATGGACGGGTTTACGTATCTATGGAAAACAAACTTTTGTTCAACTCCGGGAGCTGGACCATCAATAACGAAGGGAAAAAAGCAGTTGTAGAATTGGGAAAAGTTTTGGCAGATAACAATGATATTTCCGTTTTAATAGAGGGGCACACAGACAATGACAAAGTGTTGGGGAATTTAGGAGAAGGAGTACAAAATAACTGGGATTTGTCTACAAAAAGAGCACTTACAATTGTAGCTGTATTGGTTGAAAACCCTTCTATAAACAAAAAAAATCTGACCGCTGCCGGACGAAGCGAATATGCCCCTGTGGCAGATAGCAATACTCCAGAAGGAAAATCCAAGAACAGGAGAATAGAAATTATCTTGACACCCAATCTGGATAAAATCAATCAGATGTTAAATCAAATTTAAACAGAGCTTTTAATTTGTTTTTCTCCATTAATTTATTAGAATGTAGTTGCTTAATTCATAATTTTAATAATAAATGATAAACGTCATTACTACTTTAAATAATTTCATCGAGACTTCTGATCTAAATCAGCTATATAATTGGTTTCATAAACTGTTGTCTAATTTACACCTCAATAGCGAACAAACACATACTGCTACAGCAATATCATTGGTGATTTCGTTTACTGCCTGTATGGTTCTTTTGGATTATATACTCAAAAAAATTTTACTAGTTGTAATAAAAACGCTTATTATAAAAAGTAAAACAAAATTAGACGATATCTTATTGAACAATAAAGTATACCACAATATTGTCCACCTTATTCCTATTGTATTATCTAAAATATTTTTTCCTATATTCTTTACAGGATTTCCAAAACTGATTCAATTTACGATCGTTTTGACAGATGTAGTGTTGGTTATTGCATTCACACTGCTTATTAATTCAATAATCAGGAGCATAAGAGATTACATCAAAACAAAGCCCAGACTTGCTGATAAACCTTTGGACAGTTATTCTCAGGTTGCATCAATAGGGGTATATTTCATAGCTTTTATTTTCATTTTCTCCTCTATTTCGGGTAAATCTCCTGTAAATTTTCTAGTTTCATTAGGTGCAGCTTCCGCTATTTTGCTTTTGGTCTTCAAAGATATTATCATGGGATTTGTAGCAAGTATCCAGGTCTCTGCCAATGATATGGTAAGAGTCGGCGACTGGATAGAAATGTCAAAGTTCGGAGCTGATGGATCAGTTTTAGAAATAAACCTCAGTACTGTTAAAGTTCAGAATTTTGATAAAACTATTACAACTATTCCTACTCATCTGCTGATTAGTGATTCGTTTAAAAATTACAGAGGAATGCAAAGTTCCGGTGGAAGAAGGATAAAAAGAAGTATCAATATCAAAATGTCATCTATCCGGTTTTTGGAACTAAATGAAATAGAAGAGCTCAAAAAAATACAGTTGTTAAAACCTTATATTGAACAAAGACAGAAAGAGATAGATGAGCACAATCAATTTTATCAAATGGATCAGACAATGCCTGTCAATGGCAGAAAAATGACTAATATAGGATTGTTTCGTGCTTATATTTTGCGATATGCCGAGCAAAATCCTCATATTCATAAAGATCTCGCTTTAATGGTTAGACATCTGCAGCCTACCGAACACGGTTTACCTATTGAACTCTACATGTTTGTTAACAACACACTTTGGACTTTTTATGAAAATGTTATGGCAGATCTATTTGATCATCTATTGGCTTCGGTTTCCTATTTTAAATTAGAGGTTTATGAGCTTCCTTCTTCCGATGATGTCAGAATGTTTTTAAAGCACAAATAAAAATCTTCAACAAAATTTAAAATAGGTTTTCGTTTCTATAAATCCTAAAAATTATCTTTAACTTACTATCTTTGTTCTTCTCAAAAATTTAGATAAACTATGATCCAAATCAAAATCATTAATAAATCTCAACACCCTCTTCCAAATTACGAAACATCCCAATCTGCAGGCATGGATTTGCGTGCTAATTTAACTCAACCTATAACATTAGAATCACTGGACAGAGCAATTATTCCAACCGGCTTGTTTATGGAGCTGCCGCAAGGTTATGAAGCGCAAATAAGACCCCGAAGCGGTTTGGCTGCCAAAAAAGGAATAACAATGTTAAACAGTCCCGGTACAATTGATGCAGACTACAGAGGAGAAATTGGCGTTATAGTAATAAACCTTTCTAAAGAACCCTTTACTATCGAAAACGGAGAGCGAATTGCTCAAATGGTAATTTCAAAATTTGAACAAATACAATGGCAACCTGCTGAAGCACTTTCAGAGACAGAAAGAGGTTCCGGAGGATTTGGCAGTACTGGAGTTAAATAATAAAAATGAAAAAATGAGAATAATCGTACCAATGGCGGGTCGTGGTTCCAGATTACGTCCGCATACATTAACCATTCCCAAACCGCTAATTCCGATAGCCGGAAAACCAATTGTTCATCGCTTGGTAGAAGATATAGCTAAAGTTTTAAACGATAAGATAGAAGAAATTGCTTTTATCATTCATGAGAGCTTTGGAAAAGAAGTAGAAGAAAACTTAATCGCCATTGCTGAAAAATTAGGTTCGAAAGCTACTATTTATTATCAAAACGAAGCCCTGGGAACAGCACATGCCATTTTATGTGCCCAAGAAAGCATGAAGGGACCGATAGTTGTAGCATATGCTGATACGCTGTTCCGGGCAGATTTTAATTTGGAAAAAAATGCAGACAGCGTCATTTGGGTAAAACAGGTTGATGACCCAAGTGCTTTTGGCGTTGTTCAGCTAAACGAAAAAAATGAAATTACCGATTTTGTCGAAAAACCAAAAAGTTTTGTTTCAGATTTAGCAATTATTGGAATTTACTATTTCAAAAGCGGAGAAAATTTAAAAAGCGAACTTCAGTTTTTATTAGATAATAATATTATAAAAGGAGGAGAATACCAATTAACGGATGCGTTGGAAAACATGAAACAAAAAGGATTGCGATTTGTTCCGGGTAAAGTTGATGAATGGATGGATTGTGGAAATAAAGATGTGACAGTTGACACTAATACCAGAATGCTGAACTTTTTGGAAAGCGAAAATCAAAACTATATTGCTGACAATATTGTAATTGAAAACAGCACAATCATTAAGCCGTGTTATATCGGAAATAACGTTATTCTGAAAAATGCTGTGATTGGTCCTAATGTTTCTTTAGGAGAGTATTCAAAAGTGGAAAATGCTAAAATTAAAAATAGTTTGATTCAAACTCATGCAACTATTCGCAATGCCGAATTAGACAATGCCATGATTGGGAATTTTGCAACTTATGACGGGAATCACGTCAATATAAGTATTGGAGATTATTCAATTTTGAGCTAAAGTTTTTATAAATCCGTTTTAAAACTAATTTGAAACGGATTTTTTTTACTTATATTCGGGAAAGAATATATAAAAATTGTATGTGTTGTTATGAAAAAAGTATTGTTAATCTTGAGCTGTGCATTAATACTAATCGGCTGTAAAAAAAATAAAGAAGGCTTTTTATTAGGTGAGGCATCAGCTACTGAAAACAAAACAGCATTGATTATTCTTAATGAGCATGCTAAGAATGCTCAACCCTTTGAAACGTCAATCATTAGAGGGAATGTTACTTATGAAACTGATAAAGATAACCTAAAAGCATCTATGGACATCATGATTCAAAAGGATGAAAAAATATTGATAAATATAAGATATTTAGGTTTTCCCGTAGCAAAGGCGTTAATTATGCCCGACAGAGTGCAGTACTACGACGTAAAGGGCGTTTATTTTGACGGGGATTTTTCAATTTTGAGTAATCTCTTAGGCACGGATATTGATTTCAACAGATTTCAAAACTTATTGATGGGACAGGTTTTGGATAGTTCAACCAACCAAAATATGGAAGCAAGTTTGGAAGAAGGATTACACAAACTGATAAATGCTTCTGAAGAAGATTTGAAATCCAGCTATTATTTTGAAGACAAGAGCGCCTTATTAAAAAAAGAAGAAATCTCACAAAAAAGTACAAATAGAAGCGTAACTATCAGTTATCCTAATTACCAAAAAATAGGAAAATATGTAGTTCCTACCGAAATAAATATTAAGGCAGAACAAGAAAAAAGTATAAATTTGAACCTTCAATACAATAAAGTTACTTTTGATACAGATTTAAACATCCATTACAAAGTACCTGAAGGGTATAAAAGAATAAACTTATAGTAAAACGTAGGAAACAAAATGCTGCGATGAAAAAAATATATTCAACAATGCTTCTCTCTCTTTTTACAGTCCTATTATGGGGACAGCAAAAAGAAACTCAGGAACAGCTGGAACGCAGAAAGCAGCAAATTTTAATAGAAATCAAGTCTGTTCAGCAGCTTCTGCAAAATGAACGCACAAAGGAGCGAAATATTCTTTCAGAAATAGAAGAACAAAATCGTAAAATAAATCTTAGTAGGCAGTTGATCAAAAACGTTCAGCAGCAAATTACAATTACCAATACCAACATCAAAAAAAATCAGAAAGAAGCAGATGAACTGCAAACTGAACTTAACAAACTTAAAGAAGATTATGCAGCAACAATTTTAAAATCCTACAAAAGCAAGTCTAATCAAAGCCGGATTATGTTTATTCTTTCCTCAGACAACTTTTTACAGGCATACAAACGCATTCAGTATCTAAAACAATACGCTGATTTTAGAAAAGAACAAGGGCAAGAAGTAAAAGCAAAATCAGAAGAGCTAAGTAAAGCGCTAGTACGGCTTGAAGAACAAAGAGAATCCCAAAAAAAGTTATTAGCAGAACAACAGCAAAATGAAAAAAACCTGCAAAAAGATTTAGATCAACAAAAAGGATTGATGGCAATCGTTCAAAAGGATCAGAAAAAATACAACGACCAAATCAAGAAAAAACAAGACGAAACCAAAGCCATTGATCGCAAAATACAGCAACTAATTCGAGAGGCGATTGAAGAAGCAAACCGCAAAGCAAGAGAAGCTGCAGCTAAAGCCGGAAAAGAAACCACTAAATCAGTTGGTTCGGGCAAAAACGCTACTTTTGAATTAACCCCGGAAGGAAAAATTGTAGCCAACAGCTTTAAAGCAAATATGGGAAAACTGCCTTGGCCAGTAGAAAAAGGATATATTTCGCTGCCTTATGGAGATCAGCCTCATCCCGTACAAACTCATTTAACTATACACAATAGTGGCGTTGAAATTACAACTGAAGGTGGTTCTAAAGCCCGCAGTGTTTTTCAAGGAGAGGTTTTACAGGTACAGGTGATGCCTGGAGGAAATAAAGCAGTATTAATTCAACATGGAGACTATATCACGGTTTATCAAAACCTGAGTGAAGTTTACGTCAAAAAAGGAGATGCTGTAGCGTTAAAACAAAGCATTGGAACAATAGCTGCTAACAGCACAGGAAAAACCGTCTTAAAATTTTTGCTTTCCCATAATACGGACATTAATAATCCACAATTGTGGCTTAGCAGGAGTAACTAAAACCTAATTTTTAAATTATGGAAACAACCAAATCATTTAATTTGCTCCAATGGGTATCAGAAAATAAGCATTTGTTGCGACCACCTGTAAGCAATAAAAACATATACCCTGAATCCAGTGATTACATAGTAATGGTTGTAGGAGGTCCGAATGCTCGAAAAGATTTTCACTATAACGAAGCTGAAGAATTCTTTTTTCAACTGGAAGGGACTATTTATATTGATATACAGGAGAATAGTAAACGAGAGAGAATCACGCTGAATCCGGGAGATATATATCTGCTCCCTCCAAAAGTACCTCATCAGCCTATCAGGACGGAGAACTCTGTTGGGTTAGTTATCGAAAGAAAACGCAAGGAAACCAATACAAAAGACGGGCTAATCTGGTATTGCGAAAACTGCAACCACAAGCTATATGAAGTATATTTTGAACTGACGAATATTGAAACTGATTTTCTCCCTCATTTTAAACATTTTTATTCATCAGAAAAACTTCGCACTTGCTCACATTGCCAAGCAGTTATGGAAAGCGATCCAAAGTTTACAAAATAAATTACAACAGCTTTTTATTATAACAAAAACCATCTGCTCAGATTATTTTCTTTATCTTAGCTTCTGCAAATTATAATAAAACTGAAAATAGAATAAAAATGACAAATACAAATGATCAATTTGGAATTTTAGAAGCCCTGAACAACTTAGGTCTTCAAGAAATAAACAACGGATCGTCTACAGGTTCAAACTCTTTTTCAAACGGAAAAGTTATAGAATCATATTCTCCGGTAAACGGAGAGCTAATAGGAAAAGTAAAATCTTCAACTGCCGAAGATTATCAAAAAGTAATGCAAACTGCCGAAGAGGCTTATAAAACCTGGAGATTAGTACCTGCTCCGAAACGAGGAGAAATTGTTCGTCAGATTGGAGAAGAGCTTCGAAAAAATAAAGAGTCTTTAGGAAAACTTGTTTCTTATGAAATGGGAAAAAGCCTGCAGGAAGGACTTGGCGAAGTACAGGAAATGATTGATATTTGCGATTTTGCAGTAGGTCTTTCCCGTCAGCTATACGGTTTGACAATGCACTCAGAAAGACCAATGCACCGAATGTATGAGCAATGGCATCCGATAGGAATTGTTGGGATTATATCTGCGTTTAACTTTCCGGTAGCCGTATGGAGCTGGAATACGATGATTGCTTGGGTGTGCGGAGATGTTTGTATCTGGAAGCCGAGTTCAAAAACTCCTTTATGCGGAGTTGCTTGTCAAAATATTGTTTCTAAAGTTTTTAAAGCAAATAATATTCCTGAAGGAGTATGCAACTTAGTAATCGGGAATGAATGCGGAGATTTAATTAACAACGACCACAGAATACCATTAGTTTCATTTACTGGTTCAACCAGAATTGGGCGACATGTTTCTAAAACAGTTGCTGAACGATTTGGAAATACTATTTTAGAACTAGGAGGAAATAACGCTATTATTGTTTCCGAACATGCGGATATCAATATGGTGTTAGTAGGAGCTGTTTTCGGAGCTGTTGGTACTGCCGGACAACGCTGTACTACTACTAGACGTTTAATTATTCACGAAAGTGTTTACGACAAAACAATCCAAGTACTACAAAGCGCTTATGCTCAATTAAAAATTGGAAATCCTTTAGATGCTTCCAACCACGTTGGTCCATTGATTGACAAAGCTGCCGTACAAGATTATTTGGGCGCCATTGAAAAAGCAAAACAAGAAGGTGGTAAAATTATTGTAGAAGGTGGAGTTCTGGAAGGTAAAGGATACGAAAGCGGCTGCTACGTAAAACCTTGTATTATTGAAGGTAAAAATGAATTTGAAATTATTCAGGCAGAGACTTTTGCTCCTATTTTGTATGTAATGAAATACAGCAGCATAGAAGAAGCTATTGCTATGCAAAATGGCGTTCCGCAAGGATTGTCTTCTTCAATCTTTACAACTAATATGCGAGAAATGGAATTATTCCTATCTCACGCTGGATCAGATTGCGGAATTGCCAATGTAAATATCGGTACATCCGGAGCAGAAATCGGAGGAGCATTTGGCGGTGAAAAAGAAACAGGAGGAGGTAGAGAATCTGGATCCGATGCTTGGAAAGCTTATATGAGAAGACAAACCAATACCATCAATTACGGAAAAGATCTTCCTTTAGCACAAGGAATTAAATTTGATTTTTAAAAATTGTCAGAATCATAAAAAAGTAAAGGCGCTCTTTTCGGAGCGCCTTTACTTTTTTATAATTATAACTTAAAACCTATACCCTATATTTATACCTGCGTTAAATTCAATTGCAGAAAAACGATCCTGAACTTCATCGCTAAAATTTCGGGCAATATTAGCAAACGGCTGAATAGCAAAAGAATCTCCCATCGTCCATTTATATCCGACTCCTAACCCAACAATAAAGCTATCTATATCTGTTTTTTGGGTATACACCTGCTCTAGTTCATCAAAAGTATTTTCTTCAAAACTTCCAAATCGATATTTTAAAAATGGAGTTACCACATATCCGCTTCCATTAGCTCCGTTAGCTCCCCCAAAATAGTAATTGTAGTTTACTCCAATACTAGTAGCTTTAAATTTTTGATCTTTGCTTTTACTTTCTTTATAATATGAAAATCGATCATTTATATACAAGTCTGCCCCCACAGATTGATTATGATCTATAAAACGCTCATATCCCATCTCAAAAGAAGCCATCATTATAGTATTCAGAATATTTATCTTTACCTCATTAAGAGCCTGAGCCTGAGCCGAAAAAGCCCCGCATAGCAATACTGCTAGTACAACAAATTTTTTCATATTAATTCCTTTTCAGCAAATATATAAAAAACACTGTTTATTTATGGTTTCTTCCTGCCTCATTTGGATATAGTTTTGCTACGATATCACTTTGCCAAGATTGTTTAGTATTTACATCCATCACACTTATTTTTCCTAAAAAAGCAGCCCCTGTATCTATATTCCATACATTCGCAAAACAAGTGGGCTCTGTAAATCCAAAATGAGTAACCGGCGTATGTCCTATAAAAATTTCATGATAATGTTTTAATCTTTTAGGATAAAAAGCACTATTGGAAGGAAGATCTGGATTTATTGCCATCACTGTTTCCCACAAAGTACGATCCCAATAGATATATTCCTCAAAAAACTCAAAGTCTATTCCCTTAGGATTGGTAAAACCGGCATGTACAAAAAGCCTGTTTTTATCATCTATATGATACTTTTTCAGCGTATCGAAAAAAGTTAAGTGTTCTTTTATTTTCTTAGATGATAAGTTTTGATATGATTTTATAGAAGCCTCTCCCCCATTCATCTCCCATACCTTATTTTCCTGTTGAGTTCTCAGCCATTTTACAAGAAGCGTTTCATGATTGCCTCTCAAAAAAATACAATTTTGTCGAGTTTGCAATTCAAGCAAAAAATCAACTACTTTTTCCGACTCACTCCAACCGTCCACGTAATCTCCCAAAAATATCAGCTGATCCTGCTCGGTTACTCCTGCTCTTTCTAAAACCTGTAACAAAGCCTTATAGCCTCCATGTATATCCCCGACCACCAGTGTTCTATTCATTTTGTTCAGTTTCATATTTCAATTTTCGCAAAATACGCATTACTTCCTTAAAAGCGATGAACAACTGTGGATCCTGAGCTCTTTTTAAATAATCTTTAACGCTGATAAGCTGGTCTTTTGCTTCGTAAAATCCATTCAAAAAGCAAAGCATCATATTAAAGCACAATCTGTTTAGTAATTTTTCTTCTTTCACCGAAAGCTTTTCGCCTGAATTGATTTTATTGATGACCTTTAAGCTATTTCTGTAAATGTGCTGTAAGATATTTTGATTATATTTTGGTGCTTCAAATAAAACCAGATTTGAAATAGTATATTTCCCATTGTCAAAAAACTGAATTACAACTTCCTCAAACGGATAATAACTCGTTCTGTCATTCAATCCCAGATTTAAGTATTCTGTTATTACAAATTCATTGTCATTGTAAAAAACAGTCACTGCATCTAAATTGGAATAAAAAAGTTTAATCTGCTCATTTATAAACTCAATGTCCATTCTGGAATAAAATGGAGTTCCTCTGACCATTTTTTTAGTTGCTGCCCAACAAATAATAAACTGCTCTTTAAAGACGCAATATCGCGGTTTTAAGTCTCGATGCGTTTCTGTCATAAAAGTAATTACACCTTCTAAAATATTAGTCAGGTTGTTTTGAGAACTTTTTTCTATACTGTTTACGATTTCTTTGTTATTAGCAATAACAGCTTGTTCATTGGGCACGGAAGTACTTCCTTGCCGCATAAAATAAGTTCCTCCCTCTATATCTGAAATTGGTCGTTTAAACACTGTTTGCAATTGATTCGGAGCAATAGTAACCAATCCCACAACTTTTCCTTCCGGCAAATCCAAAAAAGGAACATTCTCATATGTAATGATAGGAGCATTACTCAAATAAGCGTTGACTAAATTCTGAATCTTGCTGTCATCATAAAAATCTACTCCAGTAATCTGATTGTCTTGATCTTCAATACCAACGACCAAATAAGCATTGTTTTCCGGATTGGAATTAGACAAAGCACTTATGTGTTTCAGAAATTTTGCTTTTCCCGATTTTGTATGTAGATTTAACTGCCTTTTTTTATCATAGAAACTATTTTCATCATAATAGGCTAGTAAATTTTTAATAAGTAATCTCTTATTAATCACGACAAATTATTTTTTGTTCTTAAAATTATAAAAAGAAACTCATAATTCAACCCCAAATCACAAATCAGCAAACTACATTTAACCATCTATTAACAACTTAATACAGAATAATTTTTGAATTTGCGGTAACAATTAAAAAACAACATTTTTTTTAGACAAAAACTATAACGACAAACATGGAAACAACAGGTTCAAATTATGACATTCGCGAACTTAACGAGTTAATAGAAAGAGAAAGTGCTTTTATAGACATTCTTACCTTAGAAATGAATAAGGCTATTGTCGGTCAAAAGCACATGATTGATCGTCTTTTAATAGGATTACTGGGACAAGGACATATTTTATTGGAAGGAGTTCCCGGGCTAGCCAAAACTCTAGCTATAAATACTTTATCAAAAGCAGTTCACGGATCGTTTAACCGTATCCAGTTTACTCCTGATCTGCTTCCTGCCGATGTTATCGGTACAATGATTTACAATGTGAAAGAAAATGATTTTTCTATACGCAAAGGACCTATTTTTGCCAACTTTATTTTAGCTGATGAAATTAACCGAGCTCCGGCAAAAGTACAATCTGCCCTGCTTGAGGCGATGCAGGAAAAACAAGTTACTATCAGCGATGATACCTTTAAACTTGATCAGCCGTTTTTAGTAATGGCTACTCAAAATCCTGTTGAACAGGAAGGAACCTATCCTTTGCCAGAAGCGCAAATGGACCGTTTTATGCTAAAAACAGTCATCGATTATCCTAAACTTGAAGAAGAACGCTTGGTGATTCGTCAAAACTTAGCAGGAGAAAGAGCCCAAATCAATCCGGTGGTTTCACTTGAACAAATCAAAAAAGCGCAAGAGGTGGTAAGAAAAGTATATATGGACGAAAAAATCGAAAAATATATTCTGGATATCATTTTTGCTACCCGTTATCCTGAACAATTCAAGCTGGAAAAATTAAAACCGCTGATCAGCTTCGGAGCTTCTCCGCGCGGAAGTATCAATCTTGCTACTGCGGCAAAGTGTTATGCTTTTATCAAAAGAAGAGGTTATGTGATTCCGGAAGACGTTCGCGCTATCGTTATTGATGTATTACGCCATCGTATCGGAGTAACTTACGAAGCTGAAGCTGAAAACATTACATCTGTTGATATTATCAATCAAATTGTAAATGAAATAGAAGTGCCTTAATCTGTAATTGAGATTAGTACACAATGACAAAAACCTGTTTGTTTGAGTACAAATGGGTTTTTAGAGCTGAACAAATTTGGAAAATAACATCATGGAGACCAAAGACATATTAAAAAAAGTCAAAAAAATTGAAATCAAAACCAAACGGTTAAGCGATCATATTTTTTCAGGAGAATATCACACTTCCTTTAAAGGAAGAGGAATGACTTTCTCAGAAGTTCGCCAATATCAGTTTGGTGATGATGTTAGGTCTATTGACTGGAATGTAACCGCGCGTTACAATGAACCATATATTAAAGTTTTTGAAGAAGAGAGAGAACTTACGCTTATGCTGATTGTTGATGTCAGCGGTTCTGAAAACTTTGGTTCTTTGGATGAATTCAAAAAAGAAATCGTAACAGAACTGGCTGCCACTCTTGCCTTTTCTGCAACGCAAAACAACGACAAAATAGGCTTAATGCTGTTTTCGGATCAGATTGAGCTTTATATACCGCCCAAAAAAGGAAAAACGCATGTGTTGCGCATTATTCGAGAACTTTTAGATTTTAAGCCTAAGAGTTTGAAAACAAATTTAGCCGTTGCCTTAGAGTATCTTTCTAAAGTAATGAAAAAGAAAGCTATTGTTTTTATTCTTTCTGACTTTATCACTCCAAACTTTGAACATACACTTAAAATAACAGCTAAAAAGCATGATATAACCGGAATCAGGATTTATGACAAAAGAGAGAAAGAGCTGCCAAATGTAGGATTAATTCATGTGGTGGATTCCGAATCTCACTCCGAACAAATTATCAACACATCAGACAGCGCTGTCAGAAAAGCCTATACAGCCCATTTTTTAGAGCAAGAAAACAATTTTTCAAAACTCTTTCAAAAATGCGGTGCGGGAATCATCAACATCGAAGTAGGTGAAAGCTATGTAAAAAAATTATTAGGATATTTCAAATCAAGATAATAAAAGCTTTTAACAAAAATGAAACACATCCTTATACACATACTTGTTTTGATATTTTACTCTACTTGGGTTTGGGGACAAAATCCCGTAGAAACCCAGGTAGATACAACTAATATAAAAATAGGCGATGCCTTTTCTCTTACCATTAAAACGCACACAAACCAGAATAGTAAAGTTCTCTTTCCTGATTCTCCACAGCTAGGAGATTTTGAAGTAATAGACTCTTATCCGGTTGACACTTTGCTAAAAAGTGATTATATGGAACTGATTAAAAAATACGATCTGACGCAATTTAACGCCGGTTCATATTCAGTTCCTCAGCTTCCTGTAATTGTCGACGCAAAAATGTTTAAAACAGACTCTATTTACATTCAGGTTACTGATATTGAGGTAGACACGCTCAAAACCCCTCTTTATGAAATAAAAGGAATTTCCACTACAGATGCTTCTTTTTCTTCAAAATGGTTTTATCTTATATTTATTATTTTAGCCGTATTAGTTGGTTTCGGACTTTACTTTATCATCAAAAAACGTCAGGATGCTAATCTTACCGAAGAGGATAAATATAAAACTCCTTATGAAAAAGCAGTCAAAAAACTCAAAAAGCTAGAAGAGAAAAAAAATTGGACAAGAGGAGACGCCAAACCTTATTATTCCGACATGACAGATATTGCCCGAACTTTTATTGAAGATACATTTGACATATCTGCCAGGGAGTTAACCACTTTTGAGATTATATCTATCTTAAAGAATACTTTAAAAGACAAGAAAATAAAACTTCGCCCTGAAATAATACGGGAATTTAAACGCGTTTTGGATACTGCCGATTTGGTAAAATTTGCCAAGTCACAGCCCACAGAAGGAGAAATCACAGCCGATACATCTAAAATTCAGAATATTGTAGATGAAATAAACATTGCCTACCCTATTTCAGCAGCTACGCAAACAGAACGTATCAGACTGAGAGAAGAAAGAAAACGCAAGAGAAAACGCCTTCGCATATGGGTTCCTATATCCGTTTCTGCATCATTGATTTTAATTTCAGGAATTGCATATTTAATAAATATATCAGCCGAGCGCGACTGGCATTTGCTCACCTTCAACAGTACTAAAAAACTGATGAATAAAGAGTGGATTACCAGCACATACGGCAGTAATCCGGGAATAACAGTTTCTACGCCGGAAGTATTATTTCGAAAAAATGATAAAACCATTCAGGAAAGTGCTTTAGAAGGCGTAGCCTCTATCCAGCAGTTTAAATATGCATCCATTAATGATCCATTATATATTATTCTGAATATTGTAGAAACCAACAGGGAATTTAAATATACAGATAAAGAAATCACAGATCATTCCATTCGCATTCTTACTCAAAATTTCAGAGCAAAAGATATAGATTTTGAAATAAGTGATTTTGAAAACGCAAATGGAATAAGAGGCGTGAAAGTAAAAGGAAATTTCGTTTTTTCGAATCCTGTCAACCAAAAGGAAGAAAAAATAGTTTTTGAAGGAGTGATGACAAAATCCGGCATCAACAGAGACCAGGCGTGGGTATTTTACTTAGAAAGCGATACTACCGCACCTCAGCTGGCAGAACGTGTTTTTGATTCGATGCAGTATAAAAAAGAAGAAAAACCATGAAAAATATCACCTTTTTAAACCCAGAGTTTTTTTGGCTTTTTCTACTGTTGCCAATTGCTTTTTTAATTTGGTACAAAAATAAAAAAAGGCAAAAAGCTAATATTAAGCTGAGTTCTACCGAGGGTGTTTTAGTTCAAAAATCATTCTTGATAAAACTCCTCCCTTTGTCAATTATCTTACGAATATTGGCGTTTAGCGGGTTAATTATAGCCTTGGCAAGACCTCAAATTATCAGTGTTGACCATCAAATACACTCCACGCATGGAATAGATATTCTTATGGCAATGGATATTTCGGGGAGTATGCTTGCAAAAGATTTAAAGCCGAATCGATTAGAAGCACTAAAGGAAGTTGCAGCAGATTTTGTAAGCCAGCGCATCACTGACCGGATAGGAATAGTAATTTATGCAGCAGAAGCTTATACAAAAACGCCTGTAACCAGCGATAAAACGCTTTTATTAAATGCTCTGAGAGATATTAAATACTCTGATGATTTAAGAGACGGAACAGCCATAGGCGTGGGACTTGCAACGGCTGTAAATCGGTTAAAAGATAGTCCTGCAAAAAGTAAAATTATTATTTTGCTGACAGACGGAGTTAATAATACCGGAACTGTTGACCCTAATCTGGCTTCAGAAATTGCAAAAGAATTCGGTATCAAAGTTTATACTATCGGTATAGGAACTAACGGACTGGCAGAATCTCCCGTAGGGATTAGACCAAACGGAGAAATTGTTTATGACAAAGTACCCGTTGAAATTGACGAACAGCTGATGAAAGATATTGCTCAAAAAACTGGCGGAAAATATTTTAGAGCAACAGATACGAAGAGTTTAAAAGAAATATACGAAGAAATTAATCAAATGGAGAAAACGAAAATTGACGAACAAAAATTTGTCAATACAGATGAAAAATTTCATCTTCTGGCACTTATCAGTTTTGTATTGCTCTGTATTGATTTCATCTTGCAGAAAACATTTTTTAGAGGTTTTATTTAAGACATTATGTGGGAATTAGACAATAAAAAATATTTTTTTCTATTCATCGCTATTGCATTGATGGTTCTGCTGTTTATTGCAGATTTATTGTGGAAAAAGAAAAAGCAAAAGGATTTCGCTTCTGCTAAAGCCATGCAGACTTTAGCGCCAAACCAATCCAAAAACAAACAAATTATCAAAGCAGTTTTGTATTTAATATCCCTTACCGCAATTGTTATAGGATTGGTGAATCCAAAAATAGGAACAAGGATTATGACTGTAAAGAGGCAGGGAGTTGATATTGTTTTTACGCTGGATGTTTCTAAAAGTATGCTAGCGCAAGATATGGCTCCGGACCGACTTGCAAAAATGAAGCAGCTAGTTTCTCAAATTATCAGCAATCTAGGTCCAGACAGAGTTGGAATTGTGGGGTATGCCGGAAGTGCATTTCCCATGCTGCCGATTACAACAGATCACTACGCCGCCAAAATGTATCTTCAATCTATGAATACAGACATGGTTTCTTCTCAAGGAACTGCTTTTGAAGATGCAATATATGTTGCCAGCAACTATTATGACAACGCTAAAACCAGCAAAGTAATGATTCTGATTTCTGATGGCGAAGATCACGGCGAAGAAATGGATGAAGCTATTGCCATTGCAAAATCCAAAGACATCAAGATTATTACTATAGGAGTCGGAACTGAAAAAGGAGGTCCTATTCCTATCAGAACTTCAAAAGGAGTAGAATACAAAAGAGATTGGGACAACGAAATCGTCATTACCAAACTCAATCCCAACACGTTAAAACACATTGCAGAAGCGACAGGAGGAAAGTATTATTACGGCTCTAATACCCAGGAAATAGTAGATTTAATCAAAAATGAATTAAACAAAATCGAAAAAACGGATTTTGAATCCCAGCAAATTGCAGAGTTCCAATCCCAGTTTCAATGGTTTTTAGGTTTTGCTTTTATTTTGCTTTTTATAGATTTATTTATACTGGAACGCAAAACCTTGTGGATGAAAAAAATAAACCTTTTTAATGAGAGAGGATAAGTTAATGAGACAAGATATTATGAAGAATTTTCTTTACATTACTATAATGACTTTAATTTCGTTGACGACTTATAGTCAGTCAACCGGAAGAGCTCTGTCTACAGGAAATGAAAATTACCAGCAAAAAAATTATTCTCAGGCAGAAGCATCTTATCGAATAGCCAACTCTAGAAGCCCTCAAAAAGCAACAGCTGACTACAATATGGGCAATACGTTATATAAGCAAAAATTAAATAATGAAGCCGTTAGCGCGTATTTAAGATCTGCACAAAAAGCACAGACCAAAGCAGAAAAACACCAAGCATATCACAATCTGGGAAATGCATACATGAAAGATAAAAATTATAAAGCAGCAGAAGAAGCTTATAAAAATGCCTTGCGCAATAATCCAAAGGATGAAGAAACCCGCTATAACTATGCAGTTGCTAAAAAATTAAACGAAGAAAATCCTCAGCAAGATCAGGGCAACCAAGACAATCAGGATAATGAAGATCAAAACGATCAGCAGAACCAGGATAACAAAGACAATCAGGACAATCAAGATCAAAATCAGGATAAACAAGATGATCAAAAAAACGGTGAAAATGATCAAAAAGACAATCAGGATAATCAAGATAAGGACAATCAAGATCAAAAAGATAAACCAGAACCGTCACCTCAAGAACAACAGCAAAAACAAAGTAAAGAACAAATGGAGCGTTTACTTGAGGCCGTAAACAGGGACGAAAGAGCTGTACAGCAACGCCTTATTAACAAAGACAAAAAAGGAGAAAAAACAGACGCCGTTCAAGGAGCAAGAAAAAAAGACTGGTAAAATTGTAAAAATGAAAACACTTCACCACTATATTTTATTTGCTGTTTTAGTTTGTACGCAAGCCATCTTTGCGCAGGTGAGTTTTGAGGCAACGGCAAACAAAGAAAACGTCCCCCTAAACGATAATGTAACTATCGAATTTTCGATGAATAGCGACGGGGACAATTTCGTTCCTCCAAGATTTAACGATTTTACCTTATTAAGCGGTCCAAACCTATCCGTAAGCCATTCGTGGATCAACGGACAAAAAAGTTTTAAAAAGTCATATTCATACATCCTACAACCCAAAAGAAAAGGAAAAATTTCAATTGGTTCTGCTTCTATTGTTATTGACGGCGAAACTTATAAAACACAACCACTTATCGTCAACATAACCGATGAAGTTGCCAGACAGGATCCTCGCCAAAGAATTAATCAGGCGCAACAGCGCTCGTTAGATGGAATCCATCTTGTTGCAGAAATATCCAAAACGAACCCTTATATTAATGAACCTGTAACAGTAAGCTACAAATTATATTTTAATACCAATATTGCCGGCTATAGAGGAAAAGAAATACCTACCTATGATAAATTCTGGACTTATAACGTAGAATTACCTCAACGCCCAGAAGTAAAAATAGGGAAATACAAAGGACAAGATTACAACTATATCATCTTAAAACAAGACGTTTTAATGCCGCAAGAAGTAGGAAAGTTACAAATCAAACCTTTGACGTTAAATATACAAGCCGAAGTTCCGACCGGAAGACGAGATTTTTTCGGTTTCCCCGAATATGGTTATATAGAAAAGGATTTCAGCTCTAACAGAATCATTCTTGATGTTCAAGAACTTCCGCTACAAAATCAGCCTGCTAATTTTTCAGGCGGTGTCGGTGATTTTTCATTTAAAGCAATTCCTTCCCGAACTGAATTAAAAGCCGGAGAACCTTTGAACTTAACAGTAGAAGTTTCTGGCAAAGGAAACCTGAACTTAGTGATGATTCCTGAACCAGTCGCCCATTCGTCTTTGGAAATTTACGATCCGGAATACACAGAAAGACTGAATTCAGGGTATTTTGGTATGCAGGGAAAACGAAGCAATAAATATACTATCATACCGCAATACAAAGGAGAATATACTATTGAACCTATGGAATTTTCTTATTTTGACATTGCTTCTAAAAAATATAAAACAATTTCTACAGATAGTATAAAAATAAGTGTTTTAGAAGGACCTACTCTACCCACGAATAAAGAAGTTATAGGTACAGATACTGTAGATGACAGCGAGCTTTTTCAACCAATCAAACCCAAGGCTTTTTTTATAACAGCTTATAAAAGCAAATATTGGCAAACCAACCTGTTCTATATTTTAACGGTGGTCCCTTTTATAGCCATTCCTCTTTTTGCATTTGCAGTTAAGCAACAACGCAAGAGAATCGGAGATTTAGAGGGCAATCGATTGCGAAGAAATAATAAATTGGCTAAAAAATACCTTGGAGAAGCTAAAAAGCACCTAAAAAACAGAACACTGTTTTATGAAGCTCTAGAACGCTGCTTACACAACTTTTTAAAGGCCAAGCTCAACATTGAAACCAGTGAGATGAGCAACGAAAATATTAGAGAAATTCTAACCGAAAAACAAATTGATATCGATTCTATTGAGAATTTTATGGATTTGAAAAATAGTTGCGAATGGGCACGATATGCACCTTCCGCACAAGCAGATATACACAGAGATTACGAAACCGCGATACAAGTGATTAGTCAGCTGGAAAAACAATTCAGATAACAGAGATATGAAAAAAATTATATATATATACATGTTACTGCTAAACGCTTTGGTTTGGGGACAATCCAACGACCATTGGAACAATACTTTTGATAAAGCAAATGAGCTGTATCAAAAAGAAAACTTTCAGGAAGCTATCAAACTGTATCAGCAACTGATTGAGGAAAAAAACAACTCACCTGAACTGTACTTTAATCTTGCCAATGCTTATTTCCAGACGAAGAGTAATACAGAAGCAGTTTATTACTATGAAAAAGCTTTAAAACTTTCACCTGACGACAAAAGTATAGAAACCAATTTAAATTTTGCCAGAAAAAAACTGGAAGATGATATCACAATCATTAAAGAATACGATAGAAAAGATATCCTCCATCAAAGCTTATACAGGCTAACAAGTGACGGATGGGCAAAACTGGCAACTTTTTCGGCAATCGGTATATTTCTGATATTTGTAATCTTCTACTTAAATCAAAACGGTACAGTTAAAAGAATATGTTTTGGATTAATGGGACTTGGATTACTCCTTATCATCGGCAGTATATACGCTGCAAAATTTGAGCAATCTTACGCTAATCGGTATATATCTGGAATCGTTTTCGATAAACAAATTGAAATGAAAGAAGAAGCTAAAAGTACTTCAAATACTATTCGCGAGTTGCATTCGGGAGCTAAAGTTTATATTCTTGAAAATAAATCGCTTTGGATAAAAGTGCGCTTAGACAATCAGGAAGAAGGCTGGATTGAAAAAAAATCTATTCGAGAAATCTAAACAGCCTCTGCTTGCGGAATTTCAATCAATTCGGCACTTTTAGCGAACAAATCCTGAATAAGTTTAAAAAAATCTGGAAAGACACTTTCCGAAACCATTAAATAATAGCGATAGCTATATGACCTCATTAAGGTATCCTGATCTATCAGAAAGTGATTGACGTTAATTTGATCAAAGAGACTCAATATTAAACAAATTACCAAGGCAACGATTAAAATATAAAATACAGCTCCGGTTAATCGATTGAAAAAACCTAAAAATACCGCCTGAAAAACCTTTGTCATAAACTGTGCCACCAAGCGCACTAAAAAAACAGTTATCAAAAAGGCTATCACGAAAGACAATACAGGCAGAAACTTAGAATCCCATCCTACTGTTTCGTACAAAAAACCTTTTATAACATTTGAAAACTTTAAGGCACCTATTGTTCCGATCAGCAACGATAAAAAAGAAGCTACAGAGACAAACAATCCATCAGATACTCCTTTGTAAATGCCATATGATAACGCTATCAAAACAAGAATGTCCAAAATCATAAAAACGTTATTTTGTCTATTTTGATGCTAAGATAGTTTTTTTAGAAATTTTAAAACAAAATTTAAATGCCATTCTTTCTCTTACATTTTTAAATTGCCTTCTTATTAACAAAACAAAATATTTACGAAATTTACAAAATCACTAAAAATTTAAGTAAATGCGAACCATATCACTTTTCATTGCAACCAGCTTAGACGGTTATATTGCAAAACCCAATGATGATCTTAGTTTTTTACAATTGGTAGAAAAACCAAATGAAGACTATGGACACACAAAATTTCTGGAAACAATAGATACGATAATAATTGGCAGAAAAACTTACGATTATGTACTCAAAGAAATTGGCTCATCCTATTATGACAATGGGCAGAGAGATGTTTATGTCATTACAAGAACTCAAAAACCCAATACAGGCAGAACAATCTTTTATACAGAAAGCTTAACTACATTAATTGACAAACTTCAATCAGAAAGCGGAAAAAATATTTATTGCGATGGAGGCTCAGAAATAATAAACGAATTGCTCACACACAATCTAGTAGACGAACTTATAATTTCAATTATTCCTGTTTTACTAGGAAGCGGAACAAGGTTGTTTAAAGACGGAAGACCAGAACAAGTACTTGAGTTTATAGGCTCAAAAACATTTGATACAGGATTGGTTCAATTACATTACAAGCGAAAAAAAATAATATCTCAATGAGCTAATAAATCTAAGATTATTGAATAACCTTTTCTTTCTTTGTCATCATACCTAATACATAGCATTTAATTTATCCGGTCCCGTTATATATTCTCATTCTTCTTTTTTCCATTATCTTTGCAAAATATCAAACAACAATATGGCTAGAGACGAACAATTAAAACAACGATGGAATGTGCTGACAGAAAAAATTTCTGCTCGTTTTGGCGATGGAGAAAAACTGGATTTAGAAGCCATCATCTACCTGATTGGTGTACAAGAACTTGGAAAAATAAAAAAACGGTATAAAAAAGATGATAAAATTAATCTCATGCATATTGCCATTTGCCGTTTACTGGAGCCTTACGGCTATTATGAATTTGACCATTTTGATAAAGATGGCTGGCCGCATTACAACGTTAAAGAACAATTACCTCCTCTAAAGGCCGGAGAACAAAGCGTATTAATGAAAGAAGCTATCGTACACTATTTCCTTGAAAAAAAATATATTGATTAAACGCTAACGCATCCAATTATTGAAATTTAAAGATTTTAAATTTTATGTCTGCCCTAAAAGCAGTAAATTTGCCCTTTACTTTAATTCAAAATGATAGATAAGATAAAAGAATACATTGGTGAGGCAGAACAGTTTTCATCCGATAACAAAGAAACACTTGAAGCTTTCAGAATCAGATTTTTGTCCAAAAAAGGAATTTTGAGTGAGCTGTTTGCACAATTTAAAACCGTGCCGAACGAGCAAAAAAAAGAGTTTGGTCAGGTTATTAATCTATTAAAAAATACCGTAGAAGATAAAGTAAAATCAATACAGGAGTCATTAGACTCAAAAGATGTCCAAAATTTATACGGAGATTTGACTCGTCCGGGCTATCCGGTCGAAATCGGATCAAGACATCCTATTTCGATTGTAAAAAACCAAATCATCGATATTTTTTCAAACATTGGTTTCAATGTTTCAGAAGGTCCGGAAATAGAAGATGACTGGCACAATTTTTCTGCTTTAAATTTTCCGGAGTATCATCCGGCAAGAGATATGCAGGATACCTTTTTTGTGCAAACCAATCCGGAACATCTGTTGCGCACACATACCTCTTCTGTACAAGTTCGCTACATGGAAAAAAACACGCCTCCTTTGCGGACTATTTCTCCGGGACGTGTGTTTAGAAATGAAGCTATTTCGTCGCGCTCTCACTGTATCTTTCATCAGGTTGAAGGTCTTTATATTGACAAAGACGTATCTTTTGCCGATTTGAAGCAAACTCTGTTATACTTTACAAAAGAAATGTTCGGCAAATCGAAAATACGTTTGCGCCCATCATATTTTCCTTTTACTGAACCAAGTGCAGAAGTAGACATTTATTGGGGATTAAAATCTGAAGTAGATTACAGAATCACTAAAGGAACAGGCTGGTTAGAAATCATGGGATGCGGCATGGTTGATCCTAACGTATTAAAAAACTGCAATATAGACGCGAACGAATATAGTGGATTTGCTTTTGGGATGGGAATTGAGCGCATTGCAATGCTATTATATCAAATCAGCGATATCAGAATGTTTTATGAAAACGATGTGCGATTTTTGGAGCAATTTAAAACCAGTTTTTAAAAAACACTAATAAAAGGAAGCCCGCTCTTAATAAGGAACGGGTTTTTTTATAGGAAAAAACTATATAATTCTGATTCTGTTTTATCTTTTCTTAGTACTTTTCATCACTAGCAGAGAGTTAGACTGAATAATCCACTCGCTTTTTTTATTAATAAGCTTTCTAAGGCTGTTTACACTTAACATTACTAAGTCTTTTCTGTTCAAAAACTCTTTCTGAATTTCCTTTTCATTCAATATAGATATATGATGAGGCTTAACATTTTCAATGGATTTAATAGTTTGTATAATTTCGGGATGTGATGATATTACATTCTCAAACTCCATGATTATAACCTGACTGTCGTTATTATTAATGAATTTGTGGACATATTCTAATAAAAACAAATCTTCTTTATCTGCAAACGGAATAAATATTTTATCTAGTTTTTCAAGTCCTTTATCAACAAAAACTCCCATGGGAATCTTGATGTTAGATATAACATGTCTTGTTCGGTCATCAAAAGGAAGGTTATTGAAGAATTTTTCTCTGCCTGTAAATTTATCAACAATAATGTCCGGATTAATTAATCTGGTAGTATATCCCAAGATTCTTCCCAACATAGTACCGTCATATATTGATTCTCCCAATCCGATTAACAACAAATCGTAATTCCCTTTATTGGCAACCTCAACAATATCTGAATCTACATCAACAGATAGCTTAAACAATGTATTGACTTTTCTGTGCAATTTTTTTGACTCATCCATAATGGGCAAAAATTGTTCTTGCTCATAGATATCTTCGTAAGAAAAAACTTCGTCAGACGGTCCTAAATGAAGGGCAGTAATCGTATAGTTATCTTGCTGAGTCCTTGATAAACTGTCTGCTATATAAAGCATCTTCTTACCTCTTTCGGGATTGCCGAAAGAGAATAAAATGTTGTACTTATTGGAATTAATGATTTCTTCATCGATTGTTTTATTCTTAAATATCTTATTGATTAAATCAATAGAAGGTCCTGTCATAAACGTTGTTGCCAAAGCCATGATTACCATCATCGCAAATACTTCCGGCGTCAATACTCCTAACTCATAACCAATATTTAGAGCAACTAATTCCATTAGCCCTCTGGTATTCATTAACGCCCCTATCGTAAGACTTTCTTTCCAGGATTGACCGACATATTTTGCCGCCACTGCGCTACCTAAAAACTTACCTATTACTGCTACTAAAATAATCAGTCCCGTTATTTTCCATAGTTCTATATTGTTTAACAATCCTATTTCTGTCCTCAATCCGGTATAAACAAAAAACAAAGGCAAAAACAAAACTAATGCTACATCTTCAACTTTTTCAACAAAAATATGTCTGAAGCGCTGATTATCGGGCATAATTGCTCCAGCCATAAAAGCGCCAAAAAGAGCGTGTATTCCTATGATTTCAGTAAGGTATGAAGAAAGGATCAAAACCAATAAAAATATAGCTACAACAGGCTTGCTGAGCGTAGTTTTGTATTTGTTAATCTCGCCTACTTTTGCCAAAAAAGGTCGAACAAATTTTATCATGAACACAACGTACAAGCAAGCTAATGCTACAACATATAAAGCACTCCCAAAAGAACCCGCTTTTACTACCGCAATTACTATCGCTAATATACACCATGCGGTAATATCATCAGCAGCGGCAGCTGTCAAAGCTATCGTACCAAATTTGGTTTTGTGAATTCCTCTTTCCTGAACAATTCTTGCCAATACAGGAAAAGCCGTTATACTTACAGCTATCCCCATAAAAAGAGCAAAAGAAAGAAAAGCTACCCCTTCCGGAGCATAATTGGCATAGATGAAATACGCCATTATCATTCCCAAAGCAAATGGTATAATGATACTTGCATGACTAATAACTACAGCATCATGTGCTTTACTTTTCAAGACTTTCAGATCTAATTCCATACCTATTACAAACATGAACAAAATCAAACCGATCTGACTAAAAAATTGAAGATTATCCAATGATTCTATCGGAAATAACAAGGCTGACGCCTCTGGGAAATAAGCGCCAAAAAGCGAAGGTCCCAAAGCAATCCCGGCAATAATTTCTCCTATAACAGTTGGCTGTCCTATCTTATTAAAGATCCAGCCGAATATACGGGCTACGATCACTATGGTTACTATCTGTAGAAGAAGTATCGCTAAGGGATGATGCAAACTATCTTTTAAAGAATCCCAAAATTGTTCAAAAGTACTTTGATCAGAGACCAATTTTTGGACATCCTCCTCCAATTTGGATCCCATGCTTATAGTGAGATAAATTATAAATGAAAATAAGATAATTACCGATACATAAAAGATCGTATTTTTATATTTTTTCATAATTACTATATTTTTTTAGACAAGCAAATTTCCAAAAAATAAGGTTTGTAATTATGAAAAACGAACTCTTAAAAGCATTTACTGTAACAACAAAAGGTTTTTTTGTAATAAAAACATTCAGATATAGCGCAGAAACTGCTCACGGAAATTATTTCCAATTGTAAAAGATTTTGCCTTTCCTTCCAATACATAATTAGATTCTATCAAATCGTAAGAATAGTATTTAACAATATTCATGGCAATAATTTCTTTCTTATTTACCTGACAAAACTGACGTTCAGGCAATTGTTGCAGCAATTTATGAAAGGATATATTCTTTAATTTGACTTGATTACCATTTGGCAAATAAGCCACTTTATCTCTGCTATCTACTTCAGATACAGAAATAAAAGATAAACTTTCAAAATACAATAGTGCCTTTCCTTTTTCTGTATTCACTTTGATATACTCGTTTTTTATATTGGGGGTAAAACTTATTACCTTTACTTTTTCAATCGCTTTTTGCAGCCTTTCTTTTTTAACCGGTTTACAAATATAATCTACTGCATCCACTTCAAATGCTTCCACCGCATACTCTGTATATGCTGTCGTAAAAATCACCTTTTTATCTCCCAGCAAGTTTGCTACCTGAATGCCGTTCATACCAGGCATTTCAATATCTAGTATACAAAAATCAAACTTTAAATGAGACAGATCTTCCAGAAATTTTAAAGGATTGTCATACACTTTAACAACTTCTATTTCAGGAATTTGCTCCAACAATACTTTCATGTATTGCAAGGCTAAATGTTCATCATCTACCAATACACATCGTAACATTCTATTGATCATACAGTTTAATACTTAAGTGCGCTATAAAGTTATCTTCATTTAAAGATTTTTCCAGCTTGAATTTACCGTGATGAAGAGTTTCAAGCCTCTTGATAAGGCTATTTCCTCCAAAACCGCTCTTCGACTTTTTTAAAGGTATTTTCAGTGAAACTTTATTAGAGGTAATGATAGAAAAAACCCCTTTGGAAAGACTGATAGTAATAGATATATAAGCATCTGAACGTTGAAAATCTGCGTGTTTGAAAGCATTTTCAATTAAATCTACAAACATTAAAGGGGCAATTACTTTTTTATTATAATAAACATCTGCCTCATCTACCTTCAATTTTACCCTGAGTTCAAATAGCGGATTTAACTTTACCCGATTGATATCTATAAAACTTTGTATAAACGCAATCTCTTGTTTAGGTGTCACATAACGATTATTGGTCTCATACAACACATAGTCAAGGACATTGGAAAGCTTATCAATAGTATAATATGATTGATAAATATGCGATTGGATAGAGTTGAGTATATTTTTAAAAAGATGCGGATTAAGTTTGGATTCAATATCTTTTATTTGAGCAATCTCTATCATCTTTTCCAAATTTTGATTTGCTTTTTTGAGGGAATCATACTTTTTTTGCAGGCGATAAAGCCGCAACAAAAAAACGACACAGCAGGTAAGTAATAATAAAATAAGAATATACTTCCAATTCATAAGCAATGTTGTAGCGATCCAAATCTATAAATACGAGAAGTAAAATTACTAAAAATCTTTGATTGGATATGAAATATTAATTTGTGCGTCCTTAACACAAAAAAGGCTTGCTTAAATTACAGCAAGCCTTTTGTTTTTAAAAATCTTTTTTGATTCCAATCATAATACCATCCTTAACATATTTGCTTCCGTTATAGGCTCTGATATAATCCAAACGGAAAAACTTAAATTTGCCAATTCCAAAATTAGACAAGCCTGCTGTAAATTCCTGGTAAGGTTTATTGTCGGACAAGGCTGCATTATGATAGCCGACAACGATGTTCCAGCCTGTGAGGTTTAACAAAGGAATCTTATTAATTATAAATCCTTTAAAATCGTATTCCAAATGTGCTTCCGCATAAGATTTATTAGTACTAAGCGCATAATATGGCAGCAAATTAAATGCATTTAAATAACCGTCTCCCAAATTAATGTGTGTTTCATTTCCTGAAAAATGTTTTCTGTCTATAAAAGAAATATTTTTCTCATTAAAATAATGTCCTGTTTTTACGGCATAAGCCAATTGCCCTTTATTGCTTACATTTAACGTTTGATTTAATTTGACAGCTATTAAATCATAATTATAATTATCCTCGCTTGCCGCGAATCCTTTTTCATAATACAATTGTATTTTCGGATAATCTGGATTTTTCATGTAAATTTTTTGATCAGGATATGAAATATATTTTTGTCCCAAATAAATATCTGCACTAAGTTTAAATTTATAAATATGATGCAAATCAATAGGAGATGATATAAAATTATCCGGCTGTAACGGATCATTTGAGGTATATGATCTGCTGCCACTGTATAACGAACCGTTTGCATTGTTAAACAAAGGTTTTCGCTGCTCATAACCAATTGTGGTATTCAAAACTAAACTTTCGTCTAAAAATCTGCCTGAATATCCCGCATAAACTTCTTCATTGTTATAATACTTCGCATAGTTTTTTCGGGCGAGCAAAGAAAAAACAGCATTAAGCCTTTCGTCTATATTGGATGGATGAAACTGCTTAATCTGCGTTCCTCCTTTCACATACACAAAAGATTTATTTACTCCTGCAAAATAGTGCGAAACATATCCATAAGAACGAAAACGCTCAGAAGCAAAACCGTAATCAAAATTAACCCTCAAAGTGGTTGCTGTTTTCTTGTCCTTATTGGAAAAAACTGCTTCCAACCCACTTCCCATATAAAATCCCTGAACAGTGTTAAAGCCTATTTTATCCAGACTGATTAATCCGTCATAAGCAAACGTAAAATTTCGTTTAGGCGATGTATAGCGATAGCCAGATACCGGACTAAAGAAATCAAATTTATTCCCTTTTCGACGAATACTATCTAAATATTCCGGTGACTGTTTCACCGTTTTAATACTATCCTTAAAATGATAATCATGAATTTCTTCGTCTGTCAAAGCAAACATCCGGTTAGAGTCCCAAAACAAGCTATCTTTTTTATTGGCGTCTTTAGCAAATGAAAGCACTTCTTTTCCAAAAGTTTGTTTTGAAAATTCAGGCACAAAATTATAGTTGTTAAATACACTTAAAAAAACACCCTGTACCTTAGCGCCAAATACCCCGAATGTCAAATCCAGATTTTGAGAACGCTTTACCCACGATTTTATCTCATCGTCATAAAAAAAGTTCTGATTAATATTGATTTCTTCAATTATAGGTTCCTGCAAACTTGAACCAGTCACTTTTAAATCCATTCCGTAAATGGCACCGGTTTCTTCTACAAGATATAAATCTCCTGAAAACACGGGCTGTGTTTTCACTTTGGGCGTAACTTTTATTTTATTAATAACCGCATCCCCGTCTTGAAATGTAGCCTCGAGATTATATCTATAATAAGAAAATGCCTGATTGGCGATCGGTGAAACCAACTTTGTTCCGATTTCTCCAATGTCAATAAAGTTTTCATAAAAGTCATAAAACGATTCGTCCGCCGTATTAAAACTATAGCCATTATCACTTCCACTCACCTTGGATGCCACAATATGCTCTTTTAATTTATCAGGTTTTTGATATTGAATTTCTGAAACTGTTTCTGATAAATATACAATTCCTCTTCCTAACGAATCTATGCCTGTATCTTTTAAATCGCCATCGTTGACCTTAACGTTTTTCATCAATATTTTAGGTAACTTAAGCGTTTTAATCAGTCCCTTAGAATAAAAATCTGCCTTAAATGCGGCAAGTCCCGCTGTATTTTGAGATTTATTTTTAATCGCTTTGCGGATTATTTCGTCTGCAGGATTTTTTCCCACATTGATAACAATATTGTCCAACTGGAAATCTTCTTCCGTCAGTACAATGCTTCTCTCAATACTTTGCCCCTGAAAATCAACAACTATCCGTTCGGTTTTGAATCCCAAAAACTGATAAACAATAGTATATGTTCCGCTTTGCCGTAATGTTAACTCATATTGTCCTTTTTCATTGCTGATAGTTCCGTTCTGAGTTTTGTCTACTATCACAGTTGCAAAACTCACCGGATTTCCATCTTTATCTTTTATGGTTCCTTTGAGTTGCGCAAACGAACACAAACTGATAAAAAAAGCGAATAAAAGGGTAATTTTTCTCATCTTGTTTTGGGTTTGAAAATAGTTGATAAACTATAAGACGAAGTAATCTATAAAATGTTACAGTTTATATTTATAAAAATCGGTAACCTTGTTAATTTATAACGAGTGAGAAAAGTATTGATTGCCGTTATTTGCTCTGCGGTTAATTTCATTGTCGCTTGTTTAAAAAAGCTCGAATCATCTTTATTATTGCTAAAAGGGCAAATAGTCCAAAAAAGAGCATGCAAACTCCACCAACTATCTTTACTAACATAGGGTTAGAAATATCTTTCTGAGAAGCTTTTTCAAAATAAAGATAATAGCCTATTGCCACAAAAATTATTGCTATTGAAATCCCCAAAAATCCATCTGCTTTCATTTTAAGTCAGTTTTAAATTCACTATATTTTGCATATTGCGAATAAAGTTTCTCAGTTCTTCCATTTTGTTATCTGTCTCTTTTATTCCAATTTCGGTTAATTTATAATATTTGCGGATGCGACCGTCAACTTTTTCCACTTCCACATCTAAAAAACCATCTGCTTCCATTTTGTGCAATGCCGGGTATAAGGCTCCTTCTGTCAGATTCATTTCTCCCGATGTTATTTCTTTTACTTTTTGAGTAATTTCATAACCGTACATTCTTCCATTTTGCTCCAATAGCTTCATGATTATTGCATTTAAACTACCTTTGTATAATTGTTGCTGTTTCCTCATACTTATTAATCTTAGGTGTAGCAAAAATAGTTAAATTATATATGCATCCAAATTATAGGTATACAATTTTTTCTCAAATACAGAATAAAATTCCTTTTCAGCAATGTGTTTCGTATTTTTGCAACATCAAACTAAACTAATTTATGTCAAAGTTCAATCTATTAACAGTCAAAGAAGTAAAAAAAGAAACGCCTAACTCTGTTTCAATTCTCTTTGAAATTCCTGAACAGCTTAAAGATGCCTATCAGTTTATTGCAGGTCAATACGTCAATATAAAATATAAAAAACAAGAAAAAGAAGTAAGAAGAGCCTATTCCATTTGTTCTACGCCTAAAAGCGGCGATCTGCGCGTAGCAGTAAAAAAAGTAGATGACGGATTATTTTCTCCTTATGCTAATACTCGCTTAAAAGCAGGAGATCAGCTAGAAGTACAAGTTCCTGAAGGTCGTTTTACTTTAGAAACACAAGTAGATAATCGCAATAACTACGCAGCTTTTGCTGCCGGAAGCGGAATCACGCCGGTAATGTCTATTCTTAAAACAGTATTAGAAGAAGAACCTAACAGCAGTTTTGTGTTGCTGTATGGAAATAAAAACACAGAAGAAGCTATTTTCTATCAGGAACTTCACGATTTAAAACAAAAATACCTCAACCGTTTTTTTGTTTATTTTGTATATTCTCAAGCCAAAGAAACAGAATCTATTTTTGGAAGAATTGATAAATCAGCTGTCAATTTTGTATTGAACAACAAGCATAAAGAAACCTCTTTTGATCGTTATTTTATTTGCGGTCCCGAAAATATGATTGATACCATCAGTGGAATTTTAAAGGAGAGAAATGTAACGGAAGAACAGATATTATTTGAAATATTTACACCAAATAACGATAGCGACATTCCAATAAAAGCAGAAGGATCTGCAAAAGTGACTGTTTTGGTTGATGATGAAGAGACTACTTTTACGATGTCTAAAAAAGAAATTTTATTAGATGCTGTTCTAAAAGAAGGAGTTGATGCTCCTTATTCCTGCCAAGGCGGTATTTGCAGTTCTTGTATGTGCCGAATCGTAAAAGGTTCTGCCGAAATGAAACGAAACAGCATTCTTACCGATGACGAAATAGACGATGGATTAATCTTATCTTGTCAGGCAATAGTTACCTCTGATGAGATTTACATAGATTATGATGATTTATAGTATAAAAGGGTTTAAATATAAAGCCTAAACCTTTTCTTTTTTTAATTTACCAAATAATAAAGCGCAAAAGTCCCTAACCAATGGCTTCCCATATAATCATCATCTGTTATATTGCCAAACGAAGCTTCAAAATGCTTTTTTGCAATATCGCGTAAGTAAGGTAATTCAGCTTTTTTACTGATTTCATTTAGACAGGTAGCTCTGCTAAAATTGAGTCCATCCAAATGCACCAGATGTCCATCTGTACGATCCGAAACCTGAGCAACTGCCATTGAAAAATCAGTATTGTACAATTCCGACAAGAAGTCTTTTAACCATTTTTTATAATTCTTGCTCTCCAGTACTTTACTCATCAGATGTGCCTCCTCTAAACACGGTGAAAGAAAATCATGTCCGCTGGGTTCAAAATTAAGAGGACAGGAAATGTCATTCGCATATAATCTCTGAGCATTTTCTATAATCAGATTTTCAAAATCCATCATTCCCATTATTCGGGCATAATCTAGCGAAAGCGACAAACCAAAAGCTGTGTTATCATGTGTTCCCGTTCGAATTGGATATATTAATTTGGGTAAATATTCTGTATACCTCTCTACTAATAAATCTGCCATTGGCTGTAATATTCTTGCCCAACGCTGTCCGTCTCTATCATTCCAGGTAGTTAATTCACTGTGAAGCTGAAAAAACCAAGCCCAACCATAAGTCCGTTCAAATGTTTTATTATTCGGATCGTTAAAAAATGACATTTCAATCTTACAATTTGCTTCTGTAATGAGTTTATTTAACCTTTCTCTTATCTCGTTATTTTGATCCAGTTCCGGAAACTTTTTTAAAACTGTAATAACTGTCCAATATCCATGTACAGATGAATGCCAGTCAAAACAGCCATAAAAAATTGGGCGCAGTTTTTTAGGACTTTTTAAATCTGAATCGCTACCCAAAACTTGTCCTAATTTATTAGGGTATTCAATCTCTATGCAATGTAAGGGTAGTTCTACTATTTTTTTAGCCTGTTCAACCGTGAATTTAGGAAGGTTTTCCGGAGAAGAATCAACAATATCCGTTTTCTTTGCTTTATCCGATTGGCAAGAAACAAACAATATTACTAAAAATAATAACCCTGTTTTTTTCATCTTTAATTTCTTTATTGTTAAAAATAACAAAAAAATATTATAGAATAAATTTTATTCTACAAAAAAAGAGTACTTCAATTTTGAGGCACTCTTTTCCCTATTATTATACACCACAATAACAATTACACATTATTATTCAACAATATTGCTGCTTCTTTGGCAAAATAAGTCGAGATTAAACTTGCTCCAGCGCGTTTGATACACATTAACTGTTCCATCATGGTTTTATCATGATCTAACCAACCCTTTTCAGCTGCAGCTTTAATCATGGCATATTCACCTGAAACATGATAGACTGCTACAGGAACATTTACTTTATCTTTTACTTCGCGAACAATATCCAAATAAGCCGTTCCGGGTTTTACCATTACCATGTCGGCTCCTTCTTCAACATCCCAAATTGCTTCTCTAATCGCTTCAATACGGTTAGCATAATCCATTTGATATGTTTTTTTATCTTTTGGAACTATTTCTCCTGTCTCTTTTGGTGCAGAGTCTAATGCATCGCGGAAAGGTCCGTAAAAAGCTGAAGCATATTTTGCAGAATAACTCATAATACCCACGTTGGTATACCCTGCTTCATCTAGACCTTTGCGTATGTGTAAAACCCTTCCATCCATCATATCTGAAGGGGCTACGAAATCAGCTCCGGCTTCGGCATGAGAAACCGCCATTTTTACCAAAGCTTCAACCGTAGAGTCATTTTCGATATCTCCATTTTTAATGATACCATCATGACCATATATCGAATAGGGATCCAGTGCGACGTCAGGCATAACAATTATTTCGGGGCAAGTTGCTTTAATTGCCCGAATAGTTCTTTGCATCAATCCTTCAGTATTCCAGGCTTCTTTTCCGGTATTATCTTTTAAATCATCACTTACTTTTACGTAAATATTGACCGCGCGAATACCTAAATTGTACAACTCCTGCACTTCTTTAACGGTTAAATCAATTGAACGACGGTATATGCCGGGCATTGACGAAATTTCTATTTCCTGATTTTCGCCTTCAACGATAAACATCGGAAACATAAAATCGACCGGACTTAAACTTGTTTCACGAACCAAACTTCTGATCGATTCATTTTGTCTTAATCTTCTGCCTCTGTGTAATGGGAACATATTTTTTAATTTAGCTAACAGTTTTCTAATATCTGCTGTTAGAATGATTTATTTATTATCTGCGTTAAAGAACATGATTTTGAGTATTTTATCTTACGATTATTCTCAATAAGTTAAATCCACGCTCTTGGCTGTTTCAGTACTTTGATCAGCTTTTCTTCTTCACTTCCTTTCTGAGGCTGATAATCATACACCCACTGAACATATGGTGGCAAACTCATTAAGATGGACTCTATGCGACCGTTGGTTTTTAGTCCGAAAATAGTTCCTTTATCGTGAACCAAATTGAATTCTACATAACGTCCGCGACGAATTTCCTGCCATGTTCTATGAACATCGGTATACGGTAAATCTTTTCGCTTTTCTACAATTGGGATATAGGATTCTAAAAAACTGTTTCCAACTTCTGTTACAAAACTATACCAAGCTTCCATTGACATTTCATTACTCTCAATCAGGTGATCAAAAAATAAACCACCAATTCCCCGTGCTTCATTTCTGTGTGAATTCCAAAAATATTCGTCACATACTTTTTTATATTTTGGATAAAACTCGGGATTATGCTTATCGCACACTGTTTTACAAACCTGATGAAAGTGTTTAGCGTCTTCTTCAAACAAATAGTAAGGCGTTAAATCCTGTCCTCCACCAAACCACGAACCGACTTTTATCCCTGATTTATCATACATTTCAAAATAACGCCAGTTGGCATGAACAGTTGGAACCATCGGACTTTTGGGATGAATAACCAAGCTCAATCCACAAGCAAAAAAGTCTACATTGCCTACATTAAATGCTCTTTGCATCGTTTCTGGTAATGCTCCGTGAACTGCGGATATATTAACTCCGCCTTTTTCAAATATCTTTCCATTTTCAATTACACGGGTACGCCCGCCTCCACCTTCGGGACGTTCCCATAAATCTTCATGGAATTTCGCCACGCCATCAACTTGTTCGAGTTTTGAAGTAATCGTATCCTGCAACTGCTGTATGAAAATGTAAAATTTTTCTTTCATTTTATTTATTTTAAACTACAGCCTTTTACCAATTATAATTTTCCTATTTTACTCATAATATCAAAAGAAAACACTTTACTTTCATCTTGTATATATTGATACAGTGCTTTAGCTTTTATTTTAAAAGAAGATTCTTTTTCGCTCCATTGGACTAATATATCCGCTAACTCTTCCATGCGATTCCACTCAAAATTAAATTTTGTCAAATGCTGGTTTAATTCATTGGAAGAGTACTGAACAAGTTGTTCATAAGTAAGTCCAATTTTTTTAAACTGTTCATCAATCTCATTTATAACGTTCAAATCGTCCGGAACAAAACCAATGGACGATAATTTTATTACAATAGATTCTATTCGTCGATCTTCTTCACTTTTTATTCCTTTGTTTAGCATAGGCTAGTAATCTTTAGTTAGATTGGTATTCCTTCACGGCATCAATAAACGCTTTGGCGTGATCAACCGGAATATGGGGTAAAATACCATGTCCCAGATTCACAATGTATTTATCTTTTCCAAATGCATCGATCATTTCGTGAACCATTTTTTTAATAGTCGGTATTGGAGACATTAATCGACTAGGATCAAAATTCCCTTGTAATGTTATGTTCCCTCCTGTAAACAATCGAGCATTTTGCGGACTGCACGTCCAATCCACTCCCAGTGCTGACGCCTTTGATTGAGCCATTTCAGGAAGAGCAAACCAGCATCCTTTTCCAAACACAATTACTGGTATTTCCTCTGCCAAAGCTTCTACAATCTGATTAATATATTTCCATGAAAATTCCTTATAATCTGTCGGAGACAGCATTCCTCCCCATGAATCAAATATCTGAACCGCGTTTACTCCTGCTCTTACTTTTTCTTTTAAATATAAGATAGTCGTATCTGTTATTTTTTGCAATAAAGTATGGGCAGCAACCGGATCAGAAAAACACATTCCTTTTGCCAAATCAAAGCTTTTAGATCCTTTTCCCTCAACGGCATAACAAAAAATCGTCCATGGAGAACCTGCAAACCCAATGAGTGGTACTTCATCGTTCAGCATTTCTTTGGTCACTTTAATAGCTTCCATCACATATCCCAAACTCTCTTCTATATTTGGAATAATAACCCGATCTACATCCGCAGCTGAACGAATAGGATTAGGCAACCAGGGTCCCACATTTTCTTTCATCTCTACTTCAATGTTCATCGCCTGAGGTACCACTAAAATATCGGAAAATAAAATAGCTGCATCCGGTTTTACAATCCGAATGGGCTGTACCGTAATTTCAGCTGCAATTTCAGGCATTCTGCAACGTGTAAAAAAATCATACTTATCTCGTAAAGCTCTGAATTCAGGCAAATAACGCCCTGCTTGACGCATCATCCACACCGGTGGTCTTTCTACTGTTTCTCCTTTTAATGCTCGTAAGAACAAATCATTTTTAATCATCTTTTTACTTTTATTTAATATGCCAGCCTTTGATTTACCTCTGACTGGTAATACTCAACACAAGCTCTCAATGTTTCTTCTATCAGCGGATGTTTTGCTAATACAATATTGGGTGTAATATTTTTTAAAGCTTCTGCGGTTGTATGTCCTATACAGAAGCATTTTTGATTGGCAATTGAATTGGCTTTTAAATAGCTATGGATTCCTGACGGACTAAAAAACAATATTCCGTTTGCAAAAGGTTCTATTTTAACCGGATTTTCTACGTTGGAATATACGGTGTATTCCTCAAAAAAAATATTGTTCTTACGCATAACATCAGGAAGTGTATTTCTTCGGATATTCCCTGCAAAAAAAGCAAGGCGATGCTGTGCAAATTCGGTTTGGATAACAGGTGCCAATTCATCAGCATATTCTTTAGAAATCAAAACTTTAAAACCATTATCTTCCAATAGTTTTCGGGTTTGAGAACCTACACACACCGCAGGAATTGATTTTAATTCTACTAACCTTTCATTCCTCAAAACACTTTTTACAGCATTTTGCGAAGTAAACAGCAATAATGAAGGAAGTAATTTCAAGTGAAAGGGTAAGAGAGTTATTTTAATAAAATCAGTATCAATTACTAAAAAACCTGCTTCTGCCAAAAATTGCTTCTGATTGCTCGTCAATTTTTTTGTGGATAATATGCAGATTTTTTTATTCATTTTATTTGTTTAAATGATGTGTAGTTTACCCTAAAAAAAGCAAGACTTTTAGAGAAAGTGAAATATTATCTCTTGAAATGTAAACGCAATTCATTAATCAATGCTTCTCCTCCTTGCGCCATGATTTCTTTGGCAGCAGTAAATCCAAGTTTTTTCCATTCTTCTATCGGAACAACCTTGTGAATTTCGAATTTTATTTTTCCGTCTAAAGAAAGTAAAACCCCTTTAAAATCAATTGTATCATCATGTTCACTATACATTGCCAACGCACCGATCGGTGCAGTACAGCCCCCTTCCAAAGTTCTTAAAAACTGTCTTTCAATATGGGTTGTCATTTCTGTTTCATAATCGTTCAATTGGGCTACCGCATCCAACGCAAAGTTGTCGTCCATATTAACCACCACTACCATTGCTCCTTGTGCAGGCGCCGGAATCATCCAATCCAGAGGAACAAAGTTTTTGGGCTTTTTATTAATGCGATCTAAACCAGCTGAAGCAAAAACAGCTCCATTCCACTCGTTATCCTGCAATTTCTGCATGCGGGTATTTACATTCCCGCGCAAATCTACAACGGTGTGATTTGGATATCGGTTCAGCCATTGTGCCTTCCTTCTTAAACTTCCGGAAGCTATGACCGCTGTCGCATTTTCAGATAAAAAATATGTATCACCCTTATGCAGTAAAATATCCGCAGTACTGGCGCGTTTTAAAACAGCTCCCTGTACAATTCCCTGTGGTAAAGCGGTGGGTACATCCTTCATCGAATGCACGGCAATATCAATCTGTTTATTAATCATGGCAACATCAAGGGTTTTGGTAAAAACACCCGTAATTCCCATTTCATATAGAGGTTTGTCCAAAACAAGATCACCCGTTGATTTTACAGGTACTAACTGCGTTCTATATCCTAACTCTTTAAGAGTATCTTCTACTTTTTTTGCCTGCCACAAAGCTAATTCGCTATCTCGTGTTCCTATGCGTATTATTTTATTCATGGTGATTTGATTCTATTTGAAAAACTTTTTCTATCCATTGAATGCTTTCGTCAATGACAGTATCTTCATGTCTGAGATAGTTAGCAAAATGGGTTGTTATTTTTTGTATAATGCGGACACTTATTAACTCTGCCTGCTCTATATCAAAATTATCATATTTTTTGCGATGATAATCTACTTCTCCATCTTTTATTTGTTCTAACTTACATTTTAAAGCGTGTATAGTAGGAGCAAATTTTCTCATATTTGTCCACGCCATAAATTCCGACATACTATTTTCTATAATTGCTTCTGCCTGCGGAATAAAAGTTTTTCTTCTTTCCAATGTCTTATCTGTCAGCTGTGACAGATAATCCATATGGATTAATTCCACACCTTCCTGATCCAGCACGTTTTGATCAACGTTTTTAGGGATGGATAAATCCAAGATCAACAAGGGTTTGCTCAGCTCTAAAATTTCTTTATTTACGGTAGGGTTTTGTGCTCCGGTCGCAACTATTAAAACATCTGCCTTAGTGATTTCTGATTTTAAATCGGTATAATCTTTAACTATCAGATTGAATTTTCCTGCGACCTCCAGTGCATTCTCTTTAGTTCTGTTAATAAGCGTAATATGATTGTTTTGGGTGTGCTTTACCAGATTTTCACAAGTATTTCTCCCTATCTTTCCGGTTCCGAACAAGAGTATGTTTTTATGCGAAACATCTTTTACATTGTCCATAATGTATTGTACAGAAGCAAATGCTACCGAAGTTGCGCCCGAACTCAGTTCAGTTTCGTTTTTTATTCGCTTGCTTGCCTGAATAACAGCATTAACCAAGCGTTCGAGATAATTTCCGGCAAGTCCTTTTTCTTTTGACTTTATAAAACCACTTTTAATCTGGCTGATGATTTCAAAGTCTCCTAAAATCTGACTGTCCAGTCCCGTACCTACTTTAAACAAGTGCCGTACTGCATCACTGTTTTTATGAACGTAAGCCACTTGTCTAAAATCATCTACCGTTCCGTTACTGTTGTCGCAAAGTAGTTTAATAAGTTCAAAAGGATGTTGAGCAAAACCGTAGATTTCTGTTCTGTTACAAGTAGAGATGACTATCAAACTTTCTATTCCTTCTTCTTTTGCTTGTTCTAATAGATTGTTTTTGGCTTCATCATTTAAACTAAACTTTCCTCTCATTTCTGCATCGGCTTTTTTATAACTAAGCCCTACCACATAAAAAGTAGCTGATTTTGCCTTATCTATTTTTTCCATATTACACCGTTAATTCAAAAAAGTAAACAAATGTAATGTTTAACCATAATTAAAAATAACGCTAGAGGGACTATTTATATCGCTGAGAGAGACATACAAAAAAAATCTTTGTATTTAACTACAAAACAGTATATTTGTAGAGATAACAAGGGTTTGGAAAGACTTTATATAGAATGGTTCTAAATAAAAAATACGCTGTTTTGTTTTTTTGACCTGCTAAAAAATATCGCTATGAGTCCGATAGAAGAAATTTATATTGACAATCAATTTTCGATTTTGAAATTAGAAAATAACGATTCCTTTCCTCTTCGTTTCGAAAGAGAAATGGAAACCGATATAATTCAATTTTATTTTGGATTAAAGGGTTCCGGAAAGTTTATTTTTAATCAAGGCGTGTATACGCTGCCATTGGAAGAGGAAAAATCATTGGTATTGTACAATCCTCAAAAACAGCTTCCCGTATGTTTAGAAATAGGTCCAAACACCTGGATTATTTCTATTTTAATATCCATCAAAAAATTCCACTCTCTGTTCTCTGCAGAAGCTGAACACATCGGATTTTTAAATAAGGAAAACCGCGATAAAAAATATTATGCAGAAGAAGATATTCCGCCTTCTATAACCATTATTTTGAATCAGATGTTTAATTATTATATGAACCCTTCCATTAAAAATCTTTACTTTACAGGTAAAACTTACGAACTGTTAAGTTTGTTTTTCAACAGAAAAGAAGATCAAAACATCGAAAACTGTCCTTTTTTATCGGATGAAGAAGAAGTGGTAAAAATAAAAAAAGCTAAAGATCTCATTATTTCAAAAATGTCCGAACCTCCGACTTTACAGGAGCTTGCCGACACAGTGGGAATCAATATCAAAAAACTAAAAATGGGATTTAAGCAAATTTATGGAGATACTGTTTTTGGCTTTTTATTTGACTATAAAATGGAATATGCCAGAAAACTGTTAGACAATGGAAGCTACAACGTAAATGAAGTAGGATTAAAAATAGGGTACAGCTCTGCCAGCCATTTTATAGCTGCCTTTAAAAAGAAATTTGGCACAACGCCTAAAAAATACTTAATGTCGCTTAGTACAGATTACAACTAAAATAACTTTTGGTTATTACGTATAAATAAGCTGCTAAACTTAAATTCATACCTTACAAAAATTGTCTAAAGTTTTTTATCTAGAGTAAATGTTTAAATAACTAAATATAACCCAAAAGCTGCATCTAGTTATTTAAACAAGCAGGTACTTTAAACTTGTTATTAATAAGCAATCCGTTTGCTGCTTTTATTTTTTGTTCCATTAAAAAGCGCAAATTCAAATTTTACAAATCATTTTTTACATAAAATAAATAGTTAATAAACTTTGCCCAATAGCACACGAAACCATTGTAAAGAAATTATTTGATTTTCAACCAAAAGCCAATTGCTCTTTTCTAAATTAAAACTACCAAACGTTTTCCTCCGTCAATATCCATTCCCCAGACATTCTCAATATCTTTGAGCGGTACATTTACAGTTTCTATTTTTAATAGGCTATTAGCCGCAAGCAAGAAAGCTTCAGGTAGAATTTCAGCTATCAGCAATTTAATTTCCTCCCGCGTCCAGCTTCCCAATCCGGAACCAGAAATTTGAATATCTGTTCCGCGTAAAATTGAAGAAGACAAAGTTATAGTATCGCTCATCATTCCGCCAACAGTAATATAACGAGTACGATGTGAAAAACCACCATTCCCTTTTAGTGTGCTTAAAATTATCTCTGCACTTTGTCCCCACAAATAGTCAATTACAACATCAATCTGATTTTCCTCATGCACGCTTCTAAGCTGAGAAATCAACATATTATTGCCTTGTGCAAGCGATATAGTTTCATCAGCTCCCAAAACGGTTAGTTCTTGCAAGGACTTTTCGTTTCTGCCTGTGGCAATTACTTTTTTTGCTCCGTAATACTTGGCAAGCTGTACTGCTATTTTTCCCGTAACCCCTGTTGCTCCGTTTATCAAAACAGTTTCTCCTTTTTGTAGTTTTGCCCGGAAAAGCAATGCTAAAGCAGATCCCATAACAGCATTGGGTAAAGCCGCCGCAGTTGCATCATCAATATTATCCGGCAAAGCTACAATCATGTTTTTGTCAACTATTGCTTTTTCCGCTATCATTCCGCCTATCCCTATTCCATAAACTCTGGTTCCGTTTTCCAACACCCCAACGCCATCCCCTCCAACAATCTTAGGCTTCCATTCTTGACTTTGGGTGGAATAATGTTTTCCGCTTGCCTGCATTTTGTCTAGATTTTTTACTGCCGACGCTTTGACCAGAAGCATTAATTCACTATCATTTTGTACTTTAGGCTCTGTAAAATCTTCTACATACTTCGGCATTTCTCCTTTTTTATATACTACAGCTGCTTTCATACCTATCTTAATTTACTTATTTAAAATTTGCTTGATTTCAGGGATTTTGATTTCCAAAATATCAAAAAAACCTATTTTCTCTAAAACAAGAGCCTGCTCTTTTAAATCATCTATAATTTGGAAGTCTTTGTTTCCTTTCACAATAGCCTCACAGTTAAGTAAAAAAGATCCTATAGTGCCTTTTCTCACTTGCTGCCCATTTAAATTCACGATATTTTGTTCTTCTGGCAAAAGTTCTTCTGCTTTCATATTTTGAGATTTAACATTACAAAACAAAATTAAATAGCAGAAATCCGATCGCCAATAACATTTGTTATTAAACTTCTTTGAAAAGAAAAATTTAAAATTTTACAGAAATTATTTTTATCTGTTGAGCTTATTTTTAACCCGGCTAAGATGTACAGTAGAAATGCCGAGATAGGAAGCAATATAATGCTGAGGAACGCGCTTTATAATTTCAGGTCTTTTTTTTAACAAGGTTAAGTAACGTTCCTGCGGTGTATCTTTTATAGAAGAAATAAAATATTTTATATAGTCAAATGTTCTGTCAAAAATTTTATCAATAAACTTATCTCTTAAGTCAGGGATTTCTTTTATTTCGTCAATTATCCTATTCAAATCACTTTTTGATACCCAATATAAAATAGACGGCTCTATACTTTCCAGATTGATTGGACTGGGAATACTTTTTCTAAAACTTTCGATAGATGACACCATATTGTTCTCAAAGAAAAACTGAGTCGTTATGTCTTTTCCTTTGTTGTTAAACCAAGCGCGGATAGAGCCTTTTTCAATCAGAAACATTTTTTTTGAAACTTCACCTTCTTTTAAAAGCAACGTTTTAGCAGGGACTTCAATTCGTTTGAAACAATTTACATAATCAACCCATTGATTGTCATCAAGCGGAAATTTGTCTCTGAATTGTTCAAACATACTTTTTGAAATTATTAAATAACGTTGTGTAAAATTAGCTATTATTAATTAAATACATGTTGTAACTACTTGAAATCGTCAATTCCTACAATCATCAATTACCACTCGAGAAAGCCGTAATCTATTAAACCAAAAGCTTTATCTTTGTAAAAATTAAAGTGATGAAAGGAGTTTTATTAGTAAACTTAGGCTCTCCAAAAAGTCCTACAGCCAAAGATGTAAAACCTTATTTGGATGAATTTTTAATGGATAAACGCGTCATCGACGTACCTTATCTTTTTCGGGCATTTTTGGTAAAAGGTATTATTTTGAATACCCGCCCAAAAAAATCTGCTGAAGCATATCAAAAAATTTGGTGGGAAGAAGGTTCTCCGCTCATTGTCATTTCAGAACGTCAGCAAAAAAAAGTACAGCAAAAAAGCAATCTCCCTATTGCGCTGGCAATGCGATATGGCGAACCGTCCATTCAATCAGGATTACAGGAATTACACAACAAAGGTGTAGATGAAGTATTTATGATTCCGCTATATCCTCAATTTGCTATGGCTACCACAGAAACTATCGATATTTTGGCAGAAGAAATTCGAAGAAAATATTTTTCGAATATGAGTATAAAAAGCTTTCCTGCTTTTTACAATCGCAAAGAATATGTTAATGCACTTTCAACATCTATAAAAAATCACTTAGGCGATTTTGATTATGACCACCTTGTATTTTCTTATCACGGCGTACCGGAAAGGCATATCAGAAAAGCAGATAAAACCGGACAGCACAACAACATCACTATTGAAGAAGGAAAATACTGTTGTACACCTGGAACAACAGCTGCTGAGTTCTGCTATCGCACACATTGTTTTGAAACAACACAACAGGTAGTTGAGCAACTGGGAATTCCAAAAGAAAAATATACTATATCCTTTCAATCCAGACTCGGACCTGATAAATGGTTGCAGCCACCGTCTGACAAAACCATCAATAATCTGGCAGAAAAAGGAATAAAAAAACTAGCTGTGGTTACCCCTGCTTTTGTGGCAGATTGTTTGGAAACACTTGAAGAAATAGGCATACAGGCACAAGAAGATTTTATTAAACACGGAGGTAAAGAGTTCAAAACTATCCCTTGCCTCAATGATGACGATATATGGATTGATGCCTTGGTATCGTGGATTAATGAATGGCAAAACAGTTAATATATGATGTATCTGTATTTAAAGGCTCTGCATATCATTTTTGTAGTATGCTGGTTCGCCGGACTTTTTTACAGCGTCCGCCTTTTTGTTTATTATGCCGAAGCAAATCAAAAGCCAGAAATAGAAAAAGAGATTTTGCGCAACCAGTACAAACTGATGACTAACAGATTGTGGAATATTATTACCACTCCTTCTGCAATTCTAACCACTCTTTTCGGAGTCGGAATGCTGATTGCAAATCCACCTTTGCTGCAAATGCCTTGGATGCATGTCAAATTGCTTTTTGTAGTACTGCTTTGGGTCTATCACCTTAAATGCCACCAGTTTGTAATACAAATAAATAAACATACCTTATCCAAAGGCTCTTCTTTTTTCAGAATTTGGAACGAAGGAGCAACTCTTATTTTATTTTCAATTGTTTTTTTAGTAATTTTAAAGAGCGCGTTTAACTGGATATTCGGAGTTTTAGGGCTTTTTGCATTAGCCGTTATATTGATGTTAGGTATCCGATTTTATAAAAAAACAAGAAACAGAAAGCGGTAAACAAAATGAAAGGCGAGTATTTATTGAAACATTTTTCATTGCGCAATAGGATTTTCTTATCACTCATTTTGTTAAGTGTTATATCTTCTATTCTTATATCAGCCGTCTCTGTACATCAATTTAAAAAAGAAGCTCATACATATCATCAATATAGACAAGAGAGAAAAGAAGCCTCTATAATCGAAAACATTAATTATATACTAACCACTTCCTCCTATCCTTTAAAACCAGAATTTACTTTTCTTATTTTTAAAGACCGAATCCAAGAACTTGCAATGGTGCACAACACCACAATCAATATATACGACCTCAACGGCAAATTATTAGTTTCATCGGCACAAGAATATTTTTCAGATAATACGGCAAACAAAATTCCTTTATCAGTCCTCCTCTCTATCAATTCATCTACTAATAACAGATTTGTTGATATTGAGACCTCTTCACAAAATAAAACGCGTACTGCTTACAGTTTTATAAAAGATAAAGAGTTCAATCCGCTGGCTATCATCAAAATTCCCTATCAGGAAAGTACAGAATTTTACGACAGCGAAATCAGAAATTTTACTCTAAAATTCGGACAGGTTTATATTATTATGCTCATTTTATCTATCGGCATATCTTATTTCTTGTCTAATTACATTACACAAAATCTTAACAATATCAGCTTTAAAATTACAAAAACTAAGCTAGGGCAAAAAAACGAAAAAATTGAAAGTACCTCGACCAGCAAAGAAATTTCAACCTTAATCAGCGCTTATAATGAAATGGTAGAAAAGCTGGACGAAAGCTATGAAAAACTAGCGCAAAGCGAAAGAGAACAAGCGTGGAGAGAGATGGCAAAACAAGTTGCCCATGAAATAAAAAATCCCCTTACTCCAATGCGTCTTTCAGTACAAAACTTTGAACGACGTTTTGACCCTTCTGATCCGGATATTAAAACAAAAGTTCAAGATTTTACACAAGGGTTAATACAGCAAATAGACACCATGTCTTCTGTCGCCAGTGCTTTTTCCAGCTTTGCCTCTATGCCCGCTCAAAGAGATGAAACCCTAAACGTTGTCAAGACAGTATTGCTGGCGTTGGACATTTTTAACGAACCCTACATCAAATTTAAATGCACAGAAACAGAAATTATCTCAAAAATAGATCGTACACAACTTATCCGAATCATTACTAATCTTGTTAAAAATGCTATACAGGCAATTCCTGCTGAAAAAGAATCCCCATTAGTGATAGTCAATTTATCTCTACAGGAAGAAAATGTTGTTATCGAGGTAATTGACAACGGCAAAGGTATTCCTACTGAAATTCAGAGTAAAATTTTTGAGCCTAAATTCACTACTAAAACCAATGGTATGGGACTTGGTCTTGGGATAATAAAAAATATTGTCGAAAATTACAGTGGAACAATTACTTTTGACTCAGATCCAAATAAAGGCACTATATTTACAGTAAAATTGCCTATTGTTAACAATTAAAACTCTACATAGTATGACGTTTGAAAATATTCTCATAGAAAAAAACAACCAAATTGCCATTATTACGATTAACAGACCCACAAAGTTAAACGCTCTTAATAAACCAACAATAGAAGAACTTCATCAGGGGTTTGAACAACTGGAAGCAGACAAAGAGGTCAGAGCTATTGTTATTACCGGAAGCGGAGAGAAAGCTTTTGTAGCAGGAGCAGATATCAAAGAATTCTCAAGCTTTAACCAAAGCGAAGGCGCACATTTAGCTGCCAAAGGACAAGAATTGCTATTTGATTATGTTCAAAATCTTTCCAAACCTGTTATTGCCGCAATCAATGGATTCGCTTTAGGAGGAGGATTAGAATTAGCTATGGCTTCTCATTTCAGAATAGCTTCTTCCAATGCTAAAATGGGGCTGCCGGAAGTAACGCTGGGACTAATTCCTGGATACGGAGGCACACAGCGTCTGCCTCAATTAATAGGAAAAGGAAGAGCCATGGAGCTTATTATGACAGCTGATATGATTAACGCCGAACAAGCTCTCTCTTTCGGATTAGTAAATCACGTTGTAGAACAAAGCGAGTTATTGGACTTTGCTAAAAAAACAGCCGAAAAAATTGCCAAAAATTCCCCTACCGCTATATCAAAAGCTATAAAAGCTATAAATGCAAACTTTAAAGACGGCATAAACGGATTTCACGAAGAAATTAAAAATTTTGGGGAGTGTTTTGAAACCGAAGATTTTGTTGAAGGAACAACAGCGTTTTTAGAAAAGAGAAAACCCGATTTCAAAGGAGAATAAAGATCAAAATAAAAAAGCCTCTTGATTAAATCAAGGGGCTTTTTGTTGGTCTACTAGGACTCGAACCTAGAACGACTGAACCAAAATCAGCTGTGTTACCATTACACCATAGACCATTACCTGCTATTACTTGTGTGTAATACTTCTGTAATGCGGATGCAAAAGTAATATATTTTTTATATCCTGCAAACTTTCCCGTCATAAAAATATTTTTTTTCGGTTTTTTTCGGCTAAGACAAAAAAAACCTTTTCTTTGTAGTTGCGTTATCTTAAAATAATTAAGTAAGTAAGACTTATGTTGACATTCAATTACAAGAAGTGGAATTTAATAGGAGGCTGGTTATGCTTTTTAATTGCATTAATTACCTATGTTTTAACCGTCGAACCAACCGTTAGTTTTTGGGATCCCGGAGAATATATTTCTACTTCTGCAAAATTAGAAGTCGGACATCCGCCGGGAGCTCCGTTTTATCAAATGTTAGGAGCATTTTTCTCCATGTTTGCAACTGCTCCCGATAAAATTGCCCTTATGGTAAATATGGTTGCCGTATTGTCCAGTGCTTTCACTATTTTGTTCATGTTTTGGTCTGTTACCAATATTCTCAAAAAAATAGTAAACAAAACTTCTGAATGGAACAATAATAACGCTATTGCTGTACTAGCAAGTTCTGCTGTAGGTGCTCTGGCATTTACCTTTACCGACAGCTTCTGGTTTAACGCTGTAGAAGCTGAAGTATACGCTTCGGCTATGCTTCTTACTTCCGCTTTGTTATATCTGGGATTGAGATGGGTAGACGATTTAGACAAACCAAGAGGCAATAAATGGCTACTTTTAATTGCGTTGGTGGCAGGTTGCTCTTTTGGCGTACACTTAATGGCTCTGCTAACTATTCCGTCAATCGGATTGCTATATTATTTTAAAAAATACAATAAGATTACGGTCAAAAACTTTATTATAGCAAACATTACAGCGGTTGCCGTCTTATTTTTCCTCTTTGCTTTTTTCTTTCCCAAACTTTTGGCATTCTTTGGAAAAGCAGAAATTTTCGTAGTCAACAGCATAGGACTGCCTTTTAACAGCGGTACATTGATCGCTTTTCTTATCATAGTAGGCGTTGCCGTATTGGGCTTGAACTATACGCGCAAAAAAAACTACATCGGGGCAAATACTGTTATTTTGGCTTTGATTTTTGTTTGTGTAGGGCTTACCTCGTGGCTAATGCTGCCCATACGAGCTAATGCCAATGTCACCATTAATGAAAACAGACCTTCAGATGCCGCCGAGCTGTTAGCATATTATCAAAGAGAGCAATACGGAGATCAAAGTATCTATTACGATTCTTACTTTACTAAAAAATACGTTGGTCTGGACGCTAATAATCCGTGGAAAGATGAGAAACCAAACTATGATCGCGACTATGAAACCGGAAAATATGTTGTAGTAAACGAATGGCAAAATGCCGGACAAAATTTTGACGAAAAACACAAAGGGTTTTTCCCCAGATTGTGGAGTACTGACAAGAGTCATCGCATTAACTATATGCGCTATACTAATTCATTAAATTTTAGTATTCATCCGGATTACAGTGAAAGTGAACATCTTCAAAAATTAGTAGCCGGAGTACGACAGGGATTGGCTTCCGGTGAAATCAATTTAGAAGGATTAGATCGCTTTTTTGATCAATACGGGCAATATTTGGATATTGAAGTTCCTTCATTTTCAGACAATATAGCTTTTATGTTTGATTATCAGTTTGGGTATATGTACTGGCGTTATTTGATGTGGAATTTTGTAGGCAGACAAGATGACATTCAGGGTCAGGGCGATTTGCAACACGGAAACTGGTTGAGTGGAATTAAGTTTTTAGATGAAATCCGCTTAGGATCACAAGACAATTTACCCTCCGATGTATTGAATAATAAGGGTAGAAACACATATTATTTTCTTCCGTTTATTTTAGGAATTATAGGAGTTGTTTTCAACTACCGAAAAGATCCTAAAATGTTTTGGGTGCTATTGGTTTTATTCCTGTTTACAAGTTTTGCCTTAAAAATATTCTTAAATGAACGTCCTTTCGAACCTCGTGAACGCGACTATGCCGTAGTCCCTTCATTTTATGTATTTGCCATTTGGCTCGGACTCGGTGTATATGCTTTATACGACGGCGTTAAAAAATATCTGTCTCCTAAAATTGCCTTGCCTGCCGTTATGATTGTTTCCACTTTAGCTGCTCCTGTTTTACTGGCACAACAAAACTGGGACGACCACAACCGTTCAAACCGTTATACAGCGCTGGCAAATGCCCGTGCCTATCTCGATTCGTGCGATGAAAATGCAATTTTATTTACTATTGGAGATAATGACACCTTCCCGCTTTGGTATTTGCAGGAAATAGAAGGCTACAGAACAGACGTTCGCGTGGTATGTACCAGCTTGCTCCCAATGGATTGGTATATTGATCAGATGAAAGCCAAAGCACACAAATCTGAACCATTACCAATCAAATTTACGCACGACCAGTATGTTGGGAACAAACGAGATGTTGTTTTAATACAGCCTATGATTGATGAGCGCATCGACATCAGTCTGTTTATGAATTTTATCCGTTCAGACGATGAAAGAACAAAACTCAAAACAGATGCCGGTACTACTCTGTATTTGGCTCCGACCAATAAAATTCGAATTCCGGTTGACAGTACTGTTGTTGCTAAAAACAAAATTGTCTCACCTTATTTGATGGATCAGATTGAGCCTTATCTGGACATTGACATTACTACCGATCAGATAGTAAAACACCGGCTGATGATGCTTGACATTATTGCGAACAACAACTGGGAAAGACCTGTTTATTTTTCAGGAGGAAGTTTTAATGAAGATGATTTTATCTGGATGAAAGACTACATACAGCTCAGCGGTTTAATCTATAAATTAGTACCTATTAAAACTGAAGGCGCTAGCAGACATCCATTAGATTTAGGCACAATTGACGCTGACAGAATGTACAACACGGTTAAATCATGGTACTGGGGCAATATGGGCAGCGATAAAATATATCACGATCCCCAAACCAGACGAAATGCATTGAGCTACAGAATTAATCTGGCGCGACTGGCAGAACAGCTGATAGCAGAAAACAAAAACAGCAAAGCAAAAGAAATCATGGATATTGCCATGACCAATATGCCTGTTCAATACTACGGATACTACCAGTTAGTACAACCTTTTGTTGAAGGATACTATCAAATAGGAGAAGCTGTTACTGCTGAAAAAATAGCACAAGAACTATCTCAAAAAGCCAAAGAGAATCTGAATTACTATAAATATCTGGATTTGGAAGCTCAAGACTACTATGCCAATGAAATTATAGAAGAAATAGAAGTATGGAGACAGCTGATAGAAATTGTTCGGGAAGAAGATGAGTCTTCTGCTTTAGCAAGCCAGCTAACAGAGGAATTCAATACTTTCAACGGTTACTTTAAATATCTTAAAAGACCTAATATTTAAAAATAAAAAGACCTTGATAATCAAGGTCTTTTTATTTTAAGTATATCCCTTCCTATATTTATGCAAAAAAACAAACCAAAATTACTGATTCTCTCAGACATCTGGGGTAAAGAAAAATCGGAATGGATTGATGAATATACTTCAGTGTTGACTCCTTATTTTAAAATCCAATATTATGACATCTGCTGTCTTGGAGAAATTGACAAAAACCAATACACTGAGGAAAAACTTCATCTGCAATTTGTAAATGGAGGAATAGAAAAAGCGACTGCCAATCTATTAAAATTAGAGAAAGAACCCGTTTATATTCTAGGTTTTAGCACAGGCGGTCATATTGCGTGGAGAGCTGGACTTTACGGATTAAAGATAAAATACCTGTTTGCCGTATCTTCAACACGTTTGAGATACGAAACTGAAAAACCAAAAACTAATATTAATCTGAGTTACGGAAAAAACGACCCTTATATACCGCGCCCTATCTGGTTCCAAAAAATAGGTCTGTCAGCTCGCTTTTATAAAGACGAAGCTCACGAAATGTACCGGAAAAAAGAAATTGCAAAAGATATACACCAATCTATTTTTAACAAGCTGAACTTAGGAGAGACTCATTCTCCGTAATGTATTTTGCCAAGGTATTCTGTAGGAGTGAGCCCGGCAAAAGTTTGAAATTCGCTTATAAAGTGAGAGTGATCATAAAACCCAAATCGCACAGCTATTTCCCACCAGTCTGTCTTTTGGCGTTTATGCATAAATAACTTTGCCTGATTAAACCGAAGCAAACGCTGAAATGTTTTGGGCGTCATGCCAATCTCTGTTTTAAAAGACCTTTCCAAGGTTTTGGGACAAGTATTCGTAATTTGCTGAAGTTTTTTAATATTTGTTCTTGCCGCATCATTATTTAAAACTACCAGTGAGGTCAAAATACAGGTTTTGCTTTCTTTTTTAAATTTTAAAGCCTTACGGCATAAAAAATCATCTATTATTGCAACACCTTGAACTACGCCTTTTACAGCTAATATTTGTTCATATATTTCATTAATTTCACTGCCAAAAATAATTTGTGCATCCACAATTTTATCAGTAAAGTAATGTAAATCTATTCCCGTCAGGCGATATAACCCTACAGGCGTAAAATTAACTGCAATTAAATTTAAATGTAAAGAACTACTAAACAAATAGCTTGGCGATACTGCTTGCCCTACGTAATAAACTTTGTGTTTTAAGTCTTTATGATCTTTTTTGAGGAGAACGACATCTTCTAACTCCTCCAGATTAAAGATAAGTCCCTGAAAAACGGGTGAGTAATTAGGAAAAACCAAAGTATCGGGAAGCTTCATCTGCTTTACCCGGTAATGCGTCACAATTCCTTGCAGAAAAGGATGCGGAGACATTTCCATATAATTAAAAAACTCTGAATTCATCTACCTGATTTTCTTTTTAAAGATAATCATTTTTGTAAAAGAAAGCCTCGCTATTTTCTGATAGAAATAACAAGGCTTCAAATAAAAAAGTCTTAAATTTTTATTAATAACTGATCTCCGCCATAAACAAAACCTGACCATTTAATTTCCCGAACACTTTTGTTGGAAATTTCGGATTTTTTTCATCTTTAAATTCATATGTATAGCTAATATCTATATCTCCTTCGTGTGTAACTGCAGACACTTTAAGAGGATTATTTCTTCTACCTGCAATATCTGTAAAATCAATATTATCTCCTAAAGGAATACCTCCTGTAAAATATATTTTAGACCACCCTATGATATTTATAACCGGTGTATTTTTATCATCATAAACTGCAATAACCTGCAAATTTCCTTTATCGCCGAAATTGGCTTCGCCTTTTACAAGGTTACTGTTGGAGTCAAAACTAAACAACATTTCTCCGTTAAGCTGCCATGCCCCGTTTTCATACTCATACTCTGTTTGCTTTACCGTTTGACTCGTAGGATATTCATACTCCTTTTTTTGAACCTCTTGATTTTCACGATAACCAGTTTCACGGATAAGAACACTATTTTCATACTCGTATTGAATAAAATTACTGCTAGAGCCATATTCAATTTTATCAATCAAATCACCTTTGTAAAAATAGTGTTCTTCATTATTTCGGTCAGTGCCTATTATGGTTACTTTTTCTATTTTTTGCGTATCCGAAACATAGCTGATTGTGTACGTTACAACGCCATTTTTTTCAGTTTCCATAACTATTTTTGAAGGCCGTACTTTAGCTTCTACCGAAGGCGGTGAAGGCGGATTTGGAGGTCCTGATGGATTTGGATCTGGATTATTATCCGTGCTGCTACAGGAAGCAATAAAGATTGCCACTGCAAAGAATAATATTATCTTTTTCATTTTAGTAAGATTTAAGTTAGACGTTTTTATTCTAAAGTAAAAGTAAATACCCCGATTTACTTTATATAGGAAAAAAACGACACTTTTAAAGATTATAGTATGCAGTATCACTTTTCACCCTTTAGGAGGAAGCACTAAAAATGAATCCTAACTTTTGTAACCTTACTTAAAAACCAATCAAACCACTTTATTAGAGTGGTTTAATTTTTTATTTTTCTATTTTTTAGCTTCAGTTATCGGAAGCTGAGCTTCAGTGGGAACATAGACCTTAGAACCAGTACTGTTTCGGATAGCATCTATCTTTAAGTATTCCAGATATTCTTTATTTCCTTTCATGCTTTCGCCGATTATTCGGTTTGCTTCAGCTACTCCTTTAGCGCGTTCGATTTCTGCCTGAGCCTCTGCTTTGGCAATCTTTATTTTAGCTTCTGCCTGCAAAGTTGCCGATTCATTTTCAGCTTTGGCAGTTTCTATCATCGCTTTTTTACTATTTTCCGCTTCCAGCAAAGTAGCTTTTCCGTTAGCTTCCGCATTTTTCATTTTTTGCTGTCTGTTAAATTCCCAACACGATGTTGTTGAAAACGCCACTAGCAATAATCCAATAAGTAGTTTTTTATTTTTCATTGTAAAATTTTTAACCCTCCTAAGATATATATTTTTTAAATGTGTTCGAAATAACCTCACAACATATTGTAATAGAAAAACAGTCTATGCCAATGTTTCTTCTTAACTTTGCAGGTTTAAAATGAATCGGATAAAATATGATCGAAAATAAAAATCAATCCAAAACAGATTTAAGCCAATTAGGAGAATTTGGTTTGATAGAACACCTAACTCATAACTTTTCTATTCAACACCCTTCTACAGTAAAAGGTATTGGCGATGACGCCGCAGTCCTTTCTTTTAATGATAAAAAAACATTAGTTTCTACCGATTTATTAGTCGAAGGCGTTCACTTTGATTTGGCATATATGCCTTTAAAGCACTTAGGCTACAAAGCTATAGTTGTAAACCTGTCTGATATTTGCGCAATGAACGCCGTTCCTACGCAAGTTACCGTTTCCATTGCGGTTTCTAATCGGTTTCCACTGGAAGCACTGGAAGAATTATATGAAGGAATTGCTTTAGCTTGTAACTATTACAAAGTAGATTTAATTGGGGGAGACACTACTTCCTCTCAAAAAGGATTAATCATCAGCGTTACAGCAGTTGGTCAGACCGATGAAAGTGAAATTGTTTACCGCAGCGGCGCTCAGGACAAAGACCTGTTAGTTGTAACCGGCGACGTAGGAAGCGCATATATGGGGCTCCAAGTTCTGGAAAGAGAAAAGCAGGTATATTTGGTAAATCCCAACAGTCAGCCAGATTTAACTCCATACGACTATATTATTGAGCGACAACTCAAACCGGAAGCGCGAACAGATATCAAAAAACTATTGGCTGATTTAGAAGTAAAACCCACAGCAATGATAGATGTTTCTGATGGATTATCTTCCGAAATCATGCATATTTGCAAACAGTCAAAAGTAGGCTGTAACTTATACGAAGAAAAAATCCCGCTTGATCCGCAATTTATCAATACCTGCGAAGAATTTAATATAGACTCAACAACAATAGCTATTAATGGTGGAGAAGATTACGAATTGCTTTTTACCATAAAAATGGAAGATTATGAAAAGATAAAAGGCAATCCTAATTTCACCATTATCGGACATATTACTCCCGAAGCCGAAGGAGTTCATCTTATTACAAGAGCAAATACCAAAATTCCGCTTAAAGCCAGAGGATGGAACACTCTTCAAAATAATGAAGACTGATTTTTAAAGCATTGTCCTGAGAAGAACAGTGCTTTTTCTTTTAGACTACCGTTAAAAACAACTGTTTACTTGTTTTTATCCCTTGTAAATAAGTATATTTACCCTTCAAAAACAAATCATTTAAAATGAATAAAACGTATCAGCTAAAAGTAAACGGCGATGCTGTTTTTGAAAGTGAAGGCCTCATGCACGAAAATATAAATGCAGCGGAAACAGGTACAGATACCTATCACGTTCTCAAAAACAATCAGTCATACGACATAAAAATTATCTCAGAACAATTCAACAACAAAGCTTATGAAGTTTCAGTAAACGGCAATACATATACTGTCGATATCCAAACCGAATTGGATAAACTGATCAATCAGCTTGGTTTTTCACTAAACTCCTCCAAACAAGTTAACTCTGTAAAGGCACCTATGCCGGGTCTTATTTTAGACATCCACGTTTCAGAGGGTCAGGAAGTTGCAGAAAATGACAATTTGCTGATTTTAGAAGCTATGAAAATGGAGAACAATCTGGTATCACCGCGTGCAGGAAAAATCAAATCTATCCACGTAAACAAAGGTGATACAGTAGACAAAGGATTAGTGCTAATTGAATTTGAATAAACGATGAAAAAAATATTAGTTGCCAATCGTGGCGAAATTGCCGTCAGAATTATGAAAACGGCAAAGAAAATGGGAATCAAAACCGTTGCGGTATATTCAACCGCAGACCGATTGGCTCCTCACGTAAAAATGGCAGACGAAGCCGTTTGCATAGGAGAAGCTCCTTCTAATCAATCTTACCTTTTGGGAGACAAAATTATTGAAACTGCCAAAAGTCTTAACGTAGACGGCATTCATCCGGGGTACGGATTTTTAAGTGAAAACGCAAATTTCGCTATCGCCTGCGAAAAAAACGGCATAACCTTTATCGGACCTAAATCGCATGCCATCGAAGTAATGGGAAGCAAACTTGCAGCAAAAGAAACTGTAAAGGCGTATGACATTCCTATGGTTCCGGGCTTGGATGAAGCCATTACAGATGTGGAAAAAGCAAAACAGGTAGCCAAACAAATCGGATTTCCTATTTTAATAAAAGCATCTGCTGGCGGTGGCGGAAAAGGGATGCGCATCGTAGAAAAAGAGACTGATTTTGAATCGCAAATGCAGCGCGCTATTTCAGAGGCTACTTCTGCCTTTGGTGATGGTTCTGTTTTTATCGAAAAATATATCGGTTCGCCTCGTCATATCGAAATCCAGGTTTTAGCAGATACACATGGCAATATTGTCTACCTTTTTGAACGTGAGTGCAGTATACAGCGCCGCCATCAAAAAGTAGTAGAAGAAGCTCCTTCCTCTGTTTTAACGCCGGAAATTCGTAAAAAGATGGGAGAAGCTGCGGTGCAAGTAGCTGCCTCATGTGATTATGTAGGTGCCGGAACGGTAGAATTTTTGATTGATGAAAATCTAAACTTTTACTTTTTGGAGATGAATACTCGCCTGCAGGTAGAGCATCCCGTTACAGAACTTATAACCGATTTAGATCTGGTTGAAATGCAAATTCGCATTGCCCGTGGAGAAAAACTTCCTTTTACGCAAGACGATCTTCATATTAAGGGACATGCCATGGAACTTCGGATTTATGCAGAAGACCCTTTAAACGACTTTTTGCCAAGTGTTGGACATTTAGAAATTTACCAGCTTCCGGAGGGAGAAAATATCCGTGTAGACAACGGTATCGAGCAAGATATGGATGTTCCTATTTATTATGATCCAATGCTCGCCAAACTTATTACCTACGGCAAAACAAGAGAGGAAGCAATCGAAGTAATGATCAATGCCATTCAAAACTATAAAGTAAAAGGAATTAGCACAACTCTTCCTTTTGGAAAATTTGTTATGGAACACCCTGCTTTCAGAGAAGGACATTTTGACACTAACTTTGTAAAAAAATACTACAGTAGCGACCTGGTTAAAGAACAATACAAAGACGAAGCAGAAATTGCTGCTTTTATCGCCTTGAAAAAGTATTTAGAAGATCAAAAACAACTTCGCTTACCAAATTAAAACATCATGAATCATCCAAAAATATCAAAATTACAAGAAACTCAGACTCAGGCCAGATTGGGTGGAGGACAAAAACGAATAGATACTCAACACGCAAAGGGAAAACTTACAGCGCGGGAACGCATAGAATATCTGTTAGACGAAGGCTCTTTTGAAGAAGTAGGTATGTTGGTAACTCACCGCACTACAGATTTTAACATGGATAAGGAAGTGTATTATGGAGACGGAGTCGTTACCGGATACGGAACAATAAACGGCAGATTAGTCTATGTTTTTGCGCAGGATTTTACCGTTTTTGGAGGGGCACTTTCGGAAACTCATGCCGAAAAAATATGCAAAGTAATGGATATGGCTGTAAAAATGGGAGCTCCAATGATCGGATTAAATGATTCTGGCGGTGCCCGTATTCAGGAAGGGGTTCGCTCTTTGGGCGGATATGCCGATATTTTTTACAGAAACGTCCAAGCTTCGGGTGTTATTCCTCAAATTTCTGCTATTATGGGTCCTTGTGCCGGCGGAGCAGTATATTCTCCTGCAATGACTGATTTTACGATGATGGTAGAAGGATCCAGCTATATGTTTGTAACCGGACCCAACGTAGTAAAAACCGTAACGAACGAAGAAGTAACTTCAGAAGAACTCGGGGGAGCGAGTACACACTCTACCAAATCGGGAGTGGCACACACCACGTCGCCAAATGATGTTGCTTGTTTGGAAGACATCAAAAAATTGCTGTCATATTTACCGCAAAACAATACCGAAAAGCCACACGCTATATCCTATCAGCCGAAAGAAGAATATAAGTTTGAACTTGACGACATTATTCCGGAAAGCTCAACCAAACCGTATGATATGAAAACTGTGATTGACCATATCATTGACGAGGATTCATTTTTTGAGATCCACAAAGACTACGCAGAAAATATTGTGGTAGGTTTTGCCCGTCTTGGTGGAAAAAGTGTCGGAATTGTAGCGAATAACCCTATGTTTTTAGCAGGGTGTCTGGATGTAAACAGTTCAATTAAGGCAGCCCGATTTACTCGTTTTTGTGACGCTTTCAATATTCCGCTGTTGGTTTTAGTAGACGTACCGGGCTTTTTGCCGGGAACGGATCAGGAGTGGAACGGAATCATTGTGCACGGAGCTAAATTACTGTACGCTTTAAGTGAGGCAACCGTACCAAAAGTTACTGTTATTACGCGTAAAGCTTACGGAGGTGCTTATGACGTAATGAACTCCAAACACATTGGTGCAGATATGAATTTTGCCTGGCCAAGTGCAGAAATTGCAGTAATGGGTGCAAAAGGCGCCAGTGAAATCATCTTTAAAAAGGAGATTTCTGAAGCAACCGATCCAACAGCTAAATTAGCAGAGAAAGAAGCTGAATATGCCGAAAAATTTGCCACGCCTTATCGCGCTGCTCAACGCGGTTTTATAGACGAAGTTATTTTACCCAATGAAACCAGACGGAAATTGCTCAAAGCTTTTTCGATGTTAGAAAACAAAGAAGTAAACCAACCGAAGAGAAAACATGGGAATATTCCTTTATAATCTACAAACGTCCGCCATATAGCGGACGTTTTTTTATATATTCCTAAACCGTTTAATCTTTTTATTCTATTTTTATATTTCAAAATCAAGAAAAGTTTTTTGTTCATGGATTTAATTAATACAAACCTTACTATATCCATTATATCTTTCGGGATACTCGTTTTTTTAAGTTTAGTATGTGCTATAAATCCTTTTCGGGCGAACAAAAAAGCAAATTACTGGTTTGCTCTTTTTTGTATGATTTGGGCTACATTTTGGCTGGATGATGTCTTAGATTTTATACTAATTGAAGATATTAATGTTTCTTATTCCCATCTTCTTCTTGCCCAGCTTTTTATTCCTATCATTTTTTATGTAAGCGTTGTTTTTTACACCAACCCCGATTATCAGTTTAAAAATAAGTCACTGCTGTTACTCATTCCATTAGTTTACCTGATCTTAACATCACTCAAACATTACAATTGGATATCGGTTGCCTTTTATTCTTTTTTGATTATAAGCTTTTTGTTGCTCTTAGGGATAGTTTATACAGTCAAGTCGTTTTTAATAATTACCAGCCATCAGCAAAATATCCTGAAATTTTCGGCAGAGTCGACAGAGATTAATCTTATCTGGCTCAAAAAAATAATACTGGGTATTTTAGTTATCAGTTTTGTTTCTTTGGTATATAATATTTTTTGGAATGAAAATAAACTCAATATTTTTATCAATTCCATTTTTTTACTTATTGTTTTTTATACTGGTTATCACGCTTTAAAACAAAAAGAAATATACCCTTCAAGCCAAAGAGAAAGAAGCGAGCTTTTAAATCTTGATACTTCCGCAGATGAAGAGGGCAGAGAAAAGAAAAAGTTAATAACCGATTCAGAGTTAAAAGAACTGCAAAACAAGCTACTCTCCTTGATGGATCTTCAAAAACCATATTTAAACAGCGAACTGAATCTTATTGCATTATCATCGATGATAAATTTAACGCCACATCATTTATCTTATGTAATTAATCAAGGGTTTAATGAAAACTTTTTTCAATTTATAAATAAATACCGCGTTGAAAAGGCCAAGCAGTTACTAACCGATAAAGACAATTCGCATTTGTCTATTTTGGGAATTGCTTTTGAAGCTGGTTTCAATTCAAAAACTGCTTTTAATACAACTTTCAAAAAAATCACTGGTTTCACACCTACTGAATTCAGAAAAAAAAGTTCAAGATTATAAAGCGGAACACCTTTGCCAGTTTATTTTCCTCAATAAATCAACAGGTTACAACAAAACATATTCTAATTTATAAGACAGAACACCTGACTTATATACACTTGGTATTTTTGGACAAAAAACCAATGCACATTTCATCAGATTCCAAAAAACCTTACGCCGTCGTCACAGGTGCAAGCCAAGGATTAGGAGCTTCTTTTGTTAAAGCTTTAGCCAAACAAGGGTTCAATATAATTATGGTAAGTCTGCCCGGACAAAACTTAAAAGAATCGGCCTTAAAAACAGCCGCTAAATATTCTGTTAAAACTATCTGCTACGAAACAGACCTCACGCAAAAAGAAAACATTTTAAATCTTGTCAAATGGATTAACTCTCAGTTTTCTATTTGCATGCTGATAAATAATGCAGGGAGTGGCGGAACCAAAAAATTTATAGAGGCAGATATAGATTACCTGGATAAAATTATACAGTTAAACATTAGAGCTACTTCCATACTTACACATCAGTTATTACCCAATATGATGGAACAACGCCAAGCTTACGTGCTCAATGTGTCAAGCATGGCAGCTTTTAGCCCTATGGGATATAAAACTGTTTATCCTGCCTCCAAAACTTTCGTACATTCTTTTTCCAGAGGATTATATCAAGAATTAAAAGATACCAATGTGTTTGTAAGTGTTATAAACCCCGGGGCGATGAAAACTAATCCCGAAATTATTTCCCGAATAGAAAAACAAGGGATATTGGGAAAACTTACTCTCCTTGACCCAGATAAAGTAGCTCAATATGCTCTTAAACAACTTTTAAAAAAAGACAGCGTTATCATGGTAAACGGTTTTAGCTGGCTTTTGCTGAAAATAACCCCTATTTTTATTAAACTCCCTTTAATGACGAGAGCCATAAAAAGAGAATTGAGCCAGTTATAAGCAGAATTTAATCCATACAACAGATGATTAATATATTTATTACAGGTGCAAACAGCCTTTTAGGAACTAATTTAATAGAACTGTTATGCCAACGCAATTATAATGTTTATGCGTTAGTCCGTTCAAAAAGCAAATATCATGGCAAGCAATATAATAATCTGTTTTTGATAGAGTCTAATCTGTTCGATGATCTCTCTCAATATCTAAAAAAATGTACAATCCTTGTTCATATTGCTGCAGAAACAAGACAGCATCTGCATTCTGCAAGGCATTATGACAAAATAAACTTCTACGCTACGAAATCAATTTTTGAAACCGCACAGCAATGCCATGTCAAAAGAATGATTATGATTTCAACTGCTAACACCTTATCACATGGTACCAAGGATAATCCGGGTAATGAACTAAAACCATTCCGGTATCCTTTTACCAAATCATTTTACGCTCAAAGCAAATCAAAAGCAGAACAATATCTCAAAACCAACAGCAAAGAAACAGAAGTTATATTTCTGCATCCGACTTTTATGTTAGGCGGTTATGACCATAAGCCAAGTTCTGGAAAAATCTTATTTATGATTTGGAAAAAGAAATGGATATTCTGCCCTAAAGGAGGTAAAAACTTTGTGCATGTACAAGATGTTTCAAAAGCCATTATAAGTGCTTTTAGCAAAGCAAAAGACAAAGAGCATTATTTGCTATGCAACGAGAATCTAACGTATAAAGAGTTCTTTAAAAAGTTTAATCACACAACACAGCAAAAAACAAAAATAATTACCGTTCCTGATTTTATACTATTATGTATTGGTTTCTTCGGAGATTTAGTTCGTTTATTGCAAATAAATACATCTCTGAACAGTACAAATATGAGAATCTTATACGAAAAAAATTTTTATTCAAATCAAAAATCAAGATCTGAGTTGGGAATAGAATACCAACCGGTAGAAACAGCCATCCGGGACGCTCTGCATTATTTTAATCAAAAAGGTATGTAAGCTTATTTAAAAATTCTTTTTCACAGAGCAAAGAGAATGCTTTTATCAGTCTTGTAATCGTCCAATTATAATTTATCTAACATGCATTATGTGTAATTTACCGGTATTCTAATAAAGCTTATAAGCTTTAACAACAATGAATGGGCTAATAAAATACTTCCCTTAAATAGATAAATTTAATCTATTCTATATTCCTAAAAGGATTTAACTTATCTTTGTTCCCTTTTTTAAACTCAATTATTTCATTCTTAAGCGGATTCAGTCCTAATATATCTATGTCTCAAAAAAAACAAATAACTCCATTTACAAGCTATGAAAAATTCGCGATTTTTATCTTAGCCATTACGCAATTTACAATAATCCTCGATTTTATGGTAATGTCTCCGCTGGGAGATATACTTGTTAAATCAATGAATATTAATGCTTCCTCTTTTGGAAATATCGTTTCTGCATATGCTTACAGTGCCGGAATATCGGGTTTGTTAACTGCCGGGTTTGCCGATAAATTTGACAGGAAGAAACTTCTTGTCTTTTTTTATTTTGGCTTTATTGTCGGGACTGTTTTTTGTGGAATTGCAAACAGTTATAATTCTATTATATTAGCGCGAATCATTACAGGTTTATTTGGAGGTGTAATTGGCTCAATTTCAATGGCTATAATAACTGATTTATTCATTTTGGAAAAACGAGGTCGCGTTATGGGCTTTGTTCAAATGGGGTTCGGGGCGAGTCAGGTATTAGGAATCCCAATCGGTTTATATATTGCTAATCACATGGGATGGGAAGCTCCTTTTCTTTTTATTGCCGTTTTAGCTTTATGCATATTAATATTCATCATTCTCTTTTTAAAGCCGGTTCAAGAACATCTTATTGGAAAAGAAAACCATAATATTATAAAACACTTTATCAATACATTAAAAAACAAAAACTATCAACGAGGCTTTTTAACAACTTCGCTATTGTCTTTAGGTGGTTTTATGATGATGCCCTATGCAACCATTTTTGCCATAAACAATTTAAACGTAAAAACAGAACAGCTTCCCATACTTTTTATGGTAGCGGGTATAGTTTCACTAATAACAATGCCTTTTGTAGGAAGACTCAGCGATAAAATTAATAAGTTTAAACTGTTTTGTATCGGATGTTTATGGCTCATCGGTTTTTGTATTGTATACACAAACATGTTTGCCATTCCCTTTTGGTTAGTTTTACTGCTCAATATCGGCGTAACAATAGGTGTTTTATGTCGAATGGTACCTTCTATGGCTCTGATTTCTGCCATACCGGATAATAAAGATCGTGGTGCCTATATGAGTATTCAATCTTCACTACAGCAAATTGCAGGAGGTATTGCCGCTACTTTTGCCGGGATAATAGTTTATCAAAAAACATCAATGGCTCCTCTAGAGCATTACGACATAATAGGATATACTGTTTCTATATTTGTTGTACTTTCCATGCTTTTAATGGCAGGAGTTAATCGATATGTACACAACAAAAACCCTTTTCAAGCAAGCAAATAATCATATGAATAGATTTGATATTTCAAAAAAGGGAGAACTATAGTTCTCCCTTTTCATCCAAACACCTCGCACCTATTTTAAAAAGTACTTCCTTTAAAAAAACAGAAATAACAATAAACTATCCTATAAGACTTTTTAAATAAGCGACGAAAATATGATTAGCAAACAGTTTATACCAATACTGCCTAACAACAAATTAAAAATAAATTTTTTATTAAAGTTCGCAAAAAAAGAAGCATTGTAAGTCATACAAAGGGCAGTTGTCAAAAACAATTCAACTTTTTGTATATCTCCTCCTCCTTGTTTTAAAATAAACATTGCAGTAACTCCCCCCACACAACTTTGCAACAAAAGTCCTAAAGTACCGTATCCCAAATATCCTTCTTTAAATTGATTTAAAAGTCTAGTGTATAACATAATCATCATAATTATTTATGCGAAGTTAACACAGCTAAACACTAATATTTATGATTCTGCTCATAAAAGGATTTTTATACGACATCAAAGTTTAATATTTCAATTTCAAAAATAATCCTGAAACGACTGCGACACCGCAATAAACCTGACCAACATAATTAAGCCCTCCTTCTACAAAATAAAAAGTTACAATAATACTAACTAAAGAGATGAGAATGAGAATAATTTTAGCCAAAACAGGAGGTACTTCCCACTTAACCACAATATAAAAGGAAAAAATATAAACCAATAATCCTGGAATAGAAAAGAAAAAAGCTATTATCGTAGTTATAAAGAGTAAAAAAAACACAAAGGAATAAATCCAAACTGTTGTCCATAGATCACTTAAACTCAATCCCGCAAAAGACTTAAAAGGACCTTGCATAATATTCCACAAAAGCTTTAAGATCCCCGCAATCAAAGGAGATAGTGAGATAATATAAATATAAGAAACCAAATAAATCCATTTGTAAACCTTTGCCATAACCAAACCATTTAGGTTTTCAAATATAAAACAAAAAATCCCCTTCACTTTTGTGTGAAGGGGATTTTCAAAAAAAGGGCAGCGACATACTCTCCCACCTTGCGGC